>Ga0265797_10008305_pt1 | contig 13870 bp, 15 predicted proteins | sample P2T30metagenome_FD_192433 | JGI IMG/M metagenome (GOLD analysis project Ga0265797, IMG submission 192433) | Plant litter microbial communities from East Loma Ridge, Irvine, California - P2 T30 | ecosystem: Environmental > Terrestrial > Plant litter > Unclassified | place: USA: California... | reverse complement strand
GTGAAGACCATGATGGGTGACGATTAGCACCATGATGGCGAATCATCCTCAGGATGAGCACGCGTCAGGAGCAAAGTAACGTCACCACGTGGAGTTGCGATTGCGACGTCTGACAAGAGTTTGTCGCCTGCTTCACAGTTGAGCTGATAGTTGATGCCGTTGCCTGTTCGCATCCGTGCGTGTGCAGACGCTGGGACTCGAGGCATGGAATGTAGACTGATCGCTGCGGACAGGCGCTAGGTCAGGCCCCGCTGATGGCATGCCGACGGGAGCGTGGGGGCTAATGTAGGTGATGGGTGCGATTGCGCAATAGGCCCGAAGTGCAGAACACGCGGGGTGCGAGGGGCTGCGAAAGAAAGGCATGTCGAGGTCGGGACCTCGGGAGTAGTCATCACGAGCTCGTGCCACCCCGCCGACCAGGCAGCTCTACAGATGGTACAAGGTATGAACACAATTTGCAGACAGTAGCTCAATTATGAATGTTTTCATAGATATGACAGTCTCAATGCGCCGTGACCCTGGGTATCGTATTGACTCCGTAAATGCAACATTACATGTCGTGAGATGTGTCCTGCCTACTGCAGTTCTATACCTTCCCGCTCAGCTGCCTGCAGTATGAAGCTTCTAGTCTTCGCATCTGGCGCGAGGTCCAGCGGTACATGGCCGTCTGTGTCCTTCTTGTCGTGTTCTGCGCCCATGGTGAGCAGCAGCAACGCAGCGTCCCCGTGCCCCTCGCTCATCGCATGGTGCAGCGCCGTCATGCCATCCATGTCCGTCGCATTCAGCGGGCTTTTTGCATCCAGCAGCGCCTTCATCATCGGCACGCTGCCCACCGCCGCTGCTCGATGTAACGGAAGCTGCCCTCTCTTGTCTTTTATCCGTGCTGACGCTGGCGGCTTCTGTGCGAGCAATGTGCGTGCGATGTCGAGGTTCACTTTCGATGCGCAGAAATGCAGGGCGGTCTGACCGTTGTTGTTCTTCGCGTTCACGTCGGCGTCCTTGGAGAGCAGCAAGTCTACTATTGGCTCTGCATCTTTCCGAGAGCATGCCATCATCAGTGGCGTCCAGCCTGAGCCATCTGTAACGTCGGCGTCGAACGACTTGCTTTGTACGAGTGTTTGAACGATGGCGAGGTGATTGTAGGACACGGCCCAGTGTATTGGGAGGCGATCGTCTGGGTCGCGGAGGTTTGCGAGCTTGGGGTTCGCGGCGAGGAGGGAGTCGACTCGGGATGCTGGGGACTGTTAGGCTTGATCTCGTAGCTGAGGGAGTGATGCGCACTTTGACCCTCCCGACAGGCCTCGTGGATGGCGTACTTGGCCTTGTATTCCTCCATGGTGTTGCGGATGATGGCTAACGTTGACGCGTGTGGTAGGCAGTTCGCAGCTCGGCTCCCAAAAGTTAACCCCGCTATGGCCGAGGCGTCCACGGGTGGAGATCGCCGAGCCGTGACGTAATCATCTGGCTACTTTCGTCTTCCGGAACGCGTCTTGTCGACAACACCCTGACAGCATCTGTCCCTTTCACATTTCGCACAAGCAGCTTTCAGAGAATGTGTTTCAGTTTCATTCTCATTCTGTATCATGCAAGCACCCCTCGTAACACCCAATTCCGTGCTTAGAAAAGATGGAAAGCAGCACGCTCAATAGCCGTCTTCTCCGCCTCACATGTCGCATCCCCATCTCCTCTTCCATGTTATCAACCCCCTAGTCCAGTACAGTCCTGTCGCGAAACGGCGAAGGTATCGATAGAGATGCATGAGAGTCTGGCCAGTCCCGCAGGAACTATCTGCCTACTACATCTCATTCGTGTCTGCCGAATGGGGATGTGAGGATGCGTTGTCGTCTGCACGCTGAGCAGTGTCTTTGCTGAGCTCCCAGGAGATGACGATTCCATCATAACAAAGACCGGTCATACGGCCCTTAATCCAGCACAGACCGGCAACCGATTTAGTGACCGGTAGCCAGTCCAGACGAGTAGTGACTAGTTTGAGATGCTCCAAGTTCTTAGCAAGAGAAAGAATAACCGCAATCTGTCCGTCGATTACAGGCGCCCCTGAAAAGATCCGCCCAAGCCATCGAGTGGCTAATTCTTTGAAATCGGGTGGAATGGCTTGGTCTATGATTTGCTTGAATGTGTCGACCTTTTTCCAGAGGCGGAGGAAGAACATGTCGTCGAAACCCGGGGTAGTGTCTGAGACTCCCGTGTTGGTCAAGACAAACGAACGGATGTGCCTTGCAAGATCTTGACGATCAACGAGCGTCTCGAATAACAACATCAAGTCTATATATTGCTTGGTCGAGAAAGTGAGCTCTCGGTAGAGCTGTGGTTCTGCAAGCGATCGATAGTACTTTGATGTCATCGAAAGAGCAGAAGCTTCCTTTCCGACTAGGTGCTGGATGATCTTTTCGTCTAGCTCGGTCGAGAGACGGTCCATGTTGGGCGAGCAAGGGCGAGAGAGAGCTAAAGATTTCTTGTATCGATGATACTTCTCACGCGAGAGCACCTGATTGTATGGGTGTAGTATTGACTTCGGAGGTGGTGGATGACTTGTCGGCGATGAGTCGCGAGAACGAGCGAACTGTCGCGGCTGCGCGCCGGCGGTATATGAGGATGAGTTGGAAACCTTTGAAGAGTTGGCCAAAATTAGTTTGCGAAAGGACCTGCGCGTTGCTAGTGGAAGGAGCGATGCTGGAAAGGACGCACCTGCTGTGTAGGGGCACGGGCCTTCCTACACGTGCTCGCCCTCATTACTCACCTGGGCAGTAACGCGAGCACAGTTCACACCGTTTGGGTACGCGAAATGGCGCACCCGAGCTCGATATAATCAGTATCACATGTCGACATGAAGTCGTGTTCGACTGGTGCTCAAGTTTCGGTTCCGATGACGTCTCGACAACATATCAACCAGAGTTCACCCCAGTCATGTGCTGCTGCTGGTGCCTAAAAGGACGAAAATATTTAAACTCTCGCCGGTCGGGTCTCACCTACAAAGACACACATTTCTCCATACGTTCTACACAAAGACAACGCACTCTCTGGAGGCACAACCTTGGAACCCGGTCAACACATCTTCCGACATCTCCGAACAGCCGCCTCTCAACCGCAGTCACCATCCAACGATGTCGCTCTCAGAATTTTCCACTGAAATCGGCGAGATGATCATAGAATGCCTCCCGCATCACGCCCTTCACAACTTGACGCTTACGAACAAGTACTATCGCAAGATAGCGGAGCCGTATCTTTACAGGAACGTCCAAGTACGCAGTCCGAACATCCTCTCCGTACCACGTCTTCTACTGACTCTTATCAGCCGCAGAGAGCTCTCACAGCACATCCGGAGCTTCGCCTTCGATATTGCTAACGAGCAATGGGAAGCAGACCTTCACTATCTTAGCTATTACGATCCGAACAATACCATCGAGAAGGCCAGCAAAGACCTCTCCAAAAAGTCATCAGAGGTACAGAAGGCTCTCAAGGACCTCGCGTACCCATTGAAAGAGCCTCTGTTCGACGTGACGTGGTACTACAATGTGTCCAGAGAGATTCGGACTATAGATGCTTCGTTGGCCCTCATACTCTGTCTCGCAACCAACCTCGAGGACCTTCGGCTGATGAACATGAGTTCTGCAATAATCGAAGCCGTCTGCCCCGCACGCTGGCAAAGACTCACCAAAAGCCCGTCCTTGGGAGTCTGGCCTTTGAAAAAGTTGAAGAGCCTAGAGGTAGTGGTTGGAAAGGATGCGTCTCTCCCGATATTGGCACCTGTCCAGACCCTGAAGGTCAGCGGCGACCAGGATTCATGCAACAGTGGTTCCCACCATGACTTGCAATGGTCATACAGAGGATCTAAAAGGATTGCATTTTTGCGTAACCTGGAATTACGACATATCACTTTGCATCCGGATCAGCTCCATCGCATGTTAGCATTGCCGGAAATGCATGGTATAAAGCACCTGAAGATGGGAAATATCCACTTCGTGGAAGGGAACATGTACGACTACCGCAGATTAAGCGACCTATTGCAGCACCTCCTTCCATCACTCAAGACTCTCGAATGGACCGGAGAAGGAAAAGGAAAACAGTACCAGGTGTACCAACCATTCGGTAGATTCGCAGGTCTCAATCAATTGGAAGAACTCGTCCTCGGCTGCAACTACATACGATCAACCAGTGGCAACATCTACAATCCACCCGCGCGTCTTCTTCACCCCACGAATTTCTTCCCGGAGAGTTTAAAGACCCTCAAAATCACGGGAGTGCCGCGTTGGTTGCTACATGACCTAGAGGAGGCCTCCAAAGTGTCTCCCTCGCGCAACTATATCCTTACGACTGCCACATCTCTTGGTCTTTCGACCTTTGACCTGTTTCTTGACATGGAAATTTGGTCCCCCCGGAATTACCAGGACAGCATAAAAAAGTTCCTTCTTGAATTGGTGTCTGCTTTGAACGACGTTGGCACGTCATTGCGAATCTATCGACAAGAAGAAGGTTGCGAATCGATACTGCTGTGTGGTCCCGGCTTTGTAGCAGAGCATATCAACTGGGATTATTACTTGCGTAACACTGGAAACTTTGGAAGATCGCAAAGCGGTTTTTGTCGGCGCGATCTCAGGTACCGATAAATTGGCTAGCAGAGCAGTAGAATGAATTAGGCCGAAGTTGGGCATAGGATATGTGGAGAGTGGCGGACTGCGGAGCAGGCTTCTGGCGTAGATAATTGAGATTGATATATGCTACATGTAGCTGCGAAATGCATAGAAACTCTGCCCTAAGTACAATAACCTGCAGCATGAAGCTAGTCAAATATGTGTCTCGAAGTGCTATCATTCCGTTGCGATGCTGATGACTATAAACTCTCTAACAGCATGTAGTGCTCAAAAGGTTGTTGGTGTCCTAATCTCGGCCTACTCATACTTGTGCAAGTAATCCCCCAGATAGTTCTTGCCCCAGTTTTCACCACATTCGGCTATGCTACCGAATCCGAACTCTGCAGCGTAGTCGACGATGTGCCCGGTCATCTGAGTGTGACAGTTCTCAACAAAACGGTGCTGTATCAAGTCAATCACTTGCCATCTTCTTACGAATGCATCATAGCACAATTACCTGGTAGGGCCTGTTGTCAGGGTTGTGGAACACAAGGAAACGCTTAGTCTCACGACGGTCTTGTCCGTACTCGAACGCGTCGTCGACCGTGACAGTGAGGTCTTCTCCACCGGTCGCCTTCGATTTGAACTCATCAACTTTGTCGGCTTGCACAAAGATGAGGCCACTGGCATCGCCTGCTCGTTGTTGATCAGTCTGAGACTACTAATCGAGTGGAATGATTCACGTACCACCGGACTTGACGGTGTAGTTGCAGACATAGTATTCTTGAGTCTGAGTTCGTAGCCACTGACTCCAGCTCAGGGTGATCTTCTCACTCTTCTCGCCACCCAGGAAATGGGCGGGGATATGAATGGTGTTACCCTTTTCGACGAGAGAAGGCATGGTGAAGTGATTTGAATTGGATTGGTGTGGTGAGGTTCGATAGTATTGAAGTGATGAGTTGCTGCGAGCTGATGATGGAGAGATGGATGGATAACGTGGGTCTTTATATTGCTCAAGTTCAGCTCTTGCACTGTGATGAATGTTCCGTCTTGGGCATAGATTCATATAACCATCCCTATCACGATACTCTACTCGCAAACTTGCCAACCAACATGGCCTGTTGCGAACATGGCTTGCTCTAGATCAACAGCATCAGCCAGCCCAGAGCTGAAGCAACTGCATAGTTTTCGTGAAGCAGTCTAGCGCCATGAGCCATCGTGGTGGATACGCAGCCACATGCGCAGACTTCGGTCATGTCCAGATGAAGGAGTGATGAAGCGACACCAAGTGCGCAGACTGCGTGTCGGCAGCTGAACGCAATGATTCTCGGTACTTCCTAATCGGCCAGACCCCAGGTGACAGCGGCGGGACGGGCCAGTATCCTCACCATCTGACAGGTCCACATCGTGACTTCCAGACTCACACTTTGTACGCATCGATACCCTTTCGCTTGCGCCCTTGCATGCATTGCCAAAGTCGTAACTGTTTATCTGCTAGCGCTGCGTGGCCCTCCACGTTTTCGGGCACTCCGCCTTCTCGGCCACCAAATGGACCCTGGAGGCTTCCAGCCTCGAGCTGAGAACGCCACCTGGGCACGTTCTGGCATCGCGCAAACAAAATACACGCTATGGGGTTCTCGTCGCACGTCTTATGCGCGAGGCCATGTGCGCACATCACAGAAGCGGCCGAGCTATTGCGGAAGCGATGGCACCTCGCTCCAGTCGTCCGGATGTGGAAACGCATCGTTGTTCGTTAACTTCTTTAGTTATTGCGGCTTCCACGTAGCTGCCGCATGCCTTTGTTCGTCGACCGGGAAAACGTCGCGCGGGAGGATAGCCTCGAAATTGACGCAGCTTGAGCGAGAAGCCGTAGACGATTGGGAAGTAAGAGGACGTTCGGAATTTAGGTGAGGCATGCCCAGGTGAGCAGCGCGTGGAAACCGAGCTAACCGAAAACGCGACATTGCGAGAACGCGACTTCTTGGCCGCAGGGTGAGCGCGTCTGACTCATACTGCTGCCTGATTTTCCCTCCCGAGTTTTAAGGTCAACAATCCCCGGCTTAGGCGCAATACGTTTCTCGTCTTGTCTTCCAGCCATGGACGAGTTTCCGAATGAGCTGCTCCTCCAAATCTTCAGTCTTCTGCACACGCCGATAACATGCTTCTCTGCGCCACGTGTACCCGCTCCTTCGCGAGACCTCCTGGCATTATGTCGCGTCTGCCGAAGCTTCAGAGATGTTGCGAGATCGCTCATCTACGAATCGATCGAGCGGGATGGCGACATGAACAGCGAGGCCTTTCGTCAGCTACCACGTACTCTGCTCGAAAACGTGGAACTGTGTGGGTACATCAAGAATCTGAGACTGAAGATGGAGGACGGTTTCGAGGTAGGCGATTTTTGGGCGGGGCATAACCTGCGACCCGAAAACGAGCTCGACGACGAAGAGGTCGAGGAACGTGCGACTCAGGATGCAAGATGCATTCGCTATCAAAGACGGCATCAGAAAATGCTGGATGGCAATGGAAGTGATGTTGACGAAGAAGTGAGCGACATACCAGATTACACCCCAGAAGGCTACGAGTGGCTCGGCGAACTCATCTCGGCTATGGATAGCAGTCAGGCACATGCTTCTGACCACGACCTTCTCGAGCGTGCTATTCTCGGAGAAGATGTACTACTCACCCCGTGTATTCTCGCTGCATGTAACTTGGAGCGCCTTTGGATCCGCCTTCCCAAGACGCAATTGGATGGAAACAACACGAGCTTCTTGCTTAACAGCATTGTTCACAGTGCTCATGAGGGCGGATTCGAGAGGCTCAAAGTTCTCCACCTTGACATACACCAAAGCGATCTTGAGTGGCCAGTCCGTGATGTGCTACCTTTCTTTCTTCTTCCCAGCCTGACTGATCTCACCCTTGGTAACTGTGGTGAGACTGATCATGGACGCCCGTGGGCTGTTGGGCCAGACACCGACGACTCTGCATTCATGGGAGACCCTTGGAAATGGCCAGTTCGCAGTTCTTCTATAGCCAGACTATCGTTGCTATCTCCACGTTTCAGCGGCTCCATCGCCGCGAAAATGATAGTTGCTTGCAGGGCAATCACCGACTTTGAGGTGGTATCACCGTACGAACGTCGACCACGCGATTACGAGTTCTATGACGATGTCAGGACGGCACTGATTCAACATGCCAACACTCTCGTCAGCTTGTCACTTGGAGATACGCTAGGAGTATATTGGCGAACTTTCGATTCGAGTCCAGGTACATTCCGAATGAGCAGCTTCTTCAGCTCGCTCACTTTCCTACGAGCGAAGCCATACTTACTTCTCGGCTACGATGGTCTCAGCCAAAATCCTCCGAGTACATTATTGACGGAAATATCACCAGTTCTAGCAGACACTCTTCCAGACACACTCGAGCATCTATGGCTTGACGCACCCTGCAGGCCATGGTATATGAACCTGTTGCCGTACTGCAGGGGACTGTTCAAAGCTGTTCGAAGTGGGCAATTCTCCCAACTGAAGAGTATCTACGTTCATTGGCATCTTTCAATGTTGCATCAATGTCCTAATCCGAGGGCCATGAGCGACCACGTCAGAACTCTGACCTCTATTCGTGACGAAGCGTCGTTGCTTGCAGAACCCATCGCCGTTGAATTTACTGTACGGATAGCCTACACCACTCCAGGTAAGTCGCGATTATTTATCGTTTTATAGGTAATTGGAGGTGCTAAGCGGCTCCAGAACATGCGGGCGATGGGCTCGAACATCTCATCGAATATAACCGCGAGAGAACTTGCCGGGAACAACCAGCTCCACTGGCTTACTGCAGAAGATCAGACGTGGATCATTTGGATGGTCCGATATACTACGTTGAAAGTAGTACTTGTAAGGTGCCGCGCCAAACTACAGAGGAGATGCAAGACAATATGGATCACGGCTATTGGAAAGCTTTATCCCCGCCTAATTACTGGGACTAAGATGCACACTTGTTTACGGGATAGATTTGGGATAAAACTAGGTATTGCTTTGTTGGACGTGCTGGTTCGAAAACGCGGGCACAACGCAGGTATATCATCGCAATGCAGGCGTATCTCCTAGATATCTTGTTTCAAAGTATGCAGCAGCTTATATAGACTTGGGTATATTACAATCATTCATACGCATCTAGTCTCTAAACCCCTACAACAACAGACACAAGACCAACCACGGTCAGCAGTCCCCAAGAAACGCTCATTCCCATGACACCGCTATCAACCTCAGGCGTACCGACTTCTTTCACGTCATCGATCTTGCACACGGTCTTGCATCCCTTATCCGCTCTCTTTCTTCCAAACAAATTGGTGACATCCCTCTTGTTCTCCTGGCTTTTTCCTTCATATGGTCCACTAGTATTGAACGTCATCTCGATCCACTGAATGTGGAACTCGGCACTATCGCCCACATCCATCTCGCCACTCCACTCTCCACCATCACCCCACATATTCAGGACCAGAAAGCTCTGCTCGCGGGGCACGGAGTAAGTGTTTGCGGCGACCTGCTTCTGATTTAAGTACCAGTAGCTATTCTTGGGCAGCCAGTCGATGCGGTGTGTTTGCCATTCGTCCCAGCGGGGGAGATCGGTAGGGCCAACGGATGCAGCAGCGACTTCGTTGCCATCTTCGCCTACGGAAGGCTGGTTCGTGTAGCGAATCTGATCTTTAGGATCGTCGGTCAGAATCTCGATATCAGACTCGTTATCGTCGTCGAAGAAGGTGAAGAACCCTGCCACCGCACCCTTGGCACCCTGAACACGACCGTACATGCGCATCGAAACGTGCATGAGGTTCTTCTGCTGGTTCTCAATCTCTCCGGCTGTCTGGTAGTCATCCAGACGCGAAGTTCGCAGTGCGAGGTAGGATGTGGAGTCTTCTTCACCGAGGAAGATGTTCGCGAAGGAGTTGTTCATCGGTACGGGAAAGTCTTCGGTGGCGGGCTTGGTCCAGTTCTGGATGCCCCAATCGTAGTTCCAAGCATCGCTGTTGAACAGATCTGGCTGCCATGTGTCCGCCATACCCGCGATCTGACTATCATTGAGAAGCGGCGGTGATTCGCTCATCGCGCCTGGGAGGTTTCGGAAGTCGTAGAAGCGGTAGTACTGGAAGTACTCTGGCGTTTGCGAGTCTTTGCCGGACTGGACGACATAGCAGTCGCAGTCTGGGTTGTTATCCTTGGGTGCCTCGTTCATAGAGCTGGTGTATGGGTTGGCAGCGAGCGCAGACTGGGCGAGTAGTGCCGTAAGAGGCAGGAGCAAGGCTCCTAGTGGCGGAAGGTATGACATGGTGTTCGATAGGTATGCTTCGAATTTCGTATCGTAGATGTAGTGACAGTATCCGAATAATTAAACAAGGATATGGATATGTAAAAGGATCACGGTTGATCGACGGCTGGCAAACGTGAAGAGGATAGCGAATGAGTGTCACCTAGCCATGAGCAATGAACAAGAAGAAAGAAACGTGAAAGCGCTCAACAATGCTGCAACAAAACTCGACGATGTAAAGAGACGATACCTAAAAACCAAGAAGGGTCAGCGCAAACGCGGGCTCCGCAAGCTCATATACTAAAAACGTGCAGTAAAGCCGCTCGCTACTCCGCTTACACGGCACCACCAGTCAGGACAGTCTCGAACACCGCCCACAAGTCGTGCTTTTTCTCTCTAAACAGGCGCGAAGCTTGTCCAAGCTACCCTTCGCTAAACTATGTCTAAGCCCAGAAAAACCGCGCGCTCGAACTGGGAGTCAAGGCACTAAGGCAAGCAAGCTGGGCGGCAGAGGCAGCAAAGAAAAAGAGGGATATACGAAACGAAACGCGCGACACATCACACCAACGCACGCCATTGTTGGCGGTGGTGGTGCTGCACTCAGCCACACTGCTTCTGGCCTTCTGGACCGGAACGGACAGGGGGTTAGGGGTCGTGTAATGTTTGCAGCGCATTCCTATAGGTGGCGCGGGGGGAAAGTTGTGATCCGCCCCTGGTTTAGGCTGCTTCGGGGGTCTCGTTAGCCGTGATCCGTGATGTGCCAGCGGGAGTTTCGACGTACCTAGGTAGGCGCCAAGCTTGATGTGGCTTGAACGTCCGACTCTCCGGACGACTCGGGATCGTCTGATAGCGTTGAGGGTGCTGTGAGAATCTGATGTCTATGGAGGGTTCTCTTAGTACATAGGGCGAGGTCGTCTTTGCGGATGAAAGCGCGTTCAATCAAGGGGTGTAGAGAGTGTTGGCTTTGTAAAGTTGTAGCCCGTCATCACGAAACATGACAGGGTTTATGGGTCACCAGCCACATCCCCACATGGCCGGGCGCTAACCGATGCACCTAAGTCTCAAAATAGCCCCGATTCAATATTTCTGAGATGCGGCGCCAACGACGAATACGTCCTGCTGAGACGGCCATACGAGCACGTTTTCGCGTAGCTGGCAACACTTTCACCTGGGCAGTTTGTCACAATCTCGTATCTTCTTCACTGGCGCGGGGTCTGGAGGACTTGGGGATCTGGCGATACGGGTTGTTGAGTGGTAAGTACGATTGACATGTCCATGACGTTTTCGATGTCCACGCGTGTGTTGTGTTGTGTTGCTGAACCGGCTATAGTAACGGCAACGATATTGCGACCAATATATTTGTCGGCCGGGCCCCTGAAAAATTCGCCGGCTTGTATAGACAAGCATTGCTTCGGTGTACGACGCTGGGCGCCACAACTTGGCAGCTCAACGACTCCTTTTGATCTATCGTAAGTCACGCGCGAGCAGACCGGTGATTCAGAGTCGCAGCATGTATTAGAAGCACCGTCGGGTTCGATATGGCAAGGGTCATGACGAGTGTCTGGAGAATATGTCCTTCGATATGCTGGACCCTCGTTCAGCATGTCTAACATTGCGTTCTATCATATCGGCTGAAGAAGACTTCTACAGATGTTTCCAGACCTCATTGACGTTGTTTTGGCCAACTATCCGGGGTGGATATACATGATGCGGCGTCTCTAGCATTGGATCCGACAGCCGATACGTTGTGTCCCTGCCATCTAGGTATCTTCGCATTCCGATCGGGGAGACCACATGCCACACAGTGGCCGTCAACATACCCGATCTCGTGCAATACTATTATGTTGTCGGTTGACAATAGAGCAAGCTCTCAGTAAGCAATCGCCTTGGTCGCATGAGTTTGAGCATGTGATGAGAACCAAACAACCTTTCAACTTTGTTACGCGTCTTACAAGCACCCCTCGCTCAAGTTAAATAGGGAACGCAGGTAATCCACCCTCTCTTATCTTTCTATCTTGCATCTCTGAACGTCCCCTCTGGAATCAGTACAGAATGTCAATGAACAGATTATCAACGGAGCTGGACGAGAACATCCTTTGGCGGTTGGTAGAAAGGAAAGATCTCAATGCGATGTCGCAAGTCTCTAAGTATTACCGGAAGATAGCAGAGCCCTTCCTCTACAAGGACCTTGTCTTCGATGAAGATCAGTACTTTCGGATTACTGTCCTTTTTCTCACTATTGTTCGCCGACCGGATCTAGCAAAGTATATCAAACGCGTTACACTGTACCAAGAGTGGAACGCACGTCCAATCGAGCTCAGCAACGATACATACTACCGGGAATTCTTCAATAACATCACCACTGTAAGAGACATGGTCGATGACATCGGCAAGGACCTGGACTGGGAAGTAATCACTCGCTGGTTCGGTAGCATCTATGACGGAGGCGAAACATGCGACGGCGCATTGGCTCTCATCCTTTGTCTCGCCCCAGATCTCGAGCACTTAGATCTCGGATGCAGGACTAACACACTATTGATCACAACGAAGCTCCTGGAACATGAATGGAGACCCCGTCGTAAGAGCCTAGAAATCAAACCTTTCGGCAAGTTGAAGAGTCTTTGTATAGGCGGAGGTGCATGCAGAGCGGCACCTGTGTTCCCTTGGATGCAATCTTTGAACATAAAGTACAGATACAGATCTCACTTGCCTGGAATCATCTACTTTCCCTATCGGAGCCCCGATACGAATCTACGAATCCTGGAGATGAAGAACGTCGACGCTAGTCCAGCTGACTTTGAGAAGCTTCTTTCGTATGCGGAAGTCGGCAACCTCAAAGAACTGAAGGTCAGCAGACTGTACATCAGCTACGATAGTGAGTGGAAAGACTACGATCTTCGACTGATGACCCGGATAATCGAAGCACATTTACCTGGCCTGGAGACTCTGCATTGGTTTGAGAACGACTGGGATCGAGACGCCCAGTTTTCCCCGAGAACATTCGGCAGCTTCAAGGGTCTGTCCAAACTATCAGACCTGAAGGTAGACGCCCACGTCCTAGCAACTCATGATCTTATCTAAAATCTACGTGCTGAAACGCTGGCCCTTACACGCCCTGGAGAGTACCTACCCGACAGTCTCAAAGCTCTACACGTCGTGTCTTTGAGTGCAGAAGACGAACGAGTCAACTCGATCCTGGAATTGGCCCGTACTCTGAACCTTGAGACCGTTGAGCTGTCGCTCAGCTTGGAGGATTGGGACTCTGGCTGGGGCTATCGTCCGGCAGGAGTCAAGGAGCTACGCAAGAGCCGAAGGAAGTTTTTCCGCGAATCTGTGGCAAGTATGGCTGTATTAGGCACAACGATGCGCGTCTGGCGACAGGAGGGCAGATACAAAAAAGAGCGGCTCTTTGCTTCAGCATTTCAAAGGCCGTGGCCCATATGGGTGGACGTTGAGAGGCATCACTGGTCTAGACATGTTCGCGATGCATGGGAAGCTATGAAAGGAATCCAGACTCCCCGTTCAGACGACGCGCTTGGTTACGGACATTATGAGCAGGGCCGAGTAGATCAGGGTGATAGCAGCGAAGAGGGTGACAGCGATGTTGACGAGAAAGGAAAGATTGTAGTCAAGGGTGAAGACAAGAAGAAGGGCGATGGCGAAAAGCAGGGCGAAAATGGGGTTGGGGATATGGTAGCAGAAAAGGGCAGTGATGGAGATGGCGCGGCTAGGAAATGAGACATGCGTCATGGACGTGACAGTCACATAGTTTGAACTCTTCATAGTTCCGATTCAATCTTCATCATCATGCATTCTTTCTTTACATGTTATACATATATAACCAACAACTCCCCATCATCTCAACAAGGTATATCCAGAACATAAAAAAGGTCATTGTAACCTTCCCAATCCGATCACGTCTCAACGACCTCCTCATCACATCATCTAAAACCAACACTTTCCATACCCCTTATCGCACC
>Ga0265797_10008304_pt1 | contig 13871 bp, 10 predicted proteins | sample P2T30metagenome_FD_192433 | JGI IMG/M metagenome (GOLD analysis project Ga0265797, IMG submission 192433) | Plant litter microbial communities from East Loma Ridge, Irvine, California - P2 T30 | ecosystem: Environmental > Terrestrial > Plant litter > Unclassified | place: USA: California... | reverse complement strand
AACCCTCATACCACCACTTTTTTATGGGCAAAAACACAGTCCATACGTCATTGTCTCCACAAGGCCCTTCCTTCGCCTTTTACAACGTGATAGTAGAACACCAACCCCATCACACCTAACATCTTGACCTCATCACTCATGGCCGTCAACTTCTCAAGAACCTTTGCCCGAGGCCCGCCATCACCAGCGCCATCCAGCAGTCCGACATCAATCAAAGCAGCGAGTGGACCAGACCTCTGGAAGCGAGTCTTCTCCGCCAGCAAAATCCCCACCTTCCAATACCCCAGAGCCAACCATTCCACCGACACGCTATCAACGCAAGGGCCTCCAACGCCACCCAGAAGTCCAAAAGAAACCCAATATAGCAATACATCGCCCTCTCGTGCAACAAACGCCTCTCCTCTCAGCCGCCATAGCACAATTGAGTATAATCATAATAAACGATTCGGCACGACGAAAACAGAATGGGCTACGATGCCGTTGAAGCGGAGAGAAGCAACGCTTGAAAGAGTAAATGAGCTTAGAGTCCAGCTTTGCATACCAGAGAAGAATTTGGATGGAAGCATACGACCGGGGAGAAGCGATGGAGGAAACTACTATGGGTTTATTTTAGATTATACCAATAGTTGAAGTGGCCGTTGTATACCGGTAAAATGAGCGCATTCAGAAGAGGGATTTTGTGTTGGTTGGATTACGTGGGAAGGGGTCGAAGGGGGTCACTCCAGTATGCTTTTCTCAATTGATTTACCTTTCCTATTCCCAGTCCATGTACAAGTATGTTGTGCTGTGTTCCCCCCCTTCCTTTCCTCTAAAAAGAGACAGAGGCTTTATAGTCAAGATGCGGGTGGGATTACTGATTACAATGATTACAAAACACGAGAATCGTTGTATGCGTAACGTTTAACTTTGACACTCAGTGTTTGCTTGTTGTGCTTGTTGATGGCTTCTTTCTTGATTGCTCCGGTATAACTAATCCCACGGCCACTATGTTTCCCTCTCAAAGTTCTTTATCGGAGACTTGTTTCTTTCATTGTTTGTGTTGTAGTATCAAGCATGCTGTCGCTACCGGTGTTGGCATGACTCTGTTGGCCTGAACTCGCATTTTATTCTTGAAAAAAAAAGCAGCAAGATTTTGTTATGGATATACATAGCTTGCTTTTAACATTGTAAAAAAAGTCATCTCCTCTTTTCACTCATTACTCATATATACCATGTAACCGAACACAGCCATCATCACCAAGCCAGGTGTTCATTGCCCACTCTCACACCACTCTCCTCGCCCAGCACTTCATCCTCACTTATTCCTTCCATGGCCCCGACAACTGGCTCCACACTATCCCTTATGGCCGCCAGCTTGGAGCGTTCCTTGATGCGAGTATAAAACACTGGACAATCCCTACTATCGCACTTGACCTGCTCGCCAGGCGCTAGATTCGCGCATCGTCTACACACGGCATCCACCTCTGCAACGCGCGTCTCGGCGTTGCAGACGCGGTATTTGAGCGCGAGGAGCGAGTGAGCAGGCCGCTTTATGCACTTTGTGCAAAGCGGTAGCACGGCATAGGGACTACCGGCCTGAGCGCCGGGACGCTGTGCGGATGATGTAAGTTTGGAGCGGCAAACGAGGCAGTTTGAAGACTTCATGTAGCTTTCTAGTGTTTTCCTGCCATCTTGTTTCGCACCCATGGGAATCGAGATGTTACGGATGCGTTGGATCTTGGGCATTTCGTCATACCACTGTCGGACGTTTGCGCCAACGAGGTTGAAGATGCGCTCGAGTGGGGGAATCAAGTTCTTGGAGATGTAGTACTCTGCGTCGAGCTCGAGGTGGTCGTTTTGCAGGAGCGTCTCCGGACTGACACATCGGTCTATGAGGCGAGCTCCCGGCGCACCTGTAATGACGACGTAGGGTACGCGCTCGCCGTATTGCGGCTCGGTGCGTGGATCCGCAAGCATGCGTTTTGTGGCGATGAGGGCGCCGGGTGGTGGTGGGCCTCTGTCAGAGTAGGTACCTAGCTTGACTTCTTTGGCGAAGAGGAAGTCTTGAATACTGATGCGACCTTGCATGATCTTGGCACACTGTTCCTGAAAGTAGCTTTTGACTTGGCTGAGATCGGCTGTCCGGAACAGAAGCTTTAGCGCTTTCTCTTCAATTTTCTGTTCTGCGGGTGTACCGTCGCGGCGGACTGTTTCGATGCCTTTTGCGTCAAAATCTGGCTCCTTCTGGTTCTTATGCTCGTACTTGAAGCCCACGTAGCGCTTTTTGGCAAGCAGAACGCAGGGGTGATATACTTTCTCAAACTTGAGCTTGATAGGCTGTGGATTTGCAGCAGTGATAGCAGCAGTGATTTCCTCGCCAATTTCGAACGCTTCATCCTTGGTACGTCCCTTGAGATGGATGAAGAGCGAATCGGTATCTCCGTACACGACTTCAGCGCCCCATTTCTCCGTGGCATGGATAAGGGCGATAGCCTTTTCGAGAGTCTCACGACCGGTCTGTACAATGCTATCCGCAATCTCTGAGCACGGCATACGCCCAGAGAAGGATGCAGATGTGTATCCGTAGGTGACGTTTGCCAGCAGCTTCAACGCCAACTGTCTGTTGTTTAGCAGCTGTTGTAATGTTTTATCGTCCTTGTCCTGCTTCATCCCACTCTTGACCATGACACGAGTCTCCAGAATCTCACCGAGCATCTTCGCCAGCAGCGACGTGCGCATTTCCGGCTTGACATACACCATACCGTTTGGTGCGATGTTGATATGATCCTTCACCAACTCTAGTAATTGGGGTTCTCGCTTAAAGTCCATGAAGCCCAGCTTATTACGTCCCCGCCAGTTGACGATGCGTCCAAGACACGTAGAATAGCAGTAGTTGTATGCTATCATCACACTGGGATAGAGCGACTGAAAGTCCAGGACTAAGACTGGACTTGTGTAGAAGGCGCTCTGGGGTTCCATGACAAGGGGCAGGCACTCGAGGGCGTTCTGCTGACCAACCTGCTTCCGGCTTGGAGACACGAGGATGAAGTTTTCCGGTTTTGCGATACGGAACATGGTCGACTCGACCTTGAACTGCGAACCACGCGATATGACTGCGAAGAAGTCGACACCAAGCAGACGAGCTTGTTCGCTAGTACGTGGTATGGTGTCATTTGCCTCTAGAATGTCCAGATTGAGCTGTACACGCATAGTGAAGTAACCGATGACCTTTGTCAGGTCTCGTGGTCTTCCGTTCGTGTACCAAGTAGTGAGATCTGAATGCTGGTAGTGTGGTATACGCTTGTGTAGTAGATGGAATACCACATTTTCCATTGTGTACTGTAACAGATTTAGCTCCCCCCGCATAGCTCTCCATATGTTGATCATGTGACGACCGGTTACCCGAATAGTGGAGGTATGCGTAAAGCCCCACCGATCCGTGTCCTTCCCAAGCTTTCCGGGAGATAGCGACCTCACCCTGCTGATCTCCTCGCATAGGTTGTACTCATACTTCATTCTTGCGCGTTCTATAAGATAACCCCACGAGCCATTGTGCACTTCGTATCCAGTGAGGATGTCCGGGTCAAACTGACGGACAATATCAACGAGTCGATTGATGAGGTCCAGCTCGTCCTCTTCGTACTCGACATCTACCTGAACCTGTTTGGCGATGCGCACGGCGATGCCATCTTCTTCAGAGAAACACAGTATGCCAGCGTGAGGGCGGTCGGTAGTCGCATTCTCTTCTCCCTGCACGCTCCAGAATACACACTGAATCTCATCTTCAGCAGGGTCCGGCACGAGAGAGCCTCGAGAATTGACGTGGACCTCCAAGCTCATGATGCTCATATATTGGACGTCATGTTTAACACTGGTCAATGTCTGCTTTTGAGAGTATTTGAAGCCATGTCGGTTCTTTTGTGTTGGACCTTCGATTTGTGAAAGATGGCTCATGGGGTTGAACTTGCGTTGTGGGAATGGTGCCGTCGCGATTTCATCCTTTGATTTTGACTTTACCACTTTACGATGTTTTCCCTGCTGACGTGTCCAGTCTTCTACTTGCTCAAAAGACGGCGGTGGTCTAGATATTTCCCAATGACGCAAACTGCAGCGATGTGATCTAGCCCGGTGCATTTCAGCCAGTTTCTTTTTATCTACCACCACCGGCGGGTATTCTCCAATATTGGCGAGAGATGCACCGACTGGATCAAATGGAGGAAGGTATGGTAGTGTAGTGCTTTGCAGTTTGAACTCGCGGCCCGCATACTCACGAGGCCGACTCGGAACGTCCTTCTCGTTACTATAATAGGCATCCTGATAAATTACAGGTGGCAGTCCGGCATGCATCATAGTGCTATCCACAAGTTCGGCTGACGGAGGTAGGGAGGCATAGTAGACGGTAGGGTTACTGCAAGATGTTCTCAATTGCGTTGCCAAAGCAATCACCTGGGAGCTGAATTTCGGTGTACTGCTGCTTGATACCACGGGTGTAAGTTTACGATGTGTCCATGGAGTAACTGGAGAATGCTGTGAGGCTCTGACTCTGAGATGCTTAGGTCCAGGTGTCTTGGGACCTTCTTGGGAGTTGGAGTAACCTGATTGACTCAAGCGATGTATCGTCTCCGGTGCGTTCGGGTTTTTAACAACAGGAAATGCAAACGTAGTCGGTCCTCCGAGACCCTGGGCTTTGATACGTGATTGCGAAGCCTGCTTAGATTGAGGCGGCTCATCTCTAGAAGTTTCCTGCAAGCCGCTTGCTCTTGAATCGTCGCCTTTTGCAATAGCATTGCGGAAAGCGATGCGCCCGCGACGGCTGGGTGTTTCGTTTAGAATCCTCTGACGCTTGCTGTAGTCTTCGCTCGTAGCATCGAGAGTTCGCTTCCGGGAACTATTGGAATTGCTAGAACCAGGCTCACCGTCATCACTAGGGTCGACAAGATCAATGTCTTCGTCGGCCAGTGTATTGTCCAGCTCTGTGTCATCCGAACCCTTAAGTAACGATGCCGTCAATGGGTCTAGTGACTGCTGCTCTTCAGTGTCGGACTGGTTATCCGCATCTGGCTCATCCAATCCGCTATCCTCGCCTACGACAGTGTCGTTGTGCTCCTGGTGTTGGGGCTCGAGTTCAGACTCATCAGAGCGGGGCTCAATATTGACTAAAGCATCTACGCTACCCTCTGCGGGTGTCTCAGCACTCTGATTGAATCCGCTGTCTGGAAGCTGCTGTACAGATAAGACTTGGGGATAAAGATCTTCAATGCTCTCCACAGCAGTCTTGATACGATGTTGGCCTTCAACAGGCTTGACAAATGTCTCAAACTTGACCTCCCCTCTCTCACGTCTTTCTTCTTTAATCAGATTTTCAACAAGTTCCCGATACTCATCCTCATGAATCCACCCGGCTTTCTTAGTGCTTCTAGTGTCAGTCGACATTGATATGAGCACCTCAGGAGGAAAGGGACTGCTCGAAGTGCCGCTGAGACCCATGCGGCGCTTTCTTCTGCGCGTTTCATCTCGCCACAAACTAGCCATGGACGGTACAAACTTGTCGTCGGGGTTTCGGGGCATCTGACTCGACCGTTCTAAGAAGTCGTGGTGAATGGGTCGATGTTGTAATTCGTGCCGATTAAGAATATCCTGAACACATATGTCGACTTCGAGGGTACAGTGACTCTGGCGAGGATATTGGTCTTCTTGTGCCATGAACTCGTCTGGAATAGAGGCATCATGCCACTTGTGGAGGATGGTGTCGATTTCATCGCTGTCTGGAACAGGCCCTCGGAACTGCACTTTTGCGCAGTCTATATAATCGCAGCCGTACAGGTTGTAATCACACATCCACTGCAGGATATACTGCAGGTGGCTTTCATATGGCTGAAAGACCCTGTTCAAGATGGCACCCTGGTGCAATAGATCGGCAAATCGCGTCATGTGCATGGGATTGAGCATGTAGACCTTGAGGAAGGTCTTGTAACCAACACTGTATCCGAAGAAGGGCACGCCCTTGACCAGCGTAATGTGGCCGACGTATATGGACTTTCCATCGTATGCGTTTCGTCGGTAGGCCGAGGCAAGGGCATGGTCAATTGATGTGCGTAGGTCGAGTATGTATGAGTCCACTAGGAAGGTATCAGCACGTGATGTGTGTAAGCAGTATGCTATGCCTACCGACATCCTTGTCCAAACTCCCATTGTACTCGAGATACAGGTAGGGTAGCGCTCCATGGATATGAGCGCACACCTTTTGTCCGGTCGCGGTTGCGCCGAATGCTCTGATTACCGGGACTTGGGGTGCACCCATGCGACCGGCAGGCCCGGCATTGCGCCGCAACAGAGGGTCGAGATCGGTTGGGGCGGCCTGGTAGTTGTCGATGCAGTTCAGACGAAAGCGAAACGTCTCCATGACGACACAGCCAATGCCCTAGAAGTGTGAGTGGAGAAGGTGGTTCGCATCGTGCTCAAGAAAACATCCGAGAGCAAATAGTTTGCAAGGCACGCTACGGTGCAATGGGGCGACAACAAGGTGAAAGCAGACGCGGTCGCGACTGGAATGCTGCGCGTGATCCCGTGAGCGTGAGGCGAATGCGAGCGATCGTCGCTGCAGCCCTACGGCGCTAGCGGTCCACTCTCTCGCTCGCCGCCAAAGGACACCACCTTCATCTCTCCAGCACGACTCAATACGCTCAACACAGCCCACATCGCCCACACCATCCAAACCACCCAACATGCCGCCCTCACAACCAAGGAAGCCGGATGTATCGGCCGCGGCCAAGGAGCGCAACGAGTACATTCCTTCCTTCATCTCCAAGAAGCCTTTCTACGCCGTCGATGAAACTGGCGAAAACCAAGCCGATTACCTCGAACATCAGCGTCTACAGAAACAGGAGCAAGACTCGAAATGGTACGACCGCGGGAAGAAAACCGGGCCGGCCGCGACCAAGTTCCGCAAAGGCGCATGCGAGAACTGCGGAGCCATGACGCACAAGAAGAAGGACTGTCTAAGCCGACCGCGCAAAGCAGGCGCAAAGTTCACGGGGAAGAACATAGAAGCCGACGAGATCATCCAGGACGTACAACTTGGCTTTGATGCGAAGCGCGATCGCTGGAATGGCTACGATGCAACAAACTTTGAGGAGGTCATTGAGGAGTACAATGCCATGGAGGAGATTCGCAAAAAGGCAAAAGAGGCGGAGAAGGGCGACAAGTCCGACGATGACGACGATGGCGACAAGTACGACGCCGAGACAGACATGGGACGGAAGCAGGCCACATCCACACGGAATCTACGGCTACGAGAGGACACTGCAAAGTATCTGCTCAACCTCGATCTCGAATCAGCCAAATATGACCCCAAGACGCGCTCCATGGTGGACAGCGGTGCAACAGCAGACAATGCAGCACAACTAGTCGCCGAAGAAGGCTTTCAGAAGGCTTCGGGAGACGCAGCCGAGTTTGAAAGGGCACAGCGATATGCATGGGAGACGCAAGAGCGCGGAGATAAGAACAAGCTGCATCTACAAGCCAACCCCACATCTGGCGAGGTTATGCGAAAGAAGCAGCTTAAGGAAGCCGAAGAGATGGCGGCAGCGAGAAAAAAGGCCCTGGCCGAGAAATATGGAACGCAGGAAAAGTTTTCAGACGATACGCTGCGAAAGAAGGCTGTCACGGAGAACGAGCGATACGTCGAGTACGATGAGCGAGGCAATATCAAAGGAGCACCAAAAGTCAAGGCAAAGTCCAAGTATCCTGAGGACATACTCCTCAATAATCACACATCAGTCTGGGGCAGCTGGTGGTCCAACTTCCAATGGGGCTTTGCGTGCTGTCACTCGACGGTCAAGAACTCGTATTGTACGGGCGAGGCAGGCAAGGAGGCATTCGAGCTGGCAGACCGAATGCGCACTGGGGCTGCGCTGGAAGAAGTTCCCAAGGAGATTGCATGGAAGGAGGAAGAGGCGTTGCAGGAACATGTGCCAAACGCTCCGGATGGCGCCGAGAAGGCCAAGAACGATGCCGCTAGTCGGAAACGGGCTCTCGACGAGATGACTGGCTCGGTGAATGAGGATGAGATGGAAGAATACCGACGAAAGCGCACAATGGCGGCAGACCCGATGGCGGCATACCTCAGCAAGGGAAACAAAAGTGAGGCGGTTTGAAGTGTCTCGTCGTCGTTGTCCTCCACAGCGTCATAGGCGGGTTGGTTTTGTATTGGTAGCATTGCATGGCGTTGATACCCTAGGTGGCATATAAGCATATCAAGTAAAATGACACAGTAGTTCTTCTATGGTGGTTGCGCTGGCCTCTGCAGGCATGGGTGATAGGTATGGATCAAAGGTCCGGCTAGCAACCCGATTAGTGGAGGCGCATCTGCTCACCCTCCATGGCGAACTGCCAGCTCAGAAACGGAGGCGGTTGCGCATGCAGCCGCGTATGCGTTGTTAGTACCATCGCGAAGGCAACAGTTTAACGGTCCAGAGACGGGGGAGCACAGCCTGGAGTGTTTTGCGGCCAAGGGCGATGGCGATGACGAAGCGCCAAGGAGCACGAACCACCACCCCCAGGAGTAACGTAACTAGTACTGCTAGGTAGCTCCCACGATAGTTGACTGAACCAGATGCCCGAACCACCCCACCTCTTTCCTTACTTTTTTTGCCGGCTTTCTTGCATCTTCACGGACACCCTTGCTTGTCTGCGACTGCTTGCGACCGTCAACACGTAGTCTGAGAAAGCGCATACGGCCACCAACATGGCGCTCTACGGAAGTTCGCGCAATGTCGACATGGGCAAGTACGTACAGCATCACATTCACAGCCATGAAAGACATTCTGAATAGCACTATCGCGGGTACGCCAGTTCTATGGGCTAATATAAAACTCGCTAGGCAGGAGTCGGAGCTTGCCATCAACATTCGCAAAGCAACCAGCATTGACGAGGTGTCGCCCAAGCGTACGTCGGGTCCCCGGAACCTCGCCATGTAGACAAAGCTTATAGCAGTGCAGGGAAACACGTGCGAGCATGCATCGTATACACTTGGGACCACAAGAGCTCGGCCTCTTTTTGGCAGGGCATGAAAGTGTAGGTGCCTTCCAAGTCGAGACTCTGGCGCGGCTGGCCAATACCTCGGAGATGCTGACAGGGCGCCCAGGCAGCCAATTCTGGCCGACGAGGTGCAGACGTTCAAGGCGCTCATTACCGTCCACAAGGTCCTGCAAGAAGGCCATCCCATCGCTCTCAAGGAGGCGCAATCAAACACCAGCTGGCTCGAGAGCCTGTCGCGGGGCTCTGTAGCCGGCGAAGGCATGCGAGGATATGCACCGCTCATCTCCGAATACATTTACTATCTCCTGGCCAAGCTTGCCTTCCACCGACAGCACCCGGAATTCAACGGTACGAGAGAGGTGGTAGCAGGCCCGGGACAGCCGACTGACGTGAAACAGGAACATTCGAGTATGAGGAGTATATTAGTCTGAAGTCAATCAATGATCCAAACGAGGGCTACGAGACCATCTCGGACTTGATGACACTACAGGATCAGATTGACGCCTTCCAAAAGCTCATCTTCTCGCACTTTAGGAGCGGTGCGAACAACGAATGCAGGATAGCAGCCTTGGTTCCGTTGGTCCAGGAGAGCTATGGTATCTACAAGTTCATCACTAGCATGCTGCGCGCAATGCATACCAGTAAGTGCTAGACGCTCCGACTAGAGCCCAGCCCGGACTAACCAGCCCAGCTCTCGGTGACGATGAAGCACTTTCTCCTCTGCGCGGCCGGTACGATGCCCAGCACTACCGACTCGTCAAGTTCTACTACGAATGCTCCAACCTACGATACTTGACAAGCCTGATCACAGTTCCGAAGCTGCCACAAGAGCCACCGAATCTCCTCTCCGAAGATGAGAATGCGCCAGCCTTGCCCACGCGACCACGAAACGAGAAGCCCGCCGACCGTGCTCCTGCTGTCGATCCAGAGCCCATCAACGAGTTCTGGAAGGACAACCAAAGAAGGCAACAAGAGGAATATGAGGCAGAGCAGCAGAGACTACAACGCCAATGGGAAGAGGCCCAGCAGCAGCAGCAACAACAAGCGCTGCAGGCACAACGCGACTTTGAGGAGCAACAGAGGCTTCAGGCTGAGCAAGCTCGTTTGGCCCAAGAGCAACTCATGCGCGAGCAGTATCAGCAACAGACGCAGGGTCGCCTTGCCGAGCTTGAACGCGAGAATCTGAATGCGCGCGCACAGTACGAACGTGATCAACTGATGCTGCAACAGTATGACCAAAGAATGAAGGCCTTGGAGGGAGAAATCAACCAGATGAACCAAAACTTCCAGCAACAAATGGGCTCACGAGACGATCAAATACGCGCGCTTCAGGAACAGCTCAACACCTGGAGATCAAAGTACGAGTCGCTAGCTAAGCTGTACTCTCAACTGCGACATGAGCACCTTCAGCTGCTGCAGAAGTTCAAGGCAGTACAGCTAAAGGCAAACTCTGCCCAAGAAGCCATTGACGGCCGCGATAAGCTCCAACGAGAGCTGAAGACCAAGAACATCGAGCTGGCCGACATGATCCGCGAGCGTGACCGCGCACTCATGGACAAGGACCGACACACTGGTGGCCACCGCGAAGAGATTGAGAAGCTGAAGCGTGAGCTTCGCTCTGCCTTGGATAGAGCCGACAACGCCGAGCGCGGCAAGGGCTCAGAACTATCGGCGATGCTGTCAAGACACAACCGTGAGATTGCAGACCTTGAAGAGGCCCTGCGGAACAAGAGCCGCGCACTGGAAGACTTCCAGATGAAGTACCGTGAAGGCGACTCTGATCTTGAGCGTCAACTACGCGAAAAGGAGGAGGAGCTTGAGATATTCCGCGCCGGCATGGATCAGACGCTGCTGGAATTGAACGAGCTCAAGCTCAATGCCAATGCAAACGACAACGTCCTGGACGGCCATCTGGACACTCTCATTCAAGACAGCCTTCAGAAGATCAACGATATCATCGACTCAGTCCTACAGAGTGGTGTACAACGTGTCGATGATGCTCTGTACGAATTGGACTCCCCCATGCAAGCTGGTAACCAGAATGCCACAGGTCCCTTTGTGCTGTCGCAGATCGAAAAGGCATCAACGTGCACCATGGAGTTTTCCACCGCGTTCAATAACTTTATCGCTGACGGACCAAATGCTAAGCATGCCGAGGTGATCAATGCCGTTAACAACTTCGGTGGCGCTATCGTCGATGTTCTGGTCAACACCAAAGGATTGACGCGTTTTGCTTCGGATGAGAACAAGTCTGACCAGCTCATCAACGGTGCGAGAGCTTCGGCCACGTCCACCATCAGGTTCTTCCGTAACGTTCAGTCAGTGCGCATGTACGATCTGGACGCTGAGCAGAAAATCAACGTTGTCATTAACAACAGTACTGAGGTTGTGCGCAACCTGCAGAGTCTGTCCAAGCTTGCGGACGCATTCGCACCCAAGAGCAAGATCACTAATGCATCAGGTGATCTTGGCGACCTGGTTGATAGCGAGTTGACCAAGGCCGCCAATGCCATCGATGCGGCTACTGAACGTCTATCCAAGCTGATGAAGAAGCCCAGAGACCAATATTCGACGTACGAGCTGCAGATTCACGACTCCATTCTCGAGGCCGCCATTGCGGTCACAAATGCCATCGCAAACCTCATCAAAGCCGCAACTGTCTCGCAACAAGAAATTGTGCGCGAAGGCCGAGGAAGCATGTCCAAGACTCAGTTCTACAAAAAACACAACCGCTGGACCGAAGGACTCATCAGTGCCGCCAAAGCTGTTGCTACATCAACCAATATGCTTATCGAGACGGCCGATGGCGTCATCTCCGGCCGCAACTCGCCCGAGCAGCTCATTGTGGCTTCCAACGACGTCGCTGCTTCGACGGCCCAGTTGGTGGCTGCCAGTCGTGTCAAGGCCAGCTTCATGAGCAAGACGCAAGATAAGCTTGAGAGTGCGTCCAAGACTGTAACGGCGGCTTGTAGGTCGCTCGTCAGGCAAGTGCAGGCGATCATCGCACAGAAGAACCGTGATGAGGGTGAAAATGTGGATTACAGCAAGTTGGGTGATCACGAGTTCAAGGTTCGGCAGATGGAGCAGCAGGTACGTTATATAATCATCATCGGCTGTTTGAGTAATCAGTTACTAATAAGACATCGTAGGTTGAGATCCTGCAACTTGAGAACTCGCTTGCTCAGGCTAGGACGAGGTTGGGTGAGATGCGTAAGCTTTCTTACTTGGAAGAGTAGAAACTTTTACGTCATTATCGTTTCGCAGCATTCATTGTTTCTGGGACATTGGGTCATAGTAGTCTGTTCATATTGTTCGTTGGGATCCGCTGGGGAGGATTGCCTTTTGTATTGTCTATCCAATACTCCTATGCAAGCAATACCACGTGATGTTCATTTCTTATTCGCTTGGTACCCTCCTCCAAGTCAGCTGGGCTGTGGCTTAGTGTCTTACCTGCCAATTTAACCAGACGGTGTGTTATTTGAAGAGAATATTGAAAATGTACGTATGCTTTGATAATCCATTGTTGTCGTTTCGTACATGTTCAAATTACCCACTAGGTTTCTCGATACCATATTCTAAGATGGTCTCTCTAGATATGTCATTTTTCCCTTGTTTATTCTATGCTTAGTCTGCTTGGTGATATCTTTAGCAAACGCAACACGGTTGTCTTTGAAAGTCACGGTGTTGAACGTCCGTCAGGGATAGGCTGCGGGGAAGTGGGGCGATCTTAGCGTAGCGCGTTATCACGTGCGTAATTAGCGTGTTCCCGTGTAAACAGCTTCGAAGCAATGCGACTTACTTTAGTGATACCTGGGGTCAAGAATAGGCCGTGTAGTTACAGCTTCAGATCGCTAGCCAACCATGCCTGCCGCCACAGCCCCCGATTCGCGCTCCCCGTCCCCAACGCCTGCCCCGCCCATTGCCGATGCCCCAGGACCTCGCGCGCAAGGTCTGATCAATGTGTTCAACCAGGCCTCAAAGGCTACACTAGATAAATGCTCCGCCAAGAACTTTGCCTCGTGCTTCCCTACCGCTGCGCAGTACAGCCCCGAGGTGCTGGATAATCTGCGAGGGCAGATAGTAGATCAACTGGACCGAACCTGGAAGAGCAACTTTGAGGACATTATGGAGAGGAGGAATGTAGTCAAACTGCTGAATTCGCTAGATCAATGCATAGAAGATGCAAAGGTTAGGAAGAAACGCGCAGAATCAAGTGCAAATGGCGGGCCTGTGGAAACACCCATTCCGTAAGCAAAACACTTTGCCCTGTGTCTCCTCCCTCAACCATGTCTCTTATAGTGCTAACATTTTCTTCTTCACAATAGCCCTCACACTCTCTCGCCGCCTGAAATCCATTTGGCCCACCTCATGCCTTTCCTCGAGAAACAAGCGACGGATATGAATGCAAAACTTGCAGAAACACAACAGTCCAACACTGAGCTATTGTCTACTGTAACCGCACAGCGCGCTGAGATCGAGGCACTGGTACGCGGCTTGGAGAACGTCATACAAGATCTGGATGCAAGTGCGCAGATGATGGCGCAGGACGAGGTGCAAGATTTGAGCAAGGAGACGAGAGATCTGGAGATGGACATGAGGACCTGATGTCGCAGGAAACAGATTGCTACATGTGAAGAAGAGTCCGGTGAATGTCCCTCTCGCACCTGAGCACGCATACTTGATGGCAGAAAGACTGGAGGCGTCTTTAGAGACCCAAGTCAGAAAGAGGGGGGGGGCATAACATAAGCACCCACGCTGAAGCGTCTCTCCTCAAACTGCGATTCTGCTACCCTATCCGATGATGAGTACGGAGTACGAACAGCACAGGCGCGGGAGCTTGGCACTACAGAAGC
>Ga0265797_10008303_pt1 | contig 13873 bp, 10 predicted proteins | sample P2T30metagenome_FD_192433 | JGI IMG/M metagenome (GOLD analysis project Ga0265797, IMG submission 192433) | Plant litter microbial communities from East Loma Ridge, Irvine, California - P2 T30 | ecosystem: Environmental > Terrestrial > Plant litter > Unclassified | place: USA: California... | reverse complement strand
GCTCGTCGCGCTGGTGCTGTCGCCGACGCTGCGGATCTCGCTGTTCTCGAACAGCGCCGCGTGGCTGCTGCCCCAGATGAAGTCGACGTTGCCCGCCACCAGCGTGTTGTAGAACCATGCCCAGCCTTTCAGGTTGAGCGTGTCCTGCTCGCTGTAGAAGCTGGCGTTCTTGGCCACCAGGCGCGTGTCGCTGTTGAAGTACACGGTTTCGGCCTGGCCGGAAATCGCGGCCGAGCGGATGGTCGTGTTCTTCACACTGAGGTTGTCGAGCACCAGCATGTCCGCCGCTTCGACCAGCATCACCGCGCGGCCGCCGGCCGGGGAACCGGCGACAGTGGCAGACTGGCTGGACCCGGTGCCCGGATTCAGCGTCTCGTTGTTGGTATAGCGGATCGTCACGCCGTCGCGGCTCTCGCCCTGGATCGTGACGTTGTCCTTGCCGTTCAGGTAGAGCAGTTCGTCATACGTGCCGTTCTTGACCTTGATGGTGACCGGGGTCGACTTCGGAATGCTTTGCATGGCGTAGTTGAGCGCGCCCTGCACGCTGCGGAAATCGGCATCGCCGTCGTCGTCGACCGTGACCGTGGTGCCGGTCGGCGGCGCCGCCTTGGTGCTGAACGACCAGCCACCCAGCTTGCCGATGCCCACGAACGGCAGGCCACCCAGCGTGGTGCCGGTGAACACGCCGTCCGCGATCGCGACGTAATACTCGCTGCCGTAGGCCAGCTTGTTCGCGTGCGGCACGATGGTGACGCTGTTGCCGTCGATGCGGATCGGTGCCGTGTTCACACGCCGTACCAGTGCCTGGCCCGGGTAGCCGATCGCATCCGATTCGCCGCTGAGGCGGATCACGTCCACCAGCGCATCGTCGCTCTTCCTGAAGATGCGGATGCTGCCGATCGTGCCCAGCGTCGGCGGCCGGTCGAAGGTCAGCTTGAGGGCGCCGTCGATGTTGACCGCGCCGGCTTGCGCGGCCGGCTGGCTGGCACCCTGCAGCGGGTAGGTCTGGACCGGCTGCACGAATTGCGCGCCGATGGTGGCGACGATGGTGCGCGTCAGCGCCGGCTCCGAACCGCTGGTGAACACGATGCTGGCGCTGCCGCCGGACAGCGGCGTCAAGGTCACCGTATTGCCGTTGGCGACCGCGCTGACCACGTTCGGGTTGCTGGAGCTGACCGTGAAGCTGTCAGGCGTGTTGTCCGCGGTGACGGCCGTGACCGCGATCTGCAGCGGCGCGTCGCCGGCTTCGGCGCTGTAGGTGAGGGCGGATGGATCGAGGGTCAGCTGCACCGGTTTCTGGCGCGGGTCGCCCACGCGCACGTCGTCGATCTGGAAGGATTTATTCGCCGTGTACAGGCCGATCAGGCCTCGCTGCGTGAACGCGGTGTCGGTGATCGAGCCGAGCTTCCTGCCGTCCAGGTAGATGGTCAGCGTGCTGCCGATCATCTCGAAGCGTACGGTATAGAACTGGGTGTCCATGGCGATCGGCTGACGCGACTGGAACGGCCGGCTGAGCGAACCGGCCAGCATCTTGGCGATTTCGACTTGCGTGCTGCTGGTGCTGCTCTGGACGTTCAGGCCGCCGCCGTACCAGTTGTTGGCGTCGACGTAGCGGGTGATCAGATACAGCTGCTTGTTGCCGGTGGTGCTGTTGGTCATCGGCTTGATGCGCGCCTCGACGTAATAGTCGCCCGACGGTACGCCACTGAACGCTTCCGGCTTGACCAGGGCCAGCACGCCGCCGGTGGTGGCGGCCGTGTACTGCAGCACCTTGCTCGGGCTGCCGGCCGCTTCGTCGACGACCCGGAAGCTGCCGTTCGGACCGCTTACAGGCAGCAGATTCCACTTGGCGGTGCCGCCGTTCTGGAAGTCGTCGCAGAAGTACAGGCCACTGGCTGGACAGTTCAGGGTCGGGCCGGTTTCCACGACCACCGGGCCGGTGCCGGTGATTGACGTGGTGAGTTTGCCACCGCCGGCCTGGGCAAGCGCACTGGCTTTCACCAGCGCCGCCGGACGCGCCGTGAACGCATACGGTGGGGTCCAGCCCGGCGTGGCCGGCAGCGCGCAGGCGCCGAGCGCGACGCCGTTCAGTAGCGAGCCGCTGTCCTTGAAGTTGCCGGCCGTGGCGTCGCCCGGGTTCTTGACGATGGCGTCGCAGTTGGCGGCGCCCGCGATCTCGAACACGTTGGCATTCGACAGCACCCTGGCATTGGTGCCGGGACCGATGCTGTAGCTGTTCCTGTACACCGAGGCCGTCTTGCTGCCGACGTAGTAATTGTTGAACAGGTGGACCTGGCCGAAGCGCACGCGCGGCGCGCGCGACTGGATGTCGCGGAACACGTTGTTGCTGAAGGTGACCCGCAGCTTGCCTTCGTCGGCGGTGGCCGAGCTGCTCGAGCCGATCAGGTTGTTCTTGTCATGCTCGCCGAACACGTTATACGACACCGTCACGTAATCCGAGGCGTTGGTGACGTCGACCGCGCCGTCGTGGCACTGCTTCACGTGGCCGTTCTCGACCGGCAGGTAGTTGTCGGTCACCGGCGCATCGGTGAAGGAATTGTGGTCGATCCAGATGTGGTCCGAGCCGGTGATGCCGATCGCATCGTAGGCGGCGTTCCAGTTGCCGGTGGCGCCGTCCGTCGGATCGAATACCGGCTCGACGTCGCAGGGGTTCACGATCTTCAGGTTGCGGATGATGATCTGCGAGACGCCGGAGACGATGATGTGGCCGTTCACGATGCCGGCATTGGCGCCGTCGCCGATCAGGGTGGTGTTGCTCTTGAGGCGGATCGCGCCGCGCGCCGACTGGTCGGCCGTGCTGGTATAGGGCCGGCCTTCGGTCATGTCGACCGTGCCGACCAGCTTGATGATCTTGGGTGCGGTGCCGCCATTCGTGATCGCGGCCAGCAGCTGGGCGCGGTTGGTGACGGTGTAGATCTGGCTGGTGACGGCGTTGGCGCCGCCGCCCGTGCCGCCAGCCTGGCTGGCCCAGCCGTCGAGCGGGGCGGTGGCGCGCGCCGCATCGACGGTGGCGCTGTTGACGGTGCTGCTCAAGGTGCCGGCGCCGGCGCAGAAGGCGGCCGCCAGCAGGACCGACGCGCGCAGCGCGGCCCTGACATTTGTGTATGCCATTTAGGTTCTCCCGATAAGGAACGCTGGGTTCAGGCTTGCGCGCTGCGCTTGCGGCGGCGGCTCATGGCCAGTCCGGCAAGGCCGGCCAGCAGCAGGGCGGCGCTGGCCGGTTCGGGGACGTCGGCCGCGTCGGCTGCGCCGATCTGCGCGGTGATCGGGATGAAGTCGCCGTTCCAGTCCAGGCCGCTCAAGTCGAGTCCGATGCTGTGGCTGCTCAGCACCGACAGTACGGGCATGCCGCCCACCGCGCTGGCGTCGATCAGCGTGAAGCTGGCGATGGGTGCCGCCAGCGAGCTGCCGAAATCGAAGATGAAGCGGTAACTGCCGTCGAGCGGCGGCACGATGTTGGCGTAGATCGACAGCAGGCCGGCGCGCGTGAAATCGAAGCCGAACAGGGCGTCGCCGCTCAGGAATTCGACGTAGCTGTCGTTCGGGTCGAGGCCGCTGACATTGCTGCCGGGGCCGGGCATATAACCGCTGTCGTTGCCCAGCACGTCCGAGGTGCCGTTGTAGGTGGCGCTGATGCTGGCATTGTCGAGGGAAAGCGGTGCCGCGTGTACCTGGGTGGCGGCGAGGGCTGCCAGGACCAGGGTCTCCATGATTATCTTTTTCATTATGGTTCCATATGTGGTTGCTGCCGATGGCGCATTGGCTGCGCATTAGGTGATTTCCTGCCGCGGGCACGCCGAGGGCTGGCGTCAGCCATGGGCGGGTGTCGGAAGGAAAGCAGCTGAGGGCACAGCTGTGAAGCAATGGCGATGGTGCGTGATGCGGCGTAACGCCGGATGGCGCACGCTGCCCGCCGGACCGGCTTGTGGCCGGGTCCGTCAGGCTCGTGAATCTTAGCACGCAGATATTAAATTGGTCGGGCCAATTTAAATGAGCACAGCAGTTTGTGGCGTAATCCACGCAAACTGGTCAGACCAGTTTCCATGGCTACATAGTTGTTGCTTTAGTGGCGTTGCAGCCTGTCGAGGGTTGTATTCACCCACTTCATTAGCGCCGCATCGTCCGCCATGTTGCCGGGATACGGAATATCCGGATTGAAGGGCTCGCGCGTGCCCTGGGTGCTCTTGAACCAGGCGGTCGGAAAGCCGACCTGGCCGTGTCCGCTCGGCAGGTCCAGGCCCGTGATTTCGCCGAAGGGCGAATAGCCGGCGGTGGGTTCGCCCAGCACCACGGTGTCGCCGGCCGCGCGCAGGTACAGCAGGAAGCTCATGCATGAGCTGAAGCAGGTGCGGTCGATGACCGCGGCGATGCGCGGGCCATGCGGGCGCGGCCAGGTCTGCGCTGTCAGCGCCTGCGCATCCGCATCGCCGTCGACCAGGGCCAGCTTCTGGCCGGCACGCAGCGCCGCTTCGACTTTCACCAGGTCGCGCCCGTTGCTCTCCTTGCTGTCGGCAAATTCGGGCATGCCCATGTTGCGCTTGAGCCGGTCGACGCTGGCCGGACTGGCGACCAGGTATTTGCTCGAAGCGCCTGCTTCACCCAGCCGGTCGGCATACGCATTGCCGTACAGCGCTTTCAGCGCGCGTTGGCCCCAGTCGGAGTTGCCCCCGCCATTGCCGCGCAGGTCGAACACGACCCATGCCGGCCTGGCCAGCGCAGCCAGTTTCGGGTACAGGGCTTCGTAGGCGGCGCCGGACCGGGCGCCGTCGAAGTCGGGCATGCCGATCCAGTACTTGCCGGCGGCGAACGGCGTCACGCCGACCGGTCTGGCCTCGGCGCTGAATTTGGCGCGCACGGTATCGATACGCTCGCTGCTCACTTGTGCCGGCACCGCCTGCAGCGGCAGCGCATAGCGCTTGCGGCTGCCGTCGGCCAGCGTGAACACGCAGGCCTCCGGCGTCCAGCCCAGGCCATTCTCGAACATCACCTGGCGCGCCAGCGCGCTGAAGGTACGGGCATATTCGACGCTGCGGCTGGTGAAGGGCGCGGCCTGCGTCTGCAAATAAGTACCGCTCCAGACGCCGTCGCAGGACTGGGCGATGGCGCCGACCGGCGGCAGCGCGTTCGGCCAGCCGGGCTCGGACCAGACGACGCGGTAGCCGCCCTCGACCTGATCCAGCACCAGGCCGGTCCAGCCGCGCGTCTGCAGGTGCACGTTGATGCCGGTATGCGGGTCGCCGAAGCTGCTGATGAAGCGCTTCATCAGGCGCTGGTAATCCTGTTCGGTGCGCACCGCGGCGGCTTCGGCCAGGCCGGCGCGCTCGCCCCACGCCAGCGGTGCGATGACGCTCGGGTCGCCGGCGGCGATGCCGGCGTGCTGGGTGCGGAAGTTGTCGAGGACGAAGCGGAAATCGGTGGTGGCGATCGCCGCCCAGTCGGGGGCGGCGGTGGCTGGTGTGGGCGCGGCCGTGGGCGCGGCAGCGGCGGCCGCGCAGGACATGATGAGGGAGAGTGCGGTGCTGTGCGCAAATGCACGTGCATATGTCAGTGCTGACGTCATGTTCCTGGCCTCGCGGATGATGAAACCGTTCAGGATAGCAAGATGCGCTTTGGAAAAATGCGCACTTTCCCACACGGGTGCTGCCTCACATCTGCTTGAACACGTCGGCAAAGTTGCGGCTCACGACCAGCTCTTCCGGCCGTCCCTTGAGCTTGACCAGCATGCGCCCGCGGAAATCGGTGCGGGTGCCGGCCACGTGGCGCGCGGCGACGATCACGCCGCGGTGGATCTGCCAGAAATGCTGCGGATCGAGCTGTTCGCGCAACTGGCGCAGCGGGGTGCGGATCAGGTGTTCGCCGTCCTGGATGAACACGCTGGTGTACTTGTCGTTGCTCTGGAAGTAGATGACTTCGTCGACGGCGATCAGGCGCGTTTCCTGGCCTTGAGCGGCGCGGATCCATTGCAGCGGGGCTGCCGGTGCGGGGGAAGGGGCAGGCGCGGCGGCCGGCATGCCGGACGTTGCCACGCCGGGCGTCGCTACGCCGGGCGTCGCCACGCTGGGCACCACCACGCCGAGCTGGCGCAGCAGGCCGGCCAGCGCCTCGGTTGCCGATGCAGGCGCAGGCGTGGCAGCAGGCGTAGCAGCGGGAACAGGCGCAGCCAGCGCCTCCTGCAGGCGCGCCACGGTGCGTTCCAGCCGCTCGCGCCGGATCGGCTTCAGCAGGTAGTCGAAGGCGGCGTGCTCGAAGGCCTGCAGCGCGTAATGCTCGTGCGCGGTGGTGAACACCACGCGCGGCGCCCCGCTTGCACCTGCCGCATCGGCGGCGAGGCGCTCGGCCAGCTGCAAGCCGTTCAGGCCCGGCATCTGGATGTCGAGAAAAGCCACGTCCGGCGCCAGCTCGTCGATCAGGCGCAGCGCATCGAGGCCGTTGGCGGCGCGGCCCACGATCCGCAGCGCCGGCCAGACGGCCGCCAGCTCGCCGGCCAGGTAGTCGAGCAGGTGGGGTTCGTCGTCGGCGATCAGGGCGCGGATGGGTTCGATGGCGGCACCGTATTGGCAGGATCCAGGGGCAGCAGCAGGCGCGAGGTCACGCCGCCGGCTTGGTTTTCTAATAATTGTACCTGAGCATTTGTGCCATACAGGCTGCGCAGCCGCTCGCGCAGATTGGCCAGGCCGACGCCACCGCCGGGACGCGGCGGCGCCGATCCCAGTCCGGCGCCATCGTCGCTGACCTCGAGGCACAGCATCCCATCAGCACAGCGCGCACGCAGCACGATTTCCCCGCCTTCGACCTTGGGCTCGATACCGTGCATGACCGCGTTCTCGACCAGCGGCTGCACCAGCATCGGCGCAATCGGCAGACCCAGGCACGCCGCATCAAGCTCGATGCGATAGCGCAGGCGCGCCCCCAGCCGCACCGCCAGCACGTCCAGATAAGCGCCGGCCAGATCGAATTCTGCGCCGACAGTCGCATGCTCGGCGCGGCTGGCGGCCAGGCCGGCGCGCAGGAAGTCGATCAGGCGCTCCAGCATGTGGCGCGCCTTGTCCGGAGCCGGACCGATCAGGCCGAGCACGTTGGCCAGCGTGTTGTACAGGAAGTGCGGTTCGATCTGGGCCTGCAGCGCGCGCAGGCGGGCTTCGGCGATCAGGCGGCCGGCTTCGGCGATCTTTTCCTGCTGGCGCGCCGCTTCCGCCTCGCGCGCCTGGCGCCTTGCGATCAGGCCCAGCACGGTAATCATCATGACTCCGACCAGCGCGCCCAGGGGCAGCAGCGGCGCCAGCCTGCCGGGGTGGCGCAGGAAGGCGTCCGGGCCGCGGAACACCAGGTCGCTCAGCGTGAGGCCGAGCACGGCGCAGCAGGCGATCAGCAGGCCCTGGCCCAGCAGCATCGGCCAGGTGCGGTGCGCATAGGCTTGCGGCGCCGCCACGCGCAGGGCGGCCAGCGTGGCGTGGATCAGGAAGCCGATCGTGTTCGAGCTCAGCAGCATCATGCCGAGCCAGGACAGGACCGGTCCCGTGCTGCCCATCACGGCGCAGATGAGCAGCGTGATCACCAGGCCGATCAGGCTGCTCCACAGCACGGTGTACACCAGGTCGCGCGCCGTCGAGCGCGGCCAGCGCCGAAACAGGGGGATGACTTCCAGCGGGTGAGCGGAGCGGGCGTCCGGGCTTGTCGGCATGTGTCCTCTAATAATATGTTGCCAAGATTATGCTGACAGGAAATTACCATGGAAACAGTGCGGCGTGCGATAGGGCAGACGCGCCAGGGCCAGCGGCCCGGCATGCACGCGCGCCGCATCGAACACGCTCAGCACGCCGGTGCCGGTGCGCGTGTCCTGGGCCACGCCGAGCAGGTATCCGTCGAGTTCGCCGCGCGCACCACGGCGCGGCACCAGCACGTGTTCCTCGACGCGCCAGCCGGCACCGAAGCGCCAGCTGTCGGCCTTGCCGGTATCGACGTTGACGATATTGACCGTGTCCAGCGTCAGCGAGGGGTTGCGGCGGTCGCTGCTCAGCACGGCCAGGCGGCGGTGGCGCTGGCCGACCACCTGCGGCATCACGCGCGGGAACTCGGCGCCGTCGAGCAGGTTCGCGGTGGCGACGCGGCCGCTGGCGTAATCCAGCGTGACGCGCACGGCGCGGTGGGCTGCAAGGCGGTTCGGCTGGGGCACGCCTTCCATCACGTGGCCCAGCGCCGCCAGTTCGTCGCCCTCGTGCAGCACCAGGTCGAAGTGGGTGACGGCGCCGCCGTTTTCGTCCCAGGCGTTCCCGAAGTGGAACACCATCTGCGGCGGCAGCTCGAACACGCGGCGTACCGTGAGGGTATCCTTGGCCACCACCACAACCCGGGTCGGACGCGCCTGCGCACCGCTGCCGGCCCAGACGTGGCGTTCGGCCAGGCTCAGCTTGCGGTCCTCGGTGATGTTGTAAGGCGGCACCACGAAGATCAAATGGCGTTCGCTGACCGCAAAGTCGTGCAGCAGCGCCAGCTTCGGCACCTCGACCATGGCGGCCTGCAGCACGCTGCCGTCAGGTCCGATGCGGTACAGCGCCAGCCGGTCGCTGCCGGGCGCGGCGCCGAAATTCCACAGCGTGCCGTCGGGGGCGATTTTCGGGTGGGCCGAGAACGGCATCGCCTTCAGGTCCTCGCGCCAGGTTTTAAGGCCGACGGTGGCCAGGGTGGCCGGGTCGACTTCGGTGGCTGAGCCGCCTTCCCACAGCGCGTACAGCTTGCCGTTAAAGGGCAGCAGATTGGTGTTGGCCACGTTCAGGCTGTCGTTGTCGCGGAAGCCGCGCCGCGCAATCGGGGTGCCGAAGGCCGGGTATAAAAACTGGCCGGCGGCGGATTCCTCGACGAACTTGCGGGTCTCGACAAAGCGGCCCCGATGGCGCACCTTGCCGTCGCCGATCTGCCAGCGCTGGACGAAGCCGTCGCCGTCGAACCAGTGCCGGTAGCGTTCGCCATCGCGTTCGAAGCGGCCCGGCCCGTTGCGGTAGAACACGCCCTGCAGGTCGGCCGGCAGCCGGCCTTCGATGACGGCCTGGCCCTGCTGGTTGCCCTCCAGGTTGGCGTAGACGGACAGGCCCGGATCGCGCGCGAGGGCGGCGTGGAACAGGCGCCAGGTAGCGGCTTCGGTGCTTGTCGTACTAGTCCCTGTCGTGCCAGTCCCTGTTGTGCCAGTCCCTGTTGTGCCGGCCCAGGTGGCGGCGCCGGCGCCCAGGGCGCCCAGGCCGAGGCCGGCTTGCAAAGCTTGCAGAAAGTGGCGGCGATTCATGGCGGCTCCTTTAGCGCAGGGTGACGTGGCTGGCGAGGCCGGCGGCCGGTACGGCCAGCGCGGCGGCGTCGAAGGAGGGTGGGCCCATGCGGCCTTGCGCATCGTTGCCGAAGGCGTAGGCTTCGACCGGCGTACCCATCATGTTGCTGTCCATCTTGCCGTTGCCGTTGGCGTCGTGGTACACCGTGAGGCCATAGCGGCCCGGCGCCAGGTCATGAAAGACGACCGTGGTGCTGCCGGCGCCGGCGGGCACGCCCTGGCTGCGCACGGGCTGCTTGAGGAAGGTGGCGGCGCCGTCGAACAGGGCGACCATCAGCTGGCCGCCGGCAGTGCGCACGTTGTCGACACGGATCGTGAGGTCGGCGGCCTGCGTCAGCGGTGCGATGGCGGCCAGCAGGAAGAGGGCAGTGCAGGTGCTGCGTTTCATGATTGCTCCAGGTGTCGTGTCGGGATGGACACACTGTAGCCATGCGCATGGACCGGCAGGGCGGCATGCGACGAAGCAGCATCCGCCGGCGCGAGATGCAGCCGGACGGCGCGAACCGGATGTCGGCAGCCAAAAAAAATGCCGCCCGGCGAACCGGACGGCATGTTTCTCAAGGCGAATCAGCTTAACTGTAAGCAGTCCAGCTTTGCGGAATCTCGATCTGGCCGGACTGGGCAGCCTGGGCATAGGCGCGCATTTCGGCGACCATCGCTTCCAGTTGCTCGTTGCCGGGATTGGCCAGGAAACCCTTCATGCGTTCCTGGAGCGCGGCCTGCTGGTCGCGCCATTCGTAGCGAGACGACTTGCTCATACACCCTCCTTGCGGCGAACAGCCGTGCGTGTAGTTTTATGTTTCATGGACATCCTCCTTCAAAGTCGACAGCATGCCAAACGGGTAGGGACGAGTCCGTGCGATGACACACATTCTTCTCCGCACCTGTTTGCCAGCGAATTAACATTATTTTAACACGCTGCGGTAGAACAGCTCCAGCCGGCCTTCCAGCTCGTGCAGGGCTTCGTCGGCCGTCTTCATGTGCGGGCAGATCAGGCTGCGCAACTGCTCGCCGCAGATGCAGGCCATCAGCACGCTCGGCAACAAATCCAGCGGCACGTCGGGGCGCATCTGGGCGCGGATCTCGGGGCGGGCGAAAAAGCGCTCCAGCATGTCGCGGGTCTGGCGCGGGCCGCCGTTCCAGAAGGCGTCCGCCAGTTCCGGGTTGGTGGGGGCCTCGGCCAGCACCACGCGCTGCATCTCGACCGCTTCGTTCGACACCAGCAGCTGGTGCATCTGGCGCGCAAAGTCGCCGACGATCTCGCGGAAGGGGCGCGGATCGGTGTCCATCGGCTGGCTGTGGAAGAAACGGTCGCGCTTGGCCGCCAGCACGGCGCGCAGCAAGCCTTCCTTGCCGCCGAATTTCACATAAATGGTGCGCACCGCGACGTGGGCGGCGCGCGCGATCGATTCCAGGCTGGTCTTGGTATAGCCGTTCTTCAGGAACAGGGCGCCGGCGATCTGCAGCAGTTCCTGCATGCGCGCTTCGACGTCGGCGGCCTTGGGGCGGCCGGCGCCCTTGACCGGGCAACAGTCGGTGTCTTGCTTGAGTTTGTCCATGGTTCACACTGTAGGCCAGGATCAAATGAAATGCAACCGTTTCATTTCTTGACTTCGATCCGGCTTTGTCGAATAATGCGATCAACCCATTTCATTTTTTCTTCGGAGTCACATCCATGTCAGAGCAGCACACCACGGTTCAGCAGAAACCGACAGCCGCCCCGGGCGCAGCACCTGCCGGCGGAACCCCCGCCAATGCGGGCAAGGGCCCGCCGAAGCGCGTGCTGATCGTGGTTGGCGTGATCGCCATCGCCGCGCTCGCCGTCGGCGGCCGCATGTGGTACCGCAGCGCCAATTTCGTCGACACCGAAAATGCCTACGTCACCGGCCACGTGCACCCGATGTCCGCGCGCATTCCGGGCGTGGTCACCAAGGTCATGTTTGACGACAACCAGATCGTCAAGGCCGGCGACGTGCTGGCCGAGCTCGACCCGGCCGACCAGCGCGTGAAAGTCGACCAGATCCAGGCCCAGATCGCCAGCGTGCAGCAGCAGATCATCCAGGCCGACGCCTCGGTCGAGCAGGCCAAAGCCCAGGCTTCGGCCGCTGGCGCCCAGGTCGTGCAGGCCCAGGCCAACCTGGTGCGCGCCAACCAGGATGCGACCCGCTTCGGCCAGCTGTACAACACCCAGATGAAGGCCGTGTCGAAGGCCGAGCTGGATGCCGCCACCGCCGCGCGCGCCGGCGCCAATGCCGACGTCACCGCGCGCCGCGACAACGCCAGCGCCGCCAAGGCCCAGATCAACGCCGCCGCCTCGGCACGCGACGTGCTCAAGGCACAAGTCAAAGTGCTGCAGGCGCAGCTGAAAGACGCCGAACAGCAGCTCGGCTACAACCAGATCGTGGCACCGGTCAGCGGCCGCATCGGCAAGAAGAACGTCGAAGTCGGCGCCCGTATCCAGCCGGGCCAGCAGCTGGCCGCCATCGTCCAGGACGACGTCTGGGTCACCGCCAACTTCAAGGAAACCCAGCTGGCGGGCCTGCAGGTCGGCCAGGCCGTGAAGGTCGAAGTCGACGCGCTGCCGGACCACGAACTGATCGGCCGCGTGGACAGCTTCTCGCCGGCCTCGGGCAACCAGTTCGCGCTGCTGCCGGCCGATAACGCCACCGGCAACTTCACCAAGATCGTCCAGCGCGTGCCGGTGAAAATCACCTTCAAGCCGGAAGACCTCAAGAAGTACTCGGGCCGCCTGGCGCCGGGCATGTCGACGGTGGTCGAGATCGACCTGCGCCAGAAGCAGCCGCAGACGCAGACCGTCGCCGCGCACTAAGGATCCGTCATGACGAGTTCCACCAAAACGATGGGAGGCCCGCCGGCAGGCATGCCGGCGATGCCCGCGCCGAATGCGCACGTCGACGCGCGCACCTGGATCGCGGTGGCCGCCGGCCTGCTCGGCGCCTTCATGGCGGTGCTCGACATCCAGATCACCAACTCCTCGCTGCGCGACATCCTCGGTACGCTGTCGGCCACGCAGGAAGAGGGCTCGTGGATCTCGACCGCCTACCTGTGCGCCGAGATCGTGGTGATCCCGATGACCGCGCTGTTTACGCGCGCCCTCGGCCAGCGGCGCTACCTGATGGGCACGACGGCCCTGTTCCTGCTGTTCTCGACCCTGTGCGGTTCGGCCTGGAGCCTGCAAAGCATGATCGTGTTCCGCATGCTGCAGGGCTTTACCGGCGGCGCGCTGATCCCGATGGCGATGACCCTGGTCATGACGCGCCTGCCGGCTTCCAAGCGCGCGGTCGGCATGGCGATGTTCGGCCTGACCGCGACGCTGGCGCCGGCCATGGGCCCGACCCTGGGCGGCTACCTCACCGAGCTGTATGGCTGGCCCTGGATCTTCTACATCAACTGGGTGCCGGGCGTGCTGCTGATCGCCGGCATGTACTGGGGCATCGACCGCGAGCCGCAAAACCTGAAGGTGCTGCTGAAAGCCGACTGGCTGGGCATCGCCTTCATGGCGACCGGCCTGGCAAGTCTCACCATCTTCCTGGAAGAGGGCAACACCAAGGACTGGTTCGACTCGGCCTACATCATCACCTTTGCCGGGCTGGCGCTGTTCGGCATCCTGGGCTGGGTCGTGATCGGCCTGTCCCGGCCGGACCCGTTCGTGAACCTGCGCCTGTACGGCACCCGCAACTTCATGGTCGCGACCATCCTGTCGGCCGTGATCGGCATGGGTTTGTATGGCTCTTCCTATCTGCTGCCGCTGTTCCTGGGCCAGATCGCCGGCTATTCGCCGATGCAGATCGGCGAAGTCATCGCCTGGATGGGCTTGCCGCAGCTGTTCGTGATGCCCTTCGTGGCGCGCATTTCGCAGCGCGTCGACAACCGCCTGATGTGCATGTTCGGCCTGTCGATGTTCGGCATCTCGTGCCTGATGAACGCCTACATGGACGCCTCGACCGGCTACGACCAGCTGATGCTGTCGCAGATCATCCGCGCCATCGGCCAGCCTTTCGTGATGCTGACGCTGTCGAACTTCGCCATGAACGGCGTGGCGCCCAAGGACATGCCGTCGGCTTCGAGCCTGTTCAACATGACGCGTAACCTGGGCGGCTCGATCGGCATTGCCCTGCTGGCGACCACGCTGACCAACCGCGAGCACTTCCACTCGGCGCGCCTGGGCGAAGCGGTATCGCTGGCCTCGAGCGCCACCCAGGCCAGGCTCGATGCGCTGACCCAGAACTTCATCGCCAACGGCATCGACCCGGCGACGGCCGCCAACCAGGCCCTCGCGGCGATCGACCGCATCGTGCGGCGCGAGTCCTTCGTGATGGCCTACAACGACGGCTTCTGGATCGTCGGCGTGATCCTGCTGGCGGCGTGCATCCCGCTGTGGTTCGCGGACAAGGTCAAGTCGCCGGGCGGGCCGAGTGCTGGTGGTGGCCACTGAAGAACGGATACGACGCAATACCGATCAATCAAACGTATTGTTTGCCCGTCGTTCCCGCGCAGGCGGGAACCCATGCTGAG
>Ga0265797_10008301_pt1 | contig 13876 bp, 7 predicted proteins | sample P2T30metagenome_FD_192433 | JGI IMG/M metagenome (GOLD analysis project Ga0265797, IMG submission 192433) | Plant litter microbial communities from East Loma Ridge, Irvine, California - P2 T30 | ecosystem: Environmental > Terrestrial > Plant litter > Unclassified | place: USA: California... | reverse complement strand
GATCTTGAGCACGCCCTTGAGCGCGTCGAGGACAGACATGCTGCCGCTGGCGTTGTCGGCCGGCACCTCGACCTCCTCGGCCGCCTCGACCTCCTGCTGGGGAACCTCTTCTCCGTCCGACTGTGAAGAACGATGTTAGTATTGTGTTCTCATAGCAAGTATATCGCATGGTCCATAGGCAGGCGGGCGCATCATATTCCATCACATCCCTCCCATACACCTGTCCTCTCCACCACAATCCATCTCTTCTCCCCTTCCTCCTTCCTCCCACGCACCAGCACCCCACCCTGCACCCCCTCCAATGCCACCGCACGCCCGAAATCCAGAAGTGAATAAGAGCGACCTACCATATTGATTCAATTGACTGTTTGTTAGTGTCGAAGATCCTCGAAGAGCCGGGTGATGATTGTTGCAATAGCGAGAACAACGAGCAAGCCGAGCAACTTTTCGCTTGTATCGAAGTAGCAGGCGCACCGCCCGCTGGAGCCAAAAGGTCCGTGCTTTTCGAGAGTCCTTCGGTGTAGTGCGCCAAGACCCTTTCGCCGCTAAAGCTGGGAAGCTGCGACTGGTGGGAGTTCAAGCTTACGGTCACGTGACTGACCGAGGTGCCCTGAGGGACTGATGTTGTCAGATCTGATTGATTCAATAGTGAGATCAGTCTGCACGAAAGAAGCAGGCATATTTGCAGTGGGCCTGTCTTTGAAGCCGAGTCTTTTATGATTGCAGTACGAAACGATTAATCACAGAGGCAAAGAAGACTATTGACAGAGTATTGAATTGATCTCTGAAAAAAAGTGGACAAGACATGATTGATATAGAAGATAGCTATGTCGCTTTGCTGTGCACATAATAAACAATGTAATTGCTGCATGCCCGCCCATGCATGATAATGCCGAGATTCGCCTCAGCAAAAGCGTACGTATAATAAAGCGGCAACAAAAAAAAAAGGGCTCGCTCGAAAAATCGCTCAGAATGCAAACAGCAAGCCATGCTCGAATGTATAATCGAGAGGTATGAAAGCACAAACGAGACGGCCGTTGGTATCAAGGGAACAATAAAAAACAAAAATTGGGGAAAACCTTCGCGCTCGCCGGGGATTGGGGCGGCTTTATAACATCCTTCTCTTCTCTTTTTCTTCTGGAGTTGTGGATGTGCAGTTTCTTTCGTTTTTTTGCGTCATGATTCTACATGACGACACAGCCCATGCAGCCCTTCTTCTTCGGCGGCTCTTCTTCGTCCTTGTCAAAGTCAGGGACGCGAGGCGTGGGGTTGTGTGGTGTCGTGATGTCTTTCTCTGACGTAGAGTTCTTCGGTGGTGCAGGACGCGATGCAATCACGGGAGTGATGCGGTAACCTCCACTGGTTCCAGGACGGGGACTGCTAGGCTCGGTTGTTGCATCACCCGCTCCAAGAGGCCATGCGGAGTTGTCTTGCGAATGCGTCGACTTCGTAGGCGAGCCTCCATTGGGGCTGAGGCGGTGCTGCTTCTCCGGGTTTGGCGGTTCAAGAGTGTGCTGCTGTGTGTCGAGCACGGGTGCGTATGCTCCGTCGTTGATGTCTACAGTCTTGACGTCGACACCTCCTTCCTGCGCTAAACGCTTTGCGTGAGTGGGCAGCATTTGTTGCTCGGGTGGTAGCCTGGGGTCGGGCTTGTACATCGATGCAAGCCATGGTGCCTCGCCTTCGGGCCTATTTATGGGATTTCTAGGACCGGAGCTGGAGAGAGGGCGTATCATCATTCCACCCGTACCAGAGCGCACACGGGGCTTGTTGGCGTTCGCAGTAGGTGGCCGGGGACCAGAAGTTTTGCGGCCACCAGAAGTAGGAGTGTCTTTGTTCGGCATTCGAGCCTTTGGCGGTGAGGAAGATCCGGCGCCATTTCTGTTGTCGGCAGAATTACGAATATGCGAGCTCGCTGGTCGTGAAGGCGTTCGGTACCCATCGTCATCCAGAAGCACTTGGCTGCCCACACTACCGCTTCTTCGCTGTCGTGTATATTGTAGATCATCCCAATTCCCACTCCAGTTGGCACTTCCGTGCCTGCTACGAGGCAGTGGCGAATCGCGGTCCACCATGGCGTTAGGCACTGGCATAGGACTGACTTTTGAAACGGGAATTCTCGAAGTGCTCGGCCGGCCAGAATGCTGCCTGTAGCCAGGCTGTGGTGCCGCCAGCTCCTCCAACGTCCGCAGTTCTGAGTCGTGCTGGTGGTGGAACTCAGCTTCCCGCTCTTCAGATGCATCTGCGGCTGGGATTGTGGAAACCCTCTTGCGCTTGAACTCTCCATACCCAGGTTCATCTACAGGCGAGTCACCCATCTGCTCTCTGCTCGCGGGTCTACGAAGTCCATTCCGGCTCATTGACCTGCTGTTTGAACGTTGACTGGCTCCTGGCCCAGTACTTCCAGACCGACGCGGCTGACGGATGCGCATACCAGCCTGTTCCATCTCTTGGATTTCGATCTCCCGTAGCTTGTCGCGGTGTATCCATCCCTCATCTGGCTCCTCGGGCGGCGTCTGTTGCTGCCGTAAAGGCTTTGCTGAGCGCTTTCGTGGGATTGAGTTGTTCCGCGAGCGCTGACCATCGTTGTCTCCACGCATGTTTGTGTTACTCGGACGCTTGCTTACACTCCCGTACGCATAGTTGGACGAGTCCTGGTAAGTGTAGTTGGCTCCGCGTGAAGAGGCACTGGCAGCTCGTGGGCGGTGGTTCTCGTGGCCGAGGGGCACGGCATGGTTCCACTGGGTGGTGACATTGGTCGCCATTGAGCTGTGGTGTGTTGTGCCGGTCGGGTGTTGCAGTAGAATGTTACTTCATTCGCTGCTCCCCACGCACAGGCGTTATGCAGGTTTCACAGTCGGAGTGTACGGTGAGTGGCTGAGCAAGCCTCGAAGAGGGCGTTAGGCCGTTGGTGATATAGGCAAGTCGCTGCGTGTGCCGGTTGCTGCGCAATACTACTGGCGTGTCGCCCGGACGATGTCGTGAGCAAGGCAATGCTGGTATAGGGCGAGTAAGAAAAAGTAGGTGCGTTGAAACAGTGACGACCCGTTCTGGCGGCGCCGAGATATAAGAGGGGGAGAGCTCTCGGGGCGATGTGCTCGCAACTAGAGCGGGACGTCACCGGTGGAGGCGTGGGAAGCGAACAAGGCACATGTGAGGCCGAAAAGAGCGTGTGGATAGGTAATGCAGGTTGACACCTACTGGTGAGGCGGTGGTGCTGGGAGGAAGATGGTTAGCAGCTAGTCGTGGCCTCGCCGGCGGAAGACAGCACAGCACAGCAGCAGCAGCAGCAGAATCAACAATAGTGACAGGGACGACAGGGCAGCAGCAGGCACACGGTGCAGCAATCGACCGAGTGTGCTGCAATCAAATCTACACACGCTCGGTACTGCGTCTCGCCTGGCCCGCCGCTGTGATTTGCCCTGGCTCGAGCGTCGACGGCGTGAGGGCTCCACTTGCCGTGACTTCGCCGCTGTGGGGACGAGACTCCTTTTGCGTGTCCACGCGCGTGGGATGTGCCTCCCAGTCCGTATGAGGCCTTCATCTCCTACAAGACTCCACTGACTCGTCCATCGCACTGCTCGCCTCAGGTACATGTCTCATTATGGAATAAATTCGGCCTGATATAACTACATCTGCCCGATGTATTGCCTGAATGCTTGACTGCTCAGACTGTCTAGTAGACACTCGCTATCATCACAGCCCTCACAAACACAAATACAAGGATGCCGGACAATGTTTATCGATCCCTTTACAGCGGCGCGTGAAGACGGCTTGCGCTACAGAGCGGCGAGCGTTCGACTAACACCGCAAGCCTCTGCCTACAACGTCTTCTAGGTTGTCCGGTCTGCTCTTCCGATCCGCCTCGTTTTGTATCTCCCGCCGTCTTGGTGTGGATCGGACTTGGGCCGTCTGTGCATCGGACCCGGCACGGCGGAGTGTATTCGGCATCGTACTACTGTACTACCTCTAGTCAGTGTTATTCTCCCAAGTTGACCTATTCGTACTTTTGTGCTCTGCAATCGAAAGAGGCAGGTGCAATGAGATTAGCCTTTCCCGTTACAAAGGATCAGCTATCAGTTCATGGGGAGTATTGCGCCATCCTATAAAACGGTTCGAAAAACCTAGGCTCATTTGCCTAAACCTCGCGCCATTGAAAGTCTCTGGAGATGGCTGAGAATCCCCGGACGTTTATTGCTCCTATATCCTAACCTTGATGGTGTCTTGCCGTCTTGCCATCGATCTCATTCTGTATCTTCTAGGTCATGCAAGGTGTTTTTCACTGCAGAGTGTCATCGCATCAAAGGCTCCTGCTCTGCTCGATATTGGTTTATCAAGCGACACCGTGGGGTTAGTAAGCAGCAGTATCTCAGTCAGGAAATGTATTCGAGATACGATCACTTGAGTTCACGCGCGAACCTGCATTGGACAGCTTCACGCCTCAATGATTGAGATCGTCTCTCACTTTATGTGTTTGATGGTATCAACGTACTGATTACTGATACACTTGTGCCTTGCTACACAAGCCGATCATTCTTGTTCAACACCATATGTCCCATCATGATTCCAGACACATTACAGAATACGCTAATCACATCAAGGATGTTGCTCACCCTAAGTCTCTACACTCGCAGCATCGAAACCAGCGACCAGATTTCGAGTCCATCTGGCTGCAGCAACTTATGCAACCAGCCGAAACACACATGTGCTTAATGCAGTCTTCCTCCTGCATCAGCAGCACTCATCAGCAAACATCTACCAGATATCAAGAATCAGAGAGGATACACACATTCCGATGAAACACGCAATAAGAACAACGAACATTCAATTCGGAGACCTGCGTCTGCAGGCAAGCAAAATGCAATGCAGTGTCTCAGCTCCATGCCATCGACCAACTCTCATCCAAACTCACGATGGCGTGAACAAGATTTAACCAGCCTTCGCCCTTCGTAAGTTGCCTGTCGCCATCCAAGAGAGTTCGCAGCATCAAACACATTCTCTAAACCGACTATCGCAGCAACTTCGCCCAACCGCAACCAAACACCATCAACCACCATGTTCGACCGATCCTGGATCTCACCGTCCCTGCTCGAATTCATCGAAGAGCGTGTCCTCAAGCGGATCCCACTCCACAGGCTTGCGCCAAACGGATCCAAGAACCTCAGGGACAGTTGGCCAACTGAGGCCGATCGCCAGAGGCTGGCCGCAATGGCAGCCATGGCCATGGCAGATGAACCGCAAACTATGGAGCCCGCATACAAGCAAAACTGGAATGGCCAGGAACCGTGGATTCCGCCTCCGTTTGAGACCTCTGCCACTGCCAGCACATTACCTGCAAACACACCGCTCGAATCCATCCTCCCCTCGAACACAACAACCTCAATCGTGTCCCAAGAACCTCCCTTCCCCAGCGCCACGACTCACCACCCAGACCCCCAAAACCGCCCACCACGCCCCGAAACCTGGATCACCATCGACAGCATCTTCTCCGCCACCTCTTCCAACTCCAACTCCTCCACTCCCTTCGCCCCCGACCTCGTCATCCCCGTCCGCTTACTCAACCTATCCCAAAGCACCGACTGGCCCAATCACACCCTCCTCCTCATCAACTCCACTTTCCTCACCAACCTCACTTCCCTCCTCAGACTCCGCAAAACCCACGCTCAAGCTCAACGCTCCGCAGCCCTTATCAAAACCGCCACCGAACCCTTCGTCTTGAAATTGAAATCCGAGATCGCGAGGACGGAGATCAGACTCCGACGCTTATCTCCGGAAGTCCGTCTCGCGAAGCAGTATGATGTTTTCGAGAATGCTACGAGTGGACCTAGCGCGACCGCCTTGAAACTCGAACGCAGATTGAGGGAGTTGAAGTCTTTCTTGGAGAGGACGGAGGAGCGGGTTGCTGATATTTGCGTGGCGCTTGAGCTGCAGGGAGAGAGGTTGAGGGCTGCGCAGGAGGCGGTTAATGATGATCTCGAGAGGGCTTTGGGTGAGGCTGGGTTGCTGGGTGGGGAAGTTGGGGAGCCTGAGGTGGGTGTGAAGGTGGAGGATGTTATTGGGGAATATAGGGCTTTTTGTCGACGGAATGGGATTAAGTGGGATGGGGGTGAGGGTGGAAAGCTGCCGGAGAGCTTGAGGGTTGGTCCGGTTGGGGGAGAGACTGGTTGAGAGAGTCTGTTTGAGAGGGTGGATGACGATGATGCTTTGCTTTCGGTGTGAGCGAGCAATGAGAGGTTTTGTGTTGCTTGAAGATGTGCGTTGATGGTCCGCATGGTCGGAAATGCTGTTTGGTCCCTGGCGCCGTTTTGAACGCTGGTAGCATCTTTCGACACGAAGTGGTCTGTTTTCAGCATAGATAGATTCTCGGTCGTAATTATCAAACTTGCTACATGCTGTGCCTTGCCTTGTCACTGTTATGACGGTCGAATGCTCGAAGCTCAGTATCGTTGACATATACAAGAAGCTACATAGATATAAATACACCATGGGGGCGATTATTGCACTCCTTATACTACACTAAACTTTCTACAAGTCGATAGACCGCGCCGTCCGAATACATGTACATCTTGTTTTCCCCGGCACCTAATACAGATTCGCTGAAGCCATCCTCTGGCTACCATCTTTGAAAGTACATCAGCACTGCAAGACCAAAGCGTGATTCTCATGCTTTCAAGCAGATCGCAGCGCAGGCACATGCTCCGTGAGATACTTGTACCAAAGTTCCGAGCAAGCCATCTCAATCGTATCGATCGTCCGCCAAATAAAGCTCAACACAGCGCGAGCACTTGGCTGCTTCTTCTCGTAGTACAAGTAAGAAGTGATCTCTTCCAGCCGCGTAATAGTCCAGCCCCAGCACCAGTGCAGCCACCCGATCACATCAATCGAGCCATCCCTCCAATGCGCAGCGGTGTTACTGCGAGGGAAAGGCGTCGTGGGCACCACACCCCCAGGACATCCGACAAAATCGCAGAGAAGCGGCCAATTGGCGTCGCCGTCGTCGACGGTCAATTCCAAGTATCGCTCGGGCTGATCCGCGAAGAAGTCGCGCACGCGCGCGGTGTGGTTGGTGTAGGACTGGCGGATAGTCTCCTCGTTGCCGTCGAACGTCACCGCGCCGTAGAAGTACGAGTAGCCGATCCACTTGCCGCGGCCGACGTGGCGGCGCATCGACTTGAGCCAGGTGGCGTCGTCTTTGCGCAGGCTGAGAATGAATTTCGAGTCTGGGTACATGGCGGCCATTTCGCGGTAGAGGTGCGGCCAGGGCAAGTCTTCGAAAGCGTCGTAGAAGCGGGTTTGCTCGATTAAGGGTTCGTATTCGCCGTTGACGTACGAGTGCACCATGTGTCGGCTGCGAATGTCTTTCCAGCCGAGGCGTTTGTAGCCGATGTGAGCGAGGGCATCGCCGAAGGAGGTTGTGCCGGTTTTGGAGAAGCCGATGACGAAGACTTTTGGTTTGAGGTTGGGTAGTGGTTGGGCGATTTCGGTGCAGATGAGGATGATGATGGAGAGCAGGAGAACGGGGATGGCCAGCCATGAAGCCTGCATGTTGGGCAGATGTCTGTCGCAGGCGCGACGTGGTTCCTGTGGGCAGGAGTGTAGATGTCTAGTCTCGTCACAAGTGTAAGGTAGAAGATATCTAAAGATGAGAAATACCACTACCGCACCTACCGGCGATGGCGTGACGTCTCCTGGAAGACGCAAATAATGGCATTGGCATTGGATGGATGCAACGGCCAGCGGGCAGACAAGCCTTTCGCAAAACCTAACGGCTTCCGACTCCGCTACGTGTGGGTCTTTGCTCCCAGCGCAATGGTCGGCAAGGATGCGCGTGTCTGCGATTTACGTGGGACTTCTGTCGGTAGAAGTTGACCATGTGCTGTACAAGTAGCAGAAGAGATCTTAGGATAAGGCGTTGATGTTGGTTGTACAATGTTGAGTTGCGGTGAGCTTGAGGCACGGGACAGATCGGAACGTCGCATGATGAGAGGGCAACAAGCCGCGTGTGCAATGTTGCTGATTGCTGGTCGTTCCTGAGGGCTCGATAGCAACAAGAGAATGTAGAGTCGTCAAGACGGCATAGCCAACAAAAAAGCAGAAGTGTACTCGTACATTATGTATGTGGGCGGGCAAGATCGCCTCGTCGCAGTATCCACAGCCACGTGTTTAAGGCGTAGAAGTCGGTTCGTCGCACGGTCAGCCACACACAAGCCACCGACACTTGTTTGTTGCCTCAGAGTGTCATGCCTCTTGCCAACCAAACCAGAGATCCCACGACCTCACTTCGACATGCAGCAGTGGCTGGTGAGCCGCTATGGTGTGCTCCAGAAGAAGGATCGCGTACAACCCCGGCTGACATGCTCGCTAAAAAGCAATTACGGTCTAGTTCTTATCATCTCGGAACAGCTTTCGCTTGGCCTGTCGGCTTGTTTGGTCCAGACCGGAAGTTGCCTTTGTCACAACAAGATCACCACACTTTCGTGGCATTTCGCTTCGACCGAGGCCGCACGACTGTTCCCAGATTCTGGGATTGAATCATTCATCGTCATCGCGATGCCACTTCAAGGCGTGCTCAGCGTGCTGCTGTGCTGCCCAAAAAACAGTTCAGAGGGATCTACAGATGCTCTCGGCTCGAACCCTAGGCTAGAATTTCGAAGTCTGCCCGAGCCGGTGTCAGGAACAAGGGAAGCGAAACTCAGAAAATCAGCAAATCTCGGTCTCAAAGTGAAGTACGCAATCAGTGAGACGATTTGACACGACCGAGGACCAATTGTTTGCCAGACGTGACGTCCGGTCGGTGATTGTCCAGCATGTGTCGCCAAAAGTAGGCATCCGCAACAATAACGGTGGCAATGACGGAGCGCGTGCTCGAGCTACGCCACAGTGCACATGCAGCCGTTATGGCGCTTGAGGCGCTCTAGCCTGCTCTCGACGGCGTACCCGCGGCCTCACGGGCCATGATCCATGCATGTGCAGATAATTAGGCGCCCCTGTTCCCAAAGCTGGGAAAATTGATAGTGACTTCGCTGACATCGCTTGTATTGGCTTTGCTTACTCCTCGACCTGAAGAAACACCAATCTTCCTGTACTGAATCTTACCGATGGACTTTCTGGAGCTTTAGCATGTTTGGATAGAAAAAAGAAAAATCTTGGAAACTACTCTCTAGGACCGGGATCTCGGCCGTACACAATCATGACTGCGCTGCTTTGGAGGGTCCTTTTCATTGTGCTGTTGACCGTACTACTTGCTCAAAACATACTGCTATGGAACTCGCCCAGCAAGGCAGCTAAGCCTATAATATCGGCACCACCAGCTTCAACAGGAAACAAGGGCGCAAGCTCATCAGGAAGCCAGGATGCTCTGAAACCCGACTACAGAGACTGGGTCTACGAGCCTCTAAAGCACGCGGAGAATTTTGCTCTTAACGACCAGCAATGCGATATTGCTTTCCCGAACCTTTGGCATGAGATTGACCGCTCTATCTCCCACTGGAAACACAATTTGTCGCGCTCGATCACCCCAAATGACACCTCTCTTGATTGGCGAGAGGAGGGTGCGTTCCGGGCACTTATTCACAGAAATCAACTACGCATCCTAGAAACCAAAGGCATCTTCGACCTTGAAGGATCGCAGTTCCCCGAGCGAGCCGTCGCCGTTTGGTCACAGATTCATCGCGCTCTGCTTGGTGCCACCGCAATAGGCGAGACTCTGCCTTCAATCGAGTTCTCAGTCAGCGTAGACGACAGACCGAACACGCCCGAGGAAGATCCCGAAGACACCCACACCCTCTGGGCCTTCTCCCGCAAATACGACAATCCATCCCATGACCGCGCTTTCGTGATGCCAGATTTTAACTTCTGGTCCTGGCGCGGCGTAGCAGGCTCTTTCACCGAGATGCGTGCCCGAGGCAAAGACCTCGACGAGTACATCCCGGACAAAATCCCCAAAGCCGTGTGGCGCGGCGCCGTCTGGACAAACCCAGACGTGCGTGGACCTTTGCTCAAAGTCACCAAGAACAAGTCATGGGCCGACGTCTTCGAGTTCGACTGGACGACACGCGCCAATTTCATCCCCATGGAGGACTTCTGCCGCTATGCCTTCCTCGTGCACACCGAAGGCCGCTCCTGGTCCGGACGCCTGAAGTACCTGCTCAACTGCGACAGCGTGACCATGATCCACGACCGCGAGTGGACAGCGCACTACTACAGCCTTCTCGTCCCCGACGGGCCCAAGCAAAACTTCGTGCCAGTCAAACGCGATTTCTCAGACCTGAAGAAGAAAGTCCAGTACTACCTCCAAAACACGTACGAAGCGCAGAAAGTCGCCGACAACGCCGTGGCGACTTTCAGGGACAGATACCTTACTCTTGCGGCTGAGACGTGCTACTGGAGGCGACTGATTCACGGCTGGAGGGATGTGGCCTACGAGCCGGAGATTTACGAGCAGGTGCAGAAGGATGTTTCTGGGAAGTTGCAGAATATTACGATGTTGAGGGGCGTTGCGTTCGAGGAGATTGTTATTTCTCGTCAAGAGCTCATTCTTAAAGTCGATGAGCCGGCGCCCGAAGAGGCAGAGGAGGGTGCAGACGCGAAGGAAGGCGAGGACGACAAAGAATCTGGTTGAAGCGAGCATGCTCAAGATTTTTCGCCAAACGGCATGCCCGGATGCGCATACCACGGCTGCGATTTCAAAAATCAGAGGCGCTTGGTGCAGCCAGGGTTCAAGGCTGAGGACTCAGTTACGACCCATTTAAGAGAGTGAACCATGAGCATTCGCATCAGGTGCACTTAACGGACGACGTCACGCATGATCGGTGCAAACTCGCAATCGACTTCGCTTCATTTACATCAAGAAGGTGAAGCCGGGAACGACCTTGGCTATCAGGCATGCATGCATCTAAACACCTGAGCATCCAGCTCTCGAGAGGACTTTAACGGCGAAATCAAAGAACATGATAATGGCAGGAGCGAGCGAGCGAGCGGGTAGATGTAATGAAGGAAGAAGACTTTAGCGCAACGGATTCGTGCACAGAAGAACTCCGCTGATGGGATTATGCATATCATATATAGAAGAAATCATTTACACGCATTCAAAAATTTGCTCTTCCGGAACGAGACAAAGTAATTTGGTGTCTCTTTGCCATGCAATTCGTCTATGTAATTCCCGATCCCAACGCTCCCCAAGGTGTGTATGCAAAACCGGTAACCAGAAGAAACCCTCATGCCTCGCCTCACTTCGTTTACAATGCATGTCTTATCTTCCTTCCACAACATGCTACTACGCAACGAACATGCAAACACACTCCCAATGGAAACGCTAGCACCACAAGTTTTTCAGCTCTTTAGCAGGCACGAAAACCCTACTTCTCTGACCAGGCGTGATATCACGCTTAGAACGAGAATCCTCCTCCGCCACCAAAGGGGTTTCCACCACGACCGCGTCCTCCGCCTCCGCCGCCATTCATCATGTTGAACAGCATCTCAGGATCGATCTGCACGCCGCCGCCCATTCCACCGCCCATACCACCACCCATACCACCGAACCCGCCTCCGAAACCGCCCATGCCCTCATGAGGGTCCATGAGATCCGCTCCAGAATCAAACTGGTGCCTCTTCTGAGGATCGGTAAGAACCTCGTGAGCTTCGGAAATATCCTTGAAGCGCTCCTCGGCTTCGGCGTCGCCGGGGTTCTTGTCCGGGTGGTGCTTGACGGCGAGTTTCTTGTAGGCGCGCTTGATCTCGTGCTCGCTGGCGTCCTTGTCGATGCCGAGGATCTTGTAGTGGTCTTTGCGCTTGCTCTTCTTGAGCTCGAGCTCGGCGTTGCGGACGTCCTTGGCGATGCCCGGCTCCTCGGGGTTCTGCTCGGCGATGGCCTTGTAAGCGCGCACGGCTTCTTCCCAGTCGCCGCCTTCGCCGAGGGCTTTGGCGCGGGTCTTGCGGGCTTTGGTGTAGGAGGGGTCGAGCTTGATGGCTTGGTCGCAGTCTTTGATCACGTCGTCCCATTGCTTCAGTTTGGTGTAGCACATGGCGCGGTTGTTGAGGATTTTGGAATTGGTGCCTTTGTTTAGGGGGTCGATTTCGAGGGCTGCTGTGTAGACGTCGACGGCTTGTTGGAGGCGGCCGGCTTTGAAGTGTGTGTTGCCCTCTTCTTTCGTCCTGTCTAGCTTTTGCACCATCCTCAGGTATTTGACGGCGTCTTTGAAATCGGGGTCGCAGGCGAGGGCTTGTCTGAAGTGCTGGATGGCCTTGTCGTTCTCGCCCTGTGCGTACAGTGCGCGTCCTCTAAGCACGAGCGCATCCGGATCTGCGTTGTTCGATCGAAGCATGCCCATTGCGACGTTCTGTGCGTCTCCCAGGGCGTTCACGTTGCCCATCTTCAGGTATGCCTCACCACGCAGCAGCTTCCACTTGCGCGGTGGCTGCACAGCAAATCCAAGTCCCTTCTCCGCCTGGTCCAGGCCGAAAAGGGCCATGGAGCCTGTAGTTCCCTTCTTGATGTGCTCCTCTGCCTGCGCAATGTGCTGCTTCATCTGCTGTGCGGGCTGCCTGTCCTTGGCAGACGCCGGAGGGTCTATCCTGTCGAAAACATCCAATGCTTCGTCCGGTCGTCCAAGCGCGGTGTAAATTCTAGCCATCCTGAGCAAGATTTTGGGGTTCTTGGGGTCAATCTCTTCGGCTTGCTTGCAGTCCTCGAGCGCCAGAACGTACTGGCTCGCGGCCATAAAAGCCGCCGCGCGGTTGGAGAGGTAGGTCGCAGATTGCCTGTCGGCCTCAATGGCTGCCGAATGATTAGCTCGATGTGGGTGGTAGCATGGCGCTGGGCTTGCTTTCAGATAGACGAACCCTTGGTGTACTCTTCGATCGCCTTGTCATACTGCTTGGCCTTGAAGAACTTGTTTCCGGCCTCTTTGCACGCCTCCGCATCCACTGGCGGGCTCGGTGTGGGCGAGCTTTGCTGGGCGGGTGAGCTGGTGGCAGACCTGTGTGGCGGAGGGGCGGGACCGCTCTCCTCGCTCTGATCGCCGTTCACTCCATTGGGGAAGGCTCCCGGTGCCTGCTGGGGTGCGGGAGTCGACTCCTGCATTGGCTCGCCGGCCTCTTCTCTGGGGGATCCCATTGTGGCGGTTCTTAAAGCGCTGAGTCGGCGCAACTCCTCGGGTGGGAGATTGAGCGGGTGTGAGTCGTCGGAATCCTTCTTGCGGAAGGCGAACGAGGAGCTTCCACGCGGGCTTCTCGGGTTCTTCCTGTCCTTCTCGCCGCGCTCTCGCACAAACGACGAGCGAGATTTCTTTTCCGGGGACGAGTTGGCCGAGCGGGTGGGCGAGTCCTGTGACGGGCGGGCCGGCGATTGTTCTTTGTAGAGGTCGAGCGGGTGCGGCTGACTCGACTCGGGCGCGGGTTTTGTGTTGTTGGTGTTGGTGGAGGATTTCTTGCGGGTGAAGAGGGACGGCATCGAGAAAAGAGGCACGGCCACCCTCGCAAAAGGCTATCAGTCAGGGAATGGCCTGCGTAGTGCCCGGGTAGTCGCAGGATGGGAACCGCTCTAGCGTACCGCCCGCTGCATCTGACTTTCTAGAAGCTTCTGACAAGCCTGTCCCCAACTGTTTGAATCTGAGTTGAACTGATGTCTTGGCACTGATGCTCACATTTCGTCATTTAGTTGAGTTATCTTGAGTTGAATTGTCCTCTACATGCAAACTACCTTCGATTGTTTAAGTTTGTTTGACTATCAACTCGTCTTATCGGGTGGATTGACTCAGTGCTGATCCAACGGTCGTCGTTCTCAGACTCAGCGTCACATCCCTCAAATTCGACTCGATAAACTCGAAAGCCGTTGTACAACTATCATCCAATAGATCGAACACACCTCAGGAAGGTG
>Ga0265797_10008300_pt1 | contig 13877 bp, 14 predicted proteins | sample P2T30metagenome_FD_192433 | JGI IMG/M metagenome (GOLD analysis project Ga0265797, IMG submission 192433) | Plant litter microbial communities from East Loma Ridge, Irvine, California - P2 T30 | ecosystem: Environmental > Terrestrial > Plant litter > Unclassified | place: USA: California... | reverse complement strand
TGCGCGGCCTCGCCGTTTCAGGAGGGGTGCGTGCCGGGCAAGCTGCCCGGCGCGCATCCGACAGGCTTACTTGCCTGCGCGGCGGCGACGCGCAGCGCCCATGCCCAGCAGACCGGCGCCGAGCAGGGCCAGCGACACTGGCGCCGGCACTTTGGCTGCGGCTTCAGCCAGTTCCACGCTCAGCGACGAACCGGCGACGAGGAAATCGCCCTTGCCGCTGGTGACGGTGACCGAGATTTTGCCGGTGGCGTTCAGGATCGCCAGCGAAGCTGGCATTCAGTGTGATTGGTTCGTACCAGCCGCCGGTCGGCTTTTGTTCGGTCTTGTTTTCGATGTTCTCGAAGCGAATTGACCGGAGGCCATCGATGATGATATGGCCGAATTCGGTCGATGAGCTATCGGTCAGGCGCACGTTCAGCGTGGCGCTGATGTATTCGGTAGTGCCGACAATACATCCATCATCCATCATCCAGGAAGTTGTGCGTGAACGTAATGTGGGTAAAGAAAAAGCCCACCTTCCTCGCGGAAGTGGGCTTTATCAACAAAAACGTAACGATGTGGATCTCAGTCCGGTTATGCTCACTAAAAATTGTTGGTAATTGACTTAGCGTGAATGACAAAATGAAATTTTTGCGCTGCTAGAACGCTAGAATGTTGGTAAGCAGTACGGCATGCCGCTGTTTTTTCTAAAAACGCTGTTTTGCCCAGATTTTTGGTATCCACCTTGAAGATTTCCGAATTGAGAAGGAAGCACAGACCTAGATCGGTGAGATGGCCACAGCGATGACCATGACATGGAGCGTCGATCGTTGCGGCGCGCCCTTTGAAATAAACCGATAGTGCTCGACAAGACGGCTCATGAATTTTTGAACAGCGGGACCCAGTTCACGGTGCGACCGTTAAGGGTAACTTTTCCGCCTTGCCATAACAACGGCAGCGTGGCCTTGGGTACAGAGTGAGCAAAGGCATGTACCATGCCCATACCGTGCATGCCAACGCTCGCACGGGCAAGCTTTTCGGGGGGCCATGGGGCCCATTTGCGTACCGCCGCCTGGTCCAGCAAATATTGCTCGAACAGCTGCGTCCCGATTGCGGCGCAAAACTGCTTAGCGTCCTCAATTTGGGCCGCGCTTACCCCTCTAGCCGCGAAGGTTGCAAAAACGTGCGGAGGGATGCCGCCTGTGGGGCCTTTTTCGCGCCACTCGTCGAAGTTCACGGACCCCGACTTAAGCTGCTTGAGCACTGAGGCCGGCGCCACTTCAATTTTGTGGCCAGCTGCAATGCGAATATTCCCCAGGCCGTTCTCGCGCAAGAAGTACTCGACCATGGCCGCACCGTAATCGGTCGCAACACCATAGGCAAAGATCAGCTCGACGTTAGCAAGCAGCGACGAATCCTTCAAACTTTGGGTCTTCATGCGGTGCGGCTCTCGGAGGCCCAGCAAGCTCTCGATGATGCCGAGCGCTTCAGTGCCAGACCAGAGGCCGTCTTCAAAAACCACCACGGAGCGTGCGCCGTGATCTTCGATGGCGCTCGCCGGCGAAGTGTGAATCGTCACGCCGTTGTGGCGTTTGGTGAGCAAATTGGAGATCACGTCGCCACTTTTGGCCGTCGTCCGCGGATCCCGATTGATGCAGATGGTTGCACCCGTAGGCAGCGCAATCTGGCCAAAAAGTTCGCCAAGGTCTGCTGCGGGCACCAAGCTAATGCTGGCAAGGATAGCCTCGCCGATCCACGCGTATGCTTTCCCAAGCTGACCAAACTGGTTCAGCCAAGCGTCGACTCCGTTGCGATCGACCTTGGCGTGTGACCAGTGCTGAAGCAGTTCGACTGCTCCACCGCGCAGCGACAGTCCGCATTCGTTCAAACGGCTCCGCATCGGAACAGGCGAGTTGTCACCGTTCTGGATCTTCGTCAACTGGGATAAAGACTCAATTTTTGTGTCGAAACCAAGTGCAGTCGCCAGATTCTTCACCTTCAAAGCGAAGCCCGCTTCCCGCGTGTGACAAACAAGCGGCGGCTGAGACGTTCCTTCCAGGTCATTTCTGGCAAGCGAAATTAACCGGTCGAGCTCACTCTTGAAAGGGCCTCCCGCACCGAGGTCGACGGCGATAACGGATACAAACCGCGCAAGCGCGGGATGGCAAAAGGCCTTCACTGCCCCTTCTACAAGGTGCGCATGCGACGATTCGCAAATAATGACTAGCTGACGCATCTGTGCCAGCCTCGTTATTTCTTCGCGATTTCAATGAGAGCGCCAGCCGGAACCCGCAACTCGCTCAACTCGGACAGGCTCATGCGGTCAATGGCGCCATGCAGGATTTTGCGCAGGGCCGCCAAGTCGTCTATGGCAGGCGCAACGGCCTGATAGACCGCGTTTGCGCGGGTGGCTGGTACCTCGCTCTTCGCAGCGTCCGAAGGTGGACGCTGGCGCCAGCTCGCCAAAGGGCGAGCAGTGGAGACAATTTCAGAGATGCGGACCACATCCAGACCGGCCGTAGTCAGGGCCTGTTGTAACTTCCTGGCAACAAATTCGCTGCGCAGCGTCTCCCAGCGCTTAAGCAGGTTGTTCTGCGGGGTGCGAAGTGCTCGCAGTTCGGCGATCCAACTGTTGTAAAAGTCTTCGACAACAATCGTCGCCTCCAATTTCTCACGCACCGGTGGATCTTCCTGACTCGCAAAATCGCCCGCAAGCGCTTGGTAATCCTCGGTAGTAGGACCTTCGAGGGCCCCTGACACTTCAGGAGCATCTGGAGCGACACGTTGTGCCAATACTGCTCCCTCTGGGGAAATAGTCAAGGCGCAAGGCAATTTTGGGTTGGAGAACAAGCGCCAAAGCGCAGCGCCGGCGACTTCAGTCGGAACATTCGGGATCAGATTATCGGTGCCGGCGTGGGGCGTGCGCGTTTTCACTTCGAACGCGACATCGGGATCCAGCGCCGTGGTAGGAAGAGGCGCCAACAGCTCGCTCAAGGCGTCACTGGCTACCTTACGCATGCCTCCCAGCTCCCGGAGCTGTTTAGGGCGAATTGCAAGGGTAATGATAGAGCCGAGCTTGGCTCCCAGGATACGTTTATTGCCACTCTGTGCAGCATATGCATCGAGTGCTTGGGCAATTTTTGCGATTTCTTGCGGGGTCAAATTAGGGGTCTGCATAAAAGCTCCGTTAACGATTCACCTCAAGCGATGAACGCTTGAGGTGAGGAATAGAGGAGTTTTTACGTAGTCATTGATATAACTACGGAAGGGCAGATTTCCCTCATGCGCCCAACCACACTAGCGGCGGCGACCTGTCTCCAAGTCTTGCGGGCAACCCATTGAGTCACTCTTGGTAATGGGCCTAATCCAAGAGAAGAGCGTGTCACAAACCAAACTGCTCAAGCCCCGAATGCACGATGCATGAATTTGTGTTCCAGGTAATCTGATTCGCGTCTTATCGCGAGCCTTACCTGTCAGGAGGTACGATTATCCTCAGTTGAAAAACACTTGTCAAGAACATTTCATAGGGCTTGACAAGCGCTCCCAGCTCAGGCTGACTAATTGTCGCTCAATTTCCTGCACTAAGCAATGGTGATTTAAGGGGCTGCGTACGGTTTCCCTACACCGTCAAACCGGCTTTGTTGCACAAATCGGCCGGTGCAGCGGTCGAGCGTGGGCGCGGGGTAAACTGACGGCATGAGTGCCCCAGCAAAACCGAAGTACCGAACGACCAACTGGAAAGACTACAACACGGCGCTGAAGGCGCGTGGCTCCCTGCTCATTTGGCTAGATAAGGGCATGTGCTGGCTCGGCAGTGCCAGCGGCAAGCGGGGCCGCCATCCGAAGTACAGCGAGGCGGCGATCCAGTTCTGCTTGACGATCAAAGGCTTGTTCAACCTAGCGCTGCGCCAGGCGATGGGCATGGCACAAAGCCTGCTCAAGCTTGCTGGCCTGGACTGGCAGGTGCCCTACTTCAGTACCATTAGCCGGTGCCAGAAGCATCTTTCGGTGACGATCAGCGCGCAGCCGACAACAACGGGATAGCACCTCCTGGTCGACAGCATCGGTATCAAAATGCTGAGTGAAGGCGAGTGGAAGACCAAAAAGCATGGGGCCGACTATCGTCGCCAGTGGCGCAAGGTCCACCTTAGCATTTACGCGGCCACACTGGGAATCCGGGCTATCGAAGTAACCGACAACGCTACTGGTGATGCGCCGATGCTGCCGTGCCTACTCGACCAGATTCCCGCCGATGAGATCTTCGCCAGCGTCAGCGGCGATGGTGCCTACGACACCAAAGGCTGTCACGAAGCGATTGCGAAACGTGGGGCGCAGGCGATTATCCCTACTCGCAAGAACGCCAAGCCATGGAAAGACCAGCGACCTGGTGCCACAGTCCGCAACGCGATCCTGGCGGCCACGCGCCGGCTTGGCAGAAAAATCTGGAAGAAGTGGAGTGCCTATCACCGGCGCAGCCTTGTCGAGACTAAGATGCGGTGTTTCAAGCTGCTTGGTGAACGCGTCATGGCGCGTGACTTTGACCGCCAAGTCGCCGAACTGCAGGTCCGTGCCGCCATCCTCAATCGGTTCACCAGGTTGGGCACACCCACGACTGGGGCGGTGACGATGCCATAATTCCGACTGGGGTTTGGGGAATTACGAACTCGGCTGATTTATGCAACAAAGCCATCTTGCCCTCTATTCCATATAACAAAAATATCAGCCCAAATAATTTTCATTAAAAATTCGCATATTAGATCAGCAAATTGAAGGATGCTTGCCCTGAAATATTTCGCTACATTTAAATAGAAACATCCGTGCAAAAACTAACAAAATATTACTGGGAAAGCATCTTTACAGCCAGGCCGCATTAAGCTCAGACAGGCACTAAGTACGCTCACCATCAAGGGTTGCAAATTGACAACATAGACGTTGAGGCTTGATAGAGATTGCCAAAAAACTGCCGCCAACCTCCCCCCTCCCCCTACCAAAGTTTCGAAACTCCAGAGAATTTCGTGTACACTACTACAATTATGAAATGCTGCTTATCCAATGATTGACGATCAAGACATTGTTCCACCTTTGAAGTGGGCGGGTGGTAAAAGATGGTTTGCTATAAAACATCGCGATTTGCTGCCAGCTACGTATAATAAATATATTGAACCCTTTGTAGGATCGGCGGCTTTATTTTTTACATTAAAGCCTCAAAGCGCCGTATTAGCCGATGTCAATCCAGAACTAATTAATCTCTATTCAATAATTAGATCTAGCCCGACGATTTTGAAAAATAAGCTTGCCCATCATCATCGATTGCATTCTAAAGAATATTTTTACAAGATGCGCGATAGCTCTCCAAGAAGCGAAGTAGGACGAGCTGCTCGTTTTCTCTACCTAAATAGAACTTGTTGGAACGGCCTATACCGCGTGAATATGAAAGGTAAGTTTAATGTGCCGATTGGGACTAAGACATCAGTGCTTCTAAATACTGACGACTTTGAAGGGGTAGCGGAAGTGCTAAGTACAGCAACACTGCTATGCAGCGACTTTGAGAGTGTTATTGATTTAGCTGGCTTCAATGATTTTGTTTTCGTTGACCCACCGTATACAGTCGCACATAACTTGAATGGCTTCGTCAAATACAACGAAGTTCTATTTTCTTGGGCCGATCAAGAAAGGTTGAGAGAGGCGGTGATAAGGGCGAAAAATCGTGGTGCAAAAATACTAATCACTAACGCAGCACACGCTTCAGTTAGGGAACTATACGCAGAATTCGAGCAGATTCCAGTCTCACGGGCAGGAGTAATCGCTGGAAAAAGTACCGCCCGGGGAAAATTTGATGAACTTGTTATACGTTGCTACTAAATGAAATGGCTACTTGGCAGGAAATTAAATTGAAACTTGTAAAGCATTTACAGGCCCCTGGCTGGTCAGCCGCCGCTGAGGTCGCTTTTACACTCGTTGTTTCTAACATGGCGCTTGGAATTGTTGTTTTTATAACATTTCTAGTTGACCGTGAACGAGTAATTTCGGCAGCTACTATTTGGACTCGTTTGTCGGAAAGCATAAACCCAACCGAGGTCTTGGTCTACATTTTGGCTGTTATTACGCCAACTTTGTGGTACATGGCAGTTAACGCTCGTGCGAGGAAATATCTGAAGGGATTTACATGGATTTTATTATCCCAATGTTTCTTAATTGTTGGAAGCGCAATTGTATTTGCTTTAGCAAAAACAGGGATGACATTGAATGAACGAATTCTGACGCCGTTTGCCTGGGGGAGTTTTTTTATGGCAGTTGCGATATGGTATGGCGTGCTGGTTTTCCAAAAAGGTGCAAAAGAGGGCCCGCACGTTGACGCTACTGATATTGCCGCAAAAGGTGGCAAAGCTATCGCTCAGGAGTTAGATGCATGAAAAATAAAAAAGAGTTGAAGCCATTTCGAGCGATCCCAGTTGAACAGCCAATTGGTATATTTTATCTTGCAAGTATGCCTGCGGCGGACTTAGTTGAAATCTCATGGGCAGATCTACGCCATATGGAAAAAGACTTAGACCGCTATGTTGGGATTCAACGTGAATTGAAAGATGATCGCGTAGCCGAAATTGCAAAATTTGTGAATTCCGTTGATGCTACGTTCCCAACCTCTGTGGTATTAGCTGTGCAAAGCTCTTGTGCTTCTTTTGACGAGAGAACGGGACGTCTTACACTGCATGAAGGCGTTGATGAGTCAACGGGTGAACTGATTCCATTAGAGCGAGTGGCAAATATTCTTGACGGACAGCACCGCGTCGAAGGTCTGAAGGGACTTACTGATCATTCAACATTTGATGTTCCGGTATCTATTTTTGTAGATGCAGATATAGCGGATCAAGCATACATTTTCGCAACAGTGAATTTAGCCCAAACTAAAGTCAATAGAAGTTTAGTTTATGACCTGTTGGATTATGCTAAAGCACGCAGTCCGCAAAGAAGTGCACATGATATAGTTGTTGCACTAGATAGTGCGGAAAAAAGCCCCTTTTATCAAAAGATCAAACGATTAGGAACTGCGACGCCTGGTCGAGCTCCTGGCGTCGAGACACTAGCGCAAGCAACAGTTGTAAACTCGATACTTCCGTTAATCTCAAAAGATCCTGAAGCAGATCGTTTCGATCTGGCGAAAGGACGTAAGTTGCAGAGCAAAGATGTCAAGTATGAAGCTGCGCCTTTACGAAGCCTATGGATTAAAGAGCGTGATACTGAAATAGCAAAAATTTTCTTTGAATATTTTTTAGCGGTGAGGGATCGCTGGCCAGATGCATGGCATTCTCAGGAAAAAGGGGCTATGTTAGCTCGCACAAATGGCTTCCGTGCATTTTCGAAGTTTTTCAAGCTCGCATATCTTCGTGAGCGTCCTGAACTCGACCTTGAAACCCCAGTAGTTTCACGTGCCCGCTATGCTAAATATTTCTCGAAAGTTGATTTAGAAGACGCTGACTTTAATTCCTCTAATTTTGTGCCAGGAACCAGTGGGGAAACAGCTTTATATAATCAGCTTCGTCGAGACACCGGTATTTGATGCTTCTGTCAGCTAGTTGCTACTGTTTGCCCTAGCGAGAAATCCCTATGCTCTTGAGAGCATAGGGATAGGTGGAAATGAGCACTGTTCTCATTGCACTCCCATCTGTAAGTTAGTCCTACCGCATTAACACTCCTACCTGTAAGTTAGTCCCACCTCACTGCCGCTACCAGCCGTAAGCAAATCCTACCGTGCTGCTGCCACCCATAAGCAATTCCTACTGTGCTACTGCCACTTGTGAGCTAATCCTAAGGCGTTGCGCTCACCTCTGAGCTAATCCCACCGTGTTGTCGCTCCTACCTGTAAGTTAGCCCTACCGCACTGCAGTGGTCACCTGTAAGTTAACCCTACCACACTGTACTTGTCACCTGTAAGCTATTCCTACCGCGTGGTAATCTATCCCCAGCAAGTCGTTTCACTAACACGAAGCCATCAACATCTTCATTGCTAGCTTTGCCTTTTTGCCAGTAGGTCTTCGACGAGCGACCGATACCGACGCTGCAAGACCCCTTATTTTGGCTTCTGTGCGGTTGCAAAGCTTGATCCGCTTTCTAAAAGCGCATCTATAGATGAGGCAAGCTCACGATCATTAACCACAGCAACATAATTTCTTATAAAATCCAAGAGAACATCTATTGGTTTCCGACCATCTTTCAAAGCAGCGTTACAGAACTGTGCAAACAGTTTTTCTTCGACACGAATTTTGATAGTAGTCGACTTGGGCATATTCAATCCTTGTTTTTACAGGCTTTAGTCTCGGCTCAGCGAAGAATCTTAATCTAAAGCAATTCTGGTTTCATTCCTTAGCGCTACGAATCGATGTTGACCCAAATATAGACATACGGATTTACAGCAATTACCTAATCATCTTTACGATATCTGTTTGAGCTTTTTGCTTCGGTCACGAGGAGGTATTGGTAAAGGTACATTCAGCATATCCAAGGTAACCCCATTTCTCTCGGCGTTAATCGCCCATATTACAAATTGCTCCGTCAAAAGCTGGTTTTCAGCCTCAAGCCTATCCGCTTTCGCCTTGTAGCGTTCGGCTTGAGCGAGCGCCATTCGAATTCGCTCATCGCGCGGTTCGCCTCGCTCGCGTGGTAAGGTTCCTCGTAACACATCCTTTTTGAAGGAAAATGCGTTTGCTATTTCGGGATATTCAGCTAACGTAAACCGCGAATAGCGGTGGCCGGTTCGTACTTGCACGGCATCTAATAACAATTCCCATGTAAGCTTTCCTTTCCACGCGTCTAACGTTTCGAGCACAATGGCCAGGCGCTCATGAGTTAAGTCGGGTGCGCGCTTTTTTCTCATGCATTTCTCTTTTTTCGCGAATCTTTGATTGCATGAACACTACAGGTTGCGTTGAGCTGAGTGTTACCGCTCTGCAAACGTAACTGGGTTCCGTCCAACACCGCAGGATCACGTAAAATCGCCAGGAGCTGGTTGACGTGTTTCAGCGTAAAAACTTGATGTCGGACCCACGTGTCAGCACAATACTCTTCCTCACTCAGTGCTTCGCGAGCTTGCCTTAGTAGATATTCGGTTTCACTCTTGAGTATATTAAGATTAGCTTCCTTTTGCACATCGCCTTTAATGCATATTTGCTCTGCACAGTTGATACAGTCTCGGTACATCTGACATGGTTCACTGGCGAAATCGTGGGCGCACCAGCCGTACTCGGTCGTATGGGCGGCAGTAAGCCGTAGGTCTTTAAACTCGCTTCTACTAACCAGATTACGCCCTAAACCAAAGACGGGTTCCAGTTCTGACGTAAACCCATTTCTCAATGCCTGACTGATGGGTGCCTGAACCTCTTCAGACGTCATATGGTTATAGGCACGATTTTGTCTCAAGTCCTTCCGGCCCGAGAAGATCGCAATCTCGGTACTGCTTAGCCCACCCGTTTGCGCAAGCATATTAAGGTAGTGGCGCAGGCTATGACTCCTGAGCCGAATCGGAGAGCCATCGTCTTCCTCGTATCCAAATCTCTCAAAGATTGATTTCCTGCCGCGGCGATTACCGAAGTGACCCGTTATAGCCATGTAGTCGACGTAATTGAACATACACAAATATGTCGCTCTCGCCGCATGTTGCTCGTTGGTCCGCATGATAGCCATCGAGTCCTTGCACAAAATTTGGGGAGCACCAGGCACATACGGAAACGTCTTTGGCAGCATTCCAATGATGGCGCTTTCTACGTCCTTAAAGCGAAAACCAATACGGCATCCATTCAGTTCCAATTTGGATAGCTTATTGGCGACTTGGGCCCAGATGTTCGCCTGATTGGCTGCAGCCTTATCGCCCCATAACAACAGCGCGATTTCGGACGGCGTTAAAATTTCCTGATATCTCAAATGCTCGACGTCGTCATGCAAGTACAGCTTGGTCGGATTTGCGGTGTACCACGCTGCTAGCTTCTGGGCAGGCGTCGTCACCCGAGTTAGGTTTGCGATGGCCTGACGCGCGATGGGCGCCATTTCCGTCGGGAGCCACTTCGTGGTGTCCTCGAATCCCTTTGATCCAGACCATCGTAGTCCTAGTTTTCCGTTGTATTCTCTGTCCCCTTCAACAAGACAGCTACGCCGCAGGCGAAGCAATTCATTGATGCGCTCTGGCGCACATAGCATGAGAGCTGCGTTGCTTGAAACTAGAACATCGGCCGGCTTGATCGCCTCATAGAAGATGGCTCCAAGCGCGCGCAGTGTAGCGGCAGACGGCAGCTTCTCCTGCCGCGCGGTCAGTGCCTCTTTCGAAATACGAGACCCTAGCTGCTGGGGATTTTTTACGCCATGCGTCCAGCGCTGGCGAAGAGAAATGAATCCCTTGTCGCGCATGAACTGCGCGATATACTCAAGTTGACCTGCGATCCGATGAGCCACGGGTGCCGACATCTGCCTTTTAGCAAGTTCGACGGCACAGTCCAACACCATTTCGTTCACAGCTGTTGGGCGCGAGCCTTTGTTCGACTCACGCAAGGCTGCTTCCAAGCATCGAAATGCGGCAATGCGATTACTTTGCGACATTACGGGTCGTTTATCATGGAGATAGATGAGAGCTGCTTTTGCAAAATCCAAGAATGGAGGCGGTAGGTTGGGGTCAGGCTTGTTGTCGCTTGCTGCCTCTAGAGTGCTAAATACAGCCCGATGAACGTTATTCTTTCCTTTCAAATAGCCAACATCCCAGACGTTCTTATCGAACTGTTTCTTGGCGCCGAGAACCTCCGAGTTCCTACAGAGTTCCACAAAAGCCTGAAGGTTGCCTAAGGGTTCCAATTCGGCACATGGTGTGAAATTTAGGACCGGCGCCGTCATGAATCAACCTCCGATTCTGTGCACTGCCGCCAAACCTGATTGCAGAGTGCGATGACCTCCTGGACAGCGCGGATCTGCTCATCGTTTACAGCCGCCATCCGATCGTCTGCCGACCACTTTTCCCGAATGGTCTGTAAGCGCTCAAGCACCTTTGCGTGTGGAGCGTCTAACCACGGCTCGAACCGGAAGCATGTGTAGCAAGCAACCGGTTTGTCGAATGCGCAATTGCTTCCTTTGCCTTTGCAGCTACCTACAGGGTCCTTAGAGACCCGGAAATCAACGATGCGGCTACCTGGAGCACCTTTGTGGGTAGTATGCTCTTCGCCCTCGACAAGCTGCCCTTTGAAGGCCATCGCAAGCGGGGCGAGTAACGCTCCCATCGTTCTATCGATGTTCTCAACAATCTTTGGGGAAGCCGCAACGTACACGTCGACATTTTGAAGGTCAGCGTGCCCCATACGATTCGCGATGACCACCTTGCTTGCTCCCTCCTCAGCAAGCCGAGTGCCAAACGTGTACCGGAACCTCCTGGGTAGTAGAGGCATTGGCGCGAAGTCCAGTCGTGACGTTGGAGGAGCGATTTCAGCCATAAGAATTTGGAATCGATTGGACAGATGGCTCGGGGTGCAATGCCCGTAAAACAAGTGGTTAGTGCTCCGCAATTGCTTGCGTGTACCTTGTGGCATAACCAATTTTTCGGGGAAGAAGGCAGAGTTGTTGTCGTATCCCTCTGCTCGTAAGGCACTGACGTAGTCTGCAATGAGCTGCCCCGTGTGGACACTGATTTCAAATGAAAGGAACCTACTTCGCGTGTGCTGCTCACGTGCCTTAGCCTGTGGAAGGCTCAGCACTGACGTGACGCCTTCGAAGTCGCCGAGCTTGAGGGATGCGTACTGGCAGATGCGCCCACCACATGCTAAAAGCAGCCGGGTGAGTAGAAGCGTCCACAACGGTAGCTTGCCATGCCCATATGCAGCGTTGGTTGAAGAATATAACGCGGTGTATTCCTCCTCATTAAATGGCCCTTTGGCCGGGTCCCGTGTCCTGACGGCTTCACCCTTCTTGTACCCTGGCTTTCGGCATTCCAGCAAATATTTCTCGCACTCGGCCTCCACGCCCGGCAGTCCAAGGACAATCCACTTCTGTAACAAAGCGTTGAGCGTCCCGAATTTTCCAACTTCGTGTTCGCTCAACTTGGCTCTGTAGTTCGAAATGTGTTGGGTGTTAATCTCCCCTTCAGGACATGTCTGTATTAAATCCACGAAATGGGAGAAGGATTGCTGCAGATTCACGACATGCGAAGAAGAATGTCCTTTGACAAAGGGAAGCAGAGCACGCTTGAGCGCGGGAACGAATTTTTCAAAGCCGTTGTTATACCGACGAAAGTCGATTCGGGCGTTGAATGGGCCGTCGGCCCAATGCCAAAGATCTTCCCTCGGATCAAAACTAGTTCCACTTCGCGTAAAGACTTGCTCCGACAAAGCAACGACAATAGTAATGGACGAGCGAACTTCAGTAACCTGAGCCATCAAGCTGTTCCTGTAATTTCAGAGAGAGTTCACGTCCTTTTCGGCTAACGTAACGGCGGGTGTAGACTGCGGCTGATTTCGAACTATCGCACCACCCTTGTTGTTCGTTTCGAGCTTTCTCTTCAACGGCGTCCGTCAACCCATTAGTTCAGCCTGCTCTGAAAAGCGTTCGTTCCAAGTGTGGCGCATCACATGACTTGTCAACGTAATAACCAGTTCTGGGCAACTCTCACGAAGCTGCACAAATATCTTGTCGATGCTCTTTAACGATAAGGGCTGGCCATCGTTTGCCACGATAAGCTGCGGGTACTTGCGAGCCGCTCTAATCTTCCTCCTGTGGTCGTGGATGTAATTCCAAACCGCTCGCATGATAGCCGGCCGCAGCTCTACCTCTCTGTCGCTAGTCTTGGTATTTGGCTGAATTCGACGGGGATCCTCGCTAGCGTCTGCCCGGCGAAGGATGCGTAGCTTCGGCTGACGCTGGTCAAGATCTCTAATCTGTAGGCCGAGGAGTTCACCGCGACGCATGCCGGTAGCGAGCAGAAGGACAACGATTAGCCAGTTGCGCTGACGGACGAAACCCAGCTTCCATGGATTTTCCGCCGAGTCCGGATGAACCACTCTAAGGAGATGAGCCTGATCCTCCTTTGAAAGTCCCTCCCTGGCACCAAGCTTGGCACGTCTAGCGACCAGGGGTACTTGGGCACGAAACGCTTTGAGTGCCTGAGTACTTTCAACAGCTAATTCCTTTCGAAGAGAAACCGGTAGCGTTGCTCCGACATACATCGCAAGAAATTCTAGGTAGTCCGCCATGTACCGAAGTCGAGATGCCTGACATGCCACAGTCACTGCCGTGACCTCCCTGACTACGACTTTGCGACGCATCCGGATGCGTTTGATATCAACGATGTTTGGGCTACGAGGTTCGTCTACGTCTTCGTACGAAAGGTCATCTGTCCGATACTGAGCCGCGTCGGCCAATCGGTTAAGCTCTGGAGCCGTCAAAAACTGCCCTTGCTGCAGCCGCTGAAACAAATCAACGCCTGCCTTAGCTAACTCGCGATACAACAACGCCAACACCATACAGATGGCGTGAATCGTATTGGCAGCTCGACCACGCTTACGGTACTTCGCTAGGTAAAGAGTAGCCTCGTGGACCGGTAGCCCCCCGGGCCGGCTTAGAACGGAGTGACGCTCCCCGTTTCGAAACTGGACACGTTTCGCGATGAACACAGCCATCTACCCACCTCTTTCGCCGAGCAACAGTTGAACTGCAGCTCTACTACACCACGAAACGAAATGTGGGTAAAGAAAAAGCCCACATTCCTCACGGAAGTGGGCCTTATCAACAGAAATGTAACGAAGTGGGTCTCAGAACGGGATGTCGTCATCCATATCCGAGAAGTTCGGCGCCGGTTTCGGCTGCGGACGTGCGGCCGGAGCCGGAGGCGCCTGGCGTGGGGCTTGCTGACGCGGCTGCTGTGGCGCCGAGTAGTC
>Ga0265797_10008299_pt1 | contig 13878 bp, 11 predicted proteins | sample P2T30metagenome_FD_192433 | JGI IMG/M metagenome (GOLD analysis project Ga0265797, IMG submission 192433) | Plant litter microbial communities from East Loma Ridge, Irvine, California - P2 T30 | ecosystem: Environmental > Terrestrial > Plant litter > Unclassified | place: USA: California... | reverse complement strand
GTGCCGCGATGTCGACTGTACATTCGGACATCACTGCAAGTTTGGCGGCAAGGGATGTTTCGCAGACAACTGCTGGTTCAGCGACTCGCATTATATGGACCTGGTAAGATGGCACATTCTCCCGTCTTTCAAATGTAATTTTTCTCTAACACTCACATAGGAACCAGCAAAGCGCGTGTACGAGGACGGCAGCGAGGAGTGGCTCCAGGCGTACCTCGACAAGGTGCGTAAGTGATGTACGAAGACATCGAGCAAATACGATCACGAGCATGTCACTCTGTCGACATGTCTTGTTTGGGAAGTGTATGAGATAACTTGCTTTCGATTATGGGTCCTGAGGCGAGAGTAGCGAGAAGGTTTCACGGATCGATTATTACTAGTTTGTTAAGTATATCTTAAAAGGCATCGATAATAAAGCCTCCACAATGAATGTATCGGTCACTGCAGTACTCCTGTGTTCTCGCCTGGTTGCCCTGTTCCATTGCTTGGCGGTGTTTGTGGAAGGTCTGAGCGCTCAATGTTTGCGGGGTAGTTCGAGACTTGTTGTTGTTCGCCGATCGCATCTCAAGCACAAATGTCAATGCACCACCCTTCTTCTTCCTAAGCGAGAGATCCATTCCACTACCGGCGAACTGTAAAATTGTTTCACCGTGACCTTACAGATTGCTTTCTTCTACAGCGACACCACACACAAAGGCAGCATCACTCACGATGGCGCGCCGCTCGACCAGGCTGTCGAGCAGGAACTCGGCCACACCACAGGTATGTCAAGTCGCGCGCGTGTCTCGAGTCAGGGCATCTCTTGCTAACAAGGACATAGCCGGTAAAGAGAGTCTCCTTATCCCATGAGACACCCTCTGCGCGTGTCCCTCGTACGGTACCTGCGAAGCTCGCGTCTCTTCACGAGAGCGATGAGATGCCAGGCGCCTTCCCAGGCTCTCCCGCCGAACAAGAAACTCCCACAGTCCCCTCAAAACGCATCAAGACAGTCGAGCTGCCCAAAGATGTTACACCCAAGTCCGCTGCGCCAATCGAGGTGCCCACAGAGGAGATGCACCCCAAACACCTTCACCAGTCCACAGTCAAGCCGCGCGAGGAGGCGCGTTGGCTAGGCTTCTCCAACATGGCACCGGCTACCGAGCCTCCAAAGCGCAACAACAAGCTCGCCGAGGCGCAGGCGACTCCTTCCCGTACCACGAGCAAGCAAGATCACGCCTTCAAGTCACCCGAGTTCCCCTTCACATTCCGCCGCGAGCAGTCCCTAGAATTGAGCCCAGAGGCGAAGAAATTGATGGAGGAGAAGCGTGCGGAGGCTTTGCGCATAAAGGGACAGATGAAGAGCAATGGCGAGGCGGCACAACTCTTCGGAGGAGCACTCGATCGCAAGATTGCGACACCTAAGACCAAAAAGAGCAGATTCAGTGAGCTTCATGATGCGGCGTTCAAGAAGATGGACTCGATTGCAAACCACGCATCGGCATACCGCAAGGATCCGTCTCGTCTGGCTGCTCCAGCTACAACCTCGAAAATTCCCGCTCAGACTCCAAGCAAGTCACTCAAGCGCAGCCCATCGAAGGCGGAGCTGGACAATGCTGAGGCGACGCCTTCGAGGACCGTTCCTCGCGCGTCATCAAAGACGAACATCTTCCAATCTGGGAGCCAGCTGAAGCGTGCGCCGTCCATGAAGAACTTGCGAGAGCAGGCGACAGAAGAGGCTTCTCCAGCGAAGCGTGTCAAGCGCGTGGAGATCAAGGAGCCTTCAAGCAGTCGTCCCACCAGCAGCAGTAGCAACAGCAGCAATGACAAGCAGTCAGCTCAACCCTCTACACCACAACACCTCAAGGACACGCGCCAACAACCCAGCTACCCTAATCTGGCGCACCTGTCTACACCGACCCAGTCGTCTCTTGCTCGTGCAAGCAGCGTCAAATCAGCCAAGGTTACTAGCAAGATTCCAGCCCCGAGTCTTGTTCGCTCTCCATCCAAGCCAGATCTCATCCAGCCGGCCATCAAGTCACCCGAAGACAACACAGCTTTGATGGCGAGATCGCCTGTCAAGGGCGGGCCATTCTCTAACAACAATGCTGCTGTTTTGTCAAAGTCGAACCCTCTTGAGCCAAGCGCAAAAACCGAGAACGATACTGCGCCCCTGTTATCGAGATCGCCAGCTAAGGGTGGCCTCTTCTCTCGCATGAGCGCCGTTGTCGCTGCATCAGGCAACTCCGTCGAGGAGAAGCCAAAAGCTCTGATGGATGCTGCTCTTGCCCGCACACCCGCAAAATCCGCAATTGGCAGACCCAGTCGCCCAGAGCAGGATCTCAGTCCATCTCCTCAGAAGAAGGAACCACAGGCGCCGCTTCTTGCTCGTAGCCCCCTTAAGATGTCTGTGGCTAAGAGCGCAGGTGTCGAAGAGGATGCTGAAAAGCAGTCCAGCATCCCGCTTCTCTCCCAGTCTCCGTCCAAAGCATCCCAGAACTACAACCCTTTCGCCACTGAAGCTGCTCAGTCGCCAGAGAAGAAAACTGGCGGTAGCCTCATCGGCCGCTTCAACCTGCTTCGCCAATCGCCCATCAAGTCCATTCTCCGTACTCCGCAACGCCTCTACTCGAACGATCCCTCCAAAATCGCTGCGGGAACCCATTTCGCCACTCCTCCTAAACTTGGCGGCGGCAAGGATTTAAAGCACCACAGTCAGGTGCCAGCCACTGCTCCAGTGAGGAAGCACGTTGATTTCTCGTCATCGACCAAAGACCCCGACGCCCTGAAGAACCTCACATCCTCCGATGATTCATCGTCACCTCCAGCCGACGACGTGCCCTCCGCTCCAAAGGAGGAGGCCACTGCTGACTACCCTACGCTTCCAAGCGTCTTCAGTCCCGTCGCAAACCCTACACCTGATCGCCGTCGCCAAACCATCGCTCCAGGTGACTTCACATTCCGCGCTGGTGACAGCATCTCGTTCGGTCCCTCTTCGCTTGCTCCACCAGCGTCTGGCGCGCGTCCCGCTACCATTCGTCACGTCTCTGCGGAGCCTGACATGATCCCTTCCACCATCGCAGCGAGCCAAAAGAAACGCAAGTTCGAGTTCGAGAATAAGATCAACCTCAACCCTACCGAGCTCTCACCCACTGTTACTCCTGGAAGCAAGAAGCGCAAGTTCGAGTTCGAGAACGATGCTATCGCTAAGGCCGCTGAGCCAATCAGCACGTCGGACAAGGAGAACGGCGGCTCCGATGCTGTTGAGGACGAGGGTGAGACTCGTGGAAAGAAGCGCGTCAAGTCGACTGCACCGCCAACGAAGGTCGCTCCTCCTAAGCCCGCACCGAAGACGGCATCAAGGATGCCCACTTTGGGCGTGAAGCCGAAGGCTGGAGCTGCCGGTCCCGCGAAAGACGAGAAGAAGAAGTCAAGCACCTCCATCAGCATGGCGAGGCTCAATGCGCTTGCCATGCCGAAGCGTCGTGGCTGATTGTTATCGTGCATTTCGACTCGAAGCCTCCGGTGCGAGGCAAACGTCCAAGGACGTACACACACTTTGCTGCCACCACTTTTGTATGCTTACCCCTTCCATGGTTTCCTTATAACGACGGCGTTTGGGTTTTGTTCGGAATGAACAAGGATGCGGCATACGCATTTGGGTATTGGTGTTGCTTGATAATGAGCGGTCGAACCTCACATACAGTGTCAAATTGACTAGAACGATCCGGTTGAGTTTTCCGTAGAGTTTGTACAATAGCATACAGTTTTTTAACGAAATTTTTGTTCACATCGTCCGGGATCAAAGTCATGGTTTGATGCTGGTTGACAGTGAGCGACATGGTCGCTAAGTGCTTATTCATTATTAAGGTACGTTGACCTGGCATAGTGTTGCTGCGAAATATTGCAGCGCATCGTAGCATCACTAATAAACAAAAAATTCAGTGCATCGGACCGTCACTAATCAAACAAAACATGCAGTCAATCAGTCGTAAGTGGGTGCCGTTACTCCCAGTTCAATCCCCATACGCCTTCGCTGAACCGCCCAATTAACGCGTAGCAAAAGAGCTCAGAAAGAGGAGCCCAAAAATGCCGTCATGCTTGTCTGAATAGTATACTCGCCATGGTCCATCCAACATCCACAGAGCTTCGCCAGGACCTGGACCAAAGAAAGAGAGGAAAAAAGAAAGAAAGATCATCCACTCCCATCATCAAATCCTCTCAAACCACAGGCCTAGCCACAACTTTCCGCGGCGACGCACTCTTCCCTCTCTTCCTCTCCTTGCCAACCTCTCCGTCTTTGAACTTGCACCGATACGCGTGTCTCCACCACGCCGTCCTGCCTTTCTCCCCAGTCACGATCAACACCCACCGCCCACACCCGCCGCACAGCCACTCGGCGTCTCCGACGCCGCGAGCAGCTCCTGCGGTTGCTCGGCAACGGACCGGACCTGGCAGGTGTTTGCCTGTCGCGCAGCTGATGCCGTGCGCAAAGTGCATGTGGTACCAGTAGGCGCTGTCTTTCAGCGTGAGCCAGGAGGAGCAGTATGCGCACCAGCCGGCGCGTGTTGGGCCGTCGCCGCGGACGAAGGTTGGGGTGTAGAGGTCGCCTTCGAAACGGGCGGGTTGTTGGCGTGGGTGGAGGGGGTCGTTTGGGGGGAGGTTTTGGGCGGGAGGAGCGTTGAAGGGGTGGGCGTGGTGGTCTGGAGTTGAGGGCGTGTGGTTGTGGTAGGCGTATGGAACTGGAGATGGCGAGTGGTTCTGTAGGAAGGGTTGGTTTGGTGTCCGTTGGTACGATGGGGCGCTTGTTGGTGATGCCAGTGGGAGAGAAGCAAAGCTGTTGGTGCGATAGTTGGTACCGTGGTAGTGGGAAGGCTGGAAACAGTCGAGCTCGGTTTCGGAGAAGGACGACTGCGATTGACACTGATCGAAGTCTGACAAATCTGTCAAGTCCGCATCATAGGAGTAGCCTTGAGCTGTCGTGTAGGTCGGCAGAGCCTGGAAGGTGTCGGGGTCGAAGGAAGGCGATACATCATAAGTACTGTTCTGCTGAGGCCATGCTGACTGTACATTAAGCCACTCGTCTGGTGAAGATACAACGCTGTTCCCTTGCAGGTGGCTGACGTCGTTGAACCGTCCATCGTGGAAGTTGGGAAACGAACCGTCCTGAGAGCTTGCGGTGTGGACGTACTGGTCTTCGTCCCAACCGCCTGTGAATTCGAAGCTCTCATACGACGAGTCCATCACTGAGTCCAGTCTGGGTACTTGCCTATAGGCTGAAGAAAAGTGGGCGGCCGTCTGAGAGACCTTCTGGAAAGTGACACATCACGAACCGGGCGCTGGGTGGCATGATAACCAACCGAGACTCAGGGGTAGCGGATGGTCCGCATGCTGCTGTGGTCCATCACCGCCTAGACGACGATCCTGGTCACCTTCGGTGAGGCCGCTCGAGCGTCGTGGCGTGGGACGTTGTTCACGTGGGTCCATGGCCTATCGCTGTTGTGTAACATCTGGTCAAGCGCACGAGCGGGAGACCGCTGGCAGGCAGCTCTTGCGTGCATACGAGCGGTCGTGTTCCCACACCATTCATGGGTTGACGGGTGGGAGGGCCTGATCCAGCGATCTTCTGGTCTTTTGGTCCAATGGAGGCGAACGCTTGGGGGATGCAAGGGATGGATCCGACAGCTAAGCTGAACCAAGATTGCTCGGCCACCACTGAGATGGTCGTAATCGTCCTGCCTCTTCTGGAGGCGCGCATATAAAGCAAACCATGTGCTCTGTTCTGACAGTGACAGTCGATCCTTGGCCAGGCGGCTTCATTCCTTACGGCTGGAGAGGCATAGGTCGTATTGGCTGTACTAGGGCTGACCGGTGAAATACCATTTCCAGATCCTAAGCAGCGCTGATGTCGATCAAGCTCCTTCAATCCTCTGGATGGAACCGCTTAGTAACTCTCCGAAAATGACATTCGAATGCAGACAGCCGCATAATCTTCGATTGTCCCGATGTAATGTAGGAATACGGTGAGACCCAGGAATGCGAGAGAGGGTGTGTCGGTATATTACCGAGGCCACACCACCGGTGAGCGTTCGTCCGCCGGTGATAGAACCGACTTGCAGGAGAAAGAAAAGCTACAGCAATGCTCTAATAATGGTTTAGTCTAATTGTTCCAAGCTGCAGCCATGAAAACTGTTCGGTTAAGCGACCACAGGCAGGCTACTTCCGCCATAGCACGCAACAGAGCTTCAACCAAAGGGTGTACGGTACCTGGACATCCTGCATCAATGCGATTGATGACTCCGAAGTGGGTGTGTGTCATATGAGAGTGGTGAAGTAGGCTTGGACTTGACAGCCAGGTTGGCCGGTCTTGGTTAGTCGACGCCACCATTGTTGATGCTGTGGCTTCATGCAACAACCATTGGCGCTCCTGGCCAGGACCCTCCATTCTGATCAAAGGCCTACAGGCGGTCAGAACATTATGAAAGTGCAGGAGAGTGCATGAATTACTGCATTTATGCAAGTGCCATGGGCTGTCAAACAAGTTGCCAATGTTGTTCACTGCTAAATGTGGCCATATACTGCTATGCTTTGCACGGTAAACCTATGTCACTTGCTTCTTTATTCCGCATCTAGAGAAAAAATTTCCTGATCTAATGCTCGATTGACGCAAGGTCGCTCTATACTCAAGTACCTAAATTGCTTGGAGCAAGCGCAACGGAGGCGGATGGTACGTCGGCTGACCTTTCAGCGGTGTAATGACTCTCCCACACTCTTGGCTGAACCTCGAATCGGCTCAAGTCTCGCCATCAGATATATGATCTGGTCAATGTTGTGTAGTAGTTCTCTTGTCGGCGCTCTGCCGTGAGTGGCACGATTCCAGTCCTCTCTGTCAACGGCAACAAAAGTATGGTCATATAAGACGCAAACGCTCCGATTATCATGATCTTCAACCTGAAGGTTTCCCTCCCATACATCTCGGTAACGATAACTGCAAGCCAGAGAATGATCTCGTTCCTGCTGAGACGCCTCGGCACCAACCCTCTCAACCAAGAAAGCGAGCTTTCGTGTCCTGATCCTGGAGATGGTGGCTCACTTGCAGGCCCTGGTGAAGCATCTGTCAATCTTGCTCGCAGGAGTGCTGACGACATTCGACGGGAGTATTGTAATGTGTATAGTGTCCTCGAAGGTGTGCTAGGTGGATGCGGTGTGGCTTGACAGTGAATTTGCGCGACGACTGTTCCTGAATTCAGGCTCTGAATCGCGTGAGCTGGAGCTGCAAAGGCAGATCCCCGGCTGTTTCAATCCTGAAATGCATGATGGAAAAGACTGCACTTTGGCTCTGCGATGTTATGGACGATATAGTGAACTTCCAAGGGCAAGAAGGTGGAACATGATAACTTGAAACAGTATAAAAAGTGTGTCATAACAATCGTAAAAGATACCACTCGACAAAATGGAGCCATCATGGAGAAGTCCACCCAAGTAGCAAAAGAAGACCTGTAAATGAAATCATCTCCCGAAAAAGAAAGGGTTGCTGTGATTGCCGAAACACTGGATACGAAACCCTCAGACAAGCAGATCGGACGCGGACTGCACGCTTCTCCAATTCTCACTTCCGTCGACCATGAAATAACAATGCGAGAGTGCGCATGTGGCGCTTGCGTAGGTACATTGCTCTAGGCGACACTGTAGATCGGTTGCAGCACCAGCCTGAGAAGCCAAATCTTGGTGCGATGTCGGTACATATTCATCTTGAGATCCAGCGTTTGGATTCAGCATGCCTCTGCCGTGGTGCCAGATGACTGTTGTGTAGCTTGTATGTCGAAGATCCGGCTTGCTGGCTCTTCGCACTGCATCTCGACAGCTGTCTCCACCGCGTCGAGCTCAGTGCGTAGCCCAAGTGTTCGCTCAGAGACAGTGCTACTTGGATGCTGTGCGAGTTCCATCTCGCCAGGGTTTGAGCAGCCTTCTCCTCCTGCTGGTTGCATTTCCGCGTCGGGCTGTCGTTGTTTAGACATAGCTCTCAGCGTAAGAAGAGCGACTGCCAGCGATGCAACGCCAATACAAGTACCCGCAATGCCAAAGAAGATGGCTTGGATCTTGGAGCTTGGATCCTCTTCGGGTCTGGCGATACCGCCAGTGGGGTGATCGGCAAGGGCCGTTCCAACGGGACGGCTCGCGTCCAGACTGTCGGTATCGGTGACGATCGTCGTCGCGGTGGGAAATTGTGGTTCACTTTGCGTTGATAAACTTCTGGCGTATCCAACTACATGTACTTGTGCGTATGTAAGGGCAGTGGTGGTGGTGGTGGTGGTGGTAGAAGGAGCCCAGGCGACAGGGCGAGTCAAGAAGAACGAGTTGCTCATGCCAGAATTGCGACCCGCGACGCCCAAAAGAAACATCATATAGACGCAGACGAACATCCGGATCAACCCGAAGCTAACCATGGCTAAAAGATAGGTTCGCAAATGGCTCCTTGGAATGTCGAAGACGAGGAACTGTATATTTCACGCGAATGATATGAGTTGTGGTGTGGTTCCGAGACTCAAGATTGAAGAACCCGAGACGCTGAGCTTTAAATATGCGAGGGGGGCTGTTACATGAGTGATCAGTGAGATGGAGCTACATCATGAAATTACAACAGCTACCTACAGTAGCGAGAAATGATTGGGGAAAGCGTGCTTTGGTGTACCAACATCCCTGCTACAGCGAACGATCTTCTTCGCTCCTTCCTTCCGCGCTTGGATCACCTTGACTCTCTGCAGGGACTGTCGCCAAGCAGGAAGCAGGTCAGGGTCAAGTCTTGTCTCTTAAATCTCGTGGCGATGATGAAGGTTAGAGAGATGACTGAGGTACATATACTGTGATTTGCTCATGACATCATATGAGCGCTGGCGCTCACAGCCCGTTACTCAGATGCCTCTGCAGGTCGATTGCCCTATGAGCGGTACAGACTGATACTGAAGGATTGTGAACTAGCCAATCGTGCCGCCATTATGCACAGCCTCGAGAGCGTGTCTCGCGTGCAGGCTAAGCGTTCTACGACCTCCGGGATGGGGTCGCCTTCCCCAGCCACATGTCGTTTTTCGCGCAGTCCGACAGACACAAGGTAAGGTAAACTTCCATGACGGCTCCGCAAGAACATGGAGAGCAGTGCGGATTTTGAAGCTAGATCAACAGGCCATGTGACCCGCTACCAACCGCAGGTAAGCATCCTGAGTAATAAGCCGAAGACTAGAACTAGCAGCCATGCTTGATGCCATGACGACACACTTGACGTGCCATACGAACGTTCCTGTTCCATTCTTCTGAATTGATACACGATAGCGGATCAATTGCTCCATACTTGCGTAGTTATTCTCAAGTTGACGTTCAATTCAGATGCAGCGTTTCAGCCCATCATCTACAGCTTAGAACCCACGACCTTCTCCTTCGGCCCAGCAAGCGGATCATAAACATTCAAACCCAACGTATCGCTCGGCACACCAGTCGTGTGCATGCTCAAACCCCTCGTATCAATGAACTCTGGGCCAAGCTCGTCGACAGTCCTGCATCCAATCAAGCGCATGTTCATCTCCATCTCGTCTTTAAGCAATTGCATCGCGCGATCAACACCAGGCAGGCCGTACGCAGACATGGCGTACAGGAATGGTCGTCCGATACCAACACCCTTGGCACCCAAGCAAAGCGCCTTGATGATATCCGTAGCACGACGCACACCACCGTCAATGTAAACTTCAATCTGGTTCTCCAGGCCCAGGCGGCGTAGCTCGGGCATGACTTCGGCGAGGATTTCGATGCCGGATCGAGCAGTGTCGAGTTGACGACCGCCGTGGTTGGAGAGCACGACGCCGTCGCAGCCGACGTGGATGGCGCGGATGACGTCTTCGACGCGCTGCACGCCTTTGAGGATGATGGGCATTTTGGTCACGCTCTTGAACCAGGGGATGTCCTTCCATGAGAGCGCGGGGTCGATGAACGATGAGATAGCGCGGGCAGCGCCTTGAGAGCGGTCAACTTCATCGCCACCGGTTCCTTGGACGTTTGATCCGACGTCGTCGAATTTCGAGCGCATGTCCTTCTCGCGGCGACCGAGTTGGGGAGCGTCGACTGTGATGAAGAGACCCTTGCAGCCGCGCTTCTCGGCGTGCTCGATGATGCGTCTGGTGATGTCGCGGTTTTTGTTGACGTAGAGTTGCAGCCATTGTACTTGGTCGCCTTCTGCTGCATCTACGATCTCGTCGAAGGAGCATGATGCTAGTGTTGGGATCATTTGCACAACGTTGTGTTTGCGGGCACCTCGTGTCAGGACGACTTCGCCTTCGGGGTTGCCCAATTTGCCCAGCGCGGTGGCGGTCACGTAGAAAGGAATCGACACCTTAGATCCGAGCATTGTCGTTGAGGTGTCGATGTGCTCAACGTCTTCGAGGATCCTAGGCCTGAACCAAATCTTGTGGAAAGCTGAGTGGTTCTCGCGGAGAGTCTGTAAGAAATCACAAAGTCAGTATCCTCTTCAACCACCCAATCCTTCTCCAAGCCAGAAGTAAAACTCACAATCTCATCATCCGCACCACTCGAATAATACGCCCAAGCCGTCTTCTTCATAATCCTCTTAGCCACCGCCTCGAAATCCATCAAGTTATAGCACTGCTCCAAAATCGGCATGCGCTCCACTCTCGCCAGTCGCTCCTGCTCGTCGGGATCCTCCGCCTTGTCCTCTTTCTGCACAGTCTGCATGTCGACTTCGCCCAAGTGCTTGCTCTTGTCGAGGTACTTGTCGAGGGTGTCTGGTGGGTGGATGGGCTCGTATTCTTCGGTGGCATCTTTGCCGGCGTACTTGAGGATGATCTTGGGGCCGCCGGGGTGCTCGGGCATGAATTCTGTTACGTCGTAGGCTGGGAGGGTGATGGTGTTAGTGGGTGTAAGGCGATTGGGGTATTGAGGGTGAGGCCCATTGGTTTAAGCTGAACTCACCTTTGCCGTGGACGATTACCCAGCAGTCATCTTTGGTAGTGTGCTTCGCGACCTCCTCGCCGGTGAGCTTCACGGCCTGCTTGTTGTTGCTATCGTGGTTCATGGTGGCGAAGCGTCTATGCCCAAGCTGTGGAGTGAAAAGGTACTCGTCTTCGTACGCTCTATCGCTGTGCTGTATAGTCCCAGTGTGCCTCTGCTATAATGGTACAAGTGTCGTAGCGTTACAAGAAAAACCCCAAGAAATGGGAGAAGAAGAACAGCAAGCAAGTCTAAAACAATCCAAGGAAGAAACACAAATACACCGCCAGCCTTTCTATCGCAGATCCGATACAGCCTGTCACCGCGAAAGCACGGTACGTCTTTCAAAGGCCGCGGCTGCCATACGTTCGCCCCTCATTACCCCGAAGCCTGTATCTCCACATTCGAGTATATTATCCAATGAGCAGCCTCGAGATTATTACCGACCCGTTTGAGCGATCGGGTGTTGCGGCTGTTAATTCGCCGAGGCGAATTAGGCGGTGCTTTTGCTTGCTTGTTGTGTTCACGAGGAAGTTGAAGGAGGGAAGTGGTGCTTAACATTATCGTTATGCTTATCAACATGAATCGGAATCTTTCCTTTCCGCAAGCCGGTTACTTGCATGTAGATATTTGTAGGTCCCCATGTGTACTGTGCATAGGCGATGCTGTATGACCCATGGCTTCGATCTTATCGCGCATGGGCATGAGAAAGAAGAACACGACCTTGTGCCATCGAGATAGATTATAACTTGACATTTTCAGGTAAGTACAGTACCACGTCGGGACATGAATCAAGTAGTTGAAAACATTCGGTTTGTCATAGTCGTAAAACGCCATCAAGGTACCTAGAAACTTGCTCAACCCATTCCTCTAGTACTAGAAACGACGCACTATCGTTCCTACTTCCTTTCCATTTTTCTTTTCCCGACTTTCCCGTTTCTCAAAACAATGTGCATTGGTATCAAAGAACAATCGCAGCAAAAATTCATCACACGCCCCATTCGTTCATCACATCATCGGTACAGTTGACCCTTCTGTGCAGACAAGCTCAAACCCACACCTAAGAGGACTTGGAGCAGCCGGAGCAAGCGCACTTGCCAGGCTCACAGGGACACTTCTCGTCAGTGCCACCGCAGTTGCACTTGGTCTTCTTCTGGCCGTCGACCTCGACGAACTCCATCTCGGCCTGCTCCGCGGTCTGGGTGCTGGACTTGACGTCCGAGTTCTTAGGGCAGCTGGAGCAGTCGCACTTGCCGGGAGCGCACTGGCAGACGGAGCCCTTGGCGTTGCAGTTGCAAGCAGTGCGGTCCTTGCCCTCGACCTTGTGGAGGTTCAAGTCACCGGAACCCTGCTTCTTGAGGCCAGCGAGGTGGACGGCCTCGTTGTGCACGTCAAGGACCTGCTTGGAGCCCTGGTTGTAGAAGGCACGCACGCGCTGGCCGGTGGGAGTCTCAACAGCCTTCTCGAAGTAAGATGACAGGCCCCTCCAGCCCTGGTTGGCCTTCTGGCTGATGCCGTACTGCTGGTCAATGGCCTGGGCCTTCTGGGTGGCCTGGTACTTGCTGTCGAACTGCTGGAGGGTCTGGGTGAAGCGGCTGGAGACGCCGTGCTGCTGGTCGAGGGCGAGAGCCTTCTCAATAGCCTTGTCGGAGAGGACGTAGCCGTGGGCAAGGTATTCTGCGAAGATGCGGCTTCTGGGCTTGTCCTCTTGTGCGAGATCTTCGGGAGAGTCACCCTCGGAGTGACCGGCGGTCTTGCCAGGAGCGATCTTCTCAAAGTCGGATGCGGCAGTGACGTTGACCTGGTTGGAACCGAGCTGGGTGTTGTCGAGGAGGAGAGCGGTCTTAGCGGCAGTCTCTTTTTCGAAGCTCACAGCGTACGACTTGGTGGTCTCATCTTGGGAGTTAGGGGTGACGGTAAGGTCGGAGATCTTGCCACTGATTGGAGAGTTAGTGTGTGCGAAGGTAAAGAATGTGTCTCTGGTCACTTACCAGAAGCTGAAGAAGTCCCTGACCTCCTTCTCGGTGGTCTCGTGGCTGATGCCCTTGACGTTGACAGTGTTGGACATGTTTGCGGTGTGTTTGGAGGTTGATGAATTGGTGATTTGTTGTGGTTTCAAAATTGAGTGGTCGATTGAGAGAGATGGATAAAGTTGATGAGAGTGTGAGTATCTCGAGAGAAAAGTTCGTGAGGAAGAAGGCGGGTTTATGAGTAGCTCCTAGAATGCGTGGTTTCTGCGTCGTGTTCCCAACTTCCCCTCCAAACTGGCGCCCTTGCTCAAAGCGTAAGTCTACGTCACCAGCATGTGGCTGTGTGACTTCATTCGCCTCGTCACATGTGGCGCTGCAACCGCCGATCTCTCGTTCGAGTTCTAGAATCCGCCGCCAACTTCTCTCGCCAAATGACGGAGTTGAAATCCGGTGGTGAATCTGTATTCTTCTAGGAGGTACGCACAACTCGCGCTTCTGGTTGCGGGACGTTTAATTGTGTCTGCTATGGTATGTGTATACGTTCCAGAATATGGAGTGGTATCGCGATAGTCGCAGGGCAAGCCGTTTGTTCGACACCTAGGATCAATCGCATGTGATAGTCGAAATTCTACCGCCTAACACAGCCCGCGGCTAGCACTGTAGTTGGGAGGATGTCGTACATTTTGGCGAGTGCGAAATCAGGTAGACATATATCGAAAGATGCGTTGTGAACGTGGTAAAGTGGCGAGCAGGTACTCGTGATGTACCCGAGCATGCGTGTGTAGGTTGTACTCATCATAATAGGACTCAATCGATCGGAGCGTGTTGGATCAAAGCAACATTTCATTATACCTTGCCAAAAAAAAAATCATTCCAATGCCATGCCATACCATGCCCATGCCGTGCTTTTACTGTCACTGCTTTTCTCTGACATTGTCCT
>Ga0265797_10008298_pt1 | contig 13880 bp, 10 predicted proteins | sample P2T30metagenome_FD_192433 | JGI IMG/M metagenome (GOLD analysis project Ga0265797, IMG submission 192433) | Plant litter microbial communities from East Loma Ridge, Irvine, California - P2 T30 | ecosystem: Environmental > Terrestrial > Plant litter > Unclassified | place: USA: California... | reverse complement strand
TATCGTAATGGTCATTGATATGCCGATGAGGCGTATAAGGAGTATTGTTCATCTTGGCGAGTGGTGGAGTATCTGGGGCCTCTGATGAATGTGAGTTGGAATTGAACTAAGAGAGGTTGTACATGCAAGATGTTGTCGACATGTCGGTGAATGGGGCAGGTGTTGGCGAGACGTGGCAGGAAGCACAGTCAAGTGCTCTTGACGTCTCGCAACACGGATGCAGGTGGAAGGAACGATTTTGTAATGATAGAATGGGCTCTCTATGAAAATGACAGGCAAATGTAAGATACAGAGATGGGCTACATACCCTCAAAGGCACGCTTGAGACCCTGGGCGTGGGTGTGGCCGAGAGGCCCGGCCGAGTGAGCAACAACGCCGCCGGTAGTTCGCGCAACGGCGGCGACTGACGGGGGAGCAGCACTCGGTGGGTTCGACATTGCGGCGCCGCTATCCGAGGCAGGATGATCAAGGGGACTTCGGATACTTTCGCTTGCCGTCGTTAAGAGCACTCGCGCGCACGCGGATGCCGCCCTGCTGCCCTCAAGGTCCACAGGCAGCCCGTGGGCAAGTGTGGAGGAACAGCAAGGTGTAAGGCTAGACGATGATGGAGTGGCAGTTCGACCACCCAACGAGGGCATCGCCAGCGACTGTGAGGTGAGTCGGAAAGGGAAACCGGAGAAATCGGGCCGTGGGAGGATTGGAGCAGAAATCTGATAGGAAGATGATGTGTACAGTACAGTATGATGTTTCGCACGGCTGGCTAGGTGGTCATAGACGGGTGCGTATCAGCACAGCAGAGGGTTGCCAGTGGTGGATTGGAGGGTGGGAGAGAAGGAGTAGAGAGGCGTCTAGTCTACCACGACCACGACATTATTGGCAGCGGGTGGTGCGATGGACTGCCGTACGTACAGCTCTCAAAGCGCAAGCAACAGCTTCATCAGATGCCGATGCTTGGTTACATACATACATCTATATCACTGACAGCCGCACTCTTGGGTGGAAAGTGATGGTCATGGTCACGGTCACGTTATGTGCATCTAGAATTATGGTAGTGCCACCAGCCGCATACTCTCGTGATCCATATCCATCTCTCTGTGCTTCGTTAAGGTATGTGGTAGTCTGATCACGCCCATCCAAAGCGTGCCTGGAGACCAAGGACGAGCTTCCTTGTCGGGCTTCGTCTCTCAACATTCCAACCTCGCCAGCTTCAACTCTTCACACGCATGTACTGTTGCGTAGACATGACATGACGTGCTGATATATTACATTCGATTGCGCCTTCACACTCGCACACTGCTTAGGGCCACAGAACTCTTCACCCTCCTCTGACCATGCTTGCCGTTTCTACGTAGAACCCAACACCACCACCACCACCACCACCCGCCTCAGCATGTCAGCCAACCCATTACGCGGCCTGACGCCGTACTTCACCTACACCCTCCTCACAGCCACCATCGGCCCTCTTCTATTCGGCTACCATATCGCTGAGCTCAACGCGCCGCAAGATGTAATCACCTGCCGCCGCGAGTCCATCAGCGCGTCCACCCTCTCACGCTTCTACACCTACTTCCAAGACCAGCACCACGACTCTTTCACCACATCCTCTTTAGCCCACCTCCCGCAATGCATACCCATGAATCCCACCCAGTTCGGCCTGGTGAGCTCCTTCTTCACTCTCGGCGGTCTGCTAGGCGCTCTCTCAGCCGGGCCCTTTGGCGCAAAATATGGACGCTTGCCTACCATGCTGTACACCACCGCCTTCTTCATCACTGGCTCTATACTTGAAGCTCTTGCGCCAAACATTGGCATGATGACTTTCGGGCGTTTCGTCTCTGGGCTTGGAGCTGGCGCTTCAGTGGTGACTGTGCCCTTGTATATCAGCGAGACTGCTCCGCCCAAGAGCAAAGGATTCTTCGGCGCTTTCACACAGATCATGACCAACGTTGGCATCTTGATCGCGCAGGTTCTGGGATACTTCTTGAGCAAGGGAAACCTGTGGAGGATTATCTTGGCTGTCGCAGGAGGCTTGGCCGCTTTGCAGGCTGCTGCGTTGATAGTGGCTGGCCAGGAGAGCCCGAGATGGATGGCAGACCACGGCAAGCCGAGCGGAGCGAAAAAGGCACTGCGCAAGCTTCGCGGACACGATGCGGATATTCAGGAGGAAGTGGAAGGCTGGGGAACAAACGCAGACGAGGAGCAGAATGAGGATGAAGAAGAAGCACTCATGTCCGCCCAGGATGGACCCGATCCCAACGCTACGAACGGTTCGACGGCAAAGGCAGCCATGAAAGAATCTCTCACGATCTTTGGCATCCTCCGCGACCCGACCTCGCGCCCAGCCCTGCTTGCCGTGATGACAGTCATGATCGGCCAGCAGCTCTGCGGTATCAACAGCATCGTGATGTACGGCGTCTCCCTGCTCGCAGATCTACTAGCCTCGAACTCCTCCCTCCTCAACATCCTCGTCGCAGTCCTGAACATCATCGTCACCACAGCTTCAGCTCCCCTGTCAGACAAACTAGGCCGCAAACCCTGCCTCCTCGCCAGCATAGCCGGCATGGGCACATCATCCATCCTCCTCGCCGTCGGCATAACCCGCCACCTCCCCGTCCTCTCCGGCGTCGCCGTGCTCCTTTTCGTCTCGTTCTTCGGCCTTGGACTTGGCCCTATCCCCTTCATCCTGTCCTCCGAGCTCGTCGGCCCAGAAGCCATCGGCGCGACGCAATCTTGGGCTCTGGCTGCTAACTGGATCGCGACGTTTGTCGTCGCGCAGTTCTTCCCTATTGTCAGCGAGGCGCTGGGCAAGGGAGAGGTTTACTACTTGTTCGCTGGTATTGCGGCGGTCTTTGGCGTTTTCGTCGCGTACTACGTTCCTGAGACGAAGGGGAAGGCGAATGCGGATGAGGTTTGGGGGAGGAGCAAGGTTGGGAGGGAGGATTGAGTGGGTCTTTTGCAGATGTGTTCAAGGTATGTCAGAACAGATTGAAGATATCTAGGCTACAGTATGTTTTTGTACTCGAGATCTTTCGCCAGCTTTCTCACTTGACTTGCAGCTAGGTATGCAAGACTGGAAATTTCGGGACTACAAGCTCTCCTCACAAGTCTGCGCACGTCTCAAAGCTCTCCATGGCAATTTCATCACGAAAATTCATCGAATCGGACGAGTTGCTGTCGAGGCACCAGTAGGCTAATACAAACATCCCAGCGGTATTGTACATGGAACCATCGTGAAACGCCCACGAGCAGCATCGTTACCACCGAGATAGGAGCGCAGATCTCGAATGCACATACTTGTGATGGCCTGCTGACTTTTCAATTTCGATTGGATAGTGCTCGAGGAAAGAAGTAGCCCCAAAGCGGGCCTAGAAGCTGCATGCGCGTGCCATGCAGGCGTGTGTTCGCCGCAGCTCGAGCTATGGCACCACACGGCTGCGTGCAGACGTAGCTGCAGGTGCAGATGCATGGGCCTTCTGAAGGTCGACAGCTCGCGCAATGCTTGGGCACTTCGACTTGATGATTTACGCCCATCGAGGTCTGAGGCAGTTTGTTTTTGGTCATATTGATGTTCCTACAGGTAAGCGTAGCATTACGAGGACGAACAGCCACATTCAAAACAGCCGGGAACTTTCACGTGCATGCAAATGTTGCAGGGCCGTTTGCACGGTCGAGGCGTTTGAGACGTACGGTAACACGCATCGATATATTGAAGGACCGGCTCTTTGGGACACCGGGCTCATGCTGTGTTTGGCTCCCGTTTGCTTGTCGTGAAGAACAGGAACGCACTCCCACTCTCAATGTCGTGCTACTCCAATCCACAGGTCTGAACATCCACCGACGACGACGGTCTTTGTCGTCTTGGATTCGCTTTTATCCTGGACATACGTCGACAGCTGCATACCTGCTATGCATCGCACACCATGGCGCGCAATTTCGTGGACGAGCCATTCATCGGCCAACTCAAGCTATCTCTCCCGCCTATGAACGCGAAAGCCGTTCCGCTGATGACCGCAGACCAAGTCAACAAGATCCCGTTGCACCTTCTCGGCTGGATCTGGACCGTCGCCAGCCAAGTCCAGGACCTAGACGAAATCACCATCGTGACCGTCGCAGACCAAAGCTGCCACCCGAAAATCCGCCGTGTCGTCCAGTGGATCCTGCGAGGCGAGGAAGCTTCGTTCTTCGTCAAAGGCCGGTCTGAGATCGTCCGCGCGGACGATAAGAACAGCAGGCGTGTCTTTTACGACGCGGGGTTGCATGCGCAGGATTTGAGCTGGCGCTCTACGGTGGAGACGCACGCCAGGTTTGCAGAAGAGGCGGAGATGTATCAGTTCAGTGCGGTCGCTGGGTTGACGGAATTGCAAGCGGCGCTGTCGAAAAGGCTTTGCGAGAGGTATCCGGTTTATGTGGCTGAGATTATCACTTTCTTTAAGACTCTTTACACGAATGATGTCTTTGTAAGTGTCACCAGGAGCTTTGGAAGTCAGATGATAGGGCAGTGTTGCTGACATGCGTACAGACACCCTTCGATACCGACCTCGCAAGATTCGTCGCCACTCGAGTCGAAGCTCTGCAGAAACTCGCGGTCAAAGACGACGGGCTCCTGTCCTTTCTCCATACATGTCTGCCCGCGAGAGACAGGCTCCAAGCTCTCCTCTCGCATCTGCAGCCTGATTCCGACGCTATCGCGGCAGCTGCTAAGGGCATGTCCGACAAAGTTGGGAAGACCAACGAGAGCAGTGCCCTGCTTGCAGCTTTCATGGAGAAATACCTGAAAATCTCCGAGTCGATCCCAGCAGCTCCCACCGGGCCGTCCGTTCGGCGTAGCTCTGACCTCCTCACTGGCGACGCCATGTTCATCTTCGATGCCATCTATCGAGACAAGCGCCTGGTCTTCACGGAGCAACTTTGTCGGGGCTCTTTGCTTTCTACGCGCTGCGGAGCCGAACTGCCTCCTTCTATCGCCAATGATTTCAATGCCTCCCGTGGAGAGCTTCTAGTGCTGCTTCCGACACCGAAATCCGAAAGCAACAAGCCAACACGCGTGGTTTGCAACAGGCATGGAGAAGTGGGCGAGTTGCTTCAAGACCTCAGGTTGACTCCGATACAGGAGCACCGCTGTAAGTCCCATACTCCTTTTGCGTCGTTCGAATGCTTTCTAATAATACACACAGACGGTGACTTTGCTCCCAAAATCGATCGACCCGCGCCTCCCTCGCCTGCATCGGAGAACGATAAGAAAGCTGGGGAGAAGAGGAGGAGACATAGTTCGTGGAGGCCGTCGGTTTGAAGTACTAGTTGTTTGTATCATGCGCGGATATGTGCTTGTCCAGCGCCGGTTGCGTCGTTCGTTGCGGGTGGATGCATGGCCTTCTAGATGTCTCTATGCCAGGCTTATGCAACAAGCAGCAGATTCATCACACCGGCAAGATATATAGCTCACCGTCTCATGACTGGCACCGAAAAGAGTGTGACTCTCGTCACCTTCGCTGCTCTCCGCTCCTCCACTCGCGAACCTCAACAGCACCACTTTCAAATGACCTCACGTCTCTGCTAGGTACACCTCACTTCATCTGCCTGGTCACCTTGCGTCTCAGGCCCAATATTTCGCCAGGGTTTCACCGCTTGGCCCATGCGTGTTCTCGCGCTCTTTGCTTGTCAACAGTCAGACGCCCGCTTTGCACCCAAACATCTCATACAATCGGCCACCGGCAACGATCTTTGTGCACCATCTGCTTTGTGAGATCATCCGGCAAACACTTCACGCCACCACTCGTTTGACGGCAACTCCAGAGAATAAACCACACGAGCTCGTATCCCCGCCCAAACCATACCTCTCAATCTATCCATCGCAACTAAAGCATGTCTTACGACTTCTATCGCCCCAACACATCCAACATGGAAGAAAGGCGACCCACCGCGCCGCTGAAGATTTTGCTTGAAGGTCTACCAAAGGAGACTTGCCCAATGCTCAACCAGGACCAGCAGGCTAAGCTTCCCCCCAAAATCCGTCAAGTGTTGTCCCGCGAGGGCGTGCGAGAGGATCTCGGGGACATGGGAATAGTGGTGAGATTGAGGGATAAACAGTATCATATGGCTTTGAAAAGGGCGCTGCAGTGGATCGCGATGGGTTCAGCTGCGGCCTTTCTCGAAACACGCAGGCTCGATGTGATCAAAAAGGAAGGTGATATTAAGTGTGATTGGAGTTCCCAATGCGATTGCTGTGGACAGTATGCTTACTTGTGGTTTCTTCTTAAACAGGGAGAATTACCACGTTCGAGCCGAAAACTCACGCCGACAATGTTGAATATACCGCAACCAATACGACGCGCTCATGCTTTGCCGAAGAGATCGACGTCTACAAATTCAGTATCGAGTATGGGCTCGTTGATCTACAACAGTACACGTCGAGGAGGATTTGCATGTACCCTGTGTACGCATCAGAGATCGCCATGTTGATCAACAACCTCTACTCGACAAACAGCAAGGTCACCCAGCACGTAGATCCAGAGTTCGCGGCTTTCATCGCCATCCGCATCCAATGCTTCCGCGACACGCTGATCGCAGACAACGACGTAGTCACCACCTTGCGCGCCTCTATCCCTCCAAGGATGGAGCTTGAACATCTCTCTCGCGACCCTAGCATCAGCAGCAAAACCGTCGACACGGCTCTGTATGCCCTTCGCGACGCTATCAGCGAGCCGAACAACGTTGGAGCCCTGCTCGAGATCTTTGAGCAGAATCATCTGGGCTCCAACACCGGCCCATCGAGGTCGCCCGGCGTGCCTTTGAGACCAGCTCACGCTCGCCGTAACTCCGACAACCCATTCTACGATCGCACTCTGGACGCTGTCACAACCTTGAGCGCGATCGGCGAGAGGCGTGTTGTCCGCGCCGAGCAGAGCGGCCGCGGCGCCCTATACTCGAATACCAACAGGCGCTTCAGCGTGCCACCCGCTGCCCGCAACGAGAACTTCCACATCACGCGCGGCCAATACCTGGTCCTGCTTCCTGAGCAACGCCCGCAAGTCCACGGCCCTACTGCCCGTGTCGTTTGCAACGAGAACGGTGACATTGGCGAGCTGTTCGAGAATCTCAGATTGACTCCCATACAAGACACCCAGAGTAAGATATCATGTTCTGTCACTATGGTTCTTTGACACTGGCTGATTCATCTTACAGTTCCGCCTCCGTCGCCTCAGCGAGGTGATGGCTTCAAACGCCAGAGGCCGTAGGCAGTGGTGCTTTTGATCAACTTGACTCGGTGCGAGCTATCGTATGGAGGAAAGCCACAGAGTGGAAATGAACGGGCGTATCAATGTGGAATTCTGGAAAGCTGCTTAGACAGTCTCCAAATTGGTAGGCTTGACTCCACGGAACCGGGATGGTTCAATCCTCGAAAGGGTGGCAGGGATAAATGAAGCAATGGAGCCTCGAGATACAGTTGCAAGCCCTCTATACAATTCGCGCTATCTTGAATTGGCCGCTAGTCAGAAAGTTGTAAACTACCTCAATGAAATATGCCGCTGAATGCAGGCATGTGAGCGAGGGCGCAGTAGTCCAATCTACGGGCTTATTACTGAGTACTTCATAATGCACAGTGGGTCAGACTTTCATTTGAAGTTTTGCAAGGGAAATTATTGTTACTTTAATATCGAGGCCGTTGCATTCAGATGCGTTCGTCTCATCTCGTTTCATTACTATATTAATGGTGCTTCGCTAAGTGGTTATATAGAATATATACAAGTAAAAGGAAAATTTTGTTTGACGTTGTGTCTGGATCTGCCTCATTTTGAGGTATACATCCGAGATGTTTCTTTATACAACTCGGGAAATTGTGTTGACGTTGTGTCTGTGTGGTGTGGCCCTCATTTGAGGTATCCATGTGTGGTAATTTTACATTTCGGGAAAATGGTGTTGACGTTGTGTCTGTGTGTTTGTGTTTGTGTGGTCCTCATCTGAGGTATCCGTAGTACTCCAACAACTCGTCCTCTCCGATCTCGCTGAAAGTGCTGCTGTGAATGCTGGGAGCGACGATGGACAGTGAATCCGGGAAGTACACATGTACGGTCTGCATGCCAGGGCTCTTCGCATCGAAAGCTGGGCACTCCTCGAGCGGAGTCTCGGCACCTCTGTCTTCCGCGGGAGTAGAGGCGCGCGAGGAGACGGTGCTGTCGTCGACTGAGCGTTGTGCGGTGTGTGATGATTTCTCGACGACTGATTTTTCGATTGGTCGGAGAGGTAGTGGTGTGGGAACGTGGTCTCTCTGTCTCATGCGGATCGAGGGTCGAGCGGGTAGAGGGCGATCGGGAGCTGGAGCTGGAGCGGGAATTTGGGCTGGAAGTGGACTGGGAGCTCGCGTAAAGAGTTCGCGGTCGAGGCTGGTGGTGCTGTGGTTTGCTTTGAGGTTGTGCGTCGGGTGGATAGAGTGGGATTGTGAGGATTCCGAGGTTCGTGGTTCCGGGCTTGTGTTGGGTTCGAGGGCAAGGCCGAGGATCTTGGCCGCCTTAGCGCCTTTGATATTCATTCTGCGCGGTGCAGTGCTATCACCTGTATCGTAGTCGATATCCAAGTTGGCGCGGAAGCGCTGCATTGCATCGGACTGTACAGGTCTGCTGACTTCGTGGACCGGGTTCGATTTCAGGGGTTGCAGGCTAAAGGAAGTTGACAGAGACGTTTTGTGTGAGCTGGAATGCGCCGGTGTCGATCTTGCAGACGTTGGCACTGGCGTGGGCTTCTGTTCGTTGATAGACGACAAAGATGGCTTCTTCGCTGTTTGGGGTGTTTGCGTCGTGAGAGATTTCACCAGATTGTCCTTCCTTCGTGCGACTACTTTGAGCTTTGCCACGCAGATATCCATTGAAGAGCAGACTGTCGCAAGAGACATGTGTTGGTCGAAAATAGTGTTCACGTAATCCGGGCCCGCTCTCTGTTCCTTCAGACCCTGCGAGATTGCACTCAGAAGGGTTTGGCGATCCTCGCGCAAACTGGCATATCGTGCATGAAGGTTGTCCGTCTGTACGTTAAGCTCTGACAGTACCGACAGCGTCGTAGCGACTTCGCTGTCTCTTTGTGCGGTTGTGTTCGAGAAACTCTGTGTCGAGTGCACATCGTCCGCAGCACGAAGTCTGGCTTGCGACGGTAGTGGTCTTCTATCAAGGGTGGCACTGACGCTCGCGCTCCTTTTGGGACCAGCGATGCGCAGAGCAGCTGGAACCATGGCGGTGCTAGCTTGCGACAACGTAGGAGAAGGCAAAGAAGGGCGGGCGAGATCTGCGGGCGCTGCAGGAGCAAATACTGGCTGCGAAGACATTACGGGCTGCGCAGATTTCGGGCTTCCGTGGTGTGCCTTGTTGACGACATGGTTGTCCGTCGGTTTGTGTTGAATTGATATTGCGGGCAGTTCCACCGGTTGCTGCTGTTTCGAAGGCCCCATGATCATAGAGAGGTCCATGTCCTGTGATTTGCCGCGACTGTGGAATTCTCCGGATTCGTTCTCGACGTCTTCGATAGGAGAGAACCCGATCAGCTGTCGTATCTGGGCGTCTGAGCTCAACGGGAAATATGACTTGCGACTTGGATCCAGAGAAGAAGGCGTGACGAGAGGGGTGAGCCCAGTAACGGAGGCAGATCTCGCCCCCGTGTAGAACGAACTTCCTGGGCCAGGTGAGAGAGGGGTGCTATGCGAGCGATTGTGGTAAGGGTCCAATATTTGATCACGCGGTGGTGGTGGTGGAAGTGGCTTTTCCTGTATCGGATCGTGTCTGTTGTATCGTCTCTGTGAGTCTTGACGAGATGGTCCGCCGATGGTGCTGTCGTGTGGATTGTACCAAGTGCTCCCTAGACCACGGACCGCTTTGGCTGAACTGCTAATTGCAGCATTTGTCATGTGTGCAAGACCTGTTGGCTTACGTGTGCGCATCTCTGCTCGCATACCGTCTGGTTCGCTTGAAGACCTTCCATGGCTAGCGTCTTCTGAGACCTTAGGCTTGTAAGAGAGTACTTTAGGGGCTTGGACTTGGTGGCTGTCAGCTTTGGCGAAAGATCCATAGTTGCTTGACGTACAGGCTCTGTCTTGGCCGTCTGCCTTCGACGCTTTCATACGGTTCGCAGGCACGTCCTGTATACGAGGAGCTGGTGCGTCACTAGGGCGGGCAAATGGCATCCTCGCCTCGCCATGTGGACGTGAAGAATCATCGAGGGACACGGAGCGACGCTTTCTGAACGAGGCATTTCGATGGAGTGTCTGCTGTTGAAGTGTCTTTGGCGACACGTGAGGTTGTTGGTTGGCCATTGGGAAGAGTCGGTACGTCAACTTGTCGGTCGCCGGCTTTGGGTTCTGGCTCCCCGTGCCAAAGCTATCGTTGTTCCCCATGGTACTGTATGCCTAGGTGGTGTCTTTGGTAGAGTAACCAGAAGTATCCTGGGACCAGGTGGTGTTGACCCAGTGTAGGAGCCGAGAGGGCTGTTTCAGAATGTACCCAGTGGCAGGTGGAAGAATAAGTCAATTGGATGGGAGGAAAGGAGTGTCGACCAAAGCAGCCCTCGAGACCCAAGATACCACACGAAAGGCCGGGCCAGTGTATGACATCCCGCACGGGTATCGCCAAATGGGACTCGAAACACGCTTCCGATGTTCCAGGGTATTAACAGGGCGGGGACACCGGACTGAAGTCATGGAAAGGCAAAGAACTGGAAGCGGCAGCGCTTTCTCGGGTGATATCGAGCGATATACAACATGCTGCTGCTATCGCAGATGGAAATATTAGTTCGCGCCGGCACTATGGACTCTGGTCGCGAACGGTCTTCAATAGCACGAAGATCATTTTGCATGGCGTTTTTGCAGCACATGTGGCACGCTCCCCGTGATCGATGTGCAGATGTTCGTGCACACGGGCAGTAGTGGCGAATGGCTTCCTCACGGTCCATGGCTAGGTCTCTTTCGGCCACCTGCCCCCTTGAAGTCGATGGCGAAGAGTCCGCTTCAAGCTAAGTGTGCGCGCCATAGTCTGTTTCAAGATTGTGTCGGCAGGCTCGGACCACCTGCCGTGCCGGCGATGCTGGTGCCCAAGATCTCTCGGTACTACATCTGCTATATTGCTATGCATATTCTTGTTTCAACATTCGATCCGAGGTCGTGGCACGGTAAATGTGGCACTTCGAAAATGACGATGGCGGTATCGCTGGCTTCGCAGAGTGCAATCGCGCCTCTTATGTGGCACCATTCGTGGCTAACAAATCCACACCTGTTTCGCACGAGGCTACTTGACTCAGCAACGACAGATCTTGGTGGGATTGAGGAACTAGCTTCCAACGTCCTGTCAGGCTGTCAACAGCCCTTCTACGTTTTCCACAAGAGAAACGGCCGGTCACTTCATGGCCGCCACAGTAGGCGAGGCGCGGAGGACTTGTACCCGCGGAAAACCGGATCACAAAAGAATTGTGCTTTGGCCTGCAATAATGCCCGCATCACCGACTTGTCAATGTGCACCGGTAGAGAGAATCCCGCGTGAATCGTGCAATCGCATGTTCGCAGGCTCTTTCTGTCGGTAGTGAAGCGAGTGTAGGGCTCCGGAGCTCTGCCATATGTCTTATAGTGCCAAGGTGGCGAACCCTTCTCGTCACAACTTAGCCTCATGCATGTCTCTGGTCGCTTGCGGGTTGCGGATGGGGCTGTCGTCGCGGGACAGCCCTCATTCGGCAGTAGTTTTGGCGTTGGTGGCCGTACGCAGGGGGCCTTGGGGCGTTGGTTGCACGTGGGAAAACGCGAACACTAGTTCACTATGAGGGACTACAGTAATGTCTCGATAGACTCGCGGTATTGGGTAGGAGAGATATCATTGATTTTAACCGAGTGCTGTCGAACTATGAGATACATCCGGAAGGGGCATATGCGCTGGTGTCCCCTATCTATGGCAATTGAACACATCTGCCCTGTAGATCCCCTAAATCGATCCGAGCGCAGACTTATCTGAAGGGTGGCAGGATAGCGGACCCGAGTGGATCGGAGACAAGGATGCCTCGAGCAGGCAAGAAGAGGCGATCACCGGCTGTACATGTTGAGCGGCTACCACAGCGGATCTTCCGTCACGTCGTCACGTCGTCACGTGCATCGCAATGGCTGTATCACTTGTGTTTCAAAACAGCTTGGTCATTATTTTGAGTTAGCTATCTATACTGTGTGTCGTGGCTAAACTTCGTCATCATTGCATCAGTCCCGAACATCAGGCGCGTCTAAGAGCGCTCGCCGAATGCAGCATCGTAGTTGTTGAGCACCAGACGGTACCTGACATCCTTGTTGTTGTACACGCGCTCGACAGCCTCCTTGCAGCCCTCGGCAGAGATGGGGATGGTGGAGATCCAGGAGTGAATCTCCTGCTTGCTTGCGAGGTCAAGCATAGCAAGCATCTCGGGACGGTTGCCAATGTGCGAGGCGCCGATGTAGCAGCCGTTGGGTGCGAAGTCCTGAGCCATGAGCTGAGGAAGGGGCTTGTCGCCGAAGCCGACGTTGTGGAACTTGCCCATAACCTTGAGAGTAGAGAAGTATGCTGGCAGGTCGAACCTGTCGGTGGCATCGGCGCAGTTGAGGATGAAGTCGAACTTGAAGGGGTACTTCTTCTGCCAGTCCTTCTCACTGGTGACAGTGAACTCCTTGGCGCCCATCTTCAAAGCATCCTCCTTCTTTCCAGGGCTGTGGGAGAGCACGTAGACCTCAGCACCGAGAGCGACAGCCCAAAGCACGGCGTAGTGACCGAGACCACCCATACCGACAATGGCGACCTTCTTGCCAGGACCAGCACCAAGTCTCACCAGGGGGGAGTAGACTGTAAGACCGGCGCACATCATGGGAGCGGCCTCATCGGTGGAAATGTTATCGGGGATCTTGAAGGTGAAGTACTCGTGGGAACGGATGTGAGAGGAGTAACCGCCCATGGCGATGGTACCATCCTCGTAAGGGGCGCCGTAAGTGTCAACAGCTGCAGCGAAGGTCAGCTTCCACCGATTTGGGAGCTCGCCGATGTTGCAAGCATATAAAGGAGTATCTTACCGTTCGGGCAGTAGTTCTCCTGGTCGGCCTTGCAGTTGTCGCAGTCCAAGCAAGCTCTGATTTGCGCGCCAACACCGACTCTGTCACCGACCTTGATAGTCTTGACTTCGCTGCCAACCTTGACAGCTCTGCCAATGACCTCGTGGCCAACGCAAAGAGGCATGGGAGCATCGCCCCAACCACCTAGTTCATGTTAACAAAATGCTCTTGCCTAGCATTGGGGGGCAGGGCGGCTAACCAGTGATAGTGTGGACGTCAGAGCCACAGACACCACACGCGTCAATGGCAATGTCAATGTCGCGCTCACCGAACTGCTTCAGCTTGAACTGCAGGTGTGTTAGCAGTGTAAGAGGTTCCAGTCAGACACGAGACGACGAACCTCCTTCTTCTCGAACTCGGTCCATTTCTTCTGGTCGTTGACCAAGAAGCCAGTAGCGGTCTCGGGGTAACCCATCTTGAATTTATGGAATTGATTTGATGAAGGGTATAAATTTTCTCGAAGTGGAAAAGATGAGAAGAAGGTCAAGTCAAGAGAGATCACCCAACAAAATAAAATCTAAAGTACCACCTCACCACGCAGGGACACCCAAGAAGGTGCAGCCGCACGCCTCTTCGTGACCTCATGAAGGGTAAGGCCGTGATTGACGCATTATCTATGGCCGAGTAGCCGGCCCCAACTCTCCACCTGGCCTTCGCCCAGACCAAAGAACCCCACTATCCTACTCCTCAAATGCATCTTGGGTCTTCATGTTTGCCCTCGAATAGGAGCTCTTATCTTGGTAGAGGTGAGAAAACAGGAGGGTGGCATTCGGCATGCATCCTTATCACTTCAATC
>Ga0265797_10008297_pt1 | contig 13882 bp, 8 predicted proteins | sample P2T30metagenome_FD_192433 | JGI IMG/M metagenome (GOLD analysis project Ga0265797, IMG submission 192433) | Plant litter microbial communities from East Loma Ridge, Irvine, California - P2 T30 | ecosystem: Environmental > Terrestrial > Plant litter > Unclassified | place: USA: California... | reverse complement strand
GAGACCGTCTTCGTGTATCCCTTGGACTGGAAGATAAGGTTCGGAGTCCGGCTGAGAGCTGAAGAGATCCACTTTTCCGCGGTCGACAACTCAAGAATTGAAGATTGAACCTCCTAAATTGACATTACCATCTGGAGGAAGAGGTACACCAAACGACTGCCAGTTTTGTTTACACATATGTGTTTTCTACGCCACCTCAAAGGTTGAGAGCTCCAGCTTGAAAAGCTGATGAAGTAAGACTGCCATTGTGGCAGCAGTACTGGCGACTGGCATGGCGCCCAAGCGAAGTCACAACAGAACAACAACAACAATCGGCTATACCACAAACATAAGGTTGACGATAAGGTCAGAGTCTACAATACGCGGACATCCCCAATCTGGGTGCAGACCCTTGCAAAGTGCGGAAATTACATGTATGCGGAGCTGACCAAGCACTTTTTCAATGAGTCGCGCAGCTTCAATCCTTCAACCGAGATTGCGAAGAACTCGTATAGTTAGACAGGAATAAGGGCTCTCCACCAAGATGCCGCTTAATTAATATAGATGCACATTCGACCCACCTCTCCGCACCGAGGCCGAGAACATATACTTCAAGCTGAGGGCTGCTGCCGACTGCGGGTTTTTCGCACACTCTTAACAGTGCTACCCGTCCTCATCTAATCATGCGTTCGAGCTCCATCATCTCAAGTCTACTATTGGGCGCGTTGCCCCTCGCCGTCTCAACCGAAAGTGCATCAAAACCAACAAGCGATTGCAGTGGTGTCAAAGCCGTCAGCCCGAAATGTAGCAGCAAAGAATCTGCGCACCAGCGAGATAGTTTTTACATCGGTGGCGGCTATGTCGACTCCGGTATCCCAGGGCAGCAGATGTGGAGCGACTCACTCTACGTGGAGAAGCTCACGCCGGCAAACAAGGTCAACAAGCCATATCCGATGGTCTTAATCTCTGCAGGTGTCAACACAGGCGCAGAATGGCTGAACACGCCCGACAATCGCAAGGGCTGGGCTTCCTACTACCTCGATCAAGGCTACCAGGTCTACATTGTCGACATCGCTGCAAACGGGAGGAGCACCCAGCAACAGCTCTCGAAATATCCACTACGCATTGGTTCCACAGACATCATCAACGAGCAGGGCTTCTTGGCCCCAGAACACTTTGATCAATATCCACAGGCGGACTTACATACACAATGGCCTGGCAATGGATCTCGCGGAGATCCCATTTTCGACGCGTTTACCGCCGCCAACGCTCCCATTTCCTCATCGAACGTAGCTGTGGAAAATGCCATGCGCACATCTGGATGCCAGCTTCTCAGCATGATTGGTCAATCATACACGGTATGCCATTCTGCCGCTTGCACTTACACGGCCATCTGGTCGGATGCCTGCCCTGATCTCCTACGAGCCAACATCAACATTGAGCCTGGCAATCTACCGTTTACCTCTTTGATCGGAAACACCACCGTTGCCGGAGTCGGTCGCACCGTTGCTCGGCCTTGTGGTCTCACATACACTCCGTTACAGCTCGAGCCACCGGTGGCAAACTGCTCAGCCATAACCACGGCCGAGGTTGGATCGGACAGTCCGGACAAGCGCTCCTGCATCCTGCAGACTGGCACGATCCATAAGCTCACTCAGCTCAACAAGGTTCCGTACATCATGATGACGGGCGAGGCCAGCCCGCATATCACATACGACCACTGCTTCGTCGAATACTTCAAGCAGATGGGCATGAGCAATTACCAGTGGATCAAGCTCACCGATATTGGCATCAAGGGCAACGCGCATTTCCTGTTCCTTGAGAAAAACAATATCGATATTGCCGCTGTGATCAGCAAAGAGGTTCTCGCAAAGTTCAACAAAAGTCCAGCTGCTCCTGGTCATCCGACCCTACCTATCTCGATCAACTAGAATATACAGTCTCTGGGACATTCTCGTAGCGATGATGATTATGTAGAGAACCACGATATGGCTAAACGAGTGTTCCAAGTTCTGTTGTCTTGCTTACTAAATCGGGGCTCACCCTGTCGTTGCTTCCTTCTTGCCACTGAAGTTGTGCCGACAGCATCAAGACAAGCTACAAACGATATATCAATACCAACTTCTTTGACAATGCCAAAAATTGCCGAAGCCCAGACCGCCTTTCCAGAACCGACCCGTGCATCAAGTCTTCATTCGACGTTGTTGTCCTTTCTCTTTTTGATCCATTCTCATCAGTGCGGGGATAATTGAAAACCTGAGGGCCAAGCGATATAGGCCCAATTAAGACCAACAAACGGCGATATGGACGAAAACAGTCGTGGAGAAAAGCGCACAGGCTCAAACGTTCGGCGGGGCAACGTACATATCAAGACACCTTTTTTCCCACGTATCCGCCAACTTAATTTCCGTCTCTTCATGTTCCACCTGCAATCCACAGACCAATGAAACGAAAATGACACTATCATCAGCCTACCTAACAGCCTACAACGGCCTGTCATTCGCGCTCTGGGCCTACCTAACAGCCCGCACACTCACCTCCGGTCCATCACTTTTTGCCGAAGGACGCCTACACGAATTATACCACGAGCTCCTGTACCCTGTTCTCGCAGGCACGCAATCTCTCGCAGTAATCGAGATCATCCATGCAGCCAGCGGTCTCGTTCGGGCCTCGCCCGTGACCACCGCCATTCAGGTCATCGGTAAGAACCTCGTGGTCTGGACGGTCATGGTAGCATTCCCGGAGATTGTGGTTGGTAATGATGGGCAAGGCGCTTCTGGCGTTTGGCCATTTGTCGGTTGTGTTGTGTTCTGGGGAGTTTCGGAGATGATTCGATATGGGTATTTTGTGGCGCTGTTGACGACGGGGAATACGCCGGGGTGGTTGAAGTGGCTCAGGTACGATCTCTGCTCTAATGAGGATATTGAAAAAGGTAACTGATATGTTCGTACAGATACAGCGCTTTCATCGTCTTGTACCCGCCCGGCTTGATCAGCGAGGCGTGGCTGGTTTATCTCGCATTGACGACGACGTCTGCTGTCAGCCTACCGTATCGGATTTACTTGCTGCTGGGTTTCTTGACATACATTCCTGGTAAGTCGAGGATCTACCTTTTGTGGTATTCAAGGAACTGACTTTTGATCAAAGCGAGCTACATTATGTATACGCACATGTTGTCCCAGCGACGACGTACATTGAAGCCGAGCACGGCTAAGCAGTGAGAATTGTTGCTTGTCTATTGCATCTCACGGGGATTGCTCGACAGCAATCGAAGGAACCGAAACCAGTACTGGGTCATGGAGGTGGCGGGCAGAGATATTTGACTCTCACTGATAAGAACATCGAAAGACAACACTGAGTCGCAAGTCTTGCATTGCATCAAAAACGACCGAGTCATGTATCTAAATACGCAATGAATCCACTACATCACCAGTCCACAAATAGGTCCCGCCCTCAGTCAGCGTTTCCTATCTATACGTAGCTGCAGCGACGAACATCTAAAGGATTCAATAGCCGCGTAGCAACCGTATCGGCAGCGCTAAAAGGCATTGTAGGCAACAGAATTCACGAAAGTGGATCTCGAGCGGGACATTATGCGCTATGGAGGTAGCTCTATTATAGCGAGCTACATTGATTGTAGGCAGCAGAATTGAGAAGAATAGAACAACTGATATAAGATCCAATGGCTTCCTGTATAGAAACTCAATTGCACACAAGCAGTCTTCGAAAGTCTTGTCAACGATCCCCAAAAACTCAACGAACGTCTCACACTACCCTCAATACCTGCCAAAACTCGCTACAATGAAGCTCAATATCCAAATACTCCTCGTCGCGCTCTTCTACAACCTCGGCAATGCCGCCAATGGCCCTTACGGCTACGACGATCTTGTATTCGGAGACGTCCCTTCGCACATGGAAGTTGGCCAGCAAGTGAGAATCAGCTGGTCCACTCCACGCGACTATGTACGTACAACCAAACTCCACAGATACCGCCCCTCCGAGGAATATACAGTCTTCTTGCAGGGCTCCGTTGCTAACCCACCCCAGAAAATAGAAGCCCTCGACATCTGGAAACTAGAAGACCACACCCGCAAGCACGAACACAACATCCCACACCTGTGGGCAGCCGCCAAAGGCAACACGACGACAATCTGGACAGTGCCCAACGTGCGGAGAGGTTCAGGGTACGAGATCCTTCGATCAAATCCAACGGTAGTGCTGTCAGCTAACGACCCCTCGCAGACCCTACCAGATTCATTTCCAGGGCCGGGAGCTGTTGCAAGGTGAGCACGACCATCTCGTCCTCAATTCTTCCGTTTGGAGGACCGTTGCGCGGACGAATACGTTTGAGGTCTCGGGTGGAGTCAAACTGCTCCCTAAAGAGATTGCGGGAATCGTAGTGGGTAGCATCGCAGGGGTTGTGCTACTGGCAAGCCTATTTGTACTCGGAGCCAGAATTTTGAGGAAGAGGAAGTCGGTCGCTGTGGATCTGCCGGGGCCGGGCGAGGGTGGTTATAGTGATGTGAGGGAGGCTTCGGCATGAGCTGTGTCCTGATAGTCTGAAAGGGCTGCCTTCTAGTTGGAAAAATCCCGGGTATTCGAAACGCAATTCTCGGCATCGCTCTGCATTGCCGCGGTCCTCATAGTAACAATACAAGTCGCGAATGGCCTGGATCATTTCAAAGCTGAGTTCGCCAGATTGATCATCCGCGTCCGATTCCATGAGATGCGCGAGCTGTAGCGCATTCTGTAGCGAATCTTCCTCGCCCACAGAGTCATTTAGCCAGCTCTGTGAAACGGAGAGCAATTGGTAAGCCCCGTACGCTTTCCGCAAATCGTCTCTGTGTTGCGCACGAAGAGTTGATAGCGAGTGGAGCCGGTAGATGAATGTGAGCTCGCAGGTGGCCGCCGCGTCTTCCACAGTCGCTGTAGATATCTCAGCATCGGAACTGCCGAGGCAAGTCTCAGGCTCTGGATCTGTACCCGACATAGTAGCGGCGTGAGAAAGATCGATTTGGGAAGTCCAGATATCTTCGGAATTCATGCCGACACACTGACCGATGACATTGCCGCCTGCACGGCAGATGACAGGAAGTGCCTCTGGACATTGTTCGCAGAGGAGCAGTCGCAAGAGAAGTAGTGTCGGGTGTGATACCGGCAGGATCTCCGCTGCAATTCCTAGAAAGAACCTCTTCGCCGCGTAAGAATAGATGCTAGACGGCCTGTTGTCTGGGGAGCCAAATTTTAGCAGTGCAGTCATGGACATTAATATTGCTGGGGGGCTGCATTTGGCTTCGAGATTGTCATGTATTATGATGCTTGCTTCCCAGAGACGCTTGAAGGCGAGGGCTGATTGATCACGGCTCGGCTCGTTTTCGAGGCAATGTACTGCCCAGCCCATACCTCTCAGATGTGTGCGAAGCCATATTGATGCCGACATGGCAGCTTCTCGTCGACCGCCTAGCTCGTTGAAGTGCAACTGCCAATCATGAACACTCTTCAAAGCTTGGTGCAAGAGTCGTGAACTGTTCGGGATGTAGAGCGGAGGTTGCAGACCGACATTGGCGTTAGGGTCGTTTTGTCGCATGCCGCCACCGAAATGCTGATCCTGGTGGCAGCAAACAGCACCGCCGTGCATTGTGGCGACTGTAGAATAGCAAGATTTCTTAGGTGTGCCTTTACGATTCTTGTCGTTGATACCCCACTGGCGATAGCGATCCCGGAGCATCTTCACTCTGTTTCGAGTCAGCCGCGTGTTTGGCGTGGCATAGATGTGCATGTGTTGGAAAACAAGCGCCCGTTCCACACTTACGTTATCTCGAGTCCTTCAGCCTCCATCTCATCAACGAAGATCCGTGCGGGAGAAGTCTTATAGCGTGCCATGATTCGAAGTTGCCATCGTTGCCAGTCTTTAAGCTCTGGCTTACGAAGCTCATTTGAGCGCTTCAGTTGCTCCGACTGGATGGTCAGAGTGATTCCAGGCTCCATACTGTGTTATCATATCTGAGGATCGTGGAAACGTGATCAAAATGCGTGATTTGTTGCTTCAGCGCTGGTTGGCACATTCTGGTGAGTGGCGACATAAATGGGCATTTGTTCATAAAGTATGTCAATGCCGAAGGTAGTATCAAATCCTTCTGCTGCCTAAAGTGCAAGTAGCAGTTCGAGAACGAGAAGAGGCGCGATTCTGCAATAATATAATGAGCCAATCCGGATTCTAAAAGGCATATGCACGACTTTGACGATCGATACAGTGCTCATGGGAACACAGCAGAATTGCAGCTTGGATCAATGCTGTGTTTAGGCGGAAGGATCTCACCGCAACCAATAGGATCAGAGCCTGAGCCGTATCTATTAAGGCCAAGACGACATGTATATCGGGCAAGGCTGGACGCATTTACCTGGTCATCTGATATCAGCCGCAATATTGCAAGAAGATCACAGCCTTGCGAGTTCGTTGGCGCAGCTCGCTCGATGCCGGGTGCCGCTGCTGAGTTAGGGAAAAGGTGCAGTTCCACGGAAGTGGCCAAGGATTGCAAGAAAGGGATGTGCAACAGGTCGTGATACTTACGTCCAGCCAGCTCATGCGAATGTTTGCTATTGTTCCTTTCACCGGTCATTGAGTGGCATCATTCGGGTAGTGACGTCAATTGCGCTCAGCCTGTCATGTGGCGAAGACACGATCCAAGTGATAAAAGCGTACTCATGCCGAAGCCCGATGGTGCTGAAACATTCGGCAGACTTGAGCGCGATAACAGAATCTGTGTGGTCCACTTGAGCCGAGTACCTGGTTTAGGCTGGTGCTGGTAGATCCTCCTGAATTACTGACGAATGACGGCGCTGGCGAAGAAGAGGCGCAGCTTGTACCGACTTGCGACGGGTGTCACGTTTACACAGCTGCCATAATCTTGGCGAGGCCATACGAGTGGTCTTATCATCCAGCCGAGGAGATATTAGTGCAGGATAGCATTTTTGAATTCTGTACCAGTCGAAGCACACTTGCATCATGGCTTTCCCCAGAGCTGGGAGGTGTACCCAAGGCGGAAGGCGCCTCCCGCATTCTAGAGATCTCCCGACAACCAATCGGCATGTGTAACAGTTTATCTAGCTGTCAACTGCTGGGAACATGCATTTCATCAGCGGCATCCGTATGGATGTAGAGTAGTGCACTCGCCCTGCGAATCGACTGGCCATGAGTTGCTCCTAGTCTTGTGACATTGCCTAGTGGGTTGGGTGAAAAGGTGCAGTTCCACGAGATCTTCTGGACCAGATCGCCTGAGATACCGTCATTCTCCTCAGCCTCGGGCGCTTTGCCGGCATCACGAAATACTGGTGAGTATTGTCGGTATATGTACCAGAGGAGTACTCCAGTGATATTGCCAGCGTAGCTGAGATAACAGTGTCTTCAAGAGAAATGACACCAGATCGGGTATAAACTGTTCAGCCGCACGAATCTTCAATCTTGAGAAGTTGAACGCGTTGTCGTAGAACATACAACAAGTCGAATACGTCGAATATCGGCCGTCCAGAGATGTGCTGTCCGCAATCTTACCAGCAAGTTTGCTCCATGCAGTATACATGTATGTGCGGAAGTTAAGGTTAAACTGAAAGTGTCGTGGTCAATGAAGAAGACAACGAATGACGTCCCACCAAGTCCCGTGACCGGGCGTCGGTCGCGGTTGCTCCAGACGACAATGACGCGGGCGTTTGTTGACCCTCCGCAAATAAACCCTTCCACTACGCGCCCGTTGCGTGCATAGCGCCAACGCATTGGGCAGGTCGAGCACATAGCAAGGATGATCAAGTCCAATGTTCGCTTCGTTGCGCGAGCGGTCTGAGATAACCTGGCAGCAAACGTGCGACGCTCTTCTCGACCACTGTTCCCTGCTGCAATTTGCCTTGCTCCTGCCCAACGAACTTACCGGAGAAGAAATAGAAGAGGCAGAAACATCCATCATGGCGGAACGGCCACAGACCGCCGTCGACCCATCTTTCTACCAGAGCACCGCCAGCGCACCCAGCTTGAGGAGCAAGGAACCGATGGAGCTCATGGACAGACCACGCACTTCTGATGGGGATGCCAATGTCAAGGTCGTCGTGCGTGTGAGAAAGTTCATCAAGAGAGGTTTGCTTGCCATTACTGCTAAAAACAAGCAAGAATGCATACTAACACCACTCCCCAGACATCGAGAAACAGTCCAAATGCATCGTACGAATGGTCCCCGAAACCCAAGAGACTCGCCTCCTCCCACCAGAAATCAACCCCGACGACCCCAAACAAAGCCGCAAAGTCTACGACGAAAAATCATTCACCTTCGATAAGTCCTTCTGGTCGCACGATGAAGCAGACCCACACTTCTCCGGCCAGGCGGATGTCTACGCCTCCTTCGGCGAGGACTTTCTGGACCACAACTTCGACGGATACCATACATGCATCTTCGCTTACGGCCAGACCGGCAGCGGCAAGTCGTACACCATGATGGGCACGCCAGACGAGCCGGGCCTGATACCGAGGACTTGCAGAGGCTTGTTCGAAAGAGTCGATGCGGAGCAGAACAGCGCTATAACATACAAAGTTCACGTCTCCTACTTCGAGATCTACAACGAGCACGTCAAGGACCTCCTCACACCCAAGAGCAGCTCGCCGAACTACCTCAAGATTCGCGAGTCCAAGAGTGACGGCGTCTATGTCCAGAACCTGACCGACGAGCCAGTGCGATGCTACGAGGACATTGAACGCCTTATGAAGATTGGCGACACAAACCGCACCGTCGCCAGCACAAAAATGAACGACACCTCCTCCCGCTCACACGCCGTCTTCACCCTCACCCTCAAGCAGATCCAGCACGACCTAAGCTCTGATAGCACCATCGAGCGCCTGGCACGTATGCGTCTAGTCGATCTTGCAGGTTCCGAGCGCGCAGGCCGCACCGAAGCAACAGGCCAACGCCTCCGCGAAGGCGGCAACATCAACCAATCCCTCACCACCCTCGGCCGCGTCATCGCCGCTCTTTCAGATCCCAAACGCCAACTCGCCGGTGCCCGCAAGAGCATGCCTCAAAACGCCTCCCGTCGCCGCGCGGAAATGGTCCCTTACCGTGACTCCGTCCTAACCTGGCTCCTCAAAGACTCCCTCGGCGGCAACTCCAAAACCGCCATGGTAGCCTGCATATCCCCAACCGACTACGAAGAAACCCTCTCCACGCTCCGCTACGCCGACCAAGCCAAACGCATCCGCACCAAAGCCACAGTCAACCAAGACGCCGTCTCCGCCGCCGAGCGCGACGCCAAAATCGTCGAAATGCAAGAAACCATCAAAGCGCTGCAACAATCCGTCACCAACGCCACCGTGCGCAAACGCGACGAAGCGGACCGCGCGCGCGACGAGCTGGAAGACTACCAGCGCCAAGTCACGAAAATGCAGCGCGCGATGGAAGAATCTCGTTCAGTATCCGAAGTCAAGATCCGCGCGTTGACGATGGAAGTCGAAGAGCTCCGTCCCGCGAACATGGCGCTGCAAGTCGAAATCGAGTCTCTGCGTCGACACCTCGCTCTCGCAGTTGGGGAATTGAAGAACCCGATTGTGCTGCCGCGGGAGTTGATGGCGGAGAATTACGATGCTACGGACGACGAGGACGAGGGCTCCGATAGTGGCGTCGGGGATAGCGCTTCCGACGATGAAGACGAGGATGACTTCGACCACGGCGGGTTCCAGGATGATGTGGACGAGTTGATGAAGGATTTGGGATTGTTCAAGCGGAAGATGCTGGATGATAAGCAGAGGTGGGCTATGCCTGCTTTCATGGGCGAGGAGGAAGAAGAAGCTTGATGCATGCATGCTCTCTTCAAAGGCGTTCTGCTTGAGAAGTGTTTTGCGAACGGGACTAATGATGTTATGGTAAGCGAATGGTTCGATTGAACGCCGGGGAACCTTTTTCGTTTCGTTTCTTTTCTTTTCTTTTTGTGGCTTGGACGGAGTTTTGGTGTCTTTTGGGAAGGTGTTAGAAGGCGTACATGTGACGCTCTCCAATACCCGGGCTGGTAAATAGCAGTAGATAGATAGCTTGAAACGATATACAATTTTCTTCTCGTACACTAGATCGAGATTCCAACATGACCACATGCAGAGAGTGCCAGATCAATGCGTTGTCACTTCGTTATTGTTTCCATGTACCAGAGGTCTGATGGCCGTGTTACCCTGCATATTCAGAGTAAAGTAGAAAGCGTCCCAGGATGTTTTTTTAGGCGTGCAATTGTATGTTTCCCATGATCTATACAAACGCTCGCTCTTCCTCGTAAACACATCGTCGCATCATCGTCTACTGCTGCGCGCACTGTGCGCCGCCAGGGCCCTCATCGTCTTCATCTTCCCACTCTCCACCGCCCCTAGGATCGTCGCTACCAGCGCCGAAACCATCCATATTCGGCACGGTCAGGAAGTCCACCTCATCCACAACCTCCGGCGTCTCGCCCGGCTTAGCCTCCTTGACTTCCTCTTTAGGCAAGACGTCTCTGACCTTCTTTACCGCCGCCTCGTCCTTCAACCATCCGTCCTCAGGGAATTTCACATTGACGACGAGGTAAAGATCACCCTTGTGGTCGGAGCGCTTGACCGGCATGCCCTCGCCGGGGACTTTGAGGACTTGCTCCGGTCGCAGGACTTGGCCGGCGGGCTGGACGATGTTGAGCGCGATGCCGCGGCCGTCGAGGTGGCGGACTACTGTGCGGTTGAAACCCGTGAGGGCTTCAGCAAGAGATATGTCGATTTCGGCCTGCAAGTCTGCGCCCGCGCGGTGGAAAACGGCGTGCGGCTCTTCGACAAGTTCGAAAATGATGTCGCCGGCTTCCTCGTCGTCGGGGTCGTGGTCTGCTTCGCCTGCGAGGACGATCTTCTCGCCCTCTCTGCTGCCAGGCGGGATGTACAATTCCAGGATCTTCTTCTGCTTGATCGTCCTCTCGCCCTTGCACCGCTTGCACTTGTCCTTGTCCGCGTAGAATTTGCCCCTGCCCGCGCACGTCGAGCAGTTGATCGTCTCTTGTGTCACTAGCCCGGGTCCAACGGGCCTCATCCTCGTCTGCTGTCCTCTTCCCTTACAAGTGTCGCAAGTCTTGGGCTTCGCGCGCTCTTTGCCTCCGCTGCCGTTGCAATGCGAGCACAGAACGTTCTTCGTGCTGGCGAACTTGGTCGTCTTGCCCTTGTACAGTTCCTCCAGCGAGACCTCGTACTGCTGCATCTCGGGCCTGCCCTTCGCCCTCTTTTGCCTAGGTCCGCCAGGTCCACCGGGCATGCCGCCGCCGAAAGAGCCGTGCATGCCCTCGAATCCACCGCCCATGCCGCCGAACATCTGCGCTAGAATGTCGTCGAGATCGGGACCGGCGCCGCCGCCCATGCCGGCACCTTTTTCGAAGGCCGCCATGCCGTGCTCATCGTAGAGGTCGCGGGATTGTTCGTCGGAGAGAATTTCGTAGGCTTGCGAGACGGCCTTGAATTTTTCGTCGGCTTCTGCGCGCTGCTCGTCGGGGACCTTGTCGGGGTGGGAGGCGAGGGCGGCCTTGGAGAGATGTTAGTTTCTGGAGTCGTGTAGGCTGGCGCAAAGGGGTGAGGTGGTTGATTTACTTTGTGGTATGCTTTCTTGATCTCAGCCTTGGTCGCCGAGCGCTGGATGTTTAGGACCTCTATGCTTGTTAGCGATTTGAGTTGGTCGATGGATTTGCGCGAAAGGGTAGCTAGTACCGTAGAGGTCGATTTCCTCGGCCATGATTGTGTGTGTATAGGTAGGGAGAAGTCTTAGGTGGTGATTTGGCTGTATATAAAATAAGCCGTGTAGTGGAGGAAGTCAGGCAGGCAATTTATTCCTCGGTCAGCAAAGAGTAGAAACGCTTGTGAAGTTTGGAAGGCGCATCGGCGGTTTGTGAACCCAAACTCCGTGCGCCGGCCAAGCGGACTCGCGTTCACAACCTTGGACTTCCTTGTTATTAGTCCACTCTTTCCACCAGATTCCCTGATGAAGACAGTCGCAATATCACGTGCGACCAATTGGGTCTGCCCATCATGTCTCACGGGCTCGTTTGGTGCGCGTGCGGCCTCGCTGTATCGACGACAAGCCCTGGCACGCTCATATAGGAGGACTTTCGCCTCTTCGGCTTCACAAAACAAAGATGTCAGGATACGCGATGGCAAACTCCCAGATTATCCCGCGAGGACTCGTTTCGCTCCATCGCCGACTGGAATTATGCACATTGGAGGGCTAAGGACGGCGTTGTTCAGCTATCTCCTGGCCAAACGTACAGGCGGCCAGTTCATACTCAGGATTGAAGACACAGATCAGGTATTTATCTATATATCTTCGATCCAGAGCAGAACAAAAATTGACCTTTGTAGAAACGATTCGTCCCCGGAGCCACCGATCGTCTGTGTGAAGATCTCCAATGGGCCGGTCTCCAATGGGATGAAGGTCCTGGGGTCGGTGGACCCAACGGCCCGTACTGGCAGTCAGAACGGAATGAGATCTATCAGAAACATGCTCAGGATCTATTAGACGAGGGCGTGGCTTATCGTTGTTTCTGCACACCGCAAACTGCAGGAGCCGGTACAGCTGCCTTCGTCACATCGGGATGTTACCAGGACTGCTCGCACGTCTCAAAGTCCGAAGCGTCCGAACGAGCGGCTTCAGGCGAAGAGAAGTTCACAGTTCGTCTCAAGCAGCCCGAAAATGTGCACAAGCGCACCTATCCTGATCTAATTTACGGCAACATCAAGAGGCTAAAGAGAAGCCCAGCAGCCAGTGCATCGGAAGGCGACGAAGCGTCTCTTGACGCTGCAGACACCATCCTGCTAAAATCAGACGGCACACCCACCTACCATTTCGCAAACGTCGTAGACGACCACCTCATGAAAATCACCCACGTCATCCGCGGAACCGAATGGATGGCCAGCACTCCGCTCCACTACGACCTCTACACAGCATTCGGTTGGCAACCCCCCATATTCGCACACGTCGGTCTTCTCCTCGACAAAGACAAGGCCAAACTGTCAAAACGCAACGCCGACCTCGCCCTAGACGTCAAAGGCCTTCGAGACGACCACGGCGTCCTTCCAGAGACTCTTTGCAACTTCCTCACATTGCAAGGCTGGAGCAACCCCAACAAAAACGACGTAATGTCCATGTCCGGACTCGCCCAAACCTTCGACCTCAAATTCACCAAAGGCAACACCATGGTCCTCATGGAGAAACTCTGGTTCCTACAAAAGAACCACGTCCAACGCCGCTGCGAAGAAGCCCGCAACGGCGACAAAACCGCCCTCGGCGATCTCGTCGAAAAAGTCTCTTCAGCCGCCGCAAACCAATACCCCGAAGCCCGCTCCAAGCACGCCTCAAACACTTCCTTCTCGCGCCACTGCAAAAATATCCTCCTCGCCGACGACAAATCCTACCAAACCGCAGACCAATTCGTCCAGCGGAACTGGTACTTTTTCACCTACGACGACGCGCTCATCACGCCCCCGCCAACATCGGACCAGGGAACCGCGAGCAGCGATCCCTCCTCCCCAGCAGACGTCCACAACCTCGCAATCAGAATCGTGCGCGACATCGACGCCGCCCGCCCCTACATCGTCTCATCCTTCGAAAAGACCCCGACCTCCGCCTCCGAAACAGCCCACGCCCGCCCAGCAACAGACATCGAGCGCGCCAGCGCCAGAATACACGCGTATCTCAACGAAGCAGTCTGGCAGCGCGTTCTCCCTCCCTCTTCTCTTGATCCGTCGAAAGTCAAAATCCCTTTCACAGACCAGCCTATCGATAATGTTAAATTTGTCGAAGCTGTTGTTGCGGATGAGGGGAAGAGGGCGGAGGTTTTACTGGCGTATAAGGAGTGGCAGAAAGTTGCTATGAGGTTTTTT
>Ga0265797_10008296_pt1 | contig 13882 bp, 8 predicted proteins | sample P2T30metagenome_FD_192433 | JGI IMG/M metagenome (GOLD analysis project Ga0265797, IMG submission 192433) | Plant litter microbial communities from East Loma Ridge, Irvine, California - P2 T30 | ecosystem: Environmental > Terrestrial > Plant litter > Unclassified | place: USA: California... | reverse complement strand
TGCTTTTTTCCTTTACGTTCAATCCTGACCACAGACGCTCCTTCACTTGAATTCTGTAAGAATATAGAAATGAATAAACGCGATTACTGTTCCATCCCATTCATCAAGTTCTATATTGACATTCGATGCGCCAGGCTGAGCGTGGTGGAAGACACCCTTCGCAAGATCGGATCTAACTCATCGATATCCGCATGCCGTCGCTCAGAAGACATCGCCATTCATGATGTCTGCTCTAGACCCCAGATGAAACACGGGAATGTGCTCCAGGGGCGCAGGCACAGTCACATTGTCCCCTCCCGCATATGTCTCATTCGTCCACCAATATGTCCATGGCTCTGAGGCATTAGAGCCTGTGAGTGGTAAGTACACAGTCCACTGAGAGACATTCGCTTCCGTGACTGGTGCGATCAGCAGTCGGGGCCCGAACATATATCTAGTGAGAAGTCAGCTTGGTTTATGTTGGTTCATGCAGCCATATCGCCGATGTACTTACTGCTGAGTGGTAACATTAGCATTAACCTGCGTCATCTCACTAATCCTCGGATCCGTCGTCCCAAAATCCATATAGAGCGGCCGCATAATCATCCTCCCGGTCTTACTAAACTGCTCGAAAATCGCCTCAAGATACGGCGCAAGCTGGTACCTCAGCTTAATATACGAGACAATCGTAGGTGTGTGCTCATCGCCATAAGACCACGGCTCATTGTCGCACGTGAAAGCAGATTGCGAATTACAAGCGCGCGTGCCGTGGTTGCGGAAGAAAGGCAAGAACACCGCCCACTGCTGCCAGCGGACGTATAGCTCTTGGTAGGGCTTTTCGTCGATGTTGCCGGACCACCACACGGTTGGGTCGGCTTGGAAGCCGCCGATGTCGAGAGTCCACCATCCCCAGCCGGTGGCTGCGGCGGAGAGACCGGTTGCGATTTGGGAGGATAGGGTTGCCCATGTTGATGTGATGTCGCCGGACCAGATCATTGAGCAGAAGCGCTGGGATCCGATGTATCCTGACCGGCTGAGGGATAGATACTCACAGGGTGTTCCTTGCTCGGTGCTGGTGACGTTGCGAAGGCCCTCTTCGATCGCTTGCTGGTGTGCCCAAGGATAAAGCTTGCCGGCACTGGTTTGAGTTCCAGCGTGGTAGAGAACGTCGGCAAAAGGGTACGGCACGCTCTGTATGAAAGTGCTCTGCCCATTGTTCTGATATGCCTCTCCCAGGTTCCCGCCATCAGCCTGATCAATCCAAAAGTTGCGGATACCGTGATCCCAGTAGTTCCGCTTCAAGGTGTCCCACAAGAATTCGCGCGCTCGCGGGTTCGTGCTGTCGATGTTGCGGATGTAAGTGCCGTTCCATGAGTCGGTAACGCCCGGGCCGCTTCTAGTCGCAGCCAGAAGACCTTCAGTCTGCATCGTCGCATAGTTCTCCGACAGGTCCTCCACACTGGGCCACAGCGATGCCATGATCTCAGCGCCAGTGAGATCTTTGACGCGTTCAGCCATGTATGAGACGTTGGGCCACAGCGCGGGGTCTAGACCCCAGTCGCCCTGGTATGCCCAGCTTTGGTAGTCGATGACCAACATGGAGACAGGAATATCGAGATCGTGGAATTTTTGCGCCAGCTGGATGAATTCAGTCTGGTTCTCATATCGCAGTTTTGAGTGGAGATAGCCCAGAGACCATAAAGGCGGCTCAGGCGCTCGACCAGTAGCCGCAGTGAGTTTGCGCTGTAGACCATCGTAGTCGCCCTCCGGAGCACCGACCAGGACGTAATCAACGACAGTCGTGGACTCTGCGGTGTACCGATTGCGAAGCTGTGAGAACTCGATGCGACCTTGTGCAGCGCTGTTGAAGACGAAGCCGTAGCCCTTGCTGCTCATGAATACAGGTGTAGGAATGTGTGTATTGAAGTTGATGAGGTCGATGACTTGGCCTTTCTTGTTTACCAAGTGATCGTCGCCCTGTGTTCCAGTGCCGTATATCTGTTCGTCGGGGGTGGTACTGAAGGAGAAAGATGCGGAGAACTCATAACCGAGATTCGTTGCGTATGAGTAATACCGCGGGTTCAGAGCCTTCAGCGGAGCGTACTCATTTGTAAGAAGTGTTTCAGTACCGTCGTTCTCGACCCGATAGAAAGCAAGGCGCACATTCGTAGTGTTGTCCGCAGTAGAGCTATAGGTCTTCACGACCGTATTTCCGTTGCGTACCACCACGGGTTCGCTGCCATTGGTAGTGATGTCGTACTTCATCCCACGAGAGATTCCATTTTCCGGACCCTCGAGAGGCGGGTCATAGAGGAAGCTGACCTCATTTCCATTCGGTGGTCTGAAAGGCCATGCTCTTACTCTGAAGCCATCGTAGCCGTAAGGTTGCACGAGTACGGTTTCGAATCCATGCTGAATGCGGAACCCAGTAGAGTTCGATTGTGTTTGCGACTGTGGGGTTGCCGAGTCATTGGTGAGCCCCAAGGAACTCCCTGTGATGGCAAGTAGTATTGTGGTGACCAGAGTCTTGCAATGCATCGTGGACGACTAGCCAGGTGTGCCGAAAACCATCTGTCAATCCATGGCGGTCCATCCGTCTTGTACTTCGTTGATTATCGTTGTTGAACCAAGCATTCAGGCTGAAACCGAATTGCGAGGTTACACTGATGGTGGATCACGGCGGAGAAGCTGAGCTTCGATGCGCTTAGCAAAGCTTGCATATTGAACGTATGGAGATAGCGTACGCTCTTTGGCGGAATAGTTTCACCGAAACCGACTTCACCACCTGTGGAGGTGGAGTTGTAGCGATGATCATGACGTCCAATGCAACCCAAATCCTGCCGGAGGTGTCCCCGCTAGACTAGAAGAACGGCTTGAACCTTACATGGTTGTTTGCGTGCGTGGTCGATTCGACAAAGCAGAAGGCTGCAGACAACCCTCCAGTTTCGCGATATCAATTCCCCATCCCAGCGATCGTAGGATGCGTGGCGAGATTCTCCCAGAAATCGGTCTCAAAGTCCCAAGGCTCGAAAGTAATGTCTGGATTCCAGTTATTCCCAATGTCGAAAGATGTGCTGCCTTGTAGATTCGCCATGTGCGTCTTTGGCGGAGATGCCAGTGTAAGCGAGGAATCCAAGATTGACGAGATCGTGGACGTTGCTTGTGTGAATGACTCAAAACAGGGATCCCCAGGCGAGATGATCGCGCCCGACCGCAGTTCAGCAACCAGAACACACAGATCCTGGATCATCTTGGACTTAATTCTGGTGGGTGTACTCGTTCCGCTGCGTCGAAGTAGTGCCAGTGATATCACACCTGCTGCTGGGAGGCCAAAGTGGGCAACCTGAATACAGTTAGTGGTGGACTAAGCACTTAATTCGGTGGGTTGACAGGATGCGAACTTACCTTCCACAGCCAACCAGTTCCCGAGTTCACCAACTTGCTCCTCAGTAGGATGATCTCGACAATCAGACTGAGCATCTCACCGGCGACACCCAGAAGTATTTCGTTGGGTTCGGGGTGCTTCTGTAAATACGTCAGACCAAGGAGGAAGTGCGTGTGCAAATACTCGAGTCGCTGATTAGCCAGAAAATCTCGCACAAACGGGCTCCCTTTGGAAGCCGCAAGAGTCGTGGTCAAACGGAAATGCGCCGGCAGTTCAAGCCATAGCTGCTCAAGATCGTAGCGTATCATGTCGGCTCTTTCCATTTGGTCGCTCGGATTTCGCATCCGGAAGACCTCAAGACTCTGCTCCTTCAGTACTGCAAATTTGGCGCTGCATCGCGTATCTGCAACAAAGTCTATGAGCTCTGCATAGGGTGCCTGGCTCTCCGATCGAAAGTTTGGCACTTGGAAATTGCAGAACGCCAACAAGATGCGGGGAGGGCGGCCCATGAATACGGATAATGCCTTGTCGGCCCAGTACATGCGTGCAAAGATCGCTTTTCTCAGCTCGATGACGAATTGAGGAGTGGTTGAAAGTTGCTGATCGATCTTCTCATGGTAGCCAAGGGCTACGAGCGACGTCGCTAGATCTCCCATGATTCGCCAGGCACGAAATGAGGTTTCGCCATAGATACCGCTGTGAGTGTGAAATTGTTCGTATTGTAGGATCAATTGCAAATCATTGAGGCAATCGAACCCCAGGCAAAGTTCCAGACAGCAGTCGATCAGGTATGTCATGCTCTTTGCGAGCTTCTTTCCATCATCATTTTTTGAATAGAGCGCAGGAAACATCTCAACCTCCGAAGCAGCTTTTGCACTGGCTACAAAGAACAAGCCCAAGGTCTCCCATCGTCTGTTAGGGCCTGTCATCTGGCCAAGGTATGCGTCAAATGTAGAATTGCCCGTCAGCACGATTGGCCTACAGGTGTTTCTGGACAAGAGCCTTGCTTGTTGTGCGTCGGCTCTCGTCTGAGCCAGTGATCCTGACTCGAAACCTGCTGTTCTCCGTGCCCGTGAAAACTCAAGCATGTCGTGAACGCACCCCAAGACAAACGACTCAGCCAAGGCGAGGCTGGCTCCAGTGTCCACCCAGACGAGTATAAGTGCCGCGAGTTGTTCAATATCAATATGATACAGCCTGTCCAGAACGTGAGTTGCTCGCGGCAGAATGCTTTGATCCTCAAGCGTGTCCACGGGCATCTCGGCTGGGGGATCAAAAGGAGAATGCACATTTTCGTCCACGGGCGTCTCACTCATGGACTGGACTTCGTTGAATATGGCAAAACCACTGGATGAGCCGATATATCCAGGATTTGGATAGCGGTGATGCGGAGTCGTAGCAGCATCTTCATGATTGCTTATCGCCGGACTAGACACCCCGGATGATCTATCGCCACCGTCAGAACAGTAATGAATGTATCACCTTTAACTCGATTGCTTACACTGGACGATGAACGCGATATCCATCTTCGCTTTGCGAGATGTCATGAATTTTCCTCTTCTTGAACGGCGCATCTCTGTACACGCATGCGGCGCCTTGCCCCCGTTGAAGACAACGATGGCAGACTGGCTTCTCGTGCCCACAGGCAACTTTGGACGACCGACACGGATTGCATGCTGCCTTCTTCTGCTGTAGACCAGAAGCACTGGCACCAGCTGCGTCCATGCCTTATCGGTATCGTTCCAACAAGAGATTGTCACACGAAAGGTTCAACCCGAAGTTGCCCGGCGTGACGGAGTGAGCGGAGTTCTCGGCGTGAACAAACGCAGAATCGGAGCGAAATTTGACGACGCCAACCGGATGTGGGTCTTTGGGCTGCTGAGATCGCGAAGTCCGCACGTGGAAGCCACAGACATCAACATGACAGGCGATACAGATCTGAGTGGCGAACATGCATTGCGCCATTACATCGTACATCATCAGTGTGTCGAGATGGACCAACATGTCGACCATGAGCTGTCTTCATGAATATTATACAAGGCTCGAGTGGTTTGGGAAATGATCATCAAAACGCTCAGCTCCACTGATTCATGGGACAGTCCGGCAGTCCAAAGTCCTTCCGGAAAGCTTGGACAAACCACCACGTGTTGGTGGTCGACAACACCTTTCTGGACTTGTCGGCGACGATCAAGACATGTACAGAGATCGCATACCGATATATTGAGATGACGCAGCGATTGAATCACCCTGTCGTAACAGCAATACTGGCCATCACCACTCCGAGCAGGATAACTCCAGCAAGCAAGACTTGTCATCTACGCCTTTCGTCTCGACCCGGTGCGCGGAGTGTTCGGCGTGGGTCATTCTAGCAGCATCCGATGTTTTCGTCGGCCACCCAAACATGGTTCTCTTGCTGTTTCAACGCATTTCCCAACTCGACAGGGCGACGTGTAGTGGAGACTCGGCGTATGGCATCGGCGTGATGCAGAACAGCTTTTGCTCGTGAAAATGATTCGAAGCCATCCACGCGTTCACTATAAGTGCCTGGCCTCGCCGTCGTCCAGTGCCAGTATGCAGTACCTAATCTTAATTCGAAAAAAGAAGGCTCAATTGGCTGCTCGCTTTCTACAACATGACAGCCACAGTGCCTCCTAGTGCCTACCTCAAGCCGGTCCAACACTCTGATGATCTCTCCACTTCACATCTGCACGACATTCCTGTGCTAGAAAAGGCCTACAGCGATCTACCACCTCGAGATGACGACCTTTCGATACCAGACGGTGGCCATGGCTGGATTGTGCTGTTGGGTTGCACCATCGTGTCATGGTGGTCAGTCGGCACAGCACAATCTTGGGGTATCCTGCAGGCCGCTCTGCTCGAAGAAGAAGTCTCAAGCTCAGTCAACCTGATGTTCGTCGGATGTCTGTCTGTCGGCATTATTTGCGCGCTCGCCATGGTTTTCGGCAAGATCATGAGAACCCTGGGCACTCGCCGAACAGCCATGCTGGGCGTATTGCTCATGAGTATCAGCGGAGCTATCAGCAGTGTTGTATACAAAAATGTCGGAGCACTATTCGCAGCTTACGGTGTTCTGATGGGACTTGGAATGGGTTTGACCTTCACGGTATGTTGCAAGTATCGATGATGGAATGCTTCTGCAATGCTAACAAATTAATTAGACCGTCGCTGTAGCTCCTACGCAATACTTCCTCCGCAGACGTGGCCTGGCAAACGGTATCGTTCTCGCCGGAGGTGGTGCAGGCGGCGCTATCATTAGTGTTGCACTCAATGCCATCATCCACCGTTTGGGCCTTGCTTGGGCATTCCGTATCCACTGCCTCGTTGTTGCCGGTACTGGACTGCCCGCTGCCTTCTTGATCCAGGAAAGAGTGCCGTACAAGCCTTGCGGTCTTGTCGACTGGTACGCGCGCCTAAGACCTACATTCGATGAGCAATTGCTAACTATGTATGCACAGGTCTCTCTTCCGCCGCAGCACCTTTGTTCTGCTGTTCTTGGGAGGTGCCATCGGAATCTTTTCCATTTACGTGCCGCCTTACTGCATGCCAACCTTTGCCGAATCCATTGGTCTCTCCAGCAGCACCGGAGCCGGATTGGTCGCAGGATTCAACGCGTCTTCAGCCGTCGGTCGCATCGCTTCTGGATTCATCAGCGACAAGGTCGGGTCCCTCAACGTCCTCATCACTTCCCTGGCATTCCTTGGCACAAGCATGTTCGTGATCTGGCCTTTCGCAAGCACTCTGGGCGTCACCATCCTCTTCGTGCTCATCTCAGGATTCACCGTCGGGGGAATCGTGTCCATGTTCCCAACCGTCGTCGGCCATCTCTTCGGCTCGGCGAACATGAGCGTGACCATGGGCATGATTCTGACTAGCTGGAGCTTCGGCTACACTTTTGTAAGTTCTCTCATCACGCTCAAACTGCCGGAGTCCCCACTGACCATCTCTACCAGGGCTCACCCGTCGCCAGCTACATCCTGAAAGCAAGCGGAGGCGCCGACCACGGCATCGGACCTTACAGACCCGCCATGTACTTCGCCGGAGCGCTGGCTCTGATTTCGACGACACTAGTCGCGTTTGTGCGATTTCTCAGACAGAGAGAGCTTCTGGCGAAGACTTGAAGCACGCATCCACATCGAATCAAGGTTGAATATCGAAGCGTATAAGACCAGGTCAAATCAGCGACAGCCCTTCGCTGTCCTTCGCCTGGGATCCGCGGAGAGACCACCTGCTACCGGAGAAAGAGCAACTTTGCTTCCATCAGCTTTTTGCCGCGACACTTTTTGTCGATTCACGTTGCGTCGAGACACACCAAAGGTTATGCTGAGGAACCTGGATACACCAAGGAATGTATCGACGCAAGAGGATTTCGGCTACAGGGACACAGCCTCGTGGTCCATCAACCCGATCGCCACCACCATAGGATAAAAGTCGAAAGTGTTGTGCATAAAGGACTGGTTGAGGGAAAGCAGTTGGAATACGAATTCATGGGATAATGATATAATGCGCAAGATGATCACGAACATGAATCCTTCTTATAGAGTTAGCACAGTCAATAGAGCTTCACAGAATGATAAACATTGAACGAGAACAACGATGATTCGGGTATCAATAAAATCCTTTTTTTCTCTCTCTCATCCTTTCCAGGTCTACTTTGCTTTGCCAAATAATGTTACACAAAAAAGTTTTTTCATTCCTTTCTTCATCCCGCTTTCCAGAAAAACAATAAAAAGAGGTTCACATGCAAATTCTTTCAATCTTGGGGGAGAGTTCTTGTCGACGCAAAACGCGGACAGAGACTTGAAGGCGTCTGGTCCACTCCTCCTATCAATCAACCAACCAAGAACACTAAACGCCGCACGCTCCATGCACTTGCAACACATCCATACCACCCTAACGAATCGTAACACCACTCCTATCCGTGAACATCCTAGTCGCAACGTTCATGGCTGCCAGCTCCTGGAAGAGCAGCTTGGCAGCGTACGGAATGACAATCTGCGCGATCTTGGTCTTGTTCTTGCAAGGTCTGCACTCGAACTGGCCCTTGCTCAAGCTGGCGATAGGCGTCATGAGACCGCAGATCTCGCAGATGTGCACGCGGAAAGCGTCCGAGACGTCGAGAAGACGCTCCTTGAGGAAAGCAGAGGCACCGTGAGAGATCATGCAATCACGTTCCATCTCTCCGAAACGGAGACCACCGTCACGTGCACGACCTTCGACTGGCTGACGGGTCAAAATTTGCAGAGGACCACGGGCACGGGCGTGGATTTTGTCGTCGACCATATGGCGGAGACGCTGGTAGTATGTTGGGCCAAGGAAGACTTGGGCGGCGAGCTTCTTGCCGGTGTGACCGTTGTACATGACTTCGAAACCACGCTGCTGGAAGCCGTAGTCCTTGAGGATGTTGGAGATGGTTGTGAGGGTGACATCGGTGAAAGGCGTGGCGTCACCTTCCTGGCCACGGAGTGCACCGACCTTCGACAGGAGACACTCGATCAAGTGAGCAATTGTCATACGAGACGGAATGGCGTGAGGGTTGATGATAATGTCGGGAACGATGCCGTCCGAGGTGAAGGGCATGTCTTCTTGGCGGTAGGTGATACCAATGGTACCCTTTTGACCGTGACGAGAAGCGAACTTGTCACCGATTTGAGGGACCTTGGTAGTACGAGTACGGACCTTGACGAACTTCAAACCGTCGTTGTTGGTGGTCAGAAGCACCTGGTCAATGATACCGTTTTCAGTACTCCTCAGAGGCGTGGAAACATCACGCTTGACGTGAAGCTTCGTCCTCTGGCCAAGCTCCTCAGCATCTGGAGCAATTGGTGCAACTTTACCGATGATGATATCGTCACCAGAAACACGAGAGCCTGGAGTGATGATGCCATCACTGTCAAGCTTGTCGTATGTGCCCTGCTTCATCCTGAGAGTGTCTCTGCGGTCAGGCTTCTCGAAAGACTCCATCACCGACATGCCGACCTTCTTCTCTTGGTCGAGATAGGCGCGGTAGAAGAGGGATCGGAACAGTCCACGATCGATAGAAGACTGGTTCATGATGACGGAATCTTCCTGGTTGTATCCCGAGTAACATGCAATGGCGACAATGGCGTTCTGACCGGCAGGCAATTCTCTGAACTTCAAGAACTCCATAGATCTGGTGGTAGCCAAAGGCTTCTGGGGATAGTACAGCACGTTGGCCATGGTGTCCATGCGGACGTTGTAGTTGGTGAGTGTGATGCCCATAGCTTGCTTACCCATAGCAGACTGGTAAGTGTTACGAGGCGACTGGTTGTGATCGGGGAAGGGGATAATGGATGCGCAGATACCCAGGATCATAGAGGGATGAATCTCGCAGTGTGTCCATTTATGAATGGCAGGGTTGGGCTTGGGCTTGATGCGCCTGTGGGGGTCCAGAATGGGCTCTTCGTACTCCTCGCCATTCTTAAGCATACGATGCTCTTCAAGGTCATCCGGTGACATGATGATCATCGCAGTCTCTTCTTCCTCTGCATCGAGGTATTCGACAACACCGTTCCTGATGAGTCCTTTCCAGCCAAAGATGGTGTTGTCGCGCTCCTCTTCGCTTGCATTGTTCAGATCACCACTGCCAAGCGTGACGAGATCGTCTCTCAAAGACTGCACGTGTTGCTGCTTTAACATAAGGGTACCGCGAGTTTCGCTGCGAGGGTCGTTATCGACAACGAACAACGGCCTCATGACTCGTCCTGCATCTGTGAAGATCTTGATTTCGCGATCACGCACATCTCTTATGATGGTGCACTCGAAGCTGATCAGACCCTTGCGACGAATGTCGAGCAGAACATCCATGAGCTGTGATGCGTTCTTGTGCACACCAACCCATGTACCGTTGACGAAGACTTTTGTGGCGTTGGGGTTCATTACTGGGTCGTACTCTTCCAGGAGCTCCATATCTCTTTGGCGCATGAAGTCGGTCAAAGGACCTCCAGGTGTGCCGACGGACACGAAGCACATAAGACTCAAGTTCTTGACGAGACCACAAGCTTGACCTTCCGGAGTTTCGGCAGGACAGACCAGACCCCAGTGAGTGTTGTGCAGTTGACGTGGCTTTGCGATTTTGCCGTCTCGACCAATTGGCGTATTTGTGCGACGCAAATGGGATAGCGTTGAGGCGTATGTGTATCTGTTGAGCACCTGGCTGACACCAGCCTTCGCTGATGCTGCCTTCTTTTGGTCGCCCCAGTTACCAGTAGCAAGACAGTATCGTAAGCCCTGGGTGATGATGGCAGGTTTGATTGCAGACACCATACTGAATTCCCTGTTGGATTTCTCCTTGTTGGGATTCTCAATCATCTTGTGCATGTATGTTCGCAGCTCACGGACGACCTGCGTCCACTTCATGCGGAAGACTTGTGCCATCAAGGGACCGGCCAGATCGAGACGCTTCTTGCCAAAGTGATCACGGTCATCCTCTTCAACACGACCAAGAGCGCACTGCAACAGCCTGTTGACCATGTAACCCAAGTAGAAAGCTTTGCGGGTTTCAGAACCTTCGGCCTGGGAAATGTGCGGCAAGAACTCCTTCTGCATGATGTCACGAGCGTATCTTATACGATGTGCCTTGGTACCAGTTTGGTTACCACGTCTGCCGATGAAGTCGAGCGCAACCTCGCGGTCCTGGATGACGAATGCCTCTTCCAAACAAGGCTTCAACATCTCCAACATCTGCGTGTCGCTCTTTCTGCAGATGTGGTTGAGAATATCCTCGTCAGAAACAATGCCAAGAGCACGGAAAACGATGGCGATCGGAATATCCTGCTTGACATAAGGCAAGCTGGCCTTGATCGTGCTGCCGAAAGCTCCATTCTTGCTGGCTTCGCTGCCAGTCACCAGCTTGACCTGCATGGAGGAGATCAACCTTGAGCCCTTCTCAACAGCACTCCTGATTTCAGCCACCACAGGTGTGTTACCCGTCTTCTTCTTGAAGACCTGCACAATGTTGGCTGCGCTGCGCTCCTGTGCAATCAAGACCTTCTCACTACCGTTGATGATGAAGTATCCACCCTGGTCGAAAGGACACTCCTGGAATGCGTAAAGCTCTGCCTCTGATCGGTTGCGCAGTGTGCAAATCTTGCTCTTCAACATGACGGGCAGCTTTCCGATGAAGACTCGAGCGGTGTCCTCGCTGGTATCGTTGGGGTCTGGGAACCACTCAAGCTCTGTCTCTCCACCTTCTTGCCAGTCGCCAGGCGGGATGAACTGCCTCTCTTCTTCACTCCACCACGCGCCCAAAGGCTTCTCTCTTGCGATCTGAACTTTTTTGGTGATCTCCACGAACATTGGCGAGGAGTATGTCAAGTTTCGCAGTCTTGCTTCGTGTGGGTAGATGGGACGTGTGCTGCCGTCGGCTTCCGTGACACTTCCTTGAGAGATGGTAACGCTGCCAAACTCGATCTGAAACCGTCTCTTGACAATCGGCGCGCCAATTCCGTCATCCTCATCTTCCGGCACCTGCTGGTCTATCATGATGGCGCCTGTCTCGCCAATGATCTCCTGAAGGGTGGTACTCGCGAACTCGTCAAAGGAGTCGAGTTGCTGCGAGACCAGACCCTTGTCACGGAAGAAAGCCTCGATGACCTGCCAACAGTCCTCAGAAGTGATGCCATTCTCGTCATACTCCTCCTCGTACTCCGCATTGTCCTGGTAGATGTCGCCGTTGGCGTAGGTAGCCATGCTGGGTGAAAGTGCTGCACTCGGTGCGCGCGTCTCCGGATGCGTTTGTTGCCGCCTGCGCGCCACGCACTCTTGCTACGTGATCTCAGGTACGATCCGAGCGGCGGGCGAGTGGATTTGCGATGGTCGAACGCGTGTGGTGGCGGCGCGAGTGAGCGCAGAACCGCGCAAGGGCTAAGGAGCCGTCGTGGAAGAGGTGGCGCAAGTGGGCTGCGGAGGGCGGTGAGAGTTGTCTGCCTCCGTAGAAGAGAATCACTCGGCGGGCGTGATAGCGAGTGGCGGAGGTAAGTGGTATGGCGATGTCTTGCGACGGGGTGGTGGTGCTGCAGGATTGTGTATTGGTGATCACTTAAGCGTGCTGCTTTGAGATGTTGCTTCGCTCCTTCTCCGCGAGACAACTCTTCCGAAGTTCTGCCGTGCATTCCATCTGCACGTTGAATCTCTCACTTCACTTTGGAAATGTATTCCAAGACAAAACCACATCACTCCTGATCATCCTAAGTAATGAAGTAACAAGGGTGGTGTGGATCATATCTCAGGCTTTGAGGAATACAATTGACGGATAAGAGTCACGTGATTCTACCCTCGCACAGCCGATCTGGCAAGGCTGACATGCAGGCGATCAGGCTGAGACGCCACAGCTTCGCAACTCCTGTCATCTGGGCTCTGTATCCTCTGCGACTCTCAGACACTTCACCTTCTTTCGAAAACCACGGTGATAATCCTAACCATATGAAATCCTCATGGGCTCCGCAGTCAGCTCCACAAGCCATGCGAACGTAGACGGGGAATCCGGACGAGGTCATAGCTACACTGACATCGTCATCACGGATAACGCTCGCGTACACAATGGCGATGTGTACAACATTCGCAAGTTCTACGGCGCATGGCCAGATGCACTCTCACGTGAAAGTCAGCGAGGAGCGACCTCGAATTCAGGCAGCGGACTGGTGAAACGCAAATGTTCCACATTCGACTTGGGAGACAAGCCATCTCGTGGAGACAATCCGTTCTTGACGCTGGCTATCAACCAGCTCGGCGAATTCTCTACGAGCCTGCAACACCAGAAGCAGAACGAGGCTGCACGAAGAGTTGTATCGTGGATACGTGTTATCGTGGACGCCATCGAGACCAGTGGCACGACTTCTCGGAGATCACACACGACGGAAGAGTTGGCCAAGATGCATGATGGTCTGCTCCTTACTGATCGTGTTGGAATAAATTCAGTGGGCCAGCGCAACTTGCCAGAGCAAGTCGTCAGAGCGACACGCAGGTCGAGCCTGATCATCTTTGAGAAATGGAAGATCGCACTGGATACCACAAGCTGGGAAGCTTTGGACGAGCACGCTCGAGAAGTCACGGGATCGTTCTCCACGTTGCGACTGACACCAATGGATCTGGCATCTGCGTCGCCTATCGCGGCATTCTTTGGAGAGCGGACAGACTACCTTCAATCCAGTGTGATTCATCCTACCATTCTCGCGTATAGAATTGTCAGCCTTCAATCGGAAATTTTCGAAGTCGTACGCAAAGATGATGTCAAGGGCCTCGTGCTGTTGCTCGCAGAACAAAAAGCAACGATAGAGATGTTGATGAGTTTGGCCAATCATTACTCCACGTGAGAATTTTCACACTGAGACTAGTTGAACGGAGCTGACTATCCCAGTACGCATGTTTGTATGGAAGCCCTGAATGCTGTGCCTTTCTGATCGAAGCTGGTGCGGATATCGACGTAGTAAAATCGCTCCACGGAACGTAAGTCTGAAGTATCTATGTTCGTGACTATGA
>Ga0265797_10008295_pt1 | contig 13885 bp, 12 predicted proteins | sample P2T30metagenome_FD_192433 | JGI IMG/M metagenome (GOLD analysis project Ga0265797, IMG submission 192433) | Plant litter microbial communities from East Loma Ridge, Irvine, California - P2 T30 | ecosystem: Environmental > Terrestrial > Plant litter > Unclassified | place: USA: California... | reverse complement strand
GGCCGGCGACGTCGAGCTACGACGACATCCGGGCCATCATCGACGCCGGCGTCGACGTGGCCAGGATGAACCTCAGCCACGGCAGCTACGACGTGCACGAGTCCGTCTACGCCAACGTGCGCAAGGCGGCCGACGACGCGGCCCGTCCCGTCGCGGTGCTGGTCGACCTTCAGGGGCCGAAGATCCGGCTCGGCAAGTTCGCCGACGGGCCGCACGACCTGGCCGTCGGCGACGTCTTCAAGATCACCACCGACGACGTGCTCGGCACGCGCGAGATCTGCGGCACGACCTTCAAGGGCCTCCCCGGCGACGTCGCCGCGGGCGACCCGCTCCTCATCGACGACGGCCGCGTGAAGCTGCGCGTGCTCGAGACGGACGGCACGACCGTGACGACCGAGGTCGTCGTGGCGGGCACCGTGTCGAACAACAAGGGCATCAACCTGCCCGGCGTCGCGGTCAGCGTCCCCGCCCTCTCCGAGAAGGACGAGGCCGACCTCCGCTGGGGCCTGGCCCTCGGCGCCGACCTCATCGCCCTCTCGTTCGTGCGGGACGCCGACGACGTGACGCGGGTGCACGAGATCATGGCCGAGGCGGGCCGCAGGGTCCCCGTCATCGCCAAGATCGAGAAGCCGCAGGCCGTCGACAACCTCGAGGCCATCATCGACGCGTTCGACGGCATCATGGTCGCCCGCGGCGACCTCGGCGTCGAGCTGCCCCTCGAGGCGGTCCCGATCGTGCAGAAGCACGCGGTCGAGCTCTCCCGTCGCATGGCCAAGCCCGTCATCGTCGCGACGCAGATGCTCGAGTCGATGATCTCGAGCCCGATCCCCACGCGCGCCGAGACGTCCGACGTCGCCAACGCCGTCCTCGACGGCGCCGACGCGGTCATGCTCAGCGGCGAGACGAGCGTGGGCGAGTACCCGGTCGTCACGGTGCAGACCATGGCCCGCATCGTCGCCTCCACCGAAGAGCACGGTCTCGAGCGCATCCCCCCGCTCGGCACGAAGCCCCGCACGCAGGGCGGGGCCATCACCCTGGCCGCCGCCGACGTGGCCGAGTTCGTCCAGGCGCGCTACCTCTGCGTGTTCACCGAGTCGGGCGACTCCGTCCGACGCATGTCGCGCCTCCGCCACTCCATCCCGATCCTGGCGTTCACGCCCAACGAGGCGACCCGCCGGCGCATGGCCGTGAGCTGGGGCGTGCAGTCGTTCCTGGTCGAGAACGTCACGCACACCGACGCGATGTTCGAGCAGGTCGACGACATCCTGCTCGGCAACGACCTCGCCCTCTCGGGCGAGAAGGTGATCGTCATCGCCGGGTCCCCTCCCGGCATCGCCGGGTCGACCAACGACCTGCGCGTGCACCGGGTCGGCGACGCCCACGGCGAGGCGGCGCCCGCCTACGCCAGCAAGTAGCAGGCACCCCGCGCGGCAGACGGCCGGGCACCTCCTCGGAGGGGCCCGGCCGTCGTCGTCCCTGCGCTCGCCCCGGGGAGCCGGGCGTAGTCTCACCGCATGTCCGTCGGCGCGTCGCACCCCCGTTGCTTCGTCGTGGACGGCGTCCTCTGGGTGGTCCCCAGCGACACGGGCCACGACGTCGAGGCCACCCGACGCAGTCGTGTCCGAGACGACGGCGGCGGGTCCTCGCGCCGGGCTCGTCTCGTCGACGCGTGGACGCTGACCGGGGGAGCGACGGGCGCCTTCTTCATGGGCACGGTCGCCGGGGCGGTCTGGCACGTGGAGGGCCTCGTCGACCTCGCGGCCTTCGTCGTCTCGGGCGGGCTGGTCGGAGCGGTCGTGGCCGCCGGCACCCGGCGCCTCTTCGTCGACGCGGCGGCCGCGGACCGGGCAGTCGCCCGCGCACCGGGGGAGGAGCTGCCCGCGGTCCGCGTGCCGTGGGACGTCGCTGCGTCGGCACCCGACGACGCCACGGGCGACGAACTCGCGCTGTGGTCGAGCAGGACCGTGCGGTGGCGGGCGGCGCGCACCGCGAGGGACGCCCGGGTCCCCGGGCCCGAGCTGTGCGACGGCGAGCTCGGCGACGAGACGGACCGTGAGTACCAGGAGGCGGTGGCCGACTACGAACCGGTGGCGCGCCTCCTCGGCCTGCCTCGTCCTCGCTGACGGACCGGTGCGCCCGGTCGCCGATCGCTCCGGACATGACGAAGCCCCGATCTGCCGGAGCAGATCGGGGCTCGTGGTCGGGGACGGTCAGACCGTCTCCTGTCGGCGTCTCGAGGACGCCGCCGAGTCAGATGACGCGGATGTTCTCGGCCTGGAGGCCCTTGTTGCCCTGAGCCGTGTCGAACTCGACCTTCTGGTTCTCCTCCAGGTTGCGGTAGCCGTCGCCGGCGATCGCGGAGAAGTGCGCGAAGACGTCAGTGGATCCGTCGTCGGGGGTGATGAAGCCGAAGCCCTTTTCGGAGTTGAACCACTTAACGGTGCCTGTTGCCATTTTTCTTGTTCCTTCAATCAGAGTTGTCGATCTCGATTTCGAGATCGCTCGTCGCGGTGCCTTTTTGTCCGCTCCCTCTGAGAACGACGCCCCCTGGCCCGTGGTCCGAGGACCACCGACCTGGCACGTCGCGAGATACAAATGCGTAACACAACAACCAGTCACCCCAGCGTAGTGCACGAGAGGCCCGTGTCCACTGTTTCGGCACAGGAAGTCGAGATCCGCTCGGTGCGGCACGTCGGGACGACCTCCCTGACGGGGCCGCACGGCCCGCGCGCCGGGGAGCCACGGTCGACCGTGCCGGATGTGGGACTCGAACCCACACGCCCTCTCGGACAGAGCATTTTGAGTGCCCCGCGTCTGCCATTCCGCCAATCCGGCTCACGACGATCGCAGCGAGAATACCGTAGGCTCTGCTTCGTGAGTGACCAGGAAGCAACACCAGCAGCACCCCGTCGCGTCGTCGTCGCGGAGGATGAGTCCCTCATCCGTCTCGACATCGTCGAGATCCTCCGCGACAACGGGTTCGAGGTGGTCGGCGAGGCCGGAGACGGCGAGACGGCCGTCGCCCTCGCCACCGAGCTCCGCCCCGACCTCGTCATCATGGACGTCAAGATGCCGAAGCTCGACGGCATCTCCGCGGCCGAGACCCTGAGCAAGAACCACATCGCCCCCGTCGTGCTGCTCACCGCCTTCAGCCAGAAAGAACTGGTCGAGCGGGCCAGCGAGGCCGGCGCCCTGGCCTACGTCGTCAAGCCGTTCACGCCGAACGACCTGCTGCCCGCGATCGAGATCGCCCTCTCGCGCTACACGCAGATCATCACGCTCGAGGCCGAGGTCGCCGACCTCGTCGAGCGCTTCGAGACCCGCAAGCTCGTCGACCGGGCCAAGGGCCTGCTCAACGAGAAGATGGGCCTGACCGAGCCCGAGGCCTTCCGCTGGATCCAGAAGGCGTCGATGGATCGCCGCCTCACCATGCACGACGTCGCGCAGGCGATCATCGAACAGCTCAGCGTCAAGAAGTAGCGAGACCGCCAGAGAGAGGCCCGTCCCCGGTGGGGGCGGGCCTCTCCTCGTCGTCCGGTGGGTGCGGCGTCAGGTCTGGGCCCTGGCCGCAGGCCGCGGCCGCCGCCGTCAGCCGCGGGCGTCGGTGAGGTAGTTCGTGATGCGGACGGTCGAGAGCAGCCGGCCCTGGTCGTCCGTCATCACCACCTGGTGCGTGGCGAGGGTCCGCCCGAGGTGCACGGCGGTGCACGTGCCGGTGACCCAGCCCGTCGCCGCCGAGCGGCTGTGGCTCGCGTTGAGCTCGATCCCCATCGCGAGGCGCCCGGCACCGGCGTGGACGTTGGCCGCGACCGAGCCGAGCGTCTCGGCCAGCACGACGTGCGCCCCGCCGTGCAGGATGCCGACGGGCTGGGTGTTGCCCTCGACCGGCATCCGTCCGACGGCGCGCTCGGCGCTCATCTCGAGGATCTCGATGCCCATCTTCTCGGCCAGCGCCCCGACGCCGCGCCGCCCGAAGAGCTCGGCGGCGGCGTCGCTCAGGACCGCGTCGGGCCGCACCGTCCGTCCCGCGTCGTCGGAGGGGGCGGGAGCCGGGCCCGGCGTCGTCTCGTCGGGGCCGGCCGGGGCCGAGGAGGGGGTGGTCGCGTCGGTCATCGCTGCTCCGGATCGACTGTCGGGGGCGCCCGCTAGGCTGACGGGGTGTCGGACGAAACGAAGCCTACCCTCCTGGTCATCGACGGCCATTCCCTCGCGTTCCGGGCGTTCTACGCCCTGCCCGTCGACAGCTTCGTGAACCGGGAGGGGCAGCACACCAACGCCATCCACGGCTTCATCTCGATGCTGCTGAGCCTCGTCAAGAACGAGAAGCCGACCCACCTCGCCGTCGCCTTCGACATCTCGCGGTTCTCGTTCCGCACCCGCGAGTACCCCGAGTACAAGGGCACGCGGTCCGAGACCCCGGTCGAGTTCGTGGGGCAGATCCCCCTGCTGCAAGAAGCCCTCCACGCGATGGGCATCACGACCATCACCAAAGAGGACTACGAGGCCGACGACATCCTCGCGACCCTGGCCGTGCGGGGGCGGGCCGACGGCTACCGCGTCCTGATCGTGTCGGGCGACCGCGACGCCATCCAGATGGTGAACGACGACGTCACGCTGCTCTACCCGTCGGCCAGGGGCGTGAGCGAGCTCACGCGCTACGACCGCGACAAGGTCTTCGAGCGCTACGGCATCGAGCCCCACCAGTATCCCGAGATCGCCGCCCTCGTCGGCGAGACGAGCGACAACCTGATCGGCATCGACAAGGTCGGCGAGAAGACGGCCGTCAAGTGGATCACCCAGTTCGGCAGCCTCGACGAGGTCCTCGCGCACGCCGACGACATCAAGGGCGTGGTCGGCGGCAACCTGCGCGAGCAGAAAGAGCGGGCGATCCGCAACCGTCGCCTCAACCGCCTCGTGACCGACGTCGAGCTGCCGGTCGCGCCCGGCGACCTCGAACGCCGCCCCGTCGACCAGGAGGCGGTCCGCGAGCTGTTCGACAAGCTCCAGTTCCGCACCCTCCTCGAGCGCGTGCTGACGCTCGCCGACGCCGGGGGCTCCGCGCCCGGGGAGGCGGCGGGCGAGGCCGCCGTCGTGGCCGCGCCCGAGGGGCTGCCCGTCGTGCGCACCCTCGTCGACGAAGAGCTGGCGTTCTGGCTGCGCAAGCACGCCTCCGACCCGGCGTCGCCCGTCGGCCTCAGCGTCGAGTACGGCCCCGACGGCGTCGTCGGCCTCGGCATCTCGTCGCACGACGAGTCGGCCTACGTCCCCTGGGCGACCGGGCGCGGCGACTACGTCGCCCTCGAGGCGTGGCTCGACGCCGACTCCCCGAAGGTGCTGCACGACGCCAAGCGGGCGTACAAGGCCCTCTCGCGGGCGGGCCTCGCGCTCACGGGCATCGTCGGCGACACGCGGGTCGCCGCGTGGCTGCTCCGACCGGGCCGCACGTCGTTCGCCCTGACCGACCTCGTCTACGAGCAGCTCGGCGAGACCCTCCCCGTGGCCGACCCGAACCAGCTCGTCCCCGCCGACGAGCAGGTCGGGGTCGCGACGGAGGCCTGGTACACGCTGCGGCTCTCCGAGTCGTTCACGGAAGCGCTCGACGAGGGCTCCCGGGCGGTGCTCGTCGAGCTGGAGCTGCCGCTCGTCCCCGTGCTCGGCGACATGGAGCTCACGGGCGTGGCCGCCGCGCGCCCCGCCCTGGCCGAGCTGTCGACCAGGCTCGGCGAGACCGCGGCCGGGCTCGCCTCCGACGCCTTCGCCGAGATCGGCCGCGAGGTCAACCTCGGCTCGCCGAAGCAGCTGCAGGAGGTCCTCTTCGACCAGCTCGAGATGCCGCGGACGCGGGCGACGAAGACGGGCTTCTCCACCGACGCGGCCTCCCTGGCCGACCTGCAGGAGAAGCACCCCCACCCGTTCCTCGGGCTGCTGCTGCAGCACCGCGACGCGACCAAGCTCCGTCAGATCATCGACACCCTCGAGAAGTCGATCGCCGACGACGGGCGCATCCACACCACGTACGACCAGACGGGCACGACGACCGGCCGCATCTCGTCCGTCGACCCGAACCTGCAGAACATCCCCGTCAAGGCCGCGGTGGGGCGCGAGATCCGCGCCGCGTTCGTCCACGGCCCCGAGTACGAGACGCTGCTGACGGCCGACTACTCGCAGATCGAGATGCGCATCATGGCGCACCTGTCCGGCGACGCCGGCCTCATCGAGGCGTTCGCCGTCGGTGAGGACCTGCACCGGTTCGTGGGCGCCCGCATCTTCGGCGTCGAGCCCGCCGACGTCAGCCCGGCGATGCGCACCAAGGTCAAGGCGATGTCCTACGGCCTCGCCTACGGCCTCAGCGCGTTCGGGCTGTCGAAGCAGCTGCGCATCGAGAGCTCCGAGGCGAAGCAGCTGATGACCGACTACTTCGAGCGGTTCGGCGCGGTCCGCCAGTACCTCCGCGACGTCGTCGAGAAGGCGCGCGAGGACGGCTACACCGAGACCATCTTCGGCCGTCGCCGTCCCTTCGCCGATCTGAAGTCGCCGAACCGGGTGCTCCGCGAGAACGCCGAGCGGGCGGCGCTGAACGCGCCCATCCAGGGCTCGGCCGCCGACATCATGAAGCGGGCGATGCTCGGCGTGCGCAGCGAGCTCGACGAGCGCGAGATGGCCAGTCGCGTCCTGCTGCAGGTGCACGACGAGATGATCGTCGAGGTCGCCCCCGGCGAGGTGGACGATGTCCGCGACATCGTGAGCCGGCGCATGAGCGGCGCCGCCGACCTCCGCGTGCCGCTCGAGGTCAGCGTCGGACTCGGCGAGAGCTGGGACGCCGCCGCGCACTGACCGCCGCCCTGAACGCTGCTCCCTGACCGCCGGGCGCAGACGGTCGGGCACGCGGGCCGGCGTCCGCGACCCCCGAACGGGCACGAACGGGGGCGACACGCGCGCCCGACTTGACCGGCGGGACGGAACGGACTTATATAAGCGCGGAACAACATCCGTTCCGCACCACCCGATCTCCCGCACTGCCCGCCCCCTGCTCTCCCCGTCCGGCCTCGCGGCCGGGCGAGCCGCACGACTGACGACGGAGTCTCCGCGCATGTACGCTCCCGAGCGCCACCAGCAGATCCTGGACTCGGCGCGCACGCGCGGCCGTGTCGAGGTCGCCGGGCTGGCCCGTGAGCTGTCGGTCACGCCCGAGACGGTGCGGCGCGACCTGACTGCGCTCGAGCGGCGCGGGGTCCTCCGGCGGGTGCACGGCGGGGCCATCGCGGTCGAGCGCCTCGGCATCGAGCCGCACGTCGCCGACCGACAGAGCTCCGCCGCCGGCGAGAAGGAGCGCATCGCCCGAGCCGCCCTCGACGAGCTGCCCGACGGCGGCTCGATCATCGTCGACGCCGGCACGACCACGGTGCGGTTCGCCGAGCTGCTGCCCGTCGACCGTGAGCTCACCGTGGTGACGCACTCGCTGCCCGTGGCCAACGTGCTCGTGTCCCGGCCGAACGTGACCCTGCACCTCCTCGGGGGCGTCGTCCGCGGTCGCACGCTCGCCGCCGTGGGGGAGTGGACGCGCACGCAGATCGCCGAGGTCTTCGCCGACGTCGCCTTCATGGGCACGAACGGCCTCTCGGCCGAGAGGGGCCTGACCACGCCCGACCTCGCCGAGGCCCGGGTCAAGAAGGCCCTCATGGCGGCCTCCCGGCGCACCGTCATCCTCACCGACCACTCGAAGTTCGGCCGTGAGGACTTCGCTCGCGTCGCACCGCTGTCCGAGGTCGACACCGTCGTCACCGACAGCGGCGTCGACGCCGACCTCGCCGACGACGTCGAGCGCTCCGGCCCCCGGGTGGTGATCGTGTGATCGTCACCGTCACCCTCAACCCCAGCCTCGACCGCACGGTCGAGGTCGACCGCCTCGACCGCGGCGACGTCCTGCGCACGGGGGCGCCCCTCCTCGAGCCCGCCGGCAAGGGGGTCAACGTCGCCCGCGCGCTGACCGCGCACGGCGTGGACAGCGTCGCCGTCCTGCCGGTCGGCGGACGCGAGGGCGCCGAGCTCAGCGCCCTCCTCGACGCGGCCGGCGTGAGCGCCCGCTACGTGCCCGTCTCGGGCCGGACGCGCTCGAACCTCACCGTGGCCGAGCCCGGCGGCACCGTGACCAAGCTGAACGAGCCCGGGCTCGCGCTCGGGCACGACGACCTGACCGCGATCACGGCCGTCGTCCGCGCGACGGCCGAGGCGGCGACGTGGGTCGTCGTGTCGGGCAGCCTGCCGCCGGAGATCAGCACCGCCACCTTCGCCCGGTTCGTCGCCGACGTCCGGCGGAGCGGTGCCCGGCTCGCGGTCGACACCAGCGGCGACGCCCTGTCCGCGGCGGTCGAGGCCCGTCCCGACCTCCTCAAGCCGAACCTCGCCGAGCTGGCCGAGCTCGCGGGCCGGACCCTCGCGACCCTCGCCGACGTCGTCTCCGCGGCCGAGGCCGTCCGTGCCGCCGGCGTCCCGACGGTGCTGGTGAGCCTCGGGGCCGAGGGCGGCGTCCTCGTGGGTCCCGACGGCGTGGTCGTCGGCACCTCCCGCGTCGACGTGCCGCGCAGCACCGTCGGCGCCGGCGACAGCTTCCTCGCCGGCTACCTGGCGAGCGAGACCGCAGGAGGCGCCCCTCGCGACGCTCTCCTCGCCGCCCTCACCTGGGGTGCCGCCGCCACCCGGCTGCCCGGCACCACCGTCCCGTGCCCCGACGACCTCGACGCGTCCGAGGCGTCGTTGGTGGCGCACCCCGACCTGACGGCCCCGCTCGTCGGGGACGCGGGCGCCGCCTCCTCGATCTCCACCCGACGCACCACGTCCCTGCCCACCCCCCTCACCCAGACTCACCACTGAGTACGAAGGAGTACCTGCTCTCATGTCCGAATTCACCCCCGCGGTCACCGGCACCGGTGCCCGCGCGCGCGTCCAGCGCTTCGGCGGCTTCCTCGCCGGCATGGTCATGCCGAACATCGGCGCGTTCATCGCCTGGGGCCTCATCACGGCCCTGTTCATCCCCACCGGATGGACCCCCAACGAGACGATCGCGTCGCTGGTCGACCCGATCATCCTGTACCTGCTCCCGATCCTCATCGCCTACACCGGCGGTCGCATGGTCCACGGGCAGCGCGGCGCCGTCATCGCCTCGATCGCCGTCATGGGCGTCATCGTCGCGACCGACAAGCCGCAGTTCCTCGGCGCCATGATCGTCGGCCCGCTGGCCGCGCTGCTGCTCAAGCAGTTCGACCGCGCCCTCGACGGCCGCATCAAGTCCGGCTTCGAGATGCTCGTCAACAACTTCTCGCTCGGCATCTTCGGCGGGGCCATGGCCATCGGCGCCTACTTCGGCATCGCGCCGCTGACGTCCGGCCTGACGACGATCCTCGGCAACGGCGTGGACTTCCTCGTCGAGCGCGGCCTGCTGCCGCTGGCCTCGCTGCTCATCGAGCCCGCGAAGATCCTGTTCCTCAACAACGCCATCAACCAGGGCGTGCTCACGCCGCTCGGCATCGACCAGGCAGCGGACTCGGGCAAGTCGATCCTCTTCATGCTCGAGTCGAACCCCGGCCCGGGCCTCGGCATCCTGCTCGCGTTCCTGTTCTTCGGACCGCGCGCCATCCGTCCGTCCGCGCCCGCGGCGATCATCGTCCAGTTCTTCGGCGGCATCCACGAGATCTACTTCCCGTACGTGCTGATGAAGCCCATCCTCCTCATCGGCGCCGTCCTCGGCGGCGCGACGGGCGTGGGCTTCTTCCTCCTCACGGGCGTCGGCCTGGTCGCCAGCCCGTCGCCCGGCAGCATCATCGCCTACGCGCTGGTCTCCGCCCCCGGCGACTTCCCGCTGATCCTCGTCGGCATCCTGCTGTCCGCCGCCGTCTCGTTCGTGGTCTGCTCGTTCCTCATGGGCTTCGGCCGCAAGGAGAAGCGCGAGGCCGCGGCCGAGGACGACGCCGCCCGCCAGCTCGCCGACGCCCAGGCCGCCACCGCGGCCAACAAGGCGACCAGCAAGGGCACGGCCGCGCCCACAGCGTCCAACTGATTGACTCGGGGGGCCGACCACGGTCGGCCCCCCACCCCCGAGACACAAGGAGACTGACATGGCAACCCTCGACGGTTCCTCGATCAAGAAGCTCATCGTCGCGTGCGACGCGGGCATGGGCAGCAGCGTGATGCTGGCCTCGACCCTCAAGAAGCAGCTCAAGAAGAGCGGCGTCACCGTCGAGCACTCGCCCGTCGCCGACATCCCGTCCGACGCCGACGTGGTCGTCACGCAGAACAACCTCGCCGAGCGTGCGCGCGGCGTCGTGCCGAACATCCCCGTCGTGCCCTTCCAGCTGTTCATGGGCGACCCCGCCGTCGCCAAGGTCGTCAAGGCGATCCAGGACGGCTCGACGGTCGAGGTCTGACGATGGCCGACCAGCAGGCACCCGAGCTGACCGCTCTCCTCGCCGAGTCCTCCATCCGCCTCGACGAGAAGGCCGCCAGCCGTGACGAGGCCATCCGGGCCGCCGGCCAGGCGCTCATCGAGGCAGGCGCGATCGACGAGTCGTACGTCGACGCGATGTTCGAGCGCGAGAACTCGGTCTCGACCTACGTGGGCGAGGGCGTGGCCATCCCGCACGGCACCCTCGCCGGCAAGGACTCGGTGAAGAAGGACGCGCTCGTCGTGCTCCGCTTCCCGACCCCGGTCGACTGGGACGGCAACGAGGTCTCGGTCGCCGTGGGGATCGCCGCGGCCGGCAACGGCCACATCGCGATCCTCAGCCAGCTCGCCAGCATCCTCATGGACCCGGACGCGGCCGCCGCCCTGCGCGGCGCCACGACGACCGCCGAGGTGTACGAGCTGCTCGCGTCGACCGACGACGACGAGTGACGGGCGGCACGGTCTCCGCGTGAGAGCAGCGAAGTGGTGGGCCCCGGGCGACGTGCGTCTCGACGACGTGACGACGCCCGGGGCCGCTCGCGGTGAGCTGCTCCTCCGTGTCGACAACTGCTCCGCCTGCGGCACCGACCTCAAGATCCTCCGGTCGGGCCACCCCAACATGACGGGCCCGCAGGTCATGGGCCACGAGGTCGCCGGGACGGTGGTCGAGGTCGGGGACGACGTCGACGGCTGGGTCCCGGGCGACCGTGTCCAGGTGATCGCGGCCGTCCCGTGCGGCACGTGCGAGGTGTGCCTCGCCGGGCGACCGAGCGTGTGCCCCCGTCAGACGAGCATCGGCTACCAGTACCCCGGGGGCTTCGCCGAGTACATGGTGGTCCCCGCCGCCGTCCTGGCCGTCGACGGCGTCAACCGCGTCCCCGACCACGTGACGTCCGTCGAGGCATCGCTCGTCGAGCCCCTCGCCTGCGTCCTGAACGGCCAGGAGCTCGCCCGGGTCGGCGAGGGCGACAGCGTCCTCGTGATCGGCTCCGGCCCGATCGGCTGCATGCACGTGCGGCTGGCCCGGGCGAGGGGAGCCCGGCAGGTGTTCCTCCTCGACGCGAACGCGGAGCGCCTCGAGCGGGCCGCCGCCCTGGTCCGGCCCGACCTGGCGATCGCGGTGGAGGCGGGGACGGACCGTCAGGGCGTCCTCGACCAGGTCCGCGCCGCCTCCGGCGGTCTCGGCGTCGACGTCGTCGTCACGGCGGCGGCCTCCCGCCCCGCCCAGGAGGGGGCGCTCGCCCTGCTCGCGCCGGGCGGGCGGCTCAGCCTCTTCGGGGGCCTGGCCCGCGGCGACTCGATGATCAGCATCGACTCGAACCTCGTGCACTACCGTGAGCTGACCGTCGTGGGCGTGAACGGGTCGAGCCCGGCGCACAACCGCGAGGCCCTCCGGCTCATCGCCTCGGGCGAGGTGGTCGTCGCCGACCTCGTCACCCACAGCTTCCCTCTCGAGCGCCTGCACGACGCCCTCGAGGCCATCGCCAGCGGCGAGGCCATCAAGGTGACCGTCGAGCCGCACGCGCACGACTGACACAGCCCCGGGCCCCGGCCCGCACCCCGACCAGACCGGTCCCGACCAAGGAGAAGAAATGCCAGAACGCACCGTCACCATCGCCTCGAGCGTCGGCCTGCACGCGCGCCCCGCCTCGCTGTTCAGCCAGGCAGCGGGCAAGAGCGGCGCGAAGGTCACGCTCACCTCGCCCGCCGGCAAGAGCGTCAACGCCGCCAGCATCCTCGGCGTGCTCTCGCTCGGCATCGGCCACGGCGACGAGGTCGTCCTCGCGACCGAGGGCGACAACGCCGACGCGGCCCTCGACGAGCTCGCGACGCTGCTCGAGACCGACCTCGACGCCGAGTAGCACGGTCTCGTCCCGCGGGGCGCCGCGTCGACCCCGGTCGCCGCGGCGCCCCGTTCGTCGTCCCGGCCTGCGGGACCGGCCCTCGCCTGCCGGTCCGGGCAGGCGGGGGAGGCGCGCCCCCGACGCCCTCGCTAGCCTCGGTGCATGACCGACGAGCCCACCACGCCTCCCGTCCGCCCGCAGACCCCGATCGACGGCATCGCCGAGCGCTGGGTCGACGAGATGATCGACCTCGACCCGACCGTCGCGACGTGGATCGGCCGCGAGGGCCGCACGGGCGAGTACGGCGACTACTCGCCCGCCGGCCACGAACGCCGCGTCGAGGCGGTGCGGCGCGTCCTCGCCGAGCTGGAGGCCGCCCGGCCGACGGACGACGTCGACCGCGTCACGCAGGACGACCTCGGCGCCGAGCTCCGGCTCGACCTCGAGCACGCCGAGCAGCGGCTCGAGCTGCGCGACCTGAGCGTGCTGGCCTCGCCGGTGCAGGAGATCCGCGACGTCTACGACCTCATGCCCACGGACACCGAACAGGACTGGACGCACGTGGCCTCCCGGCTCGGCCGGGTGGACCGTGCCCTGGACGGGCTCGTCGAGACGCTGCGCGAGGGCATCGCGCAGGGCGTCGTCCCCGCCCGACGTCAGGTCGAGGCCGTCGCCGAGCAGTGCGCCCGCATCGGGGCTCCCGACGGGTTCTTCGCCGAGCTCGCGTCCGGGGCCCGCCTCGCCGACGGATCGGTCCCCCCCGAGGCGCTGGCGTCCGACCTGGCGAGGGGCGCCTCCTCGGCCGGCGAGGGCTACCTGGCGACGCGGCGGTTCCTGCTCGACGAGCTCCTGCCCGCCGCGGCCGCCGAGGACGGCGTCGGGCGCGACGCCTACGCCCTGCACTCGCGGCGCTTCCTGGGCGCGACGATCGACCTCGACGAGACCTACGAGTGGGGCCTGGACGAGCTCGCGCGCATGACGAGCGAGCAGGAGGCGGTGGCCCGTCAGATCGAGCCGGGCGCCGACGTCGCGCGCGCGATCGCCGTCCTCGACGCCGACCCCGCGCGACAGCTCGAGGGCACCGACGCCCTGCAGCGGTGGATGCAGCAGCTCAGCGACCGGGCCGTGGCCGAGCTGGCGGGGACGCACTTCGACGTGCCCGAGCCCGTCCGCCGCCTCGAGTGCCGGATCGCCCCGACGAAGGACGGCGGCATCTACTACACGAGCCCCAGCGACGACTTCTCGCGCCCCGGGCGCATGTGGTGGTCCGTGCCCGAGGGCGTCACCCGGTTCGGGACGTGGCGCGAGACGACGACGGTGTTCCACGAGGGGGTGCCGGGGCACCACCTCCAGCTCGGACAGGCCGTCTACAACAGCGCCCTGCTCAACACGTGGCGCCGACAGCTGGCCGGGACGTCGGGGCACGCCGAGGGCTGGGCCCTCTACGCCGAGCGGCTCATGGACGAGCTCGGCTGGCTCTCCGACCCGGGCGACCGTCTCGGCATGCTGGACGGCCAGCGCATGCGCGCCGCCAGGGTCGTGCTCGACATCGGCGTGCACCTGGGCAAGAGGTTCCCGGGCTCGACCGAGACGTGGAGCCACG
>Ga0265797_10008294_pt1 | contig 13885 bp, 14 predicted proteins | sample P2T30metagenome_FD_192433 | JGI IMG/M metagenome (GOLD analysis project Ga0265797, IMG submission 192433) | Plant litter microbial communities from East Loma Ridge, Irvine, California - P2 T30 | ecosystem: Environmental > Terrestrial > Plant litter > Unclassified | place: USA: California... | reverse complement strand
TGCCAGTCACTGCCGACCACTGCCAGTCACTGCCGACCACTGCCAGTCACTGCCGACCACTGCCAGTCACTGCCGACCACTGCCAGTCACTGCCGACCACTGCCAGTCACTGCCAACCACTGCCGGCCTCCACTAATTACCACCGACTACTGCAGACCACTGTCGATTGCTGCCATTTATTGTTCGCTCTTGTTGCATATTTAAATGTTCACCACCAAGAAGACGGAGGAAGTTGGCAAGCCTGGATCATCTCACCACGACTTTACTTCCAAATAATGAAAACCCTCCGGCTAATTAAGTTACTCTGGGCGAATCCCGATCGACGGTCATCTCACCCAGCAATACTCAACGTGGCGCTAATCCCATGGTCTGAGACTCGGAACATGGTCTAAGAATGGCCTAGCTAGACGAGAAGACCCAGATCCGTAGACAAATCTCGCAAGCATCCCGCCATGCTGCGATTGGAAGCGATCACACTCGCTTAACGAAGCCATGAAAGAGAGCGAAGGGCGGCGGTATAAATTTTCATATCCACAACTCAAGGAGCCACCGCTAGCTATCGGACTCTACTTCCTCTGCAGGCGGGAGCTGCCAGCGTGGATGCCGTGAAAAGTGTGGCGAAGTCTTTCGTAACTTCTTAGCCGGCCGCGACCGACCAATCTCGCCCGGCTGAGGTCCTGGCACAGGACTGACTTCCGGTATCGACGAGACGTGTGATCGCGCACGCCCACGTCGAAGTACCGGCGGCTCTGTCAGGAACTCAGGCCTCGCCACCTGCCCAAGCCTCATCAGATGCACTTTCGCACCACCGTGCTTCCTCCAGTCCTCCAGCAGGACGCTGTTCTCCAACACCAGATCGATGCTTCTCTCTTCCAGTGTCGTTATCTCGTGACCATCATCTGCAAAGACCACGAACAATGTTGCGCTGATTCTAGTGATCTTGACAAATATGTAGGCATGATATATCCCGTCAGAGCGCTCATCTCGCATCGTGAGCTCCTGCCTAAACTCACCGAACCGAACAAGGTGATTAGGATTAGCAAAAACTAGGCATTCCTGTGACTCTTTACCGCTGTCTTGAGGCCCTTTGCGTGAAACGACACCGTCATCAGATACCCCAGAAGGGGTGCCGAAGACAGAAAGGTCAACCTCGGGGAGGCCTCCGTCCGGGCATGACAGGCTGAAGTGGATGGCGTGCGAAGGGTTGCGATCACCCTCGATTACTCTCTTGGGATTCAGCTCTTGTCCTTTGCGGCAGATGCGGACCGCTTCCGTGGTGTCGTCGCTTGCGTCTTCAGGATCGCTCCTCATCCAGAGCGAAACGGGTGCTTCATCGACGGATAGGGCGTTCCAGTCGTCCGCGACGCGTTTCAAGCCCGCCAGCACGGCAGTCCTACGCGTAGTGTAGTCAGCACGTGTTGAGGGAATGTGTGGTTGCGAACGCACCCTTCTTCCACTTCGTTCTGGTGAAGCCTGACATCAGGAAACTCGTCTGCAACGGTGGTCTCTAGCGCTTCGACAAAGGTCTTGCTGAGCGCGGCCCTCCCTGTCAACAAAATCCGGACATCCGTACCATCAGAGTCCGTAGCGTTCAACTCCTGCACTACTAAGCCAACCCGCTCCTGATCCAGTCCGTCGTTGGCCTCCCTCGCCACGCGCATTACGCGTCGCCATTCAGCATCCGAAAATCCCATACGGGCTGAGAAGGTCGATTCCACATCGGGCTTGAAGAATTCGTCGATGAACTGTGAGGTTTCCCAGACGCCCCTCTCGCTGTCGGGTTCATCCGCATCCGTGTTCATAAGGCGCACTTCGTTCTCGACCGCGATGTTTATGTTCCCGGCACCCAAAGCATGTGTCTTGTAGCGGTGAACGACAAAGCGCGGCTCGCACGCGTTGACCGTTGCAGACGCAAGATTCTATTTGTTCATGGTAAGCGTCACGCACGGCAAATAAGTCGAAGGACTGACGCACCATTGTAGCATGGCCACAATCGACGACAACATAGCGGGTGCTCGCTGAATGCGACGGCAATTCGTCAGGCACTGCGCCGATCAAGCTGCTGAGGCATTCATCGATACCGTGAATCTCTGCTCCGGGTAGGACGTTTTGAAAGCCCCGAATGAGCCGCTGCGCGACCGCGTTCGGCCACACGTCGCTGATGTTAGTGTAAAGCACCGGTGACACGACGCGCTTACCGGTAGCCCTGCTCAGCACGAAGTTGAAGAACTTGTCTGCCAGGTCCCGAATGTCCCATCCCTTCGCAGACGCCGTCTCCTGCTGGCTCTTCAACGTTTCGTGCATCGCTTCGGTCGGAGCGACGTCGAGATAAGCAAGCTTCAGGTGGTGGAAAGCCACCCACTCGTGGTGTGCGATGCGCGCGCGGAGCGCAGAGTTGCCGTGTCGAATCTCCAATCCGCCGTCTCCTTCCCTGAGTGCCGTCATCGTTGGAACGACGTCCACGCCGCTCATGCTGCTTGCTCCCGCGCCTCTCCCCCAGTTCACGTATTTCCATCCCGTCCCTGGCTCTTTTACCATGATCTGAGCATGCGACGCGCCCATCTCCATAGCAAAGACCCATTGCTGCGCTTGTTCGGCCGCGGAGGCTGGTACGGACTCCGTCGGTGGCTGTAATTTTGTGGCGAGGCCAGGGAATGATCTGCCCTTGCGTCGTTCGGCCTTGGATTTGCCTGTTCGGGATTGCTTGATCCTCGCCATCGGTAGACATGTAATTGCTGCACGTCGCATTTGCAACGCGTTGGGCAAGTGGGGCGTTCCGCTTCGTTCGCGGAGCGCGATTTCCTTGGCACTTGCCCTGCACGGCCAGACGCCGGCGGGTTCTCGAAGCATCACCGGCCTCCTCAGGGCGACTTAGACCGGAAGGGACTGCCATGGTTGGCAACAAGCCAAAGAAATGCGACCGGTGTGGCGAGGTGGTCAGGCATGGAAACATGAAGCGACACATCCAGAGGCATCACAGAGGGCAGCAACCCCAGGCGGAACCCTGCTCTTCACCAGAGTCATCGGCACCCCTTGAACTCAGTGGCAGCCTGAGCGAAGTACTTATGAGCTGTGGAGTCCCTCTGGAGTGCTGGCCAACTGACCGTGAGCAACTGGATCGTCTCCAGAATTACCGGCTATTGGGAAACCGCACGACAGCGTTCGACTTGCCCGGAGAACTCAGACCGCAGATCGTTCGTGATCGCGACCAAGACGAAGCTTTGCCATCGTTTGAAGAGCTGGTCATACGACTGGCAGCCATTACCGGTGCTGAAAAGGGCAAAAACCGTCGGCTCCCCGAGAACTGCATCGTACGCGCTACTATTATGTGTTCAGCCGTTGACGAAAATTGACTCCGGCAGGGCGAATTCTGGGTCCGTGAGAAGCACTGTCTGTCGCCATGTGCAGAAGACGTCCTGCAATGGCTCAGCAAAGTGTTGCAGGGCTACGACGACGTTCGCCAGGCCAAAGTTCTCAACCTCGACGCGAGCATCGCCTTTCCGTCCGAAAGACTCGCGCAGTATCTTGCCGCGAAGGAACGCTTCCTCGACCAATTTGCAACTAGTCTGACTCTGAAGGAGGGGTTCACCGAGTTGAACGTCACTCCCGCTTTTTCGACCGTCCACGTTCACCACGACGAGGACATTGTCATCTCCACGGTCCGCACTATCAAGGATCTAGCCGCGCGGGACTCTGACCCACCGATTGCCAAAATCTGGATCATCTGGCCGCCCGATCATATTCACGCGCTCTCGCTGCGCGGTCCAAGGTCTTCGTATGGAGACACTGCTCACAGCCTTAGCAACGCTGGTGGGGCCATGTGGTTTGCGCAAAGGGACGGAGAAACCGTCGTAGTCCCTAGCGATCTCGCACATGCTACATTTACGTTACGATCATGCTACCTGATTGCGTCAAGCTACCAGGCAGAATCTCCCACGAGGGTGTCACTGATTCCCACCGACATAGCTGCTGGTACTGGGGAGCGTGTCGCGTGCATGCGCCTCGTCAAGAGAGTGAAGGAAGCTCTAGCTCGGCCTTTTGACCAAAGCCTTCATTTCATGGCTAGCTTTTGGTGCGAAAGCGCTCACAACATCCCCATACTGCGTCGAAACAAAGTCGCCTGGCACTCGCTCCTCAGAAGTCTGGCGGAGCACATGCAGAACCACAGACAATGTATCTCCTGTGTTGTACTGAAGATGGGCCAGGATACTCCAGAGGCAGGCGACTCGCTTCGACATGTAGAATTGCACGCTGGTAATGAGATTCATTCTCGATCGCCGCCTCGTCGTGGGAAGGCACATGCTGGTGCGAAGATCAAACAAAGAAGCAAAAGGTCTTCATCCTAGCGAGGCTTGCTCACTCTCTCGGCAGTTCATGAGCTACCGATGGTACATCGACAGTTGAAGCGGGGAATCGCTCGTTGCCAAGGACACTGGTAATCCTGGGCACAGATTATGAACATGAGCGTGAAGATTGAAAACACGAACACCGACAGGAGCAGAGGAGTCGTCAGCATCAGAAATAGAACGTGTAGATAATTTCAGTCGGAGACCATAGCACCCAATGTGCCGACATGCAGTTAAATACCGATGCCCGGGCCGTTGGTGGCTTTTATAGTTTGCCCATGGTCTTCTGCTTTTGGTTCGTGGTTCTGATTAAACTGACATTGGAGACTTCAAAGATGCCCCGGAAATGAGCCTGCACTCCATGAAGGCGTTCATTTTCAGCCTATTGATCGTTTTGGGCACAAAAACTACTATCCTTTCTCGACATGGTCGTGCCTTTTAACGGGTAGAGTATGTGGGCAGAAGCCACCCTTGTCTTCGAGATTGGTTGGCCCAATTGAATAGAGAAAGACTGTGTTGAAGACGCAATTGCCAAAAACCAAACTTGCGGCCAACAGATGAATTCTCAACAATCATCGGCAGTCCTGTTCGGCTTCCCCTGCTGCTCGACACAGGCGGCCCCCCATATCTTGTGCCCACCTCCAAACTGCCGTCTTCAAAGGTCGCCCTTCGTTCTTCTCGGAAGAGATGCAAATGCATACTGCACGCAGAGAACCACATGTGACCTCACGGAGTTGCTTTTCAAGCCACTCGATCCTCTCTCCAGAAAGTTTGTCGCTAATTTCTAGCTCGCAGACGTCGTCTTTCAGAAACAAAACAACCTGTCGAATCTCTGGGAGCTTCTGCATCGGACCGAATGGAGAGAGATGGTAGAAGACCTGAGGTCCAAAAATGACACGGCGTATGGCTCTTCGCTGATCTGGTCTCAAGAGGTCCAAGAACTTATCATGTCCATAGCTGTTGGACCCGTCAAAGGCGAAGTTGTTCGTGCAGAATGGCAAAGGCGCGGCTTCATGGTAGAGTTGTTGACACACCAACAAGATCGCCAGAGAGGCTTGGAAATCGCAGTGTCCCTTGCCTCGAGCCCAGCACTGCGCGTGCCGAACTTGATAGTGATGTGGAAACAGTTGGTCTTCCACCCGGTCGAAACGACGAAGCGCATGGCCATCGTTATCTTTGGCCCTGCAGACCCTCACACCAACGCGTTGTCGACGCGCGTAGACGTGTACTGTGTGGCCTCCCAGCACCAGTTCCAAGATCATACTTCGTACGTTAGTTGGCAAGGATAAGAGCATTGAGTGATCCGATCTGGGAACTGCAGCTATGACTCATCAACTTGTGCAGCTCGTTAATTACTACAAGTGGCAGTCTTACATGCTTGGAGTACTTTCGAAAGACTGAAGCTGGGCTTTGTCGTCATGTCGCGTCGTGTCGCTTCATGTCGCTTCATGGTAGCTTCTTTGGGTGAAGTACTCTCGCCCAAGTCGCCTCCTAACGTTACGGACCCCGGCGCCGCCTGTCAAATCAGCCGCCGCACCAAGGGAGAAATCAATCCTGCGAATGACGTAATTTTACTATCTATATCCAGCTCGAAGAGCAGCCACCTCAACTATTAAACATTCATCTCTGTCACGGTGCAGCCCGTTGGAGTGGTGCTGTTTGCCAAGTCAATCTTGGCAATTGTCACGTCACAAACCGCCCAATACCGAATCAACTTCTGCGCGGGGAATGTGCTTGCTCGTGGATTTTCCTCGCGCTCTTCGCGCTCGCCGGACGAGGGACAGTCTTTGGCGTCGCTTCGGCGAGGTTGACGTCACAGCTCAGGACCACGATCTTCCACTTCGCCCTGAAGCAGGAAGCAGCTCGGTTTGATGCACTTGCGCATTCGACTGGCGCTCTGACTTCCATGCTTTGGCAAAGGAAGCCTCCGAAGGATCCGCGGCGTCGGCTTCTAAATCTATCCCTGGTGTTAGGACTGTTGCGTCTCTATCGAGAGAGGAAGGGTACGGCAAATTTATCACCACCAGCTCATAGCAGCCGAGCGGAGGAGGATGAAGCGGGTCATCGTGTCTTCGTGCTTCTCCGGCCTTTCACAGGCCTCACAGGCTTCACAGTTCTTCATGTTCGCATAGGTGTTCTGGTACGGCGGCCAGCTGATCGGATCCGGAGAATATGGCCCTTAACAGTTATCCATCGGTAAGCAGCCTCTTTGTTTTCGGCACAAACGACTATCGTGACTGGAATCTTCTCCCAGCCCTAGGTGCGGTCATTTTCGGCGCCCAGTCAGCTGTTCATTTCTTTGACTTCGGCCCTGACATTACGAATATACGGGTCGTCGCTGAGAGGCTCGTTGGCTTACTTGGGTCATACTCGACGGATCAAGAAACCCCTTCAACCAAACCCAGTGACAAGCCCCTCGAGGGCCACATCCGCCTGAACAATTTACAATTTATTTTATTTATTTTACCGCGGGCAACCTACTCGACGGCGTGAGTCTCGATATTCCGGCGGGCAGCTTCGTTGCTTTGGTCAGTCAGACACTCCGGGTCTGGCAAATCGCCAGTGATCAGCCTGACCTCGAGATTGTACCACCCCACCTCAGGATCGATCACCATAGACGGGGCCAACCTCAAGGATCTCGACACGCAAACTCTCTGTACACAGCATCGAAGGGAAGGAGCTCGGTCTCGGTTGCGCACAGGCCGAGCACGATACAGGAGGTGGACAATATCTTCGTACCGGAGGCTTGCAGGCAGGTCGAAAACGGCACGCATTCGGAGCTACTGCAGCTCAAGGGCAGGTACAGCCAATTTGTGGCGGAGCAGGATCTGGGCAGCGGTGGCGTGTGAAAAGAGATATCTCCAGCAATGAAAGATGAACGATTGCAGTCTAATTTATTATACAAAGATGACAGATCTGTATGAGAATATGAGCGTGATAGTCGGCTACGTTGTGTCAACATGCTCGATCACCGGAACCCAGCTGCAAGACACGAAGATCCAGACAACCTGGAAGAACGCACACATCACTGAAGATACTACCGGCAATCACACGTCAACACTTATTGCGACGCTGGCCAGGCCGACATACCTAACATTCACGCCGGTATACAACGGTGGCAACGCGCCAGCAAGATCGCCCCTGCCCCCTGCCCTCTGCCAGGTTAGTTGGCTTTCACAGCACACTATCGACAGCGTTGCGGCTGAGCAGCGTTTGATCTATGACAAGATCACGAATCACTTCCACTGTGGGGGCCGGCAGGTCCCTCTCAATGCGGATGGCCGTGCGGGCACAGGTAAGTCCTTCATCGTTTAGGTCCTGTTTGCCCATCTCTCCGCTGTCTCTGGCAGTAACGATACTATCCTCCAGTGTGCACCAACCGGCGCAGTTCCTTTCGGCATATCTGAAAATACTGTACATTCACTTCTGAAGCTCCCAGTTAACAAGCCTCTCGCACTTCTTAAGTCTGGCCAGGCTCAATCCATCCAGACTCGGCTTGACCGTACCAAGTACCCCGTCATTGATAAGAAGAGCATGATCAGCTTGAAGAGTCTAGGGCATATCGACTTTCGTCTACGGGAGGCCAGGTGAGTGCCCTTTCTCAAGGCTGATTACTCCTTGGAGACAGAATTCTTAACTTACCCGCCTTAGGTAAACCTGTCTAATGCTGAGATCGCCAATTTTGACGATGCTATCCGCCTGTACTCTACTGACCTGGACACCTATAAAAAAAACGACGCAGTATTAGATTCAACAAACTCTCGGGCCCAGCGGCTGGACACACGGTTCTTGCGAACACTACGACCGCGTGCAACCATCTCGCCGCGAGAAATTGGGCGTGCCCCGAGCAAGAGATTTTCCTCGTTCCACTCGACGAGCGCTGGAGCGTCAAAACATTGATGCGCTCTCGGCGCGAGTGGACGAAGCTGGTTGTTGTTGTTGTTGTAGCTGCTGCTGCTGCTACTGCCGGAGGGGGCGGGAGTGGGGAGGCGGCGTGGTTGTTGGTGGTCGAGCGAAGGAGCGAGAAGCTCATGAGACCTCATTGCCACGGATATATTTTTGTCTCATGCCTATCGCTCAACCTAGAGAAAGAAATTGCTACTCACCTCTGACAGACTGCCTTGATATCTAGGATGATGACTTGTCGAATGTCGCGTTGTAAACCTCCCTTCCACAAACCTCCTGAATCCAACTGAACAGTTCTTTTCCAATTTGCTGCATTTGTTCGAGGCATTCGCTAGTGAGCGTATTTGGGAAAATGCCCGGACACTTCAAGACTGTAATCAAGAATTATAGGTGTAGTCCTTTCTGTTTCAATATACAATTGCCATCCAGAGATAGAAGAATTCAAATTCTACACACGACTCAAAGTCAGAATCGGACTCCGGCTGAATTTCGGCCCGGCGTACTCCTGCTTCGAACATTATTCTTGAGCTGAGCCCTTTTGGCATTCTTCCTAGTGATCAATTGCGTTACATGCACATTTTCACGTCTCTCGGCTGGCGCAGCCTAACTGTTGAATGCGTCTACCCGGCGCACACTTCTTGGTGCACTCTTCGATGGGTATTTCATGCACAAGTGAGCCTTCTGCATCCATGGACACGTACGCGTCTTTGAAAGCGCTCAAGCGTACTCTGGCAACTTAGAGGTTTCGTGAGTTGAAGGAGTCCTTGGAGCGAGAGCATAAAGCCGAACAAGAGAGGATAGAAAAGGCGAAAAAAGATCAGCTCGACCAGCTTGCGGAGGAAATCAGAACAAGACAGGAAACGGTTCTACTGGCGTACGCGGAAGACCGTAAAATGGTTAAAGAACACTTCACCTCCAAAATGGAAGATCAGCGTTCGCGGATAGAGAAAGTCATCAATCAAGAACTTCGGGACGCAATGCTTCTCTCAGACCGTTCGCAAAGCGTTGATTCGCAAGGCTCCGATACCTCAGGTCTGAATCTCGTCAATCCGACTCCAGTTCAGGTTCCACAGTCAAGCGCTGTGGTCGACGAGAGGGTCAGTCACGAATCCTCAGATAGCCAGAGACATGTGCAATCCAGATCGCGAGACTCTTCTGCTTCGGCGGGATCAAAACTTGGTTGGCTGTCCAAAGGTTACGTGCCGCCCTTGCATGAATCTCCAACACTAGCGGTGGACTCACCAGCGACCCAATACAGTACTTCAATCTCTGCGGACGGTCTCGATAGGACACATGTTACTTGGGACGATTTTTATTTGTCACTGGATCGCGCTACAGAGCAAGACAATGACGACGACAACAACCACATCATTTCTGGCATCGAAGCCATCAACCGAGACTGTATCCCTGATCAGACTCTACGGGAACAGATTCTTCGACAGGTACAACAGCTATCGCAAGCTAAGGATTGGACTAAGATGATCGGCGAAAGGGTGTGCATTAGAAGAGCAGTAGCCAAGAAAAGTAGCAAGGGCGTCGGGAAATATGCTTGTGGAATCTGTACAAAGCGGCGAAAGATGTGTGTTAAGAGTGCTGCAAATGGCGAGGATCAACGCCACCTCATTGTTGCACCGCTACATCCTTCGTTACGCAACACGTCAAATCCTGGAGACGGAGAGTTTTGGGTCATGGACCACTCTGCCTAGCAATCCGCAGTTTCTTGAGCAATTCTTCGGAGAAAGTACAATGATGGAGATACAATGCTGGAGACTCATTTACACGGCTGCCGAAAAGCACAAGATATTTGTGAACCACTGCATGGACGACCGAAGCGAGAAAATAATCACCAATGTCAATAAGCAGGAAAGTCGCATGTATGTTTTCTGCACATAGCGCTGCCACGATACGAATCACATCTGCATTTGGGCGTCGCGGGAAGTTCCAGTCGCACCCACATACCATTACGCGACATCAGTCACAGCATTCAACGCATCACGTTGCTGCAGACACGAACCTCCCTGGTCCTTCTATATGGCAATAGTATCTCATGCATCGTGTTCGACGCTGCACTCTTGAATGAGGGGCGATCTCGGCAGGGCGGAAGACGATGAATGGCTCATGACTTGTCCCTATCTTTCAGGCAGACACGATCACGATGCCTGTCAGCAACAGACAAGTCAAACAGGATACGTCGATCGATAAGAATTTTGGCATCAGCTCTGCGCGTGAGGCTGCGGCGAAAATCAGCTTGTGCTGGTGGGAACACAGATTGTCGGGGGACGAAGCGGATGGCCGGCATTTCTGTAGGATATACCCGGGGCGGTGATACCGTGGAAAGTCGGAGCGGAGTTTCCGAGAGTACCAGCACGCTGTCGATTCGAGTATTACGAATTGCATGAATTATGGTGTGCCCATGTTTGAGTCAGGAGTGGCAACGTTGTGCTACAGCGAGGGAAGAAATGACAAGATATCGTAATATTGCACCAGTAAGTCCTCTCGAGCTTTTCCGGACTGATCTCGGAAAAGTAAATCGTACTTAAGTGTGGACCTTCCGTCATCCATCTCGCACTGTTCAGACGAAGGGCACTTTAGGGATGATTTCGCGCGAAAGTGGAACCTTACATTCCGGGCCCTAGGAACCCCATAGTTTGGAGTTCGGGAATCCAAAGAAGTATAGGGGTTTTCTTCTGTGCTCTGCCAGGTATTTTACCTGGTACAGAAGCTTTTTTCTGTCGTTCCTCTGCGGGTTTAGTGCCATTGCCTCAGATACTGTTCGGGATCTCCACCATGTTCGATGGCTTTCTGCTGCTTGCCTGTTTTTCCGTATGACCAGAAGTGGACACCAGTATGAGAACTAAAATTCGCGAACGCTTTGGGCCAATTCGAGAAGACCATGCTACTTCCAGCCAAATCGATCCGTAAGCGTATGATCTTCCAAGGCCATGGTTGAGTCGACTCTTTCTGGAACCCCTCTCGACCCCAGCCCTAACCCTATTGTAACGGGGGTGGGATGCCGCTGGGTTTAGCTCGGGTTAAACCAAGGGTTGACTGAGGCGAGGGAAGAAGTGGTTGGCACAATGAATACTGTTCGTTGTAATCACTGACTCCAATACATGAGTTGAGCACGAGGCTCCTATGAAAGATGGAAACTAACTATCCTATATACCAAGGAGACTCGTTCGCCTGACCCAGTGGTACACACTGGTCAGTCCGATAGATCACCGCGGATCAGTCTGATCAATATACTGGATCAGTTGAGTGATGCCTCAGGCATCCTCCTGGCTCAGTCCCTGACTGTGCACGTGCCCGCTCGCTTGGAGCAGTCTGGAGATCCCGCGCTTCTAGCGCTGCCTGATCTCTGGGCGTTCATCACAAAAGACTAGTACGTTCGAACGAATATATTAATAACTATTTAGGATAGCTAGAATAGAAGTTAGAGACCTATAGTAGAGGAGTAACTAAAGGATGATAATGAAAATATTAACCTAGTTTTACGGGCTTAGCTACTAAGAAGTAACCCTAAAAGACTACTACTTAGATATAGTAAGTATAATTCGAGTAAACATACTATTAGAGTATATAGATGATAATGCAATTTATGTTGTTTCTATATCTTTAATATTGCTTATGTAATGAGTTGTTGAATGTAGCATAACGTACTTCACAAGCGAGCCGGTCACACAAGCGAGCCGGTCAAAACGCGCGCGTGACGCGTCTTCTACCTTCTTCCTCTTATTACACAACAAAGTCTGGTTATAATGCCCTCTGAAACAGAAGGACGTATTTCTTTAGCCCTTCAAGCCTATATTAGTAACCAAATACCATCCCTTCGAGCTACAGCTAACGCATACGACGTTCCTTTTGCAACCCTCCGCGAACGACACCTTGGAGTCTTCCCACGTAAAGAAACGACGCCAAACTCACGAAAATTCACTAATAGCGAAGAGGAAGTCCTTCTGCGAAAGATCCTTCAGCTATCCGCCGACGGATTCCCTCCCCAGCGCGCAATTGTTGAAGAGATGGCCAATACAATGCTTCAGACCAAAAATCCAGCCCGCTCTCAAACAGTCGGTACAAACTGGGTTGCCAACTTTGTGAAACGCCATCCAGAGCTCTCAAGTGTATACAATCGGAAGTTCGATATCCAAAGAGCAGAAGTTGAGGATCCAAAGCTAATCAGCTTATGGTTCAAACTGGTGGGAGACACAATCGCAAAGTACGGCGTTGCGGAAGAGGACATCTTCAACTTCGATGAGACTGGCTTTCAGATGGGTGTCATCTCAACTTCAAAAGTGATTACATCATCAGATAGGAAGGGCAGGCTAAGGACAAAACAGCCGGGGAACCGGAAGTGGGTTACTACGATCGAGGCAGTTAATGCAAGAGGATGGGCAATCCCTCCATTCATCATCTTTGACGGCAAGCTTCACCTATCGACCTGGTATAACACTAGTATCCTAACAACCTGGAGAATCGCTGTTAGCGACAATGGATGGACGAACGACAAACTAGGCCTCGAATGGATTCAGCACTTCCACGAAAATACGAAGCATTATAAGGGCAAGTGGAGGCTATTGATATTCGATGGTCATGGCAGCCATTCAACATCCGAATTCAGAGACTTCTGCCTTCAGAACTGCATTCTGACTTTGTGTATGCCTGCATATATATCTCATATTCTTTAGCCTTTAGATGTGAGCTGTTTCGGCCCTTTGAAGAAGGCATACGGCTCTCAGATTAAGAACAAGATGAGGCTTAGCATCAACCATATCACGAAGGAAGAATTCCTTCCTGCATTCTTTGCAGCCTATCAACAAACTATGACTGTTGAAACCATTTCATCTGGCTTTAGAGCAACTGGCCTAGTTCCATTCAACTCAGAGAGGGTTCTAGAAAACCTTGGACCTATCATTGAAGCTACTCTATCACCCCGAAGTAGTCAGACCTCTTAGAACCCTTAAACACTAAAGACTCTGCCTTAGATTAAGAGACAAAGCTAGCTAGTATTATCAGAGAATCGTAAAAGAAGGAGATCATTAGCTTCATTAGATGATAAGCCCTTTCGACAACTTTTAAAAGGCTTTGAGAACGTGGTATATGAGAAGGCACTTTTGATAGTTGAAAATGCTGCTCTTCGAGCTGAAAATCAGCACTAAAAGCAAAAGAGAACACAAAAAAAACAGTATATTCGAACGACCACATCAATGACTGTTCAGGATGGTTAGGACAGTACTCAGAGACCTATAGTTAAGGAGCAACCCGAGGATGATGATGAGAATATTGATCTAGTATTACTTAATGAGCAGCTAAGAAGTGTTCGTAAGAAAGCACTAAGCAAGTGTAGCAGATGTGGTTCTTTTGAGCATAATGCTAGGACATGTAGTTTATAATGCAATTTGTTTTGTTTCTATATCTCTAATATTGCTTGTGTAATTAATGGTTGAAGGTCAAGTGTCCAAAATCTTGACCGGCTCGCTTGTGTGACCGGCTCGCTTGTGAAGTACGTTATTTCCGTAGCTCTTTACAGTTCACATAAGTTACAATGCCAGGACAATACCCTAGTACCTACATTGTACATACCAAACCAGTCACCATCATCAACATCAACAACCGCCTGCCTGATCCAACCTTTC
>Ga0265797_10008293_pt1 | contig 13886 bp, 10 predicted proteins | sample P2T30metagenome_FD_192433 | JGI IMG/M metagenome (GOLD analysis project Ga0265797, IMG submission 192433) | Plant litter microbial communities from East Loma Ridge, Irvine, California - P2 T30 | ecosystem: Environmental > Terrestrial > Plant litter > Unclassified | place: USA: California... | reverse complement strand
CAAGACCTGCAGCAACGACTTTAGATTTTGTTGATATAGAAAGGATCGAAGTTTTGCGTGGTCCGCAAGGCACTTTATTTGGCAAGAATACAACGGCCGGGACTTTCAATGTAACGACAAAGCAGCCAAGTTTCACGACCGGCGGAACGGCGGAGATCAGTTTTGGCAATTATGGCTTCATTCAGGCAAAAACTTCGGTGACTGGTGCAATTTCAGATAAGTTTGCTAATAGATTCTCGGCTTCAGGCACACACCGTGACGGCACAATCTATAATTCCAGAACAAGCCAGGATCTTAATGACATCAATTCTATTGCAATCCGGGATCAATTATTATACAAGCCAAATGAAAATTTGAAATTCATCTTAACCGGGGATTATAACAGACTGCGAGCGAATGGATATGCACAAGTAATTGCAGGCGTTGTGACCACGAAAAGAGCAGCTTACAGACAATTTAATAATATCATCTCCGACTTAGGTTATTCGCTTCCTGCGATCGATCCTTTTAACAGAACTGTTAATACAGACACACCGTGGAAAGCGGAACAGGATATGGGCGGACTTTCCCTGAATGCCGAATACACTTTAGGAAAAGGAAAGATCGTATCTACCTCAGCCTGGAGATTCTGGAACTGGAATCCTTCGAATGACAGAGATTTCACAGGACTTTCTGCTCTTGTAAAATCCCAGGCACCGAGCAAACATCAGCAATGGAGCCAGGAGATCCGCTGGTCAGGAGATTTTACTGATAAACTGAGCGGCGTGTTCGGCGTCTTTGGAATCTGGCAGAGATTGCGTGCAGATAAGAATGGTCAGATCGAAGAAGCCGGAAAAGACCAATGGCGCTTTTCTCAAAATTCTACAAGTGCATTATGGAAAACCCCGGGATTGCTTGACGGTTACGGTATAAAATCATATCCAAGCCTTAACTCCTTCAGTGGTGCAGCTTTCGGACAGTTGGACTGGACCTTCTCCGAGAAAATTAGTTTACTTCCGGGAATCCGTGTCAATTATGATAAAAAAGAAATCGATTTCAAAAGAATCGCTTATGGTGGCTTGCAAACTGCTGATCCAACTCTTATTGCTTTGAAGAATTCAGTTTACAGCAATCAGGAATTCCAGGCTTCAATTGATGACACCAATATTTCCGGACAAATAACTTTGGCTTTTAAACCTAAAAAAAACTACAATCTGTTTGGGACATTTTCTACAGGCTTCAAGCCGGTTGGTCTCAATCTTGGCGGGTTGCCTACAAATCCTGACGGAACAGCAATGACGGAACTTGCTGTTGTAAAACCGGAACGCGTACTGCATTATGAAGCAGGTATAAAATCTCAGCCTTTCAAAAATTTAATTTTTAATTTAACCCTATATAATTCATCAATAAAGGATTATCAGGTTCAGGTTCAGGCGGCGGATCTTTCTATCAACCGCGGCTATCTTGCCAATGCCGAAAAAGTGAGAGTTCGCGGCATTGAGACCGATCTTTCCTACAGCTTTAGCAACTTGTATTTCTATTCCAATTTAGCTTATACAGAAGCAATCTATAAAAAATTCACAAATGCACCTCCCGCATTGGAGAACACTGGCGGCCCAACCTTCATCGATATCTCGGGCGGCGTTTTGCCAGGCGTCTCAAAATGGGCAGGTTCTTCAGGAGGTGAAATCACGTTTTCAGGAAAATTCCTGAATTATAATGGTGACTATTTTTTTGCTCTGGACAGTTATTACCGTTCGACTTTTTCCTCAAGCCCAACACCTTCGCGCTTTCTGAACGTTTCCGGATACGCATTATTCAATTCAAGGTTCGGATTCCGCATAAGAAATGGTGTGACGTCGTATCTATGGGTAAGAAATATTCTTAACAGAGATTACTTCGAACAATTGCTTCCCGGCGCAGGCAATGCAGGACATTATGCCGCTGTTTTAGGAGATCCGCGCACCTTCGGGCTTACCATCAAATACAATTTCTAGAATTAAAATTAATTTAATATTTTCTCAATATTAAATTCCTTTTTTCTAAATTTAGGGTCTTAAAAATTCAATGAATGTCATTAATTGATTTATCACGACAGATCGCCATAGGTATAGATATTGGCGGAACCAACACCAAATTCGGTTTGGTGAATCACCGCGGAGAGATCCTTGCAAAAGGACAAATTAAAACGGAAGAATACAAACAGGTAGAAGATTTTATCGAAGCCTTGTATATCAACATAAAACCTCTGATAGATGAGGTTTCCACCAATACAACCCTGGACGGAATTGGCGTTGGTGCGCCGAATGCCAACTATTATACAGGAACTATAGAACTTGCGCCCAACTTACCCTGGAAAGGCGTGGTACCGTTCGCTGAATTGATGACCAAAAGATTCGGTGTCCCATGTAAAATGACCAACGATGCTAATGCTGCTGCATTGGGAGAGATGATGTTTGGTGCAGCCCGAGGGATGAAGGATTTCATAATGATTACGCTTGGAACTGGTGTCGGCAGCGGCATTGTGGCCAGCGGAAGTCTAATATACGGTCACGACGGTTTTGCCGGAGAACTTGGCCACACTGTTGTGAAGCCCGGCGGAAGAAAACACTGGAGCACAGGATCCGAAGGAAGCCTTGAAGCTTATGCCTCGGCAACAGGGATTGCTATTACTGCGAAGAAATTTCGTGCAGAGTTCCCCGATTCGATGCTGAATCAATATCCAGAGGAACAGATTAACAGTAAAACAGTGCACGAATGTGCCATTAAAGGTGACCCAACTGCAATTGAAGTTTTCAGATATACAGGACAGAAACTGGGAGAGGCTCTAGCCAATTTCGTTATGTTCTCATCACCGGAGGCCATATTATTGTTCGGCGGTGTTATCAAAGCAGGCGACTTTTTGTTAAAGCCGACAAAACTGCATATGGAAAGAAACCTCTTGCCTATTTTCCGTTCAAAAGTAAAATTGGTTTTTAGCGAACTGGATGAGGCCGATGCTGCAATCTTAGGTGCCAGTGCACTTGTGTGGGAAAACAAATAACAATCATAGAGAAATCCTTTGACCGCAGTTTTTGATAGGAATAATTTTTGTTATTAAAATCAAGGAAAATCAAAGGATTTTTCTTTTAAAGTGAAGCATTACTTTTTAATCATTTTAAGTCTTTTTCCTGTCGTTTGATATGGACAGGAAAAAAATCAAAACCTTTAACAAATCAAAAAATGGATAAAAACAATTTGGAATATGCCACATTGGCAGGCGGCTGTTTTTGGTGTGTGGAAAGCTGTTTCCATATGCTGAAAGGTGTAGAATCTGTAACTTCCGGCTATTCCGGCGGTGAAACGGAAAACCCAACATATGAAGAAGTCTCGACAGGAACAACCGGACATGCGGAAGTGATTGAAGTGGCTTTTGACCCAAAAATCATTTCTTACAAACAACTTTTAGAAGTGTTTTGGTTTCTGCATAATCCAACTACACTAAACAGACAGGGTAATGATATCGGAACCCAGTACAGATCTGCCATCTTCTACCATTCGGAACAGCAAAAACTGGAAGCGGAGGAATCTATGAGAGAATCCGAAGCAAAAGGCGAATGGAGCGGAAAATACGTCACAGAGATTGTGCCTTTCACAAAATTCTGGTCGGCGGAGACTTACCACCAGGGATATTATAATGCCAATCCCAATCAGCCTTACTGTAGTGCTGTTGTTGGACCAAAAATCCAGAAGTTTAAAAAACATTTTGGTGAATTGGGATGGTTACAAGAAAAAGTGGAGCAATAAGCTCCACTTTTTTTTATTTAAAATTGTACGGATTATTTCGAATGAAAGCTTCCTTCGATATCGGATATTTCACCGTTGCGAAGCTGCAGCCCGACTTGAGCGGAAATCCTTTTTTGCTTTGCCTCACAACAACCGGATGAAAACCGTGTGCAAAAAAGATTGGGAGCGGAAGGCGGATTGAGCGGCCCAAAAAATTCTAATTCACAAATGGTTTAATCACGCCAGTCGTTGTATCCCGATCGACTTTGTAGCCAAGATTATACGTGATTCCGAACCCTAAAGTCTGTTTTCTCTGCAGTTTCTGGATCTGGTCGTGATCGTACATCATATCGATCGTGACTACGCCGGAGATGTATTTGTTAAACTTGAGGTTGAGCGCGCCACTGTAGTTAATATCGACCCGCTCGGAATGCTGAAGATAGTTGCTGAAAAGATTGAGCTGATTGACGAAGTTGATGTCTTTATATATTTTAATTTTATAGAGGATATTCACCATCGCACCAAGCTCTGCACGCATACTTTGGCCGTCTCTTTCCAGTCCGTAATTGCCTTTTGTCTGTAGTTTCTCGTCCAGTACGAAGGTAAATTTACCATTCAGAGGCCTAACAATGACCTGGAAATTGTCGTTTGGATTGTATGAAAAACCTAAACCGACGTTGAGGTAGCCCGGCGCCATAAATTTGGAAATTCTGTCATCAAAAACCGGATCCGGCGTATTGGCATAATTGAATCCCGGCGTAAACTGTGACAGAAACTGAAATCCTGTTGAAAGGTAATAATGCTGCGCTAACTCATAACCATAGTTGGTCATAATATTGATATAATCGTCCGTTTTTCTTGTAGACTGTCCGGTGGAAGAGACAAAACCATAACCAAGCTGAATGTTATTATCGAGATAATGGCGGTTTTTTTTGTACACGATATTGTAATTCACTTTTCCGATGACGCCAATATTGTTATTCCCGCCAGCGTACCAGTTGGCAAATGAAGACTGATTGAAGATCAAACTGTTTTGTCCGAAGAAAAACCAGCGTTTCAAGGTTGGCAAATTGAGGATCGACGATGGCGTGAGAGGGCTGGAATCGTCCGTATTGGAAACGATAACGGTATTGTTGGAAAGCTTGACCGAATCGTTTTTGAGAGATCTTATGTTTACAATTTTAGGATTTGCCAGGCTGTCTATATCTATTGATGTAGAGTCCCATCTGCTTTGGGCAATCGAATCGATCAGCTTTTGATATTCCGTAATCTGTGCTTTGGAAAGAAACACTGCCATTAATGCAAAAACTGCCATTACCTTTTTCATTAATCTAAAATTTTTCACAAAAATAGCAATTCTAAATTTTTAAAAATCTGACTTTATAACCAAATTCTCAAATATTCAACTTTTTGTTGCGACAATTTTACCTTTTCCCGGAAATGGCTGTATAATTGTGATTCTCAAATCCATGTTTTTGAAAACCTTTCATTTAAAATCTTTTTTAGTTCCCGTTGCGATGCTTTTGTTAATGTGGACTTTTTTCCTGCTTCAGAATCTTGGATTTTTCGGAGGCTGCTACGGTGCCATTATTCCATTGATGCCGGAAGGTTTGAGTGGCGTTATCTTCGCACCGCTCCTTCACGGCAGTTTGGATCACATTTTGGGCAATTCTCTGCCTATTGCAATCCTTTTATTTTTACTATTTGAATTTTACCCAAAAATAGGTTTTAAGATTTTTCTCATTGGCTGGATTGCTTCGGGACTGTTGGTCTGGATGCTGCCACCGGTGGACATTTTTACAGGAAAATGGAATTACAGCTGCATAATAGGTGCGAGCGGATTGGTCTATATGCTTGCGTTTTTCATCTTTTTCAGCGGGGTTTTCCGATGGAATATGAAGCTGCTGACGGTTTCCCTTGTGGTAGCACTCTACTACGGAAGTTTGATCTGGGGAATCTTTCCGGAAGAATTTTTTTCGCAACTGCAGGAGCCCAGTAAAATCAGCTGGCAGTCTCATCTTGCAGGCAGCATCACAGGAATTATTCTGGCTTTAATTTTCAGAAAGCAAGGCGAGAAAAAAATTAAATACATCTGGGAATATCCTGAGTACTATAATGAAAGAGATGATAAACTCTGGCAGGAATATATACAGAATCATCCGGAAGACTTCGAAGATCTGCCACAATACAAACAGGAAAATATTTGGGAATATCTGGACGAAATACGGAAAAACGAAAAATAATTTCTAAATTGGTCCTACGCAAATGACCATATGAACTCCGAAGAGCATCTCTACATTCTGGCACTGAAACAATGCAAAAACATTGGCAATATCAATCTGAAAAAATTGATCAGCCATTTTGGATCTGCGAAAACAGTCTGGCAGTCTTCACCCAAATCATTAATTTCGATATCCGGAATCGGCAAAAGCAGCATTCAGAATATTGGCAGTAAAGAATTTTTAAATTCTGCCGAGAAAGAACTGAAATTTTGTGAAAAGCACAGCATCAGTGTAATTACGCAGGATGATGATCATTATCCAAAGCATTTGCTGAATTGTGACGATGCGCCTGTATTATTATTTTACAAAGGCAATCTAAACAGCAATCTAAATCCGGTAAGCATCGTGGGCACCAGAAAAATGACCGGCTACGGGAAGCAGTTTATCCAGGATCTCACTGTGGAATTATCTTCTGCAAAAGTCTGTACCATAAGCGGTTTGGCGTTGGGCGCAGATTCCTGCGTTCACGAAGAATCTCTCAGAAACAACGTTCCTACGATTGCTGTTTTGGCTCAGAGCCTGGACAAAATCTATCCGGCCACAAATAAAAATCTTTCGAAAAGAATCTTGGAAAATGGTGGCGCGTTGATCTCGGAATACGCATCGTTTGACGTGATGGTTAAAGAAAATTTTCTGCAGCGAAACAGGATTATTGCAGGAATATCACCCCATTTGATTGTTGTAGAAACTGCGTATGGCGGAGGTTCCGTGACCACTGTCACTGCAGCCAACCAGTACAACCGCGATGTTTTTGCTTTGCCGGGAAAGATCACAGACGTTTACAGCCAGGGTTGCAACCACCTGATTGCCATCAACAAAGCTGAATGTATTGTAGACATTAAAATGCTTATCAAGAATCTGAATTTTACACCTCAGCCTGAACTTTTTCCGAAGGAAGATTTCAGGATAACAATCGATCCTGACAAAAAGGAGCATCTTAAGATCCTTGAAATTATCACGGATAACAATTCCGTGTCTTTGGATATTTTAGCAGAAAAATCTGACATCCTGCACCATAAGCTTTTGCCAATCCTGCTTGATTTGGAGATATCTGGTTATATCAAATGCCTTTCCGGGCGCCAATATCAACTTGTGTAGGAAAAGAGGATTCCGAAAAAATGAAGTAATTTAATATTAAATTAAAAAATTCTTAATCCATAAGATAGAATTATACATTATGCAAAAAACTTATCTGATATCCTTAAATTTTTAATAAAAATCAAAATATTACTTGCGAAATTCGAAAAAGAATTTAAATTTGTTGTCATAATTGTACACAATGGAATTATTTAACGTTGAAGAAAAGATTCAGGAGTTTATGGCTAAAATTGAGGCCAAAAATCCAAATGAACCAGAATTTATCCAAGCTGTAAAAGAAGTTGCGGTGACCGTAATTCCTTTTATTGCAACGAGAAAAGAATATACCGGAATGAAACTTCTGGAAAGAATGGCAGAGCCGGAGCGCGTCATTATTTTCCGCGTGCCGTGGATTGATGATAAAGGCGAAATACAGGTCAACAGAGGTTTCAGAATCCAAATGAATTCTGCAATCGGACCATATAAAGGCGGAATCCGATTCCATCCCACTGTAAACCTTAGCGTTTTGAAATTTTTAGCTTTTGAGCAGGTTTTCAAAAACAGTTTGACCACATTGCCAATGGGCGGCGGAAAAGGAGGATCTGACTTTGATCCGCAAGGAAAATCCGACATGGAAGTAATGCGTTTCTGCCAGGCATTTATGATGGAACTTTGCAAACACATTGGTCCTGAAACAGACGTGCCTGCCGGAGACATCGGCGTTGGCGCAAGAGAAATCGGTTACCTTTTCGGAATGTATAAGAAAATCAGAAATGAATTTACCGGCGTTTTAACCGGTAAAGGTTTAGCATATGGTGGATCATTAATTCGTCCTGAAGCAACTGGTTACGGCGTAGTTTACTTCGCAGAGCAGATGCTGAAAACCATCAATGAATCTATCGCGGGCAAGACAGTCGTAGTTTCCGGTTTTGGAAACGTGGCTTGGGGCGTTATCAAGAAAATAAATGACCTTGGCGGAAAGGTTGTAACAATATCCGGCCCGGACGGTTATGTTTATGATCAAGACGGAATATCCGGAGAAAAAATAGAGTTCCTTCTGGAAATGAGAGCAATGGGTAACAACAGAGCGGAAGATTATGCACTGAAATACCCTGAAGCGCAATTCTTCGCAGGAAGAAGACCGTGGGAAGTAAAATGTGATATTGCTTTTCCATCTGCAACACAAAATGAATTGGATCTTGAAGATGCAAAAACACTTGTAGCGAACGGTTGTCTTTGCGTAACCGAGGCTGCAAATATGCCTTCTACTTTAGATGCTATCAATTACTTCCTGGACAACAAAGTATTATTTTCCCCAGGGAAAGCCTCTAACGCGGGTGGTGTCGCAACTTCCGGACTTGAAATGACACAAAACTCAATCCGTCTAAACTGGACTTCTGAGGAGGTTGATGCAAGGCTGAAAGAAATCATGATCGGTATCCATAAAGCCTGTAGAGATTACGGAAAGGAGGAAGATGGCTACGTGAACTATGTTAAAGGTGCAAATATTGCGGGCTTCGTGAAAGTAGCAGAAGCGATGTTGGCGCAGGGCGTAGTTTAAAAGAAATAAAGTTAATAGTGTTTGTTTTTAGTCTAGAATCAAACATTTAAATATAAAAAATGCAGCTAAAATTATTTAGCTGCATTTTCATTTTTAGTAATGGACTTTTTTGTTTACGCTTATTTAGGCAATCCTCTTTTCAAAGCAAAATTGGCTCTCTCGATGGCTTTCTTCTCCTTCCAGGTCATGTATTTTCCTTTAAATTTTCCTTTCATAAAATTATCAAAACCTCTCTGAACAGTAAGATTCCAAAGAGAATTTGCTTTAACAGCCCAACTTTTGTCCCAGGCTCTTAGGGAAAGTGAAAAACTTCCGTCCAGATATTTCATCCAGTGCCACCAGCCTGTCGGCATAAAGAGCGTGTCGCCATGCTCCAGGAAACATTCAATACCTTCTATGCCATTTAAAGCAGGAAACTTTTCGAAATCCGGGTTTTCAATATCAAAATCCTCAAGCGCATATGTTGTATACGGAAGACAGTACAGCCTTTCTCGCCATTTCTGTTCAAAAAGTAAAACATGTTTCCGCCCGTTGAAATGGGTATGGAAGATGTGAGCAAGATCTATATCGTAGTGCAGGAAAGTAACGGAACTTTGTCCGCCGAAAAACATACTTGGATATTTGTCCAAAAAGCCACCCATCAATTCTTTTGGTGGTATATAGTCATTCAGGATATCCGGCGCATGTTTGATAGGGTCAAAAAAGAAAATTCTCAAATCCGTTGGCTCTCTCTGGATAAGGTCGATATAATCAGCGAATTTCATCTCGGTTGTCGGCGTATTGATGGGTGCTGCAGGATCTGCTTTGGCACTGTCGTACAAAGGAACTGTGACATCGCCAACTACTTCTTTTATATATTCCATCGTCCATTTCTGATAGGCTGGCCAGTTCTTCGCCATATTTTTGAGGACTACTGGTTTGCGCGGTTTCAGATATTTCTCAAAGAAGTCCTCTTTGCTGATATCGTCTACAATATCAATCGGTTTTAAGGTGATTCCCATATTAATCTAATATTAAGGAGCAAATTTATTAAAATTTACTATTCATTGTTTATAATTATTTTAAATTAAGTTATGAGACGGCGTAAATGATTTTACTTATACACGCCATTTATTGTTGGCAAAAAGAAAATCTTGAACAATATTTTGTAACATTTAGAACAGTTTTTTTACTAATACTTTAGTGATATAACCATTTTACTATGAACAAAATTCTATCTTTATTCTTTGTGATTGCCTTTTCGGTAGTTGCTTTTGCACAGAAAACAGTTTCAGGAATCATCACAGATGGTGATGGAAAGGCCCTTGCCAGCGCAAGTGTAACTATAGAGGAACCAGGCAAAAATGCCATTTTAGCTTACGGCATTTCCAATGCGAAAGGCGAATATAAAGTGACGTTTACATCTCCGGAAAGCAGTCTTGACCTGAAAATTAAAGCTTTTAATCAGAAACCTGTCTCGCAGACCATAAAAAATGACGATCAGAAACTGAATTTTTCGCTGGACTCACAAGCTACAGAGATCCAGGAAGTACGACTTAAAACAAAACTTATCACCAAAAAAGGAGATACAATTTCTTATGACCTCAAGTCTTTCGAAAACAAAAACGACAGAACACTTGCCGATGTTTTAAAGAAAATTCCTGGCATTGAAGTGAATAAAGATGGAACGGTTCTGTATCAGGGCGAAGCGATTAACAAATTCTACGTCAACGGAAAAGACCTGATGGAAGGCGGCTACGGCACAATCAACAATTCCCTTCCTAAAGATGCTGTCTCCAAAGTAGAAGTTTTGGAAAATCACCAGCCCGTGAGCATTCTTCGGGACAAAGTGCCTTCGGATCAGGCGGCATTAAACATTAAATTAAAAAAATCTGTCACGATGACTGGCCGTGGGGAAGTTGGCGCCGGTTTCAGCCCGCTGCTGTGGAACGTGAAATTGACTCCAATGTTCTTTGGCCAGAAAAACCAATGGGTAGTAAACTACAAAGCCAATAATAATGGGGAAAGTGTAGAAAAGGAAGGCAATCTTTTAAGTTTTGGAAGCCGCTGGGAAGGCAGAAGGTCGCAAACTTCACAAAAGTCCTGGACTAATGTCGAAACTGCCGGCACACCGGATATTCCTGAAAAACGATACCTACTCAACAATGTTCATTTTGTGTCTGCCAACCTTTTAACAAGCCCTTTTAAAAATAAAGAATGGGAGCTGAAAGCGAATGTCAACTATACCAATAACGATGTTGAAAGAGACTCCCGTACACAGACAGTCTACGACGACATCCCCGCAAACGGAACACTTGCAGGCAGAACGCTGGAGCAGGTACGAAACAATGATTTCTATACCAATGCAGCAAAAGCAGAGTTAATTTTCACAAAGAATGCAAAAAAAGGCTTTTTCAAAAATACCACCACATGGAATGGTTTCTGGAATGCAAACCGTGGATTTTCCAGTCTGGACACAAATGTGATTACGCAGCCTAACATCTTTGGAAATCAGTCGCTGGAGTCGCCATCGGGAAGTTTTCAAAACTCCCTTAGCACCATTATTCCCTGGAAAGACAAGCTTATTAACGTTATGAGTTATTTTAAATACCAGAAAGATAAACAGACTATGGGTGTTAATCCCGCGAGCTACACCAACTTCTTTACCGGCCTGAATACTTCCAATGCTTTTGATGCTTACAGACAGCAAACCCTCTCCGAGACTACGGAAATTAACCATTCTGCTTCGGTTGGCTTTACTTTTAAAAAACTGACCATTATTCCGGAAATTGGTCTTAATATGAATTTTAACAATTTGAAATCATTGCTTACAGGATCCGCTGGCGGAAGTTATTACACCGTCAACAACAGGTCTCAGAATAATATCGACTGGAACGAGCTGACACCTTACACACAGGTTGCTTTTAATTATAAATCCGACAGGCTGAATATGAATCTGACAGTGCCGGTCAATTTCTACAGCATCAGATATCAGGATAATCTTTATAACCAGCTTGCAGACAAGACAAAAACCGGTTTTGAACCTACTTTTTTCGCCAGTTATGACTTCGCTTCATTCTTTAAATACTGGGTTTTTGCCAATCAAAGCTATGATTTTGGGAGCTTCGGATTTTTATATGGCGGCAATATTCTCACATCGGCAGGCAACATTTCCCAGCGGTATGTGAACGGCTTGACGGATTCCCAAATGCCGGAATATCTGAACAGAAATATCGGGACACGTTTGGAATACAGAAACCCGCTTAACAATCTCTTTTTCAACGTCCGTTATAACTACGGCACTTTGAAACGAAACATTGCAGAAACTTTTGCAACAGCAGGCGGCGTTGGCGGAACGATCGGAATTGTGGCAGTGGAAAACTCGACAAGATCCCAAAGTGAGAGTGCAGAAATCGGAAAGTATCTGCCAAAATTCAAAAGTAATATCTCCACAAGTTTTACCAATTCCGACTCCAATTCCTTCAGTTTCTTTAACGGTAATTTTATAGAGAGTAAAAACAACATCCAGACCTGGACTGCAAAACTGAACAATTCCTACTTCAGCTGGCTTAGTGTAGATTACAACATCAGTATGAACTGGCGCAACAGTAGAAATGCGACGCAATCCATATCTCAGAAAAGTTCCGGATGGACTCATAACCTTGCCGCATACATCTATCCTTCCGAGAATCATACATTTGGATTTAACTGGGACAACAGCGTAACATCTACCGAAGGAAATACTTACAGAAATCCATTTTATGATCTTTCATATCAGTATACTTGGGTGAAGCGTAAAATCGATTTTGAATTCAAATGGCTGAATATCACAAACAAGAAAGTGTACGAAACCGTGGCGGTCAATATCGATCAGGGAAACACGGTAACCCAAAGTTATACGATCCGCCCAAGCCAGTTTATGTTCACGGTCAAATTTAATTTTAAATAGAAACAGTTGTTTCAAAATTCCATATTTTTATAGTCCTCTATTCTGAGGACTTTTTTATGCTAAATTTTTAAAAATCTAAAATGAGTTATTTAACAAAATTAAAAAATATAAAAGCCTTTGTTTTCGATGTAGACGGCGTTTTCACAGATGGCAGCGTTTACCTGTTGCCAGACAAGAATATGTCACGGGTGATGAGCGTTTTGGACGGCTATGCAGTTGTTCAGGCCATTAAACACGGCTACAAAATAGGGATTATCACCGGTGGGAATGATCCGATGGTGCAAAACAGGATGGAATATCTGGGCATCACAGATTATTACCCAAAATCTTCCCACAAGATCTCAGATTATCAGGATTTTAAAATTAAAAATCAGATCGATGACTCTGAGGTTTTGATGATGGGAGACGATATTCCCGATATCGGCATCATGAATTTGGCAGAGATCTCCGCCTGTCCCGCCAATTCGGTTCCGGAAGTGAAGGCGATTTCTGATTATATTTCGCCAGTTTATGGTGGCAAAGGTGCCGTTCGTGATGTTATAGAACAAGTGATGAAAGTCCAGGGCAAATGGAATCTGGATCAGGAAACAAAATCCGCATAATTTTAATTAAGACAGATTTGACGTCAAAAAAGCCAATGACCCGTTCCGAAGAGTTCAATTTTGTGATCAGAGGAACCGACGGGCAGGATTCTGTGGCGGCATCCCAAAGCTCATGGGATGAAGGGAACTAACTTCTGAGACAAAATCAATTCTTTTTAATTTTAAATCAAATAATTCTGATAAAAATGAAACTTTTGCTAGCTTCCCAATCGCCCAGGCGGAAAGAACTATTATCCCAGCTGGGTTACCAATTTGAGACGGTAAGCATCGATGTTGATGAATCTTATCCTTCTAATCTGCTACCCGAGAATATCGCCGGGTATGTGTCGGAGAAAAAAGCAGCAGCCATCGATGTTGCGGTCGACGAAATCCTGATTACATCTGACACCATTGTCGCATTAGATGATAAAATTCTCCTCAAACCAAAAAATGAGGGCGAGGCTTTTAAAATGTTGAAGCATCTTTCGGATAAAAAGCATCAGGTTTACACCGCTTTTACGATTAAGACATCGCATTCTCAAATTACCAAAACCAGCAGAACGGATGTTGAATTTAATAAAATTGATGATGAGGAGATCAAATTCTACATCAGTCAGTTTAAACCGTTTGATAAGGCTGGCTCATACGGAATCCAAGAATGGCTAGGTATGGCAAAAATCAAAAATATCAATGGATCTTTCTATTCGGTAATG
>Ga0265797_10008291_pt1 | contig 13889 bp, 10 predicted proteins | sample P2T30metagenome_FD_192433 | JGI IMG/M metagenome (GOLD analysis project Ga0265797, IMG submission 192433) | Plant litter microbial communities from East Loma Ridge, Irvine, California - P2 T30 | ecosystem: Environmental > Terrestrial > Plant litter > Unclassified | place: USA: California... | reverse complement strand
ATGACAAAAACAGTTGAGATTTTTGCGGCTCACGTTGGTAAGGTGTGGCCGCTACCGCACTCGTTGATCAGTATAATACGAATAAAACTGGTTTTTCCCTTATTAATCAATGTGCGCAAACATCAGCCGCGGTAGCAAGTGTGGCAAGCATTACAACAATAACTACTGGCTTTATGCCGTTCCTGAGTCTTTCGGCGCACGTGTTGGCTGGAACTACTACGCTTCCTAAAATTGTCGCGGAATTTAATACTGATGACGGCCCTGATCGTGGTGACATATTAAATTTGGTCGGTAATGTTGCAGGGGTAGTCGGAAGTATCGTGCTGCTAGGAGGTATCACTGCTGGCGCTACGCCTCTCGCTTTTGCTGCGATAACTATTGGCGGGTTCTCAATACTAAACTCTGATGTGGCCAAAAGTCTTTACGAAGCTGTTATCTTGCCTTTCTGGGAGAAAAATTTTAAGAACCATCCAAATGCTAACTATCCTGACCACTGGATTGCGCCAGACTTGAAATTGGTACCGCTGTCGGAGATCCAAAGCTACTACGAAAACAATATTGCCATGGTAATGTGGGATCCCGCCACTGACGCCATATCAATCGGTAAGTTACCCTGGGAGCAAGCTCAAGCAGCAGATAGCGCCGTCGAAAGTGAAACAACCTTGCCTGTCAGTGTGCTGGTACCGGCTACCTGCCTACCACCGCCTACCCCAGACGTTCAGCCGGAGCCCGCTCCGGATGACAGCAGCGGCCCAGACCCCGCCGGGGGGTGATGGCAGTGCGGTGTCGGGTCCGGCGCTAGGTGCACCTGCACTGCCTCCACCGCCTGGAGAAGCCACAATCACAATCAGCCTCAGCGAAATAAACGGTGTAACCCAGGAACGTCCAGTGACCGTTACAGTGAATGCCGACGAGCCGCTCTCTAAAGAGCCGACTGAACCACAGGATGACTACGGCTGCTGCACGGGGAGTCAGGATAGCTATAGCTAGCCGGCATCCATAATGCTGTTCTGGGGGCAGGCCACGCCGACGCCATAAGGCATGTTTAGCATGTGTAGGAGGGGGCGATAGCCCCCGAACCGCCGGCACCTGGCCCAGCCAGTTCGACAAGGCGGTTCCCGGGCTCCGCCGGCCCTCCCAGGATGGTGCCCGCCTCAGGGCTTCACGCGGCGCTCTGCGATGCGCGCCAGTTGCCGCTCCAGCAGCGAGGGATAAGGCTCCAGCAACCGCTCCACGCAGGATGCGCCCTCGGGGCTTGCGATCGAGCGGATGCGGGCGCGCTGGCGAATGAGAGGGTCCTCGTTCACCTTGCGCTCCACCAGCAGCAGGTTGCGGCTGTGCTGCGACAAGGCCAGCGCGGCGCGAGCAGGTTCGGTGGCCACCACGGCGGCTTCGTCCATGCCATGCAGTTCGCCAGCGAGGGCCAGGCCCAGCTGCAATTGAAGCGTTATACCGCTGTCCGCCACTTCGATCTGTAGCTCATGGCCCAGGGCGCGCAGCAGTTCGCCGCAGCAAATGGCATTGGTGAGATAATCGTCGCCGCCGTCATTGCTGTGGAACAGTACCAGGCTGCTACCGTCCGACAGGTGTTGAACGTGGCCCTGATACAGAGAGGCGGCCTGGTTCAGGAAGGAGAGGTGGCGATCGACCAATTCCTGCAAGCGGGCACGGGGCAAGCGCTTCAGTTGCTCTTGCGAACCCAGCTGTACGGCCAACACTACGCTGTGCTGCGGCACCGCGGGGGCAATCGGGGCTGGCGCTTCACTGGCCGGGCCAGGCACCGACAGGTCGCCAAGGTCGGCGAACGCATCGTCGTCTTCTTCGTCCTCGTCGGCCAATACACGCCGGCTTGCGGGCGCTGGCTTGGCGGGGGCACCGGTGAAGGGCGCGAAGGCCGGGGCGGCTTCCTCTTCTTCGTCCACTGCTTCTGGCTCGGGCTCTGGCGGAGGCTCCGGAGCGTAGCGGGCGTGCAGGTCTCGAGCCACGTCACCGATTTCATCCTGACGCTCGATGGCCGGGGTGTACGGGTCAATGTGGCGCAGCCACACGCGCAGCTGCAAGAGCGGCGTAGTGAGGTGACGACCGATACGTAGGCTGAACGCCAAGGCCAGAGCCAGCAGGATGGCGCTGAGGATGCCCATGCTTTGGAGGCTGATGGTCATCGGCTGCTGGAATTCTTCCATGTCCAGGCTGACCCGCAGCGTACCGGTGGTCACGTCCTGGAACGACAGGCGGGTTTCATACACCCCACCGGACATCGTCAACAAGCCTGGCTTGGGCTTTTGCCCTGCCTCGGCAATCACCCGGTTATCCCCGCTATAGATGGCCGCGTGCGCCACCAACGGGTTTTTCGCCAGGTTGTTGAGCAGCACGTTGAGGCTGAGGATGTCGTTGGACACCAGCAACTCAGTGGCGGAAACGGCGGTTTGCGTGGTCAAGCTTTGCCCGAGGGCGTCCGCCTGTTCATGCATGGCCTGTTTGAACTGCAAACCCATCACGCACGCGTAGATCACCAGCGCCACGGCGACCAGAATCACATTGTGGGTAGCGATGCGCAGGGCGATCGGTACGCGGCGATGACGCAAGGCCCGAAAGATCAGCAGGAAGAAATTATCGTTTTTGACTGGCGTGGGCCGGTTCACTGCGCTCGGCTCTTGAGGCTGGAAGGTGCTGCGCAGTATAACGACCGACCCCTGGGGTTCAAAGCGCCGCCAGGCACGGAATCTGGTTAGAATGCGCTTTTTTTGCCAATACCGAGGTGGGCCGTGCGCGAATTCGTCCTGATCAACATCACCGGCCGCGATCGGCCGGGGCTGAGTACCGCGCTGGTGGGCGTGCTCGCCGAGGGCGGCGCCAGCGTGCTGGACATCAGCCAGAACGTGACCCACGGTGCCCTGACGCTGGCCGCCATGCTCGAACCGACGGCCGGTACACCAGCGCAAACGCTGGAAGAAAAGCTCCTGGCCGCCTGCGAAGGTCTCGAGGTTGACGCGCACATTCAAAAGCTGGACATGCCAGGGTATGAACATTGGTCGCGGGCGCAGGCCCAGCCACGGTACGTACTCAGCCTGTTGACCCATGGCCTCACGGCCGGCCAGCTGCATCAGGTGTCGGCTATCGCTGGTAACCACGGGCTGGACGTCGAACGCATCGACCGCCTCTCCGCGGCCGCCTATCTGGACGGCGCCACCCCGGCCAGCCACGGCTGCGTGGAGATTCGCCTGAAGGGTTCGCCAGCCGATCCGCAAGCGCTGCGCGCCGAGTTGCTTGAGGCTGCGCGTGTTCTCGAGGTGGACGTTGCATTACAGCTGGACGATCTCTATCGCCGCCATCGCCGCTTGGCCGTGTTCGACATGGACTCCACGCTTATTCAGGCCGAGGTGATCGATGAGCTGGCCAAGGCCGCCGGGGTAGGGGAACAGGTGTCGGCCATCACTGAGCGGGCGATGCGGGGTGAGCTCGATTTTCGCGCCAGCTTCAAGGAGCGCATGGCGTTGCTCAAAGGCCTGGACGTTAGGGTGCTTGATGAAATCGGTGCGGCGCTGCGCCTGACCGATGGGGCGGAGGCGCTTTTTGCGGGGCTCAAGCGTTTGGGCTACAAGACCGCCATTCTTTCTGGCGGCTTCACCTATTTCGCTCGACAAGTGCAGGCTCGCCTGGGCATCGACTACGTCTACGCCAACGAGCTGCAGGTGGAAGACGGCAAATGCACGGGTGTGGCGGTAGAGCCGATCGTGGATGCCCAGCGCAAGGCCGACCTGCTGCGTGAGCTCGCTGCCCGCGAGGGTGTGAGCCTGGAGCAAACGATTGCCGTGGGCGATGGCGCGAACGACTTGCCCATGCTGGCGATCGCCGGCCTGGGGGTGGCCTTCCGCGCCAAGCCCCTGGTGAAAGCGTCGGCCAAGCATTCGATCTCGACGCTGGGGCTCGAAGGCGTGCTGTACCTGTTGGGGGTGGAGGACCGGCTGCTCTGAAGCCCAGCGTTTGCGCCGGGCTTGGTTCGCACGCTCCTGCACCGCATCATCCGGCTCAGGCCACCTGGCGCGGGTCCTTGCCTGGCTCGGTTGGCAGCAGCGGCCGCATGGGCTTGCCGCGCACCGGGGCATCGCCCGCCACGTAGTAGCTGGCCGTGCTGCGCGGCAGCGGTTGGCGGCCGCGAATACGGTCGGCAATCTTCTCCGCGATCATGATGGTGGGCGCGTTCAGGTTGCCGGTGGTGATGATCGGCATGATGGACGCATCCACTACACGCAGCCCTTCCATGCCATGCACTCGGCCTTGGTCATCCACTACCGCCATGTCATCCGTACCCATCTTGCAGGAGCAGGAGGGGTGGAATGCCGTTTCGGCATGCTCGCGGATGAACGCGTCCAGCTCCTCGTCGCTCTGCAGGTGCGCGCCGGGTGATATTTCGCGGCCACGGTAAGGGTCCAGGGCTGGCTGGGCCATGATCTCGCGGGTAATGCGAATGCCGTCTCGGAATTCCTGCCAGTCCTGCTCGGTGGCCATGTAGTTGAACAGGATGCTGGGGTGCTGGCGCGGGTCGCGGGACTTGATCTGCACCCGGCCTCGGCTAGGGGAGCGCATGGAACCCACGTGTGCTTGGAAGCCATGCTCCTTCACGCCGTTGCTGCCATTGTAATTAATGGCCACGGGCAGGAAGTGATACTGAATGTTCGGCCAGGCAAACTCCGAACGGGTGCGGATAAAGCCACCGGCTTCGAATTGGTTGCTGGCGCCGATGCCGGTGCCGTTGAATATCCACTCGGCGCCGATGGCCGGCTGGTTCCACCACAGCAGCGATGGATACAGCGATACGGGCTGGGTGCAAGCGTACTGAAGGTACATTTCCAGGTGGTCCTGGAGATTTTCGCCCACGCCGGGCAGGTCGTGTACCACCGGAACGTCCATCGCCTTGAGCAGCGGCGCGGGGCCGACACCGGAGCGCTGGAGGATCTGCGGCGAAGCGATCGCGCCAGCGCACAGCAGCACTTCCTTGCGGGCACGCGCTTCCACCGGGGTAGTGCCTTCGCCCTGAAGATACGCCACGCCCACGGCACGCTTGCCGTCAAAGAGAATGCGGTCAGTGAGGGCGTGGGTCACGATGGTCAGCGTTTCGCGCGAGCGAGCCTGGTCCAGATAGCCTCGGGCGGTACTGGCGCGGCGCCCCTTGGGCGTCACGGTGCGGTCCATCGGGCCGAACCCTTCCTGCTGGTAGCCGTTCAGGTCTTCGGTGCGAGGGTAGCCCGCCTGGACACCTGCCTCCACCATGGCCGCGAACAGCGGGTTATTGCCAGGCTTGGGGGTGGTAACGCTTACCGGGCCATCGCCGCCGTGGTAGTCGTTTGCGCCGACGTCACGGGTTTCCGCCTTGCGGAAGTAAGGCAGGCAGTCCAGGTACGACCAGTTTTCCAGCCCAGGCAGCTGTGCCCAGCCGTCGTAGTCCAGCGCGTTGCCCCGGATGTAGCACATGCCGTTGATCAGCGACGATCCACCCAGGCCCTTGCCACGCCCGCATTCCATGCGGCGGTTGTTCATATGAGGCTCGGGGTCGGTTTCGTAGGCCCAGTTGTAGCGGCGCCCTTGCAATGGGAAAGCCAGGGCGGCAGGCATTTGAGTGCGGAAGTCCGCGCGATAATCGGGGCCGCCCGCTTCGAGCAGCAGCACGCTCACGCCAGCGTCTTCGGTCAGGCGGGTAGCCAGCACGTTCCCGGCCGAGCCGGCACCGATGATGATGTAGTCGTATTCATTTTTCATAGGGCACCTTTTGGATGCGGCGGCCCGCCAAGAAGGCAAGCCGCGAGAAAACGGTGGGCGTCAGAACACCGAGACGTAGTCACCCAGTTCCACCTGGACGGATTTGATCCGGGTGTACTGGGCCAGGGACGAGATGCCGTTTTCACGGCCGACGCCCGATTGTTTGTAGCCGCCCACTGGCATCTGCGCGGGGGACTCGCCCCAGGCGTTGATCCAGCAGATCCCCGCTTCCAGCCGATGGATAAGGCGATGGGCCCGGTTCAGGTCCGGGGTTACCACGCCAGCTGCCAAACCGAAGTCCGTGTCGTTGGCGCGGCGGATGACTTCGTCCTCATCGCTGTAGGCCAGGATGCTCATCACCGGCCCGAAGATTTCCTCGCGCACGATGGTCATGTCGTCGGTGCAGTCGGTGAACACAGTCGCCGCCACATAGGCACCCTGCGCCAACGCGCCTTCTTGCAGGCGCTCGCCGCCGCATAGCAGCCGCGCCCCTTCGGCCTTGCCCTTGGCGATGTAGCCCAGCACGTTTTCCATGTGCTGGAAGCTCACCAGCGGGCCAAAGTTGGTAGTTTCGACCAGCGGATCGCCTACCCGAATACGCTGCACGCGTTCCAGTACCTTGGCTTCGAAAGCTTCCTTGAGCGCGGCTGGCACGAAGACGCGGGTGCCGTTGGTGCAAACCTGCCCGGAGCTGTAGAAATTGGCCATCATTGCGATGTCCGCGGCCTTGTCCAGGTCGGCATCGGCGCAGATGATCAGCGGGGACTTGCCGCCCAGTTCCATGGTGACTTCCTTGAGCGAGGAGCTCGAGGCGCTGGCCATGACTTTCTTGCCCGTATCGGTGCCGCCAGTGAACGAAACCTTCTCGATGCGCGGGTGCTCGGTCAGCCACGTGCCCACTGCCCGGCCGCTGCCGGTCAGCACGTTGAACACACCGGCTGGCAGGCCGGCTTCGGTGAATATCTCCGCCAGCTTGAGGGTGGTGAGCGAGGTGACTTCGCTCGGCTTGAAGATCATTGCATTACCCGCCGCCAGCGCCGGGGCGGATTTCCACAGGGCGATCTGGATAGGGTAGTTCCAGGCGCCGATACCGGCGGTGACGCCCAAAGGTTCGCGACGGGTATAGACGAATGAGGTGTCGCGCAGAGGAATCTGTTCACCTTCGATGGCTGGAACCAGGCCGGCGTAATACTCCAGTACGTCCGCGCCGGTCACGATATCGACATAGCGGGTTTCGGAGTACGCCTTGCCAGTGTCCAGGGTTTCCAACATGGCCAGATCATCGTTGCGCTCACGCAACAGATCAACCGCGCGCCGCAAGACGCGCGAGCGCTCCATGGCGGTCATCGCGGCCCACACTTTCTGGCCTTTTTCAGCGCTGGCCACGGCCTTTTCGACGTCCGCCGCGGTAGCTCGCTGTACCTGGGCGAGTACTTCGCCGGTTGCAGGGTTGATGGCGTCGAACATGCCGTCGCCGCTGGCGTCCACGTAGCCGCCGTCGATATAGAGTTTTTGCAAGCCGAAACGGGCCATGTCGTTCCTCGCAGAGTCCGAGGGCGCCGCCGCAAGGGGAAAGCGCCAGGTTGAAGGCGAAACGGCCCGCCAGCTCAGGCGGCGAGCGTGGGTTTCGCCAATTGCATGTCCAGGTATTCACAGGCGATGCGCAACGCTTGATCGGTATCGAACGCATCGCCGGAGAGCGCGCCGCGCAGCCACAGGCCATCGATCAGCGCCGCGAGGCCGCGTGCGGCGTGCCGCGCCTGCGCCACCGGCAGAACCCGGCGAAACTCACAGCACAGGTTCGAATACAGCCGATGGTCGTTGATCCGCTGCAAACGGTGCAGCGAAGGTTGATGCATGCTGGCGGCCCAGAAGGCCAGCCAGGTTTTCATTGCCGGGCCATTGACCTGGCTGGCGTCGAAGTTGCCTTCGATGATGACCCGAAGGTGAGCCTTGGGGCTGTTGTCTTCCAGCGCGCGACGGCGCGCCGCGACGCTGATCGCAAGGGCGCGCATCAGGTAGCCCATGGTGGCTGCAATCAGGCCGTTCTTGTCCTGAAAATAATGGCTGATGATGCCGTTGGACACGCCCGCGGTTTTGGCGATTACCCCGATACTGGCGTCCGCCATGCCCACCTGATCTACCGCCTGCAAGGTGGCCTGGATCAATTGCTGACGACGTATGGGCTGCATTCCCACCTTTGGCATCGGTGTTCTCCTCATGGCCCGGCAACGAGCGGTGCTCGACAACAGCAGGGCCCAGTCTAGTTTATTTTGATTGACCGTTCAAATAACAAAAGCGACCTCAAGGGTCGCTTTTGGGGTGGGTGCAGTTTACCGCGTGGGCCGCGGCCGCCTGTCAATTGGCTTTGCGCAAGGGCACTACCGCGTCATGAAGGGGGGCGGGTTCGGCCGGATGTCCCAGGCTTTTACCCAGCAGGGCGTGATACAGCTCGGTGTCGCCCAATATGCCGACGATGCGGTTCTGTTCATGCAGTACCAGCTTGTGACCGGTGTGATAGCGAATTTCCAACGCCTCGCGCATGCCGATTTCCGCGCCGACCAGGGTAGGGCGGCGGCCCAGGTTTTCCACCGGTTGCCCCGGCTGCCAGGTTTGCACATCCATCGGAGCATCCCCCAGGCGGCTGCTCTTGAGGGTGTTTTGTTCACTAAGGCCGAACCAGGCGTTGCTGCCCGGGTCCAGGCACACCTCGCCGTCCAGGCGGCTGCAAGCGGAGAGTGGGCGCATGAGGCTACGGCCACACAGCACATTCAGAGGATTGGTATGGGCAACAAATGTACGCACGTAGTCGTCGGCGGGGTTGAGCACGATCTCTTCGGGGCGTGAATACTGGATGATCTTGCCGTCTTTCATGATGGCGATCCGGCTACCCAGCTTGAGCGCTTCGTCCAGGTCGTGGCTTACGAACACAATGGTTTTCTGTAGCTTGCGCTGCAAGTCCAGAAGCTCATCTTGCAGGCCCTGGCGAATCAATGGGTCCAGCGCGGAGAAAGGTTCGTCCATCAGCAGAATGTCGGCATCCATGGCCAATGCCCTGGCCAGGCCCACCCGTTGCTGCATGCCGCCGGAAAGTTCGTCGGGCTTTTTATTGCGCCACTGGGTCAGGCCCACAAGCTCTAGCTTCTCGTCCACCAGGCGGCGCCGCTCTTCGGTGGGCCGGCCCTGCATCTCCAGGCCGAAGCTGATGTTCTCGCGGACGGTAAGCCAGGGCATGAGCGCGAACTTCTGGAACACCATGGCGATTCGCTTGGTGCGCATCATCTTCAGCTCGGCCGCAGTGCAGGACGCGATGTCGATCTGGCTGCCTTCATGTTCCACGAACAGCTTGCCGCGGCTGACGGTGTTCAAGCCATTGATGCAACGCAGCAAGCTTGATTTGCCGGAGCCCGAAAGGCCCATCAATACGCAGATTTCGCCCTTGTTCACTTCAAGGTTGGCTTTTTCTACCCCGACCACCTGGCCGGTGCGCTTGAGGATTTCCGGCCGGCTGAGGCCTTCGTCCAGCAGCTTGAGCGCGTCTTTGGGATGTTTGCTGAATACGACGTCTACGTCTTCGAAGCGAATGATGCTCATGCGTCACCTCCGATTTTTACATCGGGTTGTTTGCAGATGCGGTCCAGCATGATCGCCAGCAGCACGATCGCCAGGCCCGCTTCGAAGCCCAGGGCGATGTCAGCGGTGTTCAGCGCGTTTACCACAGGCTTGCCCAGACCGTCCGCCCCCACCAGGGCGGCGATCACCACCATGGACAAGGACAGCATGATGCATTGCGTAACCCCGGCGGCGATGCTGGGCATGGCGTGGGGCAGCTCGATGCGTGAAAGCAATTGCCTGCGCGAACACCCGAAAGCCTTGCCGGCGTCCATCAATTCCTGGGGCACGTCACAGATCCCAAGATAGGTCAGGCGAATCGGTGCGGCGATGGCGAACACGACCGTCGAAATCAGGCCTGGCACTACGCCCAGCCCGAACAGGGTGAGGGTAGGGATCAGGTAAACGAAGGTGGGCACGGTTTGCATCAGGTCCAACACCGGCCGCATGAAGGTATAGAACAGCGGGCGATGGGCCGCAATGATGCCCAGCGGCACTCCGATGGCCACGCATACCACGGTGGCGAAGGTCACCTGGGCGAGGGTCTCCATGGTTTCCTGCCAGTACCCGAGGTTGAGAATCAGCAGAAAGGACAGCGCCACAAATATCGTAAGGCTGATCTTGCGCTGAATGAAGTAGGCCAGTCCGGCAAAGATGATCACCAGCGCAAGCGGTGGGAACCACGTGAGGGCGGCGGTCAGGCCGTGAATCATCGCCTCGAGGCTTGAGGCGATCCAGTCGAAAACGCTGGCGCCGTGCTGGGTCAGCCAGTCGACGAAGGCGGCGATGTGTTCGCCTAGCGGAAGTTTATGGTCTGTCAGCATGGTATCGGTACCTGCCTGCGGTGGAGAGCGGTTCCCGGCAGGCTGGCCTGCCGGAGGTTCAGCAGTTATTGCGCAAGTTTGGCCTTGGCGGCTTCAAGCCCCGGCTTGCCGTCGAGCGTGGTAACGCCGGCCAGCCAGGTGTCGAGCACCTGAGGGTTCTTTTTCAGCCAGGCCTTGGCGGCGGCATCTGGCTTCATTTTGTCGTCCAGCACATTGCCCATCAGCCCACTTTCCATGTTCAAGGTGAAGGACAGGTTCTTCAGCAGTTGCCCAACGTTGGGGCACTGCTCGGCATACCCCTTGCGGGTATTGGTATAGATGGTGGCCTGGCCAAAGTTCGGCCCGAAGAAGTCATCGCCACCGGTCAAATATTTGATCTTGAACCGGGTATTCATGGGGTGCGGTTCCCAACCCAGGAACACGATCCCGGTGTGGCGCTTCTCGGCGCGGTCCACCTGGGCCAGCATGCCCGCCTCGCTGGATTCCACCATCTTGAACCCTGCATCTTTCAAGCCGAAAGCGTTTTTGTCGATCATGGACTGGATCAACCGGTTGCCGTCGTTACCGGGCTCGATGCCGTAGATCTTGCCGTCCAGCTTGTCCTTGAATTTGGGCAGGTCAGCGAAGTCTTTCAGCCCTGCGTCCCATAGATCCTGGGGCACGGCCAGGGTGTACTTGGCGTTTTCTAGGTTCGCCCGCAGGGTTTCTACCGTGCCAGCCTCCCGATACGCCTTGATGTCGTTTTCCATGGTGGGCATCCAGTTACCCAGGAAAACGTCCATGTTCTTGCCATCAGCCAGCGACTTGTAGGTCACTGGTACCGAGATCATGGTGGTTTTGGTCTTGTAGCCCAATGATTGCAATACCGCGCTGGTGACCGCGGTGGTCACGGTGATATCGGTCCAGCCAACATCAGAGAAATTCACGGTGCCGCATTGCGCCGGGTCCGCGGCCTGAGCGGCCACCGGTAGACACAACGCGGCGGCCAGCATTAGCGATGGTGCAGCTCTCATCGGGTGGACTCCTTGGTGTTTTCTATGCGGCGAATGCCGTTATGGGAAGTGCGGGCCGTCGCTGTCGCCAGGGCGGACAATCGCGCCAGCCTGGGCGCCGTTCAAACGGGACGCTTTTGATCATCCAACAGCGCCGGGCAAACGCCTACTGGGTGGGTCGCATCCAGTACAGGGGGGGTCGTATCCAGTACCGGTGAGGTCGTATCCAGCCACGGCGGCCCCTGAGCAGGCCCGCGAATACCGCCGCGGCGGGCTTTTTGACCTTAAAGCGACATGCTCCAGCTGGGCGCTGGCGAGCAAGGCTGAGTCGGTTGCAGACTCTTCGCGCCCCCGCAAAAGGCGAATGATGCAGCCAAAGGGCGGCCGCCGGTTTAGCCAGGCAGCCGTTTCAACCGGCGCCCATCGGCGCATTCAGGAGGTTTGCCGGCCATGGCAATCAGCGTGTTCGACCTGTTCAAGATCGGCATCGGGCCATCCAGCTCTCATACCGTAGGCCCCATGCGCGCGGCGGCACTGTTTGCCTCGCGGCTTCGCGAACTGCAAGTGCTCGCCCGAGTGAAGCGCATCGAAGTTCGCTTGTACGGTTCCTTGTCGGCAACCGGCGTCGGCCATGGTAGCGACAACGCGGTGATCATGGGGCTGACGGGCGCCTGGCCCGACACGGTTGCCCCGCAAACCATCGCCCCCACGGTTGAAGCCATCAAGGCCGGCGAACCGCTGCTGCTTAACGGCCAGTTTCCGGTGCCATTCGACTGGCGGCGCGACATGCGGCTGTTGGAGGAAAACCTGCCATACCATCCAAACGCGATGACGCTTGTAGCTGAAGGTACCGATCAGGTGCTGCTGGAGGAAACCTACTACTCGGTAGGCGGCGGGTTCGTGGTAGACGCCGCGCAGGCCGCATCCGGGCGGCTGGACAACGATTCCACCGAGCTTCCTTATGATTTTGATTCCGCCGCCCAGCTGCTTGAATTGTGTGAATTGCACGGGCTGCGCGTGTCGGCCCTGATGCTGGAAAACGAAAAGGTCTGGCGCGGCGAACCAGAGATCCGCGCGGGGTTGCTGACCATCTGGAAAGCGATGCAAGCCTGCGTTCACCAAGGGTTGGCCGAAGAGGGCGTGCTCCCGGGGGGGCTGAATGTACGCCGCCGCGCCGCGCGCTTGCACCGAAGCCTGCAGGAACTGGGCAAACCGAATGTAATCGGCTCCACCCTTACCGCCATGGAGTGGGTAAACCTCTTCGCCTTGGCAGTGAACGAGGAAAACGCAGCCGGGGGGCGCATGGTCACTGCCCCTACCAACGGCGCCGCCGGCATCATCCCGGCCGTTTTGCATTACTACATGAAGTTCAGCGAGCAACCGAGCGATGACGACGTGGTGAACTTCCTCCTGGCGGCGGCGGCCGTGGGCATTTTGTGCAAAAAGAATGCGTCTATCTCGGGCGCCGAAGTAGGCTGCCAAGGTGAAGTCGGGTCCGCCTGCGCCATGGCGGCGGCAGGCTTGGCGGAGGTACTGGGCGCGACCCCGGCGCAGTTGGAAAACGCCGCGGAAATCGGCCTTGAACATAACCTCGGGCTTACCTGCGACCCTGTGGGCGGCCTGGTGCAGGTGCCGTGTATCGAGCGCAACGCCATTGCCGCGGTCAAGGCAATCAACGCGGCGCAGATGGCGCTGCGTGGCGACGGAAGCCACTTCATCTCCCTGGACCGGGTTATCCGCACCATGCGCGACACCGGGGCGGATATGCACGACAAGTACAAGGAGACCTCGCGGGGTGGCTTGGCGGTGAGCGCTATCGAATGCTAAGGCGGCCTGGCGTTTTGTCAGCTGGAGAAGTTGACCCATCGTCACAACCTTGGTGCTAGAACCTGCGCGGGGCTGCCAACGCCTGGCGCGCCGCCAGCATTGCAGTGAATCCGAGGGCCGGCGGCGGTGACCCCGCTGGGGTCGAGTTTGATGAAGCTGCCGTTGGCGCTTAGCGTTATTTCCAGCCCCGCTTCGATCAGCACGCGTTCCCCTGCGTGGAGATGGATCTCGTCACCTGCCTCCATATGCTGGGCTACGGCAAGCTTCACATGCCGGGTACCGCCAACCATCAGGTAATCATCCTTTTTTACCTCTGTTTTACGGTCTGCGGCTGTGGTGCGGTGCTCTTCGCGCTTCACCTCGTGGTAGCTGTCGCCACCCACCGTATCGTGCCGCTCATGGCCTACATGGAGGTGCTGGTGGCGCCCAATGAGTTCTTCCCAGTCGCGTTGGGCATGGATGAATATCCGCTCATGGCCTTTTCTGTCCTCTGTTCGTAGTTCGTTGAAGCCACCGCCTCCCGGGGTGCTTAGTGTCCTGAATGTACTGATGGCCTTGTTGGCCGGCAGGTCGTGGGGCGCGAGATGTTCGCCGTTGTACAGGCAGCCGCTCACCAGCGGCTGATCGGGATCGCCGTCCAGGAACGTAACCAGCACTTCCATCCCCACCCTCGGCACAGCGACCGCGCCGTAGCGCTCTCCCGCCCAGCTGGACGCCACCCGAAGCCAGCAACTGCTGTGATCATTGGCCGGGGCATCCCTGTCCCAGAAGAACCGCACCTTCACGCGGCCATGCTCGTCACAGTGAATCTCTTCGCCCGGCGGGCCCGTGACAACGGCGCTCTGGTAGCTGGGCATCACGGGCCGTGGGTGGCGCA
>Ga0265797_10008289_pt1 | contig 13892 bp, 13 predicted proteins | sample P2T30metagenome_FD_192433 | JGI IMG/M metagenome (GOLD analysis project Ga0265797, IMG submission 192433) | Plant litter microbial communities from East Loma Ridge, Irvine, California - P2 T30 | ecosystem: Environmental > Terrestrial > Plant litter > Unclassified | place: USA: California... | reverse complement strand
TGGTAGGAGGGCATCATGTTTCGCTTTTCTGGGAGCTAGCTCTGTCGCGCGATTGGCGTTTGATGTTGAGCGATCCAGTTTTCTCACATAGAGTAGCGTGTTATCTTTGTATTACCTGAATGTTAGGCATATCCGGCGTTCCTTTCCAATATGATATGCTGTCTTCGTATGTTTGGAGCGTTTACGCGCTAACTGACTTTTGATGCCACTATGAAATGATGATTTCGTTAAATCCGTAAACGCCGAGGTATATCGAACATGCCGTTAGAGCTCTTGCTCGCAGTAGTCTGTAATCCTGCAACCTGCAACCAACACAATGGCAGCGCTGTCATTAGGCAGACCTTTGCGCACTCCGAAATACATATGCGACACTTGTCGGACTAGTCTAGAGTCCTTTCGCAGTCCAACTATCGGCATACATCGAGCTTTTAGCAGTGCGTCATCGCCAAATCGCCAGAACATCCACCAGCCTACAACGCATCAATATTCTTATAAGCGAGTCAATGCCGAACCGGAAAAGAATGGCTCTCTTTTCCACATCCATAGAGTACGCGAATACTCGACAACAAGCACAGCATTACCACCTGCTACCTCAGGCTTTGCGCACCTCCCGCATCGTCGCCTGATATCCCTATCAGGTCCCGACACGGCCAAATTCCTCCAGGGCCTTATAACAAACAACGTCGATCCCAATCGGCAGACGCCGTTCTACTCTGCTTTTCTCGATGCGCGGGGCAGGGTGTTGTGGGACGTCTTCGTATGGGTGTGGCCAGAGCTTGCGGCGGAGAAGGAACATTGGGCCTGCTACATTGAGGTGGATGAACACGAAGTAGAGGCCCTGAAGAAACATCTAAAGCGACACAAATTACGCAGCAAAGTACAAATTGAAGATGTGAGCGAGGACCAAGTGCGTGTATGGGCAGCCTGGGGGTCGACGATGGGCGAGCAGGACAACACCGAGGGTGTAATCGCTGGAATGCGGGACCTACGAGCACCAGACTTCCATCGATATATTGTCAGTGCAAAAGCTCACACACTAGTACCGGGAACGGAGCCACTGGGCGTGCACGAGTATCAAGTCGAACGCTATAGATACGGCATAGCCGAGGGGCCGGCTGAGATACCCAGAGAGAGCGCGCTACCCATGGAATGTAATATGGATCTCTGGCACGGCATAGATTTTAAAAAAGGATGCTACGTCGGCCAAGAACTTACCATTCGCACAAAACACACTGGTGTTGTGCGTAAGCGCATCCTGCCCATTATTCTCCAAGCCACTACTACCCTGCAAGATGTACATCCAGAACGTGGCACCGATATCAAGGAGATTGATCATGAGAGTGGTAGGCTTAAGAGGGGTCGTGCGGCAGGCAAATTTATTGCAAGTATTGGTAATGTGGGGCTGGCGTTGTGTCGGTTGGAGAATATGACAGGGTTGAAGGTCAGTGCAGAGGGGGGCACTTGGAAGCCGGGAATGCGGTTTGGATGTGAGATGGACGGAGAGGTTGTTGGGGTTGAGCCTGTATTGTATGAGTGGTTTATGCAGAGGGAGAGGGAGTTGTGGGATAAGAATGGGAAGAGGGTGTAGAGGGGGGTTGTAGTGTAATAGTAATGATAACAATTGGACATGCTGGAGATTTGGTCTCTAATACTTTCTACGCGTATGAAGTGATGATGCTTTGGATTTCTGTCCAAGCTAGGAAAAACGCCTTGCGCGACCAATGGGCTCACCGGGTGGGGCTGTGTAATTGTGGCTTAGCCTTGTAATTCGATTGAACGTCACCTGGTAATCGTAGCCTCCATATTTCCTACTTCTTCCCATGAAAGACAATCCTTCCCATTTTACTACCCTTTTGCAAGTCCTTGGACATTGTCGTTAATTTCCTTGGATTGATTACATTTTTGGCACTCACCACTCCATTCGCCATGGCCGCTACACTACCTTCAAAGTCATCAGAACACCACTTCTCCATCTCAAACATCATGTCTCGATTTCGCTCAAAGAAAAGATCAATCCAGACCAAGTCCCCCGTACAACCATACCCAGGAACACCACAAGACACACGACCCCCGCTCATCCCAGCACCACTGCCTCTAATCCTCCCAGAGCACCAACAAACCCTACTAAACCTCGGCTGGACAACACTCACCTTCCCTGACTCCCCAGCGCCACCAACTCAGCCCTCTCAAGCATCTCCAGCAGAAGAAACCCACCCAGCATCAGGCCCGCACCCCCTTCAAACCGCCTACCAAGATCTCTTCACTGCAAGCCAGGCTTTCTTCGCCCAACCCGACACCCTCAAGTCGCAATGGGCGCACAAACTCGGCACCGAAGAAGGCTGGTCCAAAGTCGTGGGCGAAAAGGAATTCATCACTTTGCGAACCCTAGAATACTGTCCCGACGTCCTCCGCGCCCCAGCGAAAAGGTACTGGGACCTCATCGGCGCGCACTGCACCAGCACGTTGGGTAGAATGTCAACGGCACTGGGGCTGCCTGCGGGTGAAAATGAAGGGTTAAGACAGTTTGTGGGTCCGTGCGAGAGGATGCCTGTTGAAGAGGCAGGCAAGACGGCCACGATGCTTAGGTTATTCAGATATGAGGGGTGGGAGGCCAAGGTCGTGGCTGAGCCGCATGCGGATTTGGGACTGCTGAGCGTGGTTGTAGGGGATGTGCCGGGTTTGGAGGTTTGGGATGGAGCTGCTTGGTTTGATGTTGAGAGGGAGGTTGAGAGAGCGGGGAAGAAGGGGGCAACAATATTGGTGGGGAGGCAGTTGGAGAGGCTGAGCAATGACAGGTTCAAGGCGGGCGGGCATAGGGTTGTTGCTTATGGCGCAAGGAGGCCTGATACTGTTAGCTCTTCGCCGCCCGAGGTACCGGGACAAGGGGGGCAGGATATGAGGTATCGCTTCTCTCTTGTTTTTGTCCTACGCGCGCATGAGCCGGTTGTTATTCGGTCCCAGGAGCTGGAAACGGAGGTTACGGGCAGGTGGGAGCAGCCTATGGATGGAGTCACGGCTGGCCAGTTTTACGAGGGGATTAGGAAACAGCATTTTAATATTAATATTGATATCGGGGAAAGAGAGAAACAGAGGAGGAAACTCGGTGCTGGGAAGGAAGGTGGCAGTGGGTAGGCACGGTGAAGGTGGAATTCTGTCATATTTTCTCCATGATCGGTCTGTCGTGTTCTTTCCTTTCTCGCGATTTTACATCAGTTTTGTTTTCACCTCTCTCCGAATCTTTTATTATCATTATTTCTTTCCTAGCAGTTTGATGCGGCTGTCTTTTGTTGTGTCTTTGTTTGCCATCTCAATGTCGCATTGTTCTATCGTTATGTCTTTTTTTCTATAAAGTATTTGCATTGTTACTCTTTATGACAGAAAAGGACCACACACAACGACGTTCCGAATTTAACATTCGCGCGCCTAATCACACCGAGTTTTTATCATTATTGTACTTCACTTGTATCGTCTAGGCGCATATTCATCTGTTACACACCCACTCCAAATACTCATCTCTTCACAACAATACAGGGTGCCGGGATAGCACCTTACCCACTTTCTTGATACTGCCACAACAGTACTACGTTGTGGAAAAGCTGCTGTTGAGTATAGGTGTTACTTGTGCACTTGGGTTCATCTGTTAATTTCTAACTAAAACCACTGAAGTAATTAGCTTTGTAAGGTTTGAGGCACACACTACTATTGCTACTACTAATACAAGAAAGCACTGCAGTAACTCTTTGAATCTTCAGGAATCCTACATTTCTCGCGGCAATCACAAGCGCGTTTTCAGACCACAGATAAACGCTGAATTGTTTTTCTTCCACCGAGGTCTGGTTCCTGAGACGTAAAAATTTCCCTTTCCCATCTTTGTACTGTTCACTATTCACTACACAGTACATTCCTGTCACCGACCGAATTCCGATCATATACCGATATCCATCTAAAAAATTCTGTAAGAATAGATTACCACAGCACTATGCACATGATGAGCACATTAATGTTCTCCAAGGACATGTCGACCTCCTCACTTGCTGAATACTCTGGCTCGGATGCCTCCGACGACTCCGCCGCGAACTCCGGCTACGATTCTGAACATGATACTCAAAAGTCGAACAAGTCTATTACACCTGTCGAGCCCGTTACTATACGCCTAGAAAGCCATCCTTATACCATCATTGGCTGTATCCTTGCCTTTATCGTCACCAAAGAGCCTTCTTTGGTACCGCTAGTTATCACTACCATCTATCTCGCTTCGACTCTTGTACGCACATTATTGAGTGATAAAGGAATTGGTGCCCTCCGAAGCGTCAAGAGCAAGGTACTGTATATGGAAGTGGACAAGGTGGCGGGGAAGGTAATGCCTACCCTCCGGTTCTATATCGAGACTGTCTATAAAGGGACACCAATCGCGCCCACTATCCTACTTGTTCCTGCAACAGCATACCGGGATGCGGAAACCCAGACTGACAAGGCCGCAGATCCAGAGTTCAGTGAAGAGTCACAACGCTCCGAAGCTCAGCGCAACCGAACCCGTCGTACCCCTATGGATCCTCATCACCGAGTACCCACTCCAATTATTAGCGAAGTCGTAAATGTGCTACGTGAATTTCCACCCCAGAGTCTCAGTGAACTACGCTCTGCATGGCTGATCAAGCACAATGAGTACCCGAATATGCCTCCCAGCCACCCGCAGAGCATGGCTGCTACGAACCTAGAATATGACCACGGCGCATGTTTGATCGCAGACACCATCTTCACACAGGGCCAGAAAATCCGTAACCCCTTTGCTTGGACCGAGACCATAACACCTCATGTCTACATCTCGATGATGCAACCTGGCGTGTGGCTCGTTAAAGCTGCCGATGACATTTTCTACATGTTCTACTGGATGCCGACGCAGAACATATGGTACTGCAGGGAGCACGGCATCGCCATTTGTCTTGAAGACAATGGAAGCGTGACTGTTATCTACGGACTCGACCCCAACATGATCATCGGACCTCCCATATACGGAGGCCATCAACACTTGCCTGGTCCCTACTGGGAGGAGGCTGTGACGACAGCCCGCAACGCAATCGAAGCCAAGCAGTACCCCCGACGCGAGGAAGAGGCGTATGCTCGAATACGCGCTCACCGCAATCTAAAGCGTGCGCATATAGTCGAGACGCTTCTCCGTGACCAGATGACGGCGAACGAGAAGCGCAGGTGGGAAAAGGCACCGTCTGTCTACCCGCGTGACCACTGGCTTCCCGTCGACTCTGACGTCCGAACTCCCTTTTACTTTTGGTATAAACCTCTCCGTCCCTCTGGGAAAACCCTAGCAATTTTTCCTGAGCCCGCTGCTGATAACGAACAATCACCTGTCCTCGAAACTGTTGTTGAGCCGCCTCGTAAGCCTTCTGCTGAGTTCCTCCTTCGCAAGAACAAGAAGATGGAGAATCGCCGGCGTGTTTTCTTAGCGCGTGCAGATATTAGGGCTAGGGTGCGAGATCTTTGTGAAGCAAAGGTGAAGACGATGCGGAAAGAGACCCAACAAAAGGTTGAGGTGAGAAGGCTGGAGGCTATCATGCTGGAGGCGAGTAGTCTAGAGGCTGGTAGGCTAGAGGCTAGTAGCCTGGAGACGATGAAGCTGGAGGCCCAGCAGCAGGAGCTGGAGCGGGAGAAGGCGAGAAAACAGAGGTCGATCAAGCCGCTGAAGAGAAGGACGGCGCGGCGAGGTGAGCCAGGTGAGCCAGGGACAGTCTCCACAGCCGTAGCCTGAGCAGGGGCCAATGACTAGTGACATTATCTGTCTTTTATGCAGGAGTTTATGGCAAAGATCAGACTAATGAGCTCATCAAGAAATGGGCGGAGTCTGTTGGGAAGTAATTGTTACCCGCAGAGGGTCTGTTTTTATTGTAATCAAGGACGCATTCGCGTTTTTTATATATGGGTGCGGATGTTCAGATGATATTACTTTTGAATGCGGAAAGCCCTCTGAATAGACACATGTGAGAGGGAAATAATAATGTAATTTATATGCAGAAAAGGCCACTCAATAACTGAAGTCAGTTTCATACCTTCACGTCACGTTCCAGGGATGCACACCAAAGCTCAGTATCCGCGATGATGGACTGTGCAGAACTCCTGCCATAACTCTTCTTTTGTGTTTCAGGCAACCTACCTTGAAAATAATTGGTTGGCCTCCAGGATGGTCACGATGAAACGACAGCTTGCATTACCTACGCCGCAGGAAAAGTGGTGGGTCAGCCTTGCCGAGATGAAAAACAGGCAGCACTCCAGCCTTCCACAGCTCTTATCCTCATCTCCATCAGCAAGCTCTATACCGTACTACATATCGAAAATATTTAAAGACTTTATAGCTCTTCGATTCAAAGACATATACTTCAAGAACCAGTCGAGCTTGTCGTGGTAGTCTCCGCCTAGGTTCATGATGGCCGGTGGAACCCCACTTCCCGCTTTTGAACACGAGCCACTTCCCGACTCAACTACACACTTCCGTCTACTACACATCACTCGAGGCAAATTTGGACAACACGTCGAATGCGAGATATCTGCATGGCCCATTGATCATCCACCAAGATACTATGCGATATCATATACTTGGGGCGACCCCGCCGATACGACTAAAATCACAATCAACGGCAGGTCGCTGGTTGTACGACGAAACTGCGAATATGCCCTGCAACAGGCTTTCACATCCAATGCCAGCAATTATTACTGGGTAGATGCTATATGCATTGCACAAAAGACGCAAGAAAAGAATCACCAGGTCGGGATCATGGGTCAAATCTACTCGGAAGCTGAACATGTTTTCGCTTGTGTTGGGCCACATGCGGACGATAGCGAATACCTGTTCCGCATGCTCTACAAACACCGTCCCCTTTTAGAGTCTCTTTCCATGACTCGTTTTCCAGCGCTCTATCGCGAACGGGGATGGTTATATCCCAGTCTCATACAGCCGCAGCATTCAGGAAAATTGTGGGTTAGATTGCGCAGCATTCTGATCACCTCAAACTGTCAGAGGTTGTACAAATCCTTCATGTCCTTCATGAATAGGGCCTACTTCCAACGTACATGGGTACTACAAGAGCAGCATCTAGCTTCAGAAGTTTCTTACCTTTGTGGAGCGACCGTACAGGAAGGGGAAGGTCTGTTGGTGCTCAGCTATAATCTGCGTCATTGGTCAGGGATTGCTGAATTGAAACGATTGGATCGTTGTAAGAGATACCTGGAAAGAGACAACTTGTCGTTTCTATACGTCTCCGACGTCCAAGGAAGGGACCGCAAAAGGTCACCACAGATGCGCTGCCTGGATCTCGCATGCGAAACCAAAGAACAGACTCTGAAATATGTTCTAGACGACATGGATAAATTCAAGTGCACCGATCCGCGCGACCGTTTGTATGGCATTCTAAACCTTGTACTCTGGCCAGAACAGAAAAAGCCCGCCCCTGATTACAACAGGGACAATTTTGAGGTTGCACTCGATGCTTTACATCTCATGTCAGATGTTGCATTGGAACAAATGAATTGGACCGATCGTTTACTCGAAATGTTTCATGTCACACTGGCGGACGAATCTCTGCGCCGAGCCATCGCAGTGCGTTCCAACTTGGACCAGAAAACCACTACTCCGACGCACAGAAGCTCTGCGCACTTTAGTATGATAAATACGTACTGGAGGAGCATGCAGATTAGCAATGTTACAGCATCTTCGAATGATAACACAGCGTGGACATGGATTGCCTGCGAGGGTAAAGATCTGATACATGTACAAGTACCGCTTGATACAAGAGTGGGCGATTGGTATGTTGAAGGCGTAAGATGTGAGTGTAATACTAAGCGCGCAGTATGTCATTGTGGAGGTTTCTCCAACGAGGGGCTTATAATTAGGAGTTCAGGGGATGAAAAATACTTCTTGGTCGGGCCGGTGTTCTCAGAGCTGTTGCTTGGTCATCATGCCTTCAGCACACACCGCGGGTTTAGGGGGTACTGGGACTCTGAGGATTGTCTGATTTTGGCATGGCATCGCCACCAACTTCTTGATTATGAACACACACCAGACAGAATAGCCGAGTTCGTCAACGCACGTATTTGTGCTTGGGATGGGTCATCCTACTTCGAGAGAGTGTAACAGGAACCCCATCTTGGATGGGTATCATGACATCTGACATTCAATTCGTCACACAGTTGCTAGGACAACACCCAGGAAAGATTCCATGAGAAGAGCAAAGGGAATTTTACATATTTGAGATGGGAGGACACGGGCGATGTAATGTTTGCAACTCCTGTAAATCAGATATTTTGCTATATGTTATGAGGTCCGAGCCGTACTGTTGTGATTACGATTCAGAGGATTCCATCATTACCAAGGATGTGCAAGAGAACAGGCTACAAAGGTATTAGTAGACGCCACGAGCAGATTTGTTGTGTGCACCTTGCTGTCAGGTTTGTGATGCCAGCGGTGAAGACAGTAGCGCAGTTTGGGCCTTGACAAACATGCTCAATGATGGGTTATGTGACAAAGAAGGCAGAAAAACAAGTTTTGGTTGAGGTCGACTAATGTGTACTAAGTTTGCCTGCAGCGCACCATATTCGCGCAGTGTGATGGTCGGAAATACGGGACGGAAGAGGCCGAGATAGCTACACAAGCAATGGAGTGAGGGACACGTCACGTTTCAATTCAATGTGACAAAGGAACGAGTGGTTGTGGCGGGCCTTGTTCGTTTGAGGTCCAGGGGGGCACAACCAACACGTGGTGGGAGATTGACAGGTAGATCTCAGGGATAGGGCGCCGTGTGAGACAGTCCTTGCCACGCAACTTGTCTTTGGTGTCGCAGGCTACTGAATTCGATGACGTTTGGTGATGTTCCAAGTTTGTGTTTCGACGCTTGCGGAGGAGCCGAAGCCCCACATGAAGACGACCAGGAACAACACCACGGCCGGATGCGCGATGCAGGCAGGTGGATTATGGTGAGGAGTGCCTCAGACGCGGTCGCAAAAGCGGTCGATTAAAAGGACCGAGCCGCATCTCCTTTTCGACATGTTGAAGGCCAGGAACAGGCTAGCGCTGAAGCTAGAGATGCACCAATCTGGTGTAATGTAAGGTGTTTCAGAACGGGGCAGGGGCATGGCGTTCGGGGAAAGAGCGACCAAGGAGGACCCCAAAATAATTCAACCTCCTACCTGGCTCCAAGACGACATCTCATCCCACGACGTGCCCCCTACCCCCGACGTACACGCGCATTGCTATTTACTTGTTTATTCGCCCCGTCTCGGCCGCGTCACCGTGACTCGCATGTTCCCCATAGACCCGCGCCCGACCTCCGCACCGCCGCCGGTGCCTCAGCCGCTCCCTTCGTCGACAAACGACCAGATAACGCATGCGACGTCTGTAATCTTCCGCTGGACGACACACGCGATCCCCCATCCTTTTTGATATCACTGGAGCCACACGTGCCACGCTTACCGCATCTCATACACGACTTGAGCCGGCCATTGATTGCGCCGCAAACCTGCTTGGCCATTGCTCAACGACCAAAGAACGACAGACGGTGAAAGCGCGAAGGGGGATGAGCTAGGATGACGCGACCTCACATAATTAGAGCAGGTACGGACTTGGACGACAGGGCGTGATGTGGCGTGCACTGGCTAATCGAGGAGGGTAGACACGATCGACCTTCAGGAAAAGACGTCGCCCACCGCCCAAGACCATTCGCAGCAGCCCCAGCACCCCGCGCCTCTTGGAATCGGCCCAGCTGCGCCTCACCAACAGGCCGCTATTCGACATGTAGAGGAAGAGCGCCACTCCGAGGAGGCGCGCCTGCATGACGCCTGGAGTGATGCTGGCACCACGTTGCGAGACGACCCCGGTTCCGACGATGAGCGCACGATTGTGAACAACTCCAATGGGCAGAGGCGCTCCAGTCAAGATGAACAGGCTGTCAAGCTAAACGGTGGAACTTCTGGCGACAGTGACGATGCGGACATGCAGGACGCCGATGAGGAGGACATGGACGACGATATGATGGACAAGATCTCGAGCTCGCCCTCGATAGATGATGGTGGGTATCCCTTGCCTTCCTACCCTGCGTTCTGGCCGGCAAGACAAGAGTCTCTGACTCCGCAGTCTTCGCCGTTGATAGGCGCTTCTTCTTCCCCGTTCATACACACACCCCTTCATTTTCCTATTCCTGTCTCCCACGCTCGAAGACCACTCAGCGTCCCAGCGTGCGAGACGTCCCCTTTGCCCACCCATCGGCCAACGTCGATTCCCATTTCATTTCAACACACACAGTCAACGGAGCATCATCGTGGTGAGTATACCTGGACAAGGACCACCAACGGATCAGACAACAATGCCAGGGCGGATACCAAAGTGGATATGAGCCCGAGAACTGCACGTTTGAAGGCGGTCGAATATCGCATACAGGCCGTGAGAGAAGACTCGCAAGCATCTATCATCTCTGAACTTGATGAGGAGCATGTGATGAGTGTGTTGAAACCGATCAGCCGTACCCTTCTGGACGAATGTGACGAAGCACCGTTTCTGGAGTCCATTTCAACTCCATCTCGAGGGTCGGACGAGACACCAGCGTGTCCCGAAGACGACGAGGATGGTTGGACAACAGACAGCGATGCCGATTCCTGGGACGAGGACCTTGACCAAGACAACGATGATGCATCCGATGACGTTTCTTTCTCTGAAGATCCCAGATTTATCGACTCAGGTTGGGGAGGCGAATGCTTACGAGAAACAGAAGACATCGATTTCGAATTCGTCTACGCTCTGCACACTTTTGTCGCGACCGTCGAGGGTCAGGCAAACGCAACAAAAGGCGACACAATGGTATTACTTGACGACAGTAACAGCTACTGGTGGCTGGTACGAGTCGTCAAGGACAATAGCATTGGTAAGTATATATGAACAAGGTTTGAGCCATGCTGACCAAGGTTGCAGGTTACCTACCCGCGGAACACATCGAAACACCCACAGAACGACTAGCACGTCTCAACAAGCACAGAAATATTGATCTTTCAGCGACAATGCTCGGCGATACAGCTGAGAAATCGAAGAATCCACTCAAGAAGGCAATGCGACGGAGAAATGCAAAGACAGTACAATTCGCACCACCCACCTATGTCGAAGCTTCAGACTACGACTACTCATCCGATGAGGAGGGTGAAGGCGAGCTTTTCGGTGGCCCGGAGCCTAAACAACAGCAAGCAGTCGCACAAAACGACGAGGCTACTGAAGAAGGCGACCTGCAAGTGCAACCGCTCAAGGTAAACGGCGGAAAGAAGGATGCCAATGGCCAAACCGAAGGTGATGCACGAAGCTCAAGCGAAGATTCTACCAAACGAGACGAAGACAGACAAAGAGGAAGCGAGGATGCGGTTGATCGGCCATTGGACCCCAAAGTATCGCGTAACGGCACGGTTCGCAACACAGACTCGTTCTTCAAGGACGAAAATACCGAAACACGCAAAATCACACTCACTCCTAATCTTCTCCGCGATGACTCCAACACTTCAACCGGAGGGACTCGCGAGCGTACGGCCAGTCTCGAAAGTTTGGAGAAGAACGGATTTGCAGACAAAGTCAAGGATGATAAGAGGAAGAAAGAAAAGAAGTCAGGAATGCTCAGTGGACTCTTCAAGCGTAAAGATAAGAAAGGCAAGGGCGCGCAGGACTCGATTGATGGTGAAATCGAGAAGCCAGATGAGGGCGGTCGTAGCTCGCCACAGTCGAAACCATCAGAAGAGTCCTTGGAACGGTCATCGGCTGAGCAGACGACAGCTGCTACAGCCTCGGCGCCTGCTAGGCAATCGAGTAAGGGAAAACTGCACAAGAACCAGCGTAGCCGAGACGATTCCCCGCAAAAGACCAAGGGCATTTTGAAGACCGAAAGCCCCACCGAGATGATTGCAGAATCAGATGTTCAGCCGGATGACAACCAGCCTACTGCTCAACAAACGACAGCATCTGTGCGTCTAGTATCACCGGAGCAGAGCGACCCAATCAAGCCATCTGTAGGAGAGCAGACAGCGGTATCTAGTCCAACGTCTAACACTGTTGGATCAAGGAATCCGTTTAGCAGTATGATGAAGCCTCAGCAGGAAGGAGAAGTTAAACGCGAGAAGGTGCACAAGGCAAAGCAGCGTATGCAACTCGATGACTTCGATTCAGACGAAAGCAGCGATCCTTTTGCGGATCCTGACGCTCAAAATAAGTCGACTGAGACTGAGGCAGCTGAGAAAGCTGGGGGGCGCCTTTCAGAATCACCAGTCCACGTCTCTGCAGCAGATGCGCAGCCATTGCAAAAAGAGAACATGACGGACAGAGACAAAGAGTTGGACTCTCACCATGTCCCGGGCCTGTCGACTGATAGCTCCAGTCAAGAGACGAGCTCACCGATATCAACGCCGACACCCGACGACAGCCCCATGAAGACCATTCCAGAAGACAGCACAGTCACTAAATTTTACTCCGAGAACCCTTCATCTACGCATACTACCATGAACCCACCCGGTCCTCCACCTTCAGGACCTGCCCCCATGCCCTCAAAGGGCAGCGAACCCTCACCACCCGTCTCTTCGGAGAGCACCATGCTCCCCGCATGGTCCGACGCTTCGCTTCGCGCCTACCTCGACGACGGCAGCGAGATCCGCGACATGCTGGTCGTCATCAACGATACTACCGGCGTTGTACCCGTAGGCCCTGAACACCCTTGGATGAAGAATTACCTCGCCGAGGAAACGAAGACAATGCAAGGATTGAGCGGCGAGCTGGACCGCCTGCTCAACGCACTAATGGAAAAATCAATGAGGAGGGCGGGGAGCGGGGCGAGTAAAGCCAGCACGCGTAGTGCAAATGGTAACTTGACTGCAGGGAGGTTTTGATGAGAGTGACAGTCGTGGTGGTAGTACTGTTGTTGCTGTTCGTTATTTGAGGACCCTTTTTCCTTCTATTGTTCTTATACCCTAGGGACCTTTTCTCTTTTTCTACTCCTCACTGAGAGTCCTTAAACTGGCGTATTCTGGGGATTGCGTGGGACGTCATTATGTGGGATGAAATCTTGGGTTGTTTATTTTTTCGTAGCTGGGCTTTTTACTTCTTCCCAGCCTCTGCGAGTTTGTTGCGTTCTATTTTCCACCCATTTTTGTTTTTGGTTCGAACTCTGGAGTCTGTGTGCTTTGCACGCTTTTTCACATGAACTATGTCGTTTTATATCCTTCTTCTTCTACCTTCACTCTCTCGCCATCTCCCTTTCACCTATTTTCACAATGGCTCCCCCTTCCTCTTCCCCATATCCGCATGGCTGCGTCGGCTGGACTGGCAATAGATGTTTTCCAAGCAAAATCGTCTCCAATACCCATTTTTCAGCTCCTGCGTTTGTCTCTCTATCATTGCAGCTCTCTCTTTCGTGAACTGCAGCGCTCGCTTGTAAACTGCTCTCCTTGTAGTTGGTGGTATCTCTCGTTTCCTCTGCGTTGCGTGGCGGGAGTTTGTTTATTTGTACTAGCTTATGTAGCTGAGGTCTTTTATGGAGTTGTACCTCCCTGTGGGAGTTACTACCGTGTTGTCTTCTGTGGACTGGGATGGCTTTGTGTCCCTTGCGTACGTGTGATAAGTGATGTTGGTGGTCGAGGCAAAACAACGTGACGGGATGGTCAAGAGAGGTAGGGTGCGGAAATCATCTCCTGGCGACGGGGCTGTAACCAGGCCAGGATGGGACGGAGTGAGCATATATAAAGCCTCGTCCCTGTGTTGCTCTCTCTTCTCTTTCCTTTCCCACTTCTCTCATAGTCCAAAAATCTACCAGTCTAAAATGTAGATGACTATGCAATATGTCTTCTTTCAAAAATTGTCCGCTACCTACCGA
>Ga0265797_10008288_pt1 | contig 13892 bp, 9 predicted proteins | sample P2T30metagenome_FD_192433 | JGI IMG/M metagenome (GOLD analysis project Ga0265797, IMG submission 192433) | Plant litter microbial communities from East Loma Ridge, Irvine, California - P2 T30 | ecosystem: Environmental > Terrestrial > Plant litter > Unclassified | place: USA: California... | reverse complement strand
TGGGTGCGCACGCGGGCGCGCACGATCGGGGGGCTGATCGGCTTGGTGATGTAGTCGACCGCGCCGGCTTCGAAGCCTTCGACTTCGTCATCGGTCTCGGTCAGCGCCGTCACGAACACCACCGGCACCGAGGCGGTGGCGGGATTGGCCTTGAGCGCGGCGCACACCTCGTAGCCCGACATCCCCGGCATCATCACGTCTAGCAGGATCAGGTCGGGATGCTCCTGGCGCGCCAGTTCGAGCGCGCGCGCGCCGTCCTTGGCGAACAGCAGGCGATAGTGGTCCTGCAAGATCTGGCGCAGCAGTTGCAGGTTGCTCGCTTCGTCGTCGACGGCCAGGATCAGGGGGCGGTTGTTCGGTTGGTTCATGCGGAAAGTTCGTCAAGTTCGTCTTGCAGTGGTTCGATGACCTCGGCGACGATGTCGGCCTCGGCGCGCAGCACCGTCAGCACGGTCTGGATATGCTCGATGGCCAGGTCGAAGTCGAAGTCGGCGATCGCCGACTGCACCTGGGCCACGCGCGCGGCGCTTGGATGCGCGGCCAATGCCGAGGCCAGGCTGGCCATCGCGCCATCGTTCAGGGCGCCGCGCTGCAGCGCCTGCAGCAGCACGCCGCCGGCACGGCGCGCGCGCGCCAGATTGACTGCGCCCCCCGCACTGAGCGCGGGGCATGGCGCAGCCCCGGCAACGTCTTGCAGCGCGAGCAGCGCCGCATCGAGCGCGTGGCTGGCATTGACCAGCGCGGCGGCGGTCTTGCGTTCGTCGGTCGGCACCGCGTCGGTAGCCTGCTCGAGCACGGCCAGCGTGTCCGACAGCAGTTCGAGGCCGATGTTGGCGGCCGCGCCGCGCACCTTGTGCGCCAGCATGCGCAGTTGCTGGTGTTCGCCGGCTGCCGCGTGCAGCAGCATGCTGGTGCCTAGCTCCGCATACTGGCGGCTGAAGTGGGCCAGGGCTTCGGCGTAGGTGTCTTCGCGTCCGCTCCAGCGGTGCAGGCCGGCGCGCCGGTTCAATACTTCGCGCGGCCCGTTCGGCACGGCGGTCGCGGCGGCGGCGCTGCCGGTGGGAAGGCCGAGCACGCGCGCAATCTCGTGCGACAGCGCGAACCAGTCGACCGGCTTGCTGGCAAAACCGTCCATGCCGGCCTCGGTGCTGGCAACCCGGTGCTCGACCAGCACGCTGGCAGTCATGGCGATGATCGGCAGGCGCACCCGGCCATGGCGCGCTTCATGTTCGCGAATCGCACGGGTGGCGTCGAGACCATCCATGGTCGGCATCTGGAAATCCATCAGCACCAGGTCGAAGTCGCCGCTGGTGGCCAGTTCGACCACGGCGGCGCCGTCGCGCACCGCGGTCATGGTGTGGCCACGGCGCTGCATCAACAGCTGCATCAGCTCCAGGTTCTGCGGCACATCGTCGGCCACCAGCACGTTCAGCGGCGGCAGCACGGTGGCGCTGCGCACCCGCGGCGCCTGGGTAGCGAAACGCGCCAGCACCAGCGGCACGCGCACGTGGAAGGTGGCGCCCGAGCCGAGTGTGCTCTCGGCCCAGATGCGCCCGCCCATCAGCTCGACGAGCTGCTTGCTGATCGTGGTGCCCAGACCGGTGCCGCCGAAACGGCGCGTCATCGAGGCGTCGGCTTGCGTGAACGGGTCGAAGATCGCAGCCAGGCGCTCGGGCGCGATGCCGATCCCGGTGTCGGTCACGGCGATGCACAACTGGTCGGCGTCGGCCTTGACGCTGAGCGTGACGCCGCCGCTGGCAGTGAACTTGATGGCGTTGTCGAGCAGGTTGGTGAGCACCTGGCGCATGCGCAGCTCGTCGCCGCGCAGGCCGGTCGGCAGCGCCGGGTCGTAGCGGATGTCCAGGTGCAGGCCCTTGGCGCGCGCATTGGCGGCCAGGGTCGAGGACAGTTCGTCGATCAGCGACAGCAGGTTGTAGTCGTTCTGTTCGAGCTCCACCGCGCCTTTTTCGAGCTTGGCGGTGTCGAGGATTTCGTTCAGCAGGCGCAGCAGGGCGCGGCCGGCGTTGCGGATGGTGTCCAGGTGGCGCCGCTGTTCGGTGTCGAGTTTACCGTCGAGCAGCACGTCGGTGAAGCCAAGAATCGAGTTCATCGGGGTACGGATTTCGTGGCTCATATTGGCCACGAAGGTGGCGCGCGCCGCTGCCGCCTGCTCGGCCGTTTCCTTGGCCGCGCGCAGCGCTTCTTCCATCTGGCGCCGTTCGCTGATGTCGAAGATGACGCCGTCGAGCCACGCCAGTTCGCCATGTTCATCGCGCACGGCAGTGCCGTTTTCCCACATCCAGCGCACGCCGCCGTCGGCATGCAGCACCCGGTATTCGACCAGGTAAGGGCGGTTCTCGCGCAGCGCGGTGCCGGCCTCCTTGGCCACGCGCATGCGGTCTTCGGCGTGGATCAGGGCGCCGAACACGCGCTTGGGCGGCTGGCCCAGGAAGTCGCCCGCCGGATAGCCGGTGAGGCGCTCCACGGCGTCGCTCATGAACACCATCGGCCAGTCGCCATTGAGCACGCTGCGGTACGAGATGCCGGGAATATTCCCGATCAGCGAGCGGAACTGCTGTTCGCTGGCGCGCAGCGCCACTTCCATTGCGCGCTGGTCACTGATGTCGGTGACGAAGCAGACGAACAGGTCCTGTTCGCCGTAGCAGGCGTGGCCCATCGAGCCGCGCACCGGCGTCAGGCTGCCGTCCTTGCGCAGTGCGGTGGTCTCGGTGGTGGTGCGAAAGCCCGCGAGCGTGCCGCTTTCGAGCACGTGCATCAGGCCCTTCTTGTTGTTGCGGTCGGCGTCATTGAGCAGCAGGGTGATGCTGCGCCCGACGATCTCGTCGCGCGCCCAGCCGAAGATGCGTTCAGCCGAGGCGTTGAATTCGGTGATGATGCCATCGCGCCGCACCGTGATCACGCCTTCGACGGTGGTGGTGAGCAGGGCGCGCATCCAGGCTTCGCTGCGCGACAGATCGAGATACATCTGGCGGTAGCGCAGCAGGCCGTTGGCGGCCACCACGGCCAGGCACAGCACGATGATGCTCACGCTAAGGGCCAGCGCCAGGAAGTCGCTGTTGCTGGCGACGGTATCGGCCTGCTCGACCGCGCCGACAAAGCGCGCCGCCGCCATCCCGGTATAGTGCATGCCGGCGATGGCGCAGCCCATCACGATCGAGGCCAGCACCAGGCTGCGTGATTCGGACATCCACTGCAAGCGCGACAGGCCCGAGCGCACCCACAGCGCCAGCGTGGCCAGCACCACTGCGACCACGATCGACAGCGCGAACATCAGCGGATCGTAATGCAGCGACAGCGCGGTGCGCATGCCGTGCATGCCGCTGTAGTGCATGGCGCCAATGCCGGCGCCGACCAGCACGCCGCCGGTGAGCAACTCGGTGCGGCCGATCTGCGGCCGCGAGATCAGGTTCAGTGCCACGAACGAGGCGCCGATGCTCGGCAGGCTCGACAGGATCGTGGTCCAGTGATCGTAGTGGGTTGGCGTGCACAGGTTAAACGCCAGCATGCCGATGAAGTGCATCGACCATACCCCGGCGCCCAGCGCCAGGCTGCCGGTGCCGAGCACGATCGCGCGGTGCGCCGGATTGCTGCTGGCGCGGCCGGTGATCTGCAGTCCCATCCAGGAGGCGAAGATCGCCACCAGCACCGACAGCACCACCAGGCGTGGTTCGTAGATTCCATAGCTGAGCATGGAAGGGTCGGTGGGAACGTTGAATATTGGCAGCATGGTTATTAAAAGTTGACTTCAGGCACCAAAAATTGACTAGAAGCGCAAGTATCGCATTTTCCGGATTGGGTGTGGTGTTGTTCTAAGGAATGAGAGGTAAATTGACAACATTGTGTGGCATTGATGCTACCCACTCGTGGTAGATGCAGCGTCTTAACACGGCGCTCTCATAGTGAAAACATAAGTCCGATGTACTTATTGGCGATGTTAGGAGACGCTGACAGTTCACCCAGCAGTTAGTAGCCGGATTCCGTTTTTACTGATTTAATGGAAGGTATAACGGCGGCTTACGAGATAGCTTGAGCGCTGGGACAACAAAAAACCCGCGATGCCGTTGCAGCATGCGGGTTGATGTCAGTGCTAATGGGTGGTGTCCGGCCGGAATCGAAGAGTTGGCCGAAACCCGCATGGTTGCTAGGTTCTCGTTGCGGGCTCGTCTGTGGCATGGATGCACCTATGGATGCTCAACTGTTTAAGGTATGGGTGCAGATTTCCATTGTCGACGCACGCACCATAGGGGTTTGGACCCATGCTGCGGATCGAGGTTCGCTTGTCGTTCGAAGTGACCCGGTAGCAGACATCACTACGGCTCAGACCACTTCGTCATGACGAAGTCGCCGTGTTCGTCATGACGAACTCTTTGCCTGTCAGGTCAGCGCCGGTCTGACTGCCCCCAAGGTCCGTTTGTAGCCGGCAGCCCGTATCAAGGCCTCGGACCCTGTCGGCTAGCGCGAATGCATTCGACCGCCCATTGTTCCACTTCGCTTGCCACCCACGCAGACGATCTACCGCTGAGCTTCACCGGCTTCGGGAAGTCTCCTTTCTTAATCGCGTCATAGACGCTACTCCGCGACTTGCCGCAGATGGCGAGCACCTCTTTAAGTCTGAGGAACCGAACGTTGGCATGATTGCTCGACACACGGCGTTCAGCCGCCACATCGACCGCTTGCTGATCCATGTACGCCTCCAAGTGAGTCTGGAAAGAAGCATCGCTTTGCGTAGCTGGATCGCGCAGGTTTCGCAGTGTTGTTGGCGACGTGACTGCATAAGCGTGATTAGCTCGGCTGCGACGCAGTTAGCAGTATGCCGTCGGGTAGCGGACTGAACATTGCGCTCGTAGCTATGCAAGGGTCATTAAACTCAGATCGAGCGTGTTGAAGGCAGGTGTTTGGGTTTGGCTTTTGGAGGCAGGATAGACTGCCGTCTCCCATTGTTAATCTCTTCGAGATTAACAATGGGTCGCGTCTCTTCGGGCGATAACGTTGAAGTCACAACAGGGGCCGGTAATGGACGACCTCAAACTTTGGCGTACAAAAACCGCGTTCTTAAAGAGAAGAAACGCAGTTTCATGACCCGTGAAGTGGCTAGTGCGCGAGAACAAGGACTCAGACAGTTGTGTACAGGGAAGCCCTAAGGTATCGCTTAAGTGCTCATATTCAACTAAATAATTGTGATTCTTGTCTGTTTGTAGGCTAAAATATTGTTGCACTTATGCTCTGATTGTCAAATTTTAGCTTAATATCTTTAATTCAAATATGTTAATGAACCGCCTTTATAGCCCTGATGAGGGTGATATGTTATACCACTATTGTTCGACTTCGACTTTTCATGCGATAGCGAGCAATGCGACAATCAGGCATAGTGATATCAACATGCTCAACGACGCACTTGAAACCCGCTGGGCGTATTCGATTTTCGAAGAGGCCGCTACCCGATTAATAAAGCGCGTTGGGGTTAAGGAAGATGCGCCAGAAATAACAGTCGATTTTATCGACTCAATTGATGATATTCTTTCGCCATCTCAATTGATTGCCCATCCTTTTATTTCTTGCTTTTCTCTTGAGCCCGACATACTCAGTCAATGGAGAGCATATGCTGACGACGGAAGCGGTTTCGCTGTCGGATTCGACGCACGAATGATACGAGCACAGATTCCTGCAACCTTCCTATGTGTTCTCTATGATAAGGAGCAGCAAATTCAAGAAATGATGGTTGCCTTAATTGTCATATATACTACAAAGATGTCATTGGGCGAAAAGTGGCATGGCCGATTTTTCATCGACTGCATGTTGCTTGCGGTGTTTATGACATCTCTAAAACATCCAACGTTCGCAGAAGAGAAAGAGGTTCGTGCTGTTCGGGTAATAGATGTCGAGCCACATGGGAATCTTCTTAGGTTCGTCGACAAAGGTGGAAAAGTCAACGACAACGTAAAGGTCGAGGGCACGCCGGTGTCGTTTCAAGTCAGAGATAATCATTTGTCTGCCTATACCGACGTGCCACTTTGCCCGGCGGAGACCGAGACCCCGCTCAAAAAATTGATACTTGGGCCAAAGAATTCTAGCGCTCACGGAAATCTACAGTTATTCTTAGGCGGGCTGGGTTATACGGATATCGAGATTGGACATTCAGAGACATCATACCGTTAGATTCTACGACCAGAGGGGGCAATGCTTCTAGGCCTTAAGATGCAGACGAACTGCCAAGGTTCGTTTGATAGGGTGACCGTCAGAGGGTGAGTCGGCACTGGCTTGCGAGTTAGATAAATGGTTGACAAGAAAAATAGGGTTTACTTATAAAAATAAGGGATACGTGATGGATGACCAAGATTATAAAAGCCGTCTTACTTTTTCATACCTCATGGGTGTGCAAAGAAGCACCGAAGAAGGGGTTAGTACCCTTGATGGACTGATTCCACTATTCGCACCTATTTTACAGCCTTTCGCGGGGCAGATCTTCGATCCTGGTTTGATTGCATCGCATTTCACGTCTGTCTACGGGGCAAAAATTCATCCTTATGCTATTTCTTCGATTTCGCAAAGACTATTTGAGGCAGGTTATCTTGTCGAGACAGGTAAGGATAGAAAAGGCAATTTAGTCGTTTATACTATTTCTGAAGCGATAAAAATAGATTCCACAATCGCTGAGGACGAGGTCGATGAACTCTTCCTGGCATTTCGGAAATTTGCAGGACATCAGGTCGAAAGTCATTCATTGCCATTTTTTGAAGATAGTGAATTGGATGATGCTTTTATCGAGAGATTGCAAAGTTTCCCGCTTCCCGATCCGCGGGCGTGGAAAGTCAGCGCAAGCGCATCGAAGTCTACTATTACGCTGCCGAGATTTTCTAAACTTGATGACGCAACTATTTTGGCGGAGCGAAAGATTCAATGGTTGAACGCTATCTTCTCAGACTTTGTATTAAATGAGGTTCTTCCGGGTAGTCATCAATATGAGATTTTCGAAAAAGTTGCAGCCGGTTCAATTGTCGTAGAAGCAGTACTAAACTTTAGTGATCCGAAGCCCGAAAAGGACTTAAAGAACACTTGGTTTCTTATAGATACACCGTTGCTTATGGATCTTTTGGACTTGGATTCGCCGCAACGACATATTTTTGCTGTAGAGATGTTTGCCCAGTTGCGGAAAGCAAACGCTCGGTTGGGCGTATTCTCGCACTCCCTAGATGAAACTTCCAATAATATAAAAGCCGCACTTGCAGCATATTCAGATCGGAATTCTCACGGCGCCATTGGTATTCGAATGATTTCTGATTATAATTTTGTTAAGAGAATTGGGCTTGTTCAGCAAAATCTAAAACTTGAAATTAAAAACCTTGGGTTCACGGTATTTGAATCGCCCTCGTCCGTGGCGTCCTTGGGGCATCTTTCGCAGGATGTCGAGCACCACTTATCCAATAATATTGGCTCTTACAGCAAGGATACTGCGCGGTTGCGAGATTCTAATTCAATCGCGGGCGTTGTAAGATTGCGTGGTACTCATAGATCTAGTAGGCAGGATTTTTCGTCAACTAAATATATCTTTGTGACGCGAAATTCAAGATTGGCGTCACTTTCTGAAAATTTTCTGATTTCTCAAAAAATTTATCGCTCGGATGAAATGCCCGCTGTTGTAACCGATAGTTCTTTGGCAGCCGTTCTTTGGTTAATGTTTGGTTCGGCTGAATCATCCAGTTTGCCTTATAAGAGACTTTTGGCAAATTGTACGGCTATACCGCAGACTGATCAAAATATCCGACAAAGAGTTTTGAAATTAATAGCCGACGATAATTCGGAATTGTCCAAGTCTTTTCAAATATGGTCTCGAACGCCTCGTGGTGCTGAGGTCATGCTACGGGGTTCGCTAGGTGACCCTGAGCTTATTACGGCCAATAACCTGCACGAGTTCATTGAGTCCGTTAAGCTGGCTGCAGGTAGCGAGGCTGCCGAGACAGTAAGATTAGAAATGCAGCATCAGCTTGATGCGGCGCTCGAAAACCAGAGCGAAATCAATGCTGCTCATGAAGGTGAAAAATCCGTACTCCGCTCTACTCTGCAGGAGAATACTCTTGAGCTCAATTCTGTGAAGTTGCTACTTGAGAAAAATACCCGAGAGAGTAGCGCTCTAATTGGGAAAATAAGCGCAGATATCGATACCTTAAAATCTGACTTGTATAAAGCGGCTGTCCAACGTGAGTTGGATAGAGAAAGAATTCTGCAGGCTTTAGTTGGTAAGCTTCCAGCCATACAACGCAAATGGGACATTATCCTCGGTGTATCTGCGGGTTGTCTTGCGGCGTCTTTGGCAATATCAACTTATATATTCGATAAGCATTTTACGGTCTCAGATTTCTGGGATCCGATAGTAATGTACAGTCTGTTTACCCTAACTGGAGTTTTGACAGCTTGCGTCTATGGGCCAATTCCAAATTTTCTTTTCCAAAGATTTATTAATTCGCGAAAGTTGAATTTCGTTGTTTCGCAACTGATGATAATCGGTGAGACTTCTCTGATGAGAACTTATGATTTCGATGTTGTCGAGCATCGATTCGTCAAGAAGATCGGTGCATTATCCTTGGATGTAAAAGATTAATTAGCCATATTTCATGGCTAATTAACTAGGGAAAAGGCTCAATGTGATATTAGTAGTTTAGTTTCGTGCGATCATGTTCCTCGCCGTAGCTGGCCTTTGTTTCGTGCAAAGGCTATGCTGGGCGAATTGATTGCTGGGTTCAGCAGTCCCGGCATTCAATCGCACTAGGAGTAGTTGGCAGCATGAGTTCAAGCATTCACCCGCAGGCCCGTACCACCCCGAAGATCCGCCAGGAGATCAAGGATTCGGGCTTGTCTTCCAGAGAAGCCGCCAAGGTTTTCAATATCACGCGAGCCACTGCACAGAAGTGGCTGGGACGCGAGGATGTACAGGATCGCTCGCACCGCGCTCACACGCTGCATACGACCTTGAGCCAAGCCTAGAAAGCCATTGTCCTGGCACTGCGTCAGTCGCTTTACCTGCCGCTCGACGACCTGCTCTTCATTACCAAGCAGTACATCAATCCAGCCGTCTCGCGCACTGGCATTGCGTGCCTGCTCAGCGTGAAGGCATGTCGCGACTGACAGACTTGATTGCGACGACCGAGGGAGAGAAGGTCACGCCGAAAAAGACTTTCAAGGACTACGAACCCGGCTTCATTCACATCGACATCAAGTATCTGCCGCAGACGCCGGACGAGACCTCGCGGTGTTACCTCTTTGTCGCTATCGACCGGACAACGCGCTGGGTTTTCATGCACATCTGCGGCGATATGACGGAGGCGAGCAGTGTCGATTTCTTGCGTCGGCTCAAGCTGCCTTCGCCCATCAAGATCAATAAGATCCTCACCGACAACGGCTCGCAATTTACCGACCGTTTCGCTACCAAAGACAAGAAGCCCAGCGGCAAGCACGCTTTCGACGTTGCTTGCGCAGCCCTTGCCTGCCAAACATCGACTGGCGCCGCCGCGCCATCCGCAAATCAACGGCATGGTCGAGCGCTTCAACGGGCGCATCAACGAGTTGCTGCAGCAGATACGCTTTGATAGCCGGGCCGACCTGCACGCCACCTTACAGAACTATTTGAAGCTGTACAACCACCACATTCCGCAACATGCCGTCGCCAGTAAAACGCCCATTCTCGCGCTCAAGGAGTGGCAACAGAAATGGCCAGAATTATTCGTTAACGCGTTTTACGATCAAACGGGACTCGACAGCCTTGTTTGATCGCATCAAGGTAGTCCGCCCACCGCTGCATCATCAACCGCCGAGCAGGCAGATGCGCCGTTCGGTTGTACGCGCGTCCATTGGGATCTTTCACGGCGTGAGCAAGCTGGTGCTCGATCAAATCAACCCGCTCGCCCAGCACTTCATCCATGATCGTGCGCGCCATCGCACGGAAGCCGTGACCAGTCATCATCTCCTTGCCGTAGCCCATGGCACGCAAGGCCGCGTTAATGGTGTTCTCGCTCATGCAGCGCTCGCCCGTTCGGACACTAGGGAACACGAACTTCCCATGCCCCGTAATCGCATTAAGCTCCCGTAGCACCGCGACCGCTTTCGTTGCCAGCGGCACGACGTGGTCCTGCCCCATCTTCATCTTGGCGCCAGGGATGCGCCATTCCGCCGCGTCGAGGTCGATCTCGGACCACTCGGCGGCACGAAGCTCTCCAGGGCGAACAAACAACAACGGCGCCAACTTGAGCGCGAAACCAGCGGACGCATGGCCGTTGTAAGCGTCGATGGCGCGCAGGAGTTGAGCAGCCTGTTCCGGCTCGGTCATTGCGGCGTAGTGCGCTTCCGGGACCACGGAAAGTGCGCCTCGCAGATCCGTGGTGACGTCGCGGTCAGCAAGTCCGCTAGCGACAGCGAACCGGAATACCTGGCCGCATAGCTGCTTGATCTTGTGCGCGGACTCGATCGCGCCTCGCGCCTCGATCCGTCGCAGCGCTGAAAGCACATCCTTGGGTTTGATGGTCGAGATAGGGATGGCGCCGATGACCGGGAAGACATTCGCTTCGAGCCAGGCGGTGTTCTTCTGTTGCGTGCTGGCAGCCCGGCTTGGTGCGGTCTTGGCCAGCCAGGCCCGGGCCACACCCTCAAAGGTATGTTGCGCTGCCGCTGCCATGGCCTCCTTCTCTTCGCGCTTGGCCCTTCCGGGGTCGATCCCCTGGTCCAGCAGCCGGCGAGCTGTAAGCCGTCTGGCGCGGGCCTCGGCAAGCGTTACTATTGGATACTTCCCAAAGGTCAGCCGGTTATTCTTGCCGTTCGGCTGCCTGTAGGCCATGCGCCAAAATTTTGTCCCGTTTGGCATGACTTCGAGATACATACCATCGCCGTCGCCCAAGGTATAGCTCTTGTCCTTGGGCTTGGCGTTCCGAACAGCGGTGTCCGACAGAGGGGCGCAGATCTTTGGCATTTTTTAATCCATGACGGTTGGCGTTTTTTATCCATATGGAGAAATATGGATTAAAAAACGCTGGATGGTGATGGACGAGGTCAAACGTCTGAGGACAAAAAAACCGCGTTCCCAGAGCGAGATACGCGGTTTCATGGACAATGCTGGACTACTCAGGATGAGTAAGTGGTGCCTCCGGCCGGAATCGAACCGGCACGCCTTACGGCGCTTGATTTTGAGTCAAGTGCGTCTACCAATTCCGCCACAGAGGCCCAACAGCAGGCGCGAATCTTAGCACATGCTGGGCGCTGCTGACCAGTGCGACGCGTAACTTGCTGCCGCCGGTATTGCGTCTGGCGCCCGCCTCACCTTTGGCGGAAAGCCGTTCAGCACGCCATCCGGTGCTGCAGCAGCCGCAGACTGCCCACCGGCCCCACCACCTCGAGCGCATGCGCCTGCACTGCCACCGTGATCGCGCCTTCCTGCCCGCGCAGCCATGGGCGCGGGCGGAAGTAGCAGATCCTGGCGCTGTCGCTCGCGCTGCGGCGGTAGCCCAGGCCGTCCATCGCTTCGTCGAGCGTGCTGAGCATGTAGTGGGCGTCGAAGCGGGTGCGCATTTCAAAGCGGCCCGGGCCCAGCATGGCCACCGGCAGCAGGGCGCCGGCCAGCGCCGGCAGGACGATGAAGGTGAGCGGGGTGTCGGGATCGATCAGGTGCATGGCCAGCACCAGCAGCGGCAGGCCGGCCAGCAGCGTCAGCGCCCATGGCAGCGACAGGCGCCAGGTGCAGACCTGGCGCAGGAACGCCGGCTGTTGTTGAATGCGCACAATCTCTGAAAACGTTACGCTTTTCATGGGGTCTCCTTGTGGCGCTGATGCAGCCAATCCGGGCGCGGATCGATGGCGACCTGAATATTCTGACGATCGCGTTTCAGCCCGGCTTGCGTCTGCTCAAACGCATCGTTGGAGACAGGTTCTCATAACGGCCATACATGCCGCGCACGTATGAATTTGACATGTTTTGTCAGCTTGAAAAGAAACAAGCCGCACATCGTGCGGTTTGTCGGGTCTGGCTGGAGGACGCTTCAGCGCGGACGGACGTACAGGCGGAAGCGTTCGTCGCGGTCCGAGGCGCGCCGGCCTTCCCAAAGCGGCGTCTGGTTGCGCAGGCCGTAGGCCGGCAGCAGGGCGCGCTTGTCCTTGCTGCGCACGCTGTCCTGCAGCAGCACGTAGTCGCAGCGGCCACCGGCCAGGGTGACGAAGGGCAGGCGGCCGTAGAACGCCAGCGACGCGCGCTGGGCCGGGCCGACATTGGTTTCGATGCAATTGGTGTCGGCCGGCAGGCGCGCGGCGATCTGCTGCGCTACGCCGGCGTAGCTCTTGCCGTAGTTCAGGTCGGGTAGGAACAGCGTCATCAGCAGCACCCACACCAGGATCAGGCCGCCGGACGACAGCACCACCGCGCGCCACAACACCGCCGGCTGGCGTGACAGGCGCCAGTGCACCAGCATGATCCAGCCGACGCTGGTCGCGGCGGCCACGGTGAAGGCGACGATGCCGATCTCGGGCGTGAATCCCGGCACCAGCTTGAGCGCATTGTGCGCCAGCTGGGCCGGCCAGCCGGTCAGCTTGGCGATCCAGAACAGCCAGATGATGGCGCCCAGCATGGTCAGCACCATGACCGAGAACCAGTCGATGGCGTTGATCGCGCCGCGCTTCATGGTCGGCAGGCCGAACGCGGCCATCAGGGCCAGCGGCGGCAGCATCTTGAGGAAGTCGCTGTTTTCGGGGATCGGGTCGGCCAGCAGTTGCAGCGTCAATGCCAGGAAGAAGAACACCGGCAGCACGATGTGCAGCATCTGCTGCTGGCGGCGCCAGGCCCAGATCGCCCACAGGGCGAACGGCCAGGCCGGCCAGAAGAACCAGACGCCGATGCGCAGGAAGGCTTTCAGCGAGGTCCAGCCCGGCAAGCCGAACTGCTCGGCGTTCCAGTTGAGCCAATCGGCGACCGGCGCCAGGCCATACGGCTGAATCAACAGCGCTGGCAGAATCCAGACCAGGGTCAGGCCGAATCCCACCGCCAGTGCGATGCCGAGGTCGCGCAGCGCGGCGTGCGCGGGCAGCTTCAGGTAGCGGGTGCAGGCGAACAGGGCGATGACCAGTACCAGCGGCGGCAGGAAGCCCTGGGTCAATGTCAGGCCGCCCAGCGACAGGCCGACCAGCACCGCATTGCGCGTGCTGGCGTGCTCGACGTAACGCACCGCGCGGTACATGAAGTAGGCCATCAAGGCGCCCTGCAGCGTGGCGGGCAGGGTCAGGTGGCTTTGCAGCAGCAGCCCCAGGCTGCCGAGGTAGATCAGTACCGCGGTGTCGCCCAGCGTGCGGCCGTAGTCGTTCGGTTCGGGCTGGCCGCCGAAGGCCAGGCGCAGCGGCTGCGCTTCGCTGCGCCGGCCCAGGTGGAAGGCGGTGTACCAGAGCGACATCGTGCCCAGCACGAAGATGGCGATGGTCGACATGCGCGCGGCCAGCACGTCGCCCAGGATCCAGCCGAACAGCTTGATGCAGACGGCGCCCAGCCAGAACGCCAGCGGGCCTTCGTCGACATTGGCCAGGCCGGCGATGTTCGGGTACAGCCAGTCATTGAGCGAGCCATGCGCCATGGTCCACATGATGCCGAAGCTGCCCGCGTCTTCCTTCCACAGGTCGCGCCCGATGATGCCGGGCAGGATGTACAGCATGCCCAGCGCGAGCAGGGCCCAGCGGGGCAGCGCCAGGGTGGCGGCGGCGGAAAGACGGACTGGTTTCATCGATAAGTCTGATGGAAAAATTGAGCGCGTAGTATAGCCGCGTAGTATAACTGCGAAAAAAAAGAAGCCGGCGAACCGGCTTCTTTTCGGAAAGCCCACATCGGTGTCGATGCGGCTTCTTGCTGCTGCTTC
>Ga0265797_10008287_pt1 | contig 13895 bp, 10 predicted proteins | sample P2T30metagenome_FD_192433 | JGI IMG/M metagenome (GOLD analysis project Ga0265797, IMG submission 192433) | Plant litter microbial communities from East Loma Ridge, Irvine, California - P2 T30 | ecosystem: Environmental > Terrestrial > Plant litter > Unclassified | place: USA: California... | reverse complement strand
AAGTCCAGAGACGCATTCGACTTCGAGATATTTGACAAAGCATCGCGCGGTGCATGGGGATCGTTCATGCTCCTGTGCCGAACGAAGGGCAAATCACTTGCCGCACTAGGTGCACTGTTGACAGTCCTGCTACTTGCGATTGATACTTTCTTCCAGCAGGTTACCGACCTCAATGAGCGTTGGAAGCTACAGGGCAACAGCTCGATTCCACGAACCGTACGATATACCCCTTCCCTCGCCCTTACATACGACAGCACCTGGGACAATGAACCCGTGGCCACGATGAACCAAGACCTCAAGAGGGCCCTGGATCCATTTTTCTTTGACCAAAATGGCACACGTCCGTTTCTCACCGAGGGTGGTCCTCAGGCTGAGATACCACTAGTGTGTCCAACTAGTAGATGTGAGTGGCCGGCCTATCAGTCTTTGGGAGTCTGCAGTGCCTGCGAAGATGTGTCATCCCTACTTGCATATGATTGTCTTCCCATGAAGATGGACTGGATTAGAAACTCAACTGGTCCTGGAACGGAGGATACATATCCCAATGGTGAGATGAGCCTTTCATCATCGACTGCCAGTCTCGGCCATACCAAGCAAGGCCGCCGACCAACCTGTGCAGGTTGAACTTGACTATAGCTAACATCATTGTGGTATAGGTACTGCTTGTGGCTATTTCCTGAACGCGACGAGTTCACTGCCTGTCCTGATGTCCGGGTACAGAGTCGAAAACAGCACGGATTCCCCTTATGGAGAAACCCTTCTCATGCGCACGCTACCGCTCGTCACAAACCCTTTGAGGTCACCGCTGTACGGGGGTTCTATCAACTTCAAGCACATCAACTATCCTATCATCGATGCGATAATCGTAAGCGCAGCGGATGGCTCCTCCGAAAGCGTCTATCGCAAAGCCGTCCCAGTGGCTCACGAATGTGTCTTATCCTGGTGTGTTAAGACACTTCGCTCCTCATACGCACGAGGAGGTTACAAAGAGGAGGTCATCGAGACCTTTACCAACACGACACAGATCGAATACCCATGGTGGAGCGAGAGTGTGGGGCTTGGTATGACGCTGATTGAGTTTGATGCAAATATCACGATTACTCCACCTACCAACGACAACTATACGACCACTTATGGCGTCTCAAACGAGACGTTCATGAACACAATCTTTGTTCTGGACGAAGTGTTTCCTTCCCTGATTACTGTCACCGAGCCATCGGCCAAGCCATATCTGAAGATTAGAACTAGCTTCATCGATCAGGTCATGTTTCGAGAAGTACGGTTCAGCCCATGGCTTGCTCCCAATAACGTCACCTACCATATGGAAAGGATAGCACATGCTTTAACGAATGCTGTCAGGTCTGATGCTGACAGCAATGAGCTCATCGTTGGAAGTGCCTCCTCTCCAGAGACTTATGTGGTCGTTCATTGGGGTTGGCTTACGTTTCCTCTGCTTCTGCTTTGCCTGAGCATCGCGTTTTTGGTGGCTACGATGATCAAGACTTCACAACATACATACGACGATATCGGCAATTGGAAGACTTCGGCCATGCCGACGCTGATGTACAGCCTGCCGAAAGACCTTCAACAGGAACTTAAGACACCAACAACATCAACGCGCACCTTGAATAGAAGGTCGAAGAAGGTTAGGATCAGGCTCATGCCAAAACAAGGCTGGAGAGTCTCTGGTCTAGTTCAGCCCGCGCCGGCAGCTCCACCTGGTTTTATATAGCCACAAAGTCTCGCTCGTTATACACACGAAAATGATCAAGTTTTTTCAAGATGCTCGCCAAGATCTATATGTCATGTGAGGCTCGGTACCAATCGCTCATGCAGCCGATATGCTCGGTTCTCTGCGCAACAGCGCAATATGACAACGAGCCTGGCATGAGCGCGTTTGTGTTGCGACGTCAGCTCCGCATGCCTACTCGGCGTCAAAGCCCGCGGTAGATCGGCTGGTGTCATTGGCTCATGCCGCCAAGCTACACGCGAGATCAACATGGCAATACTGCACGACCATGGAGTCGCAGCTGCTAAGCGCTCGAAACGTCCCTTCGGCGGCTTCTATCTCATGTTGGCAGGCTTAGTGTGTGTCCGGCGGCTGGTTATCGTCAGTTGTAGGATGTGTATACACCACAGCATGGAATTGCCGGACCACCTGGGCAACCTCATTCCCACTAAAAGCTGGGGTAGCGGGACCTCGTACACGACTATACAATCGATACGATAAGGCGTCGCATTCACTTGCCAGTCCTTGGGCATCATCGATTGATCCACCAACCTCCAATGCGCGGACCACCTAGTCATCCATCCGCCATCTCAGCTCACCCACGCAACCAAATGACAACACTTCCGCAGTACGAACCTTCAAGACAGCTACCGCAAGACATCCAAAACAATGAGCGCTACACATCGCCATCGTCCAGCCGTGACGAAAACGGAAAGAGACCACTGGATCTGGTACAACGTCTAGAGAGGAAGTTGGCCGGGTACAATGCATCCCAGAATGTTTTCAAGAGGTGGCTTTTTGAGTTAGCCAGCTGGCTAATAAGCGCGTTGTGCATGGGCACGGTTATCGGGATCTATATCACCATCAGTGGCCAGGAGATGACTAAGAGCGAGCAGTACCTCACAATATCCAATACACTAGGAAAGATAGCATCCGCTGCACTCATCGTGCCGACCACGGAAGCACTTGGACAGCTCAAGTGGAATTGGTTCCACAAATCGAACGCCATGTGGGATTTCGAAATCTTCGACAAGGCCTCACGAGGTGCATGGGGCGCTACGCTGCTCCTCTTTCGAACAAAAGGACGGTCGCTGGCTGCCTTAGGTAAGCTTTGGCCGTACGAACTGCATGTGATAAATACACTGACTTCTTATCTTTACTTTTGTAGGAGCCCTACTGATTGTGCTACTGCTTGCTATCGACACTTTCTTTCAGCAAGTGGTGACATTCCCGGATCGTTGGGCCCTGCAAACGGCATCAAGCTCCATTCCAATCGTCAAGACGTACAGTCCGCCTATTGCCAAAATATTCATGAAGGGTTCCGAACAGGGCTCGATCGATGAAATTACGGCACCCGTTATCAGAAGCTACTTTTACGAAAACGGATCGATACCTGTGCCGTTCGGAAGTGGATTTCGTCCGGATATACCACTTTCCTGCCCTTCCAGTAAATGCACCTGGCCTGTCTACGACACCCTTGCGACGTGCAGCAGTTGCATGGATGTCTCTAAAGATCTTGACATCACGTACGCCTGCTTGAACACCACAGTCGATTGGAGTGCCAAATGGGACGGTCCACTAGTAGATGTACCATACCCGGTCGGAAACGTCTGCGGTCATTTCCTCAACCTTACTTCGCCTACGCCGATACTTCTCTCAGGTCATGTGGTGGGCGGAAACGGCACTACAAATTTAACTGACGAGGTCTTGCTGATGCGCATGATCCCTCTCTCTGATTTGGACACGAAAGAACCCTACTACGGCACTGGATCGTTCGCCTTCAAAGATATTCGCTATCCCATCGCCGACGGTCTTGTCGCGTCAGCATCGAAGGGTGCGGATAGTGTCTATCGTCACGAGCCTCCTGTGGTGCACGAGTGCATGCTGTCTTGGTGCGTACGGCGAGTGAGATCATCGTACGAGTGGGGCGTATACAGCGAGATTACCGAGAGAACGTTTCTTGACATCGCAACTGATCATGATCCTTGGCCTTGGACAGTCGTCGGTGAATTCTTCACATATTGGCCAAACATCACTTTGGAAGCACCAGCCGTGGAGTCCCCGGATACCAATGTCACTTACTCTGTGTGGAACGATACTGCTTTCCAGATTATGAACACCTGGGACGATTTCTTCCCATCATTCTACACAGCTGCGGGTAGAGACTCAGAGCCCATTTTGAGGTTTAGGAACTACCCTGATGGGCCATCTACTCGCTTCATTGACTTCAACCCATGGCTCGCGCCAAACAACGTTACGCGTCACATGGAAGGATTGGCATCAGCCCTTACCAACGTCATGCGGTCGAACTCTAAGTCTAACGAAGCGCTCCTTGGTGAGGCATACAATCTAGAGAAGTTTGTTCACATCAACTGGCCGTGGCTCATATTCCCGTTGCTGCTTCTACTACTGAGCCTAGTGTTCTTGGTAGCTACCATTGTCAAAACGTCGAATGATACCGACACGGGGTTTTGGAAGACTTCGGCCATGCCAACGTTGATGTATGGTCTACCACAAGATATGCGGAAGGACAGCATCTCAACCACGAGCTCGGATGGCGCATCACATCACGATCCCCGCAAGGTTAGAATTAGACTCTTGCCAAAGCAAGGCTGGAGAGTATCGGGACAGGTGCACCCCGCACCGACAGCTCCACCTGGCTTCATATAACTGCCAAGATTTCTCGTAATACATTCACATATAGACAATGCATATAGTTATAACAATACATGACCTATGATGAATGGCCACATCTGAGGCTGGTTTTGGCGCGCTATCGTCATCGCAGGGCCAATCTCGCTTGCTGAACCCTGGCTCGTCCAACGCGTCCCGCTGAACCCTCACGTCTCTTCTCTTCGTCCCAGCTTCATCACCCAGAGCTATCCTCCGTCTTCGGTCACCAGGAAATCCTTGATCTTTACTGCATCTAAAGTCGCTATACTTGCCTACGTGACATGGCTATGTCGGTCCCCGCCCTCGGTAGCTGCCAGCCAGTTGGTATGCCGCAGCGCTAACAGCAAAGCTCCCATAGGCGCACGATAACGAAGCGCACGCTCAACGTCGAAGATCAAGATGCGCAGCTTAGCGCCACGACTCTACCATGACTGAAGGCATACTCGCAGCCGGCAGTTCAAGATGTTTAGCTTGTTACGCGCCGGTGCGCTGTCATCTTGCTCTCGAGCACCGATCGAACGACCGTCCTTACCGTCAGAAAACCCCCCTTCGCGTCTCGTATTCTTCATCACGGCCCGATCCTCATCGATGCGAGTCTCACCGAGATGGCCTCCATTCCAAACGCGATACGATACCAGCTTTCGTGGACACAAAAACGGAGACGACATGAATTACGACATGCGCCAGGGTCGCTAGACTCTTCAGAAGACGACAAATCATCGCTCGACTTCACGCAACGAATCGAGAGAAAGTTAGCCGAGTACAACTCGTCGGACAACGTCTTTAAGAGATGGCTATTCGAGATGATGAGTTGGTTGCTTAGTGCATCGTGCATGATAGCGATCATCTGCATCTACCTTCGAATCAACGGCCAACCCATGTCGCTGGACGGATCTTATCTTACCTGGACGAATGTGTTAGGAAAAGTCTCTTCGGCTGCGTTGATCGTTCCAACATCAGAGGCGCTCGGTCAACTGAAATGGCACTGGTTCCATAAATCCAATGCTATGTGGGATTTCGAGATATTCGACAAAGCTTCTAGGGGACCCTTAGGTGCCCTAATGTTACTATTCCGGACAAAAGGCCGTTCTTTAGCGGCGCTCGGCGCGCTCTTAATCGTACTACTTCTTGCGATCGACACCTTCTTTCAGCAAGTTGTAAGCTTTCCGGATGAGTGGATGACACGGTCTAACGCTGGCTCGATACCAAGGGTAGTGCGGTACGAGCCGCTCTACGCACCGGAAACCTACCAAGGGTTCGAGACCAATTTCGTGGACCCTGCGTTCAGGGACCTTTTCGGACGGTACTTCGCAGGGAATGGGACCCACCCTACGCCTTTTGCCAACACTACACGCCCCGACATACCACTCTCTTGTCCTACTAGTATTTGTAATTGGCCCCCATACGAAACATTAGGCGTGTGCAGCGAATGCGTACAAGCGACAGATTTACTGCAGTTTGCATGCCTAGAGACGAAAGTCGATTGGACCGCCACGCATGTTGGTTCACTTGAGGGAGAACCATTCTCCGAGAGTACAGTTTGTGGTTACTTTCTGAACTCAACAAGTGGAGCGCCCGTACTGATGTCGGGCTATGTTGTCGATGGTGGGGATGAACTACTAAAAGATGAGGCTCTGCTGGTACGGGTGATGCCTTTGACTGATATGCTTACGAAGGCGCCGGTGTTTGGCGGCTCGATAAACTTCAAGCATCTCCGCAATCCAATCTTGGACACACTCATCGTCTCAACTAAGGACGGCCCTGACGGTGTGTATCGAAACGAGACGCCTGTCGCGCACGAATGCGTTCTAGCTTGGTGTGTCAAGACAGTTGTGTCGGCATACGCATGGGGTCAGTACAGTGAGACAATATCAACCGTCTACCTAAACGAGAGCGATGCTTCGTGGCCTTGGCCGTGGCAGAGTTCTCCTGTGGAGCTGAAGGGTGAGAACGCCACCATGACCATCTTCGATGAAGACGTTTCGATTACTCCACCTCTAGCCACACGCACCAAATCAACTGCGCGATACGAAAGCTTCAGCATGTCCAATACCACCGCATCAAATATCATGGTCGGGTTCGATGACTTCTTCCCTTCCTACTACACCGCCATCAAGGGACAGAGGCCAGCACTGCGATACAAAAACTACCTCATGGGTCCCTCTTTACGCAAGCTGGCATTCAATCCACTTCTGTTTCCCAACAACGTCACTCACCACATGGAGAGATTGGCAACCGCCATGACCAACGTCATCCGATCATCCGTCAGCGTAGAGATGATATCGGGCCATGCTTTATCTCCACAAAGTATCATTGCTATACAGTGGGAGTGGCTCAGTTTCCCACTCTTGTTACTCCTCCTGTCCCTGATCTTTCTGGTCTTGACGATCATCGAAACCGCAAGAGACACGGGAACGGGTGTTTGGAAGACATCGGTCATGCCGACTCTTATCTATAGTCTGCCCAAGGAAACTCAGGGTCAATTCCAGGAACCATCCACTTGGCATACTGCAAGAGATACGAAGAGAGTTCGCATTAGACTGTTGCCAAAATCGGGCTGGAGGGTATCTGGCCAAAGCCATCTCGCTGCGTCGCCACAACTACCGCATCCTGCTGTTCAGGCACCACGTGGCTGGATTTGACGTGTGCTGCAGTAAGCTGTGGAAAGCATAATACAAGCAAGTGCAGATAGACTTCGCAGTCTGCGACCGCGCAATACACAAAAGCTTAGACATGCAATAGCAACGCCCAGATGTAGGCTTGCAGACCATGTGATACGCATAGAAACCCAATCTACACAATTGCCTTGTGAGAAGCCTTCAGAGAGCTTCGAATGTGATCACTTAGTGTGATGAAAGTTATGAGGAGCAGCATGTTGCATTGCGACGCGTTCTCGGTCTCAGCACCACGTGACTGGGTTTCAGCCTACCTGATTCGTGCCGCGACCATTATGCTTTCATGGCCTTCTTCCAATCGCTATACGGATAACCACCACAACATCATCCTGCGTGCCTAGATAGTACAATAGAACCCGCGTCTGTAGCTTCCGAGGCATTCATCAGGGTGAGGCGTGGGTCGCGGATCGAAGCGCCACTACATGCGTAGAGAGAACGAGCATGGCGTGCGATATCCTGAATACAGTCGTACTTGATGGGCCTTATCTACGGATAAAGCACCAGGCCATTCCCTTCGCTGTTAGCGACAGCTCCATCGACTGAACCGCAACCAATCCGCACCAACCTTCAATTTCCGTATATCAATACTCTTCCTTTCCATTCATACCAATATGCGCATACACCTAGTCACCGTATTGCTTTCCTTTTCTCTTGCTGTCCTCGCAGCACCCGTCTCAGACGCTAAGGTATTTTATCTTATATTCGTATCCTAAGGTCTTCGCTAATAGGGTATAGACATCACTTCATGATATCTCTTCTGCTAGTGCAAACCATCGACGAGATGCGATTCCTATAACTCTCATCGAGCCCTTGAAAGTACGCAGCCAGGCTAAAGAGGTGCCTGTTGAAGCTCGAGGCAGGGTCAATACCAGCACCGGACGAGGGAAACGAGAGGCTGAAGCCGAGGCCGAGGCTGAAGCCCTCGAAGCACGCGGGAGGTTCGGGGGTAAAGCAGGTGGCATTCCACGGGATGCAGATGTGGAGACCATCGAGCGGGCTATCGGGTTTCCAAAAGGTGGCTCGTTCAGAAGACGTCGGGATGCACAGGGGCTCAAGTTCAACAGCCCTGGTGGTCATCGACGAGATGCAGATGCAGAGGCCATCGACCGATCTATAGGACTTCCAGAAGGTAACCTGGACACCGATGGAGTCACTATTTCCAACGAGGCCCTGGCCGACCGTAGTCGCCTTGTCACATGGCCCCGCACACGCGATGCTGAGGCATCGAACGATGTGGTTGCGCGTGGAAAGGGAGTGCCATGGACTCCCAAGCGCGATGCTGAGGCAATCAAGATCAACAGCCCTGGCGGCCATCGACGAGAAGCCGAGCCCATTAAACAAGCTCTCGGACTCCCAGCAGGTGGTTCGGGCACCGACGGCCTCGCTATATCGAACGCGGCCCTGGCCGAGCGAGGCCACAACGTCCCATGGGGAGGCAAGCGCGCCACCGACCCGGCAGACGACTTGGCGGAGCGAGATCGTGGCTCGCGCTGGGGTGGACGCAAGCGTGGTCTTATAAGACACCCTGGAGGTTCTCCTAAGAGAGACCTTACCCCCGGTCGCGGCGGCAGCTACCGACGTGAGGCTGAGCCCATCAGACATGCACCAGGAGGCGGCTGCCCTCGGGATGCCGCACCCATCAAAATTCCACTAGGTGGCTGCCGTCGGTATGCTGCTGCCCAGCCAACGAGAATCGGCGGGGGTATAAGTGACGGGTCACGAGATACCATTCCAAGAGGCATTCGTAGTAATGGTGCCAACCCAAGAGGCGTTCGTCCGGGGAATGGTAATAACCCAAGAGGCTTTGTTCGTCCGGGGAGTGGTACTCGCCCAAGGGATGTCATTGCAGAGACGGTCGAGGCTCGCGGGAGGTACAGAGGCAGCAGCCGTCTTGTTTGATCGATGAAGACCAGGGAGTTCAATCGGACAGTTACCATCTCTTTTGTTGATCCGAGCTCTTTTTGTACAACAACATCGGCTCGAATACCTCAAGGACCTGCTGGACACCAGGCGAAAGGTATCTAGCCATTCCATATCTCTTTGCAATGAAATACATATAAACCCATTTGCAACGCTTCGTCGTTATATACAGTGTAGAGGTGATTGCTTTCGCGTTTGTCGTGGTACCGGAGGCAGAAAGAACGTTTCTGGAGATCATCCGACTCATCTCGGGGTTGGGTTTCACCTTGAACTCTTTCGCTTTTGCTCTTGGAATGCTGATGCTGCTCGATCGTCTTCTCCCACACATGGCTATATTATTTGCATCTATGTCACAGAAGATTGCTGCATGGTTCCGAAACGAATCGAGATTTTACAAAGATAGGCTATAACTACATAGAACAGAAACCGGCATATGCCAGTATCAAGGATCAGCGCGGTGCTAATATGGGCTATCGCAATAGCGATATTACTAGACCACACGAATGCAGTATCATAGACCAGCAGAGCCAGTATTGGGACCAGCAGAGCCAGTATTGGGACCAGCAGAGCCAGTATTGGGACCAGCAGAGCCAGTATTGGGACCAGAGCGAGTCTAGTATAGTGGACTAGCAGAGCTAGTATATGGGAACCAGACTGATCTAGTGTCGTGGACCAGCAGAGCTAGTATTGGTCAACTGGCACGCCGCCGAGTCGATGTGACTAACACAAGGCTAGTTAGTATAAGCTGACGAATGAATGTAGTATCTTGACTAGTGCAAGATCAGTATCAACCCGCACATGCACCGCACCAACCGGCGCAGTCGCAGCCTTCTCTGGGGTCTTGCTGCTGAAGCCAGGCCATACCCTCCCCTGTAGCTGGAGCAGTCGAAAGCCGGAGAGATTCATTGGCCGGCTCCTCACCCGTAGGCAAATTTGCAGAATTGCGGGTCGAATTAAGAGCTGTGACTGGTTGTAAGGCCTCCGCAATATACTCACGCACCGCCGAAGTGACCGAAGTGACCATAATGACCATGGTTCGGATGTCTCGTTGTGCGAAGTGATGGTTCAAACTTTGCTCGGCTGTCGTAAAGATAGTGTACGAAGCCTCGAATTCGCTGACCTGGTTAATCTGCAAAGGATGCAAATTCACACGCGGCTCGTCTTGAGTAATTGTGTTGATGGCCGGCTGCCGATGGTCGCGCGCGGTTCGCATTGCCCTATCGTAATGTCTCTGGTTGTCTGCATCGGGAATAACAACTATCATAATTAGCGAAACCTCTAAAGATATACCAGTTGACTGACAGTTCCTCGAGTTTCGTATCACTATGCCCATTGTGTTCTGCGAATTGTACGCTATACCATATGGCGTATTGCGGACAATTTCATTCGAATTGTTATAAGGTACACCGTACTGCGCATTACCATATGACTCATTGTAGTTGTCGTAAGTTATGTTATTCGTTATGTTATACTGCGCATTGTTGAAGAACTGATTGGAGTTGTCGTATTGCACATTATTCGTAGGGTGACTCGAGTTGTCGTACCGCGCATTATTCGTAGAGTAATTCGAGTTGTCGAGGTATGCCCTGTTGGATTGCCCATTATTGACGAATTGATTCGGACGGGAGTAAGCTCCGCCGCGTCGCGAGTTATTGGCGTATTGGTTCGGGTTGGCATATTGGTTAGGATTGTTTTGGTAAGGGCGATTGTGGCCCCGGTTGGGATAGTTATTTTGGAAACCGAAGTTTCCGCGACCGGCCATTTCACTATACATGTCAGCGCTCGTCTGCGAGATGAGAATGTGGGGGGTACTTACGTTGTGTGTGAAAAGGCGAGGAGCTAGAGAGGCCGTGGAAGCTGCAATAATACAGCGGCAGGTGGGAGACAGCGTCCAATTGGGGTTAGCGTGGAACCTGGATAGCGACTTCCAGCCGAGCGCGATACCCAGGCACGTGCCAGGTAACAACGCCAGCAGAGATTGGAACATTTCTACATCGTACGCAAAGCCGTGAAATTCGAGGACATCTGGATAGGTCGCGTCCAATGTGAGGGCTAACATGAATGGCGGGTAGGATGTGATGGTGGGTTATAAGGTACATACATTGTACCCGATATTTCGTCGCGTTGCACCTTTGGCACCACCCACTGGAATGCTCGTTTTCTTCATGGGCGCGACACAAACATCGTCTTAGACAACTGCATCACTTTGCTCGCATCATAGCACTTTTCATCTGCCGCCGAGGGCGGCGTAATTGCTCACCTCATTAGCGTGTTTACGCGTCGGTCTTTGACGCGTCAATCGCTCCGTTGTCGCGGGAAAGACGCGTGCCCATCAGCAGCCCATTACCTCAACGCCTACGTATAACTCATTCATCGTCCATCACCCATTGCCGGCAGTATATCGATTGTTCCGCTGTCCACTCGCCTGTTCACTTGCTTGTGCATAGTGTCGCTAGGGGTGTAGACGTCGCTGCGGTGGCAAGCACCCAGGTATCTGGAGCGTTGCACAACCACCTCGTTCTTCGATTAAACGCTCTAGTCCAGGCTTGTCGGAAGTTTGCATCTGCCTCCAAACTGTCTTGCCGACTTCATGATACCATCGCGATCGCTTGCTTGCGACAGCGCAGCAATGTATCCTGCAGCACTGGTATGACGCTCAGCACAAATCTGAGGCCGCGACATACGGGCTGCCGAAGCATCGACTCGTTCAAATGTATACTGGCGACTACCGTTACCGACTTACCAAACCCCAAATCTGGACGCTCAAACTTACCGCCAGAAGATTCAGATTCGAGCGCGGCGGGGAGACTGGCCCCGGGGCGCAGACGGTGTATGGAAGCTAAGCTCCATTCTGACTAATGCCAGACCCCATTCAGGCCCCAGTCCTTGTGGTACCAGCAACCGTGGAACGTACAAAGGACAGCTGGCAAAGCGAAGAATACTTCAATAAATTGCGTTCACTTCTTCCGGAAGTATCTTGTCATTCCTCTTCCACCCAAGCTTAATCTTCACGAAGCATCCTCCGACTCGGCCATCATGAGTGCAGCGGTATCCACGATCCTGCCTATCGAAGCTGACCAGTCCAAGCTGGCTGATGATCCCAGAGGTCTTCTCCTACACTCGTTCTACGAGCCAGACCGCGACATTGAGGATTTCACTGCCAGAGAGTTGAAGATATGCTTTGAGATATACAAGAAGCAAGATCTGACAAATTCCCCCGTAATAAAAGCTCCCTCGTACTCAGAAGCGGAGCAAGCAGCATTAGAGCTTTGGAGACAGCGAGTCAACCACAATATGACAACGCGCATATCACGTTACAGCATTGACTGCTCCATGAGAGAACGTGCGACGAGTGTGCCACGGGCGTTGCCACCGGTTAACCGTTCAGAGCATCAGGTGTTCCAGATTCCGGAACTACTAGACTTGATTCTTCTATTCGCAGGCCCACAGGCTCAAGTACGAACGCTGCAGGTTTCGACAGACTGGCGTTCCTCTGCTATATCTGTTATGTCAAATCCAAAGAACATGGCGACATTCCGCCCTCTGGCGAATCTGGCGCCCATCGAATATGGGCAACTCGTCGACGATGCCACCAAGATCCTACCAGGGCCAGATTCGCAGGAGGTTGAGCAGTTCGGTCATCATGTGGACCACATGATTGGTCTGCGGGACGAATCGTACCCACGGAGATATGTCTATTTTCCAGCTAGGCTGGCACAACTAGATGGTCTGCCACATGAGATCGCCCAATCGCTCAACGAACTGGATGTTGCTCAGCGTCACGAAGACTACCACGATCATACGCGCACAGTAACCCGTGATACAAACCTCTATTGGCTGGACTTGTCGCAATTCCAGATCAACCCTTACTTCGACCTACTATTCTCGGAGAAGGACCGCATGCTGCACCACTTAGGTAGGTGGGAAATTAGCCTACGCTCTAACGCGACACCGGAAACGCTCGTCTTGGGCAAGTCACTGTCTGAGCAGCTGTTCATTCAAGCCATTGGTACAATGCACGTTACGAGCCCACCTTGTCGAAGTCTGGGCATATATCGCTACGATAACTGCCCCTATGCGTTGCGCGGCACGCACATATTGCTGAAGAGGATACGCAACGACAACGGTATACAAGTTGCCGAGCTTCTCGATGCGCTTACTACTTGCGCCCCTGAATTGCTAGCAAAATGGGTCGAATGCGCCGAGCACTTCCGCAAGGGAATAACAGACGATGGACACTGGGTCGACAATGTTTGGCTGATACCGGGTACGCCAAGGTTTCGCATTCATCTGGATAACTGCGATATGCCAGTAGAAGTACCTGACATCGAAAGCGTCAATACAATACAACTGGCAAATGCTGCTGAGGCAGCTTTTGGTGCTTCTCTAGGGTACCAAGCTCATATCACACGCACCGCTTATATGTCAGCGGAGTTACCTAGAGCGACGAAAGAGGGCGAGTGGCTACCGGAAGAACTGTTTGAGCCAATGAAGACCAATTGTGGACGTTCAAATATCAACTGGGATGCGTGAGAGTTATGAGAGTTAGTATGGTTCTTCGAGGCATCACTGGCACGCTTTTAACCTTCCTTTATTTCATTCTTGTTAACACAGGCATACTCAGATCATAAGCTTCATCTTCACACGCGAGGTGAGCATATGGGAAAGCCTCCTTGTTCCAACTTAGTTACAACATAGATCTTCAAAGTTACTGTTTTAATCAATGACCAGGGGATTATCCCTTTTCTCTCCTAAAATGAACAATGTTTCGGAATCAAACCTGGAAGATCTGCTATCCTCTTAGCGGTATGCGTGATTTCACTTTGCCACTCTTGACCTTCCCCAAGCCTAGCATCAACATAGCCTCAGTCCGTTGGTAGCTGCAGCATCTCTGATTT
>Ga0265797_10008286_pt1 | contig 13897 bp, 16 predicted proteins | sample P2T30metagenome_FD_192433 | JGI IMG/M metagenome (GOLD analysis project Ga0265797, IMG submission 192433) | Plant litter microbial communities from East Loma Ridge, Irvine, California - P2 T30 | ecosystem: Environmental > Terrestrial > Plant litter > Unclassified | place: USA: California... | reverse complement strand
TTGACTAAGAACTTTAACATTTACATCACCACCCATCCACGCGCCTCGCATGCACGAACATGCCATTCAGTGGCCTCGACGTCAACCCGCCGCCCGAAATCTCCACTTTCGCTTCATCCATCTGCGCCACATCGGTCAAGACAAAATCGAACCGACCAATCCAACAAGCTAGAAGGTTAAGCATCTCGTGCCGGGCAAACACACGCCCAATGCAGGCCCTCTGACCGTGCAAGAATGTCGAGTTGGCGAGCTTGTGTAACGCGCCGCCGGCCGGATCGTACTTCAGCGCTCCGGTGTTGTTGTCCTGACGCAACCATCTCGACGGGTTGAACGATGCGGCATCAGCGCCCCAGTTCGCTTCGTCTCGGTTGAAGGCTACGATGGAGAGGGAGATCTTGGTCGTGGCGGGGATGAAGACGCCTTGTAGAGTGCAGTCTTTAGCGGCGGTGCGGCTCATCAGAGGGATGGCGGGCCAGTAGCGCAGGACTTCGGAGACGAAGGCGTTCAGGATGGGCATACTTTCCGGCTCGAAGTCTCCGTATTCGGGCGGCGTGTCGGATCGTGGGTTGCGTAGGACCTGGCGCACTTCTGCGCGGACTGACTTTTGCCATTGCGGCTGTCGACAGAATTCGTACACGGCCCAGGTCGTACTGACGGCCACAGTCTCGTGGCCGGCTCCTAGCATTGTGAGCATGTGAGTGACAAGCTCTTGGTCGTCGACGCAGTAGCGGTCGCGGATAAGAAGCGAGATGATGTCGTTGGTATCCAGTTGATTCTTCTCCATCAGGGCCTTCTTCTTATGGATCTCCTTGTGGAAAGACGCGTGCAAGAGATCGATGGCTTTGACGCCGTTTTGAACCCTCCGGAGCGGGAGCTTCTTCAGCAGCTCGAGAGGAAAAAGCAGTCGAGACAGCGCGAGCGCGCGAAAGACGAGAGTCGGCTCGAAGACTTCGCGGTAGTTGCGGACGAGGTCCGAGTCGGGGTTCTTCATGGACTGGTAGTCCACCCCCAGCGCCGCTTTGGAAATGATATCGAGTCCGACGAGTCCGGTGTAATGATCGATGTTGATCGGCTCGGAAAATCCGCTGGACGTGGCTATCCTAGTGACAATTTCTGTGAACAGTTCCGTGCTCTCGAGGGCCTTCTCCCACATGGTTGGCTCGAGAGCACGCATGTGCTTCATAGCAAAGACTGGTGTGAGGAGTCGCCTTTGTCGCTTGTGCTCGTCACCGTTGACTATGACCAGGCCTTGTCCGATGATGGGCGAAGCAAGCAAGTTTAACAGGTCGGTTTTCGGGAAATCGTATTGATATCGCTGCAGCAGCTCTGCCAATGCTTCTTTCGAAGTGACCACTACTCGCTCACTGTTGAATATGCCGAGATAACGAAAAATAGCGGCGCCTTTGAACGAAGGTTGCCTGGGAAAGTCAGCTGTGACCTACGGGTGGCGTGTGTTCGATCGAATGACATTATTACCACTCAAGCACCATCGCTCCCTTCATGCCATGGTATTCTCTCGATGCGAAGCCATTCCACCAGCTGCGTCCCTCCTGTACAACGTCAGTCACCGTTCGGCATCCGTACTTTGCGGGCAGTCTCACCGTGGGTTCAGGTAACACTCGGAGTCTGGAAAGGTATTTGGGCAGCAATATGACACGGTATGCCGCCCATGTCCAGAATATCGTCGTCCATGCCAGCGAGAAAAAAGCCAGGCATCCCGCAACGACCAAGGTGGTGCTGTTACTGGTGTTGTACGGGCCCCAGCCATACTCTACCACGCCAGTAAGAGCTACAGATGCGACGGTTATGATCTTCAGTGGCGTGTGGAAATCCATGGTCAAGTGTCAACCCATTCAATGCCCGTTGTGACCGCGAGAAGACATTCCGGGCCGTTTGTCGATACTGTTAAGTCGTTCGCTAGTGGCGAGTCCTCGTCCTGTGGGCATGACAGGTAGCCTGCACCGCAGACAAGCGTCTGTCAGGCTGGTCGGTGCGATGTCAGGGTTGTCAGGCTCCGGGAGAATGATACTTTAGCGTGCATCAAAGGAGCACATAAATTGCTGTGCAGTAACTAGCATTCGGACCGGTCAACCGAACGCGCAAGAGTACAGTAAGGTACCACGTGGGCGGAGTCGAGTGGTGTGGAGGCGGAAAAGGATTCGGCCACAACCGGCGGCAAAGCTAAGTTAGCCTGACTCTGGAAGGTTTGGCATCCATGACAGCGCCCAAAACATAGCACGGCCCGCTATGCTTCATCCTACTTCACCCATCGTCCCCATGATGAAGTCCTGCCGCCGTTTGTCCGACACCAGAAAACAAGGTTGTTGTTGTCGACTGGTCTCGTAGAGAGTTTGCAAGCTTTCGGGTCAACAAAAAGAGATAACATCCAGCATGACATTACGTCTCCAACGTGGAACCTCCGATGGCTGACATGGGTCGGTCAGCCGCTGCGGACTGCGTTCCACTCCAGGAAGTCTTTTCGTTTGCACCCCGCGCGCAAGCGACAAGACACTCCCGACTCAGAGTCTCGGAGCCTCTCTTCACTCATCGACCACCACAACAGTCACAGCCCACCTCAATCTTGTTAATAGGGTGGTATCAGCAACTTTCGTGCATCGAAATTGTCCTTACACCAACGAGAGAGTGGATAGCAATCCCAAGTATCTCACCGGAATAGGACTGCACTCACTTCGACTGTTCACAATGTCGAGCAGCGGAAATGACACGTTTGGCTTCCGCCATGGCCTTGCCATTGCACAGCTCGTGTTCTTCTCTCCGGCCATCCTCTACGCCTATTATTTCAGAAGAACTGGCCGCATCGGTGACTTCTGCATTGGCGTCTTCTCGATTCTCCGAGTCGTCGGTGCCAGCGCGAGGCTGGCTTCGCTCAACAGTGCTTCCTCCTCGCTGCGCACGACGACCTTCGTTTGCGAGTCGCTGGGCATCATCCTGCTCACATTCCTCTACCTGGAATTTCCAAAACGAATGTACGTTCCCCATTGCCGCAACTCGATGCCACAAATTCCATTTGACTGATTGTTTTTCGCCGCACAGCAACCAAACAGTCCCACTTCTGAGCAAGTGGTACTTTCGCGCCGTCAGCATTTTCATGCTCTTTGACATCGGCCTGTCCATAGGCGGTTACGTAACCATGGCCGGGAGGACAGACAACGTCCTCATCCCGACCGGTTGGACGATCGCAAGCAGCGCGGTCGTTGCTTTCGTCTTCTGCTATACCGTCGGCATTTTCACCTGGTTCTGGCTCGCGAGATCGCGCCACATTTACAACCCCGAGGAGTATCGCCTACTACTCGCGCCCGCCATCTGCACTCTGCCTCTCTTGGTCCGACACGTTCATCCGTTGATATTCGTAGGCACCAGCGATCTGTTCTGGAACCAGGTGGTGGGAAACGGCTTTGTGTACTTATTCATGATCTTGCTTCCAGAGATCGTTATCATTGCTGTGTCGATCTGGTGTATACGGGGGGTCGAGCCTCTTCCCAAAGAGCGCAAAAACGCAGGCGAGGGGCACCTTGAGCTCAGCAGCTCCGCATCTCGCAGCGAGCCGCCATCAGGGCAGGGACCACCCGAAAGGCATCAGTTGAGAAGAAGGCAGACTCCTTGAGGGGTCGGGTTCAGGTAGTTCAACCAGACAGACATAGGTGTTGATGGTTGAAAGAGCCCAGTCCGCAAAGCTGCTTCCAGCGGAGGTGGCCTCATGTATCCGCCGGTATGATAGTGTAGCAATCAAGCGGTTGAGTCTGAATTGTCAGAATTCATCTGTCGCTTATCAGAAATAGTCAGCCAATAATCCATACGTAACCGGTCAATACTGCTGACGCTGCTCCTGGTGACAACAATTCCCGAGATCAGGCTTGGAGACACTCTACCAGGCATCGTGTTACCCTCTCACAATAGATCTCATGGCCTAGCCGCTGACACCAAGTCACGTGGGTAATCCTTGCAACTCCAGTCTTCTACAAAGTACATGAACATCGACCCGGAGTTCTTGTCGGTAGTATCGTTCACCACCACATACCAGCATGGCACTTTCATCACATCCACTGCCCAGGGTGCAAAGGGCAATCCTCGCCAACGACAAATTCACCTACGAGATCCGAGACGATGCTCCAATGCCTGAGTTGGCAGCCGGCCGAGTGCTGATCAAGACAGTGACGGTCGGCCTGAACCCTGTCGACACCAAGATGATAGGCCCATTCGTCACTGCAGGGGCTAGTTACGGAGTATGTCGTCTCCAGCGGTTTCCCCAAACATGCACCTTTGCTAACATCATAACAGACCGATTGCGCCGGTGTCGTAGTCGCTGTCTCTCCGGAGGTGGCAGCGGCTGGACGGATCAAATGCGGCGACCATGTTGCCGGCCTAGCCGACGGCATGGAGGGTCTTCGTCCACAGAGCGGTGCTTTTGCCGAGTATGTGACTGTTGACGGGGGCATGTGTTTCAAGATGCCAGAGGGTATGACATTCGCAGAGGGTGCCAGCATGCCTCTACGCATCGTCACGGCTTGCATGGCGCTGTTCGGTTCGCTTGGGGTGCCCTCGGAGCTGCTGCAAAGTCCGACCACCAAAGATAAGCTGACGGTGTTGGTGTACGGAGGAGCGACGAGCACCGGAACGGCTGCCATTCAGTTGCTGAGTCGCTGCGGAGTGAATGTAATCACTACGTGCTCTGCGGGTAGCATGGCGATGGTCGAAAGCTATGGCGCAGACAAGTGCTTCGACTACAACGAGGCGAGTTGTGGTGAGGATATCCGAAGCTTCACTGGCAATGCTCTGGATTACGCACTCGACTGTATCACCACGGAGAGTAGTGTAAAGATCTGCTACCGAGCGCTTGGGCGTTGCGGAGGAAAGTGTAAGTCATCAATCTGGACTACTCTGTCGACATCTCAATGGCCGCTGATTCGATTGATCCACAGACGTCGGTCTAGAGCCGCTCCCCGACGCGGCAAACTCACGCAAAGCCGTCTCATCGGACTGGATTCTCGTCGCCTGGCTCAATGGTCTGAAAGTGAGCTGGCCGGAGCCGTTTGGCACAGACGGCAAGCCAGAGTGCGTCGCCTTTGCCGAAGCGTTCTTCCCGCAGATACACGATCTCTTCACGCAAGGCTGGTTCAAGTGCCACCCTCTCAAAGAGGAGGCTGGAGGTTTCGAAGGTCTCCTGGAGGGCGTCAAACTGCTCAGACAGGGCAAGATCAAGGGCCAGAAACTCATTTACCAGACTGCTGATCGGAAACCTGCAGTGGAGTCTGTGCCGAAGGCTGGGGCGGCGATGGATGCGACTCCTCTCTCGCCAGTGGCCAGTGTGGCGGCGTAGGCTAGAGTGTGGTGTAGTGTTCCTCTTTCTTTCCATACTGCGTGCGACGCTCTTGATACCAGTAATACATGCATTTTCGGTCCTGTGCCAGTGCTTGACCTAGAAGGAATCTCACGATTTGTGCGTCGACTACTAGACCCAGTGAGAAGCCAGTCAACGGCATCGATATCTCGGCATTCGTGTAGGTCTTTCCTTGTCCATTGGGAGAGCTTCGAAGGTAGGTAGATGTATTTGGTAGGCTCCATTGGTATTTTCAGTGCCGGCGCGCGCGCTACATCTTCATGGTCGCCGCGCAACGTACGCTTGGTGCACAGGTATGCATGAGAAACTTGGAAGGTATTTGTACGACGCGATCTCAAACGCTGTGCTCGGTGTAAGTATGTGTCATTGGGAAGCTCCGAAAGCTCGCAGCTACTGCTCTATATGGCCCTCATAGAGGGCAGGTGGAAGGCACCGGCCACAACGCGTAACTCGAATAAGTCATGGTTTGCGGGGACAAATGAAACTCCGATCAAGGAAGCTGGTCGTCCCACGCTTAGGGTCAGGGTTGGGGTAATGGGTTCACTTACATCTGGAACATGAAATGTCGTTACATGATGATAGGCAGTCTCAACAGGTTCCAGCAGACTAGAGTCTTCTGGTAGGTACAAATGACATCATGGTTTTGTTGATAGATCGATTGAGAGCCCACGAAACCGGCAGGATCAAAAACTACGTGGAGTGAGCTGCGACGACAGTCTCCCGCCTAGAGGACACATGGGTGGGACGGGGAACAGTGGTGAACATATCGGATCAACTGCTCTCTGTAACACCATTGCAATCGAACAGTCTAGACTTCCAAAGAATTGCATAGAAGATGCAGAGCACTTGTGGAAAACCGCTGCTATACCTACCTCTCTCAATGGTACGACCATCTACGACACAGTCGGAAGCAAAAATACCATGATAGCGAGAGCAACGTCTAAGCGTCGAAGTAACGTGACAGGTGTTTCACGATCATTTCTATACAGAGACATTGATTCAAAGATCAGAATCTTCAGGACATATACTCCTCCATGCACCCTTGGCTCGACATCCAGCCCATTCCAAGCCCACTCACGCCTTCGCCAAAGCAACCTTTGCCCCCAAGCGATTCAGCGTGGAAAGCCCAATACTGGACTCATACTCCATTTTAGGATCGCGCCTTTCCACTGACTTGAATTCCTGCGCCATCCTCGCAAGGATATAAGTAGACTCGAAGGTCGAGAAGACCTGGCCGGGACAGATTCGGGGGCCGCCGTTGAACCTGTGATAAAACATTTGTCAGCCTATTCGGTCGATTCTCCGTGCTTCATGTGAAGGCGTGTGTACTTACGGCAGATAACCCCAACCCGGTTTGAACGATCGATCGTCCCAGCGGGATGGGTCCCACTCGAGAGCGGAGGGACCGTATGTGTCAAACGATCGATGGGCTGCGTAGCAATGGTATTGGACTCGAGTTCCTGCGGCGACGAACAAGGGGTCTTTGCCATCGGGACCGCCGCCGTGCGGCAATGTAGTATTGACATTCGCGACACGGGCGTTCACGGGGATGGGTGGGAATAGTCGAAGGGCTGCGAAGGGTTAGCCAGCGGTAAGCGGTCGCCGTTCATTCCAAAGAAGGCAAATCGCTCAATGGGCGAGCATACGCACTTTCTGTCAAAATGTTGCGTAGAAACTTCATGTGGCGCAACATCGAAGCGTCCGGCAAATCTCCCTGCGTCACCCTCATGACCTCCTCACGAAGCTGATTCCAAATCTCAGGCTTGCGAGCCAGCATGAACATGGCGTTGCTCAGCAGGGAACCTGTAGAATCGCGGCCCGCGAACAGAACGCTGAGGATCTCATCGCGGATCTGCGTCTTGTCGTCCGTCTCTTGCGACAGGCCTTCCAAGAAGATATATTCCTTAGCGTCCGCGGCACCGAAGCCTTCCTGAAGTCGCTGTGTGATCTTGTCATCAATGGCTCGGTGGACCGCCTCGCAAGACTTGGTGAACTTGTCTTTCCCGCCTCCGCGGAGAGCCCAGTTGAGCATGCCCAGCGGAGAGAGGAATCCGTTGTTCAGAGCGTCGTACTTATACACGTTCCTCGTGGCAAAGTCGAAAGAGTCGACGAAAGCCTTTGTTTCGGGCTTCGAATGCGACAGCTGGGAGTGGAAGGATTCGCCCAGTAGAAGCTCCGTCGCCGAGTCAAGGGTCATGCGGAGGAAGAGAGGTTGCAGGTCGACGTCGATGAGGCCGGAGAAGTCGTTGACGCCGGGCAGGACTTGGAGCAGCTCTTGGAAGTGGACCTCAAAGAAGCCGGTGTCTTCCGTGTTGACCTTTTTGAAGCTGGGGCGGAGGAGCGCCTGTACGCGATGGATTTCATGTCAGGTTATCTTGTTCGAAAAGTAATAAGCCGATGGATTGTTTACTCACACGTGAGTGTTCCCAAGCTTTGCCATCGACGACGAAAATCGAGTTCTGGATCAGGTCTCGCAGCATCAGTCGACGTCGAGACCCAAGCTCCCACTGCTCAAAATTTGTGGCGAGGATCGTTTTCATGTTTTCTGGATCGATGGTGAAGACTTCTTTCGCGAAAAAAGGTGCCGTGGCCTCGTAAGTTGTCGACCATTCCGCGTATCGCTTCACCGCGGTTTCGAGATAGGTCTTTTTGGCGATGTCTTTGATCGAGAGCCAGAAGTCGGTGGCCTTTGGCATCACCGATTTCGCTGGTTTACACCCATGCTTGGCGGCGAAGGCTTGGTCTCGGTGTGTTGCGATGAGCCATCGGATGGCGTATGACAAGATTATGCAGGCTATTGCAGAGATGGATAGTAATGTAGCAGGGTTGTGGTCTTCCAGATCGGCTACCAGATTCTCCAAGCCAGAAAACATCATGGGCCACATTGAACAAGCGCAATGTTCGAGTAAGCATCTCGTTGGCTCGACAAATACTAAGAGGGTAATATACCTGTAGGTAGAAGCACCGCATGTTCGCTGACGTTGGCAACTTTTCAGCGGTCTGTGGCTGACTATATATAGGGCGAGTCTGGACGTCAGCCAGAATGCTACACGCACACCAGGAACAGAGAGATGCACGCATACAAACATACATTGTGCATTAACATTACGATCTAATCGCGAAGAACAACACCCTACCTCTTGATGGTGATCGCATTCAAGCGATCCATGAACTCCAGGAGCTGCTCACGGGTCTCGGCACCCGCAATCATGCCGGCGGCACTGTAGGTGACCAGACCGCCCGCAGCCTTGCCATGGCACCACGCAGTGATGACCAGTCTGCCACTCTCGATTTCGTCTGCGAATCTCCGTTCAAACTGATCACGGTCTCCCATAATTGGTATCGGCGTGAGCAATCCGCCAAAGGGCAGCTTGTGGTTCTCGAGGAAGTGCCTCTTCATCAGTCCCAGGGTGTAGCTGCCAGTGTGCCGCACGTTCAGGTCGATCACGTATACTTTGCCCTGCGCATCGGTCATGACGTCCACCCCCATGGGCCCGTAAAAGCCCTTCTCGTAGACATACGCGGCGACCGTGTTGATGATGTCGTTGTACTTGGCCGAGAGCGCGTCCTGAGCAGCGTAGTCCATCAGTCCACCAGTCCACGAGCCCGCTTCGTTGTGGACTTCCTCTGAGGCGCTCACGAATACAGCTCGGCCGGCTTTAGTGACGAAGAAGGACACGGCGATGGATTTACCTGGGAGCAGGTCTTGCACCAGCAAGCAAGTGGGCAGGAAATCGGGCAGCTGTTCGCGTAGGGTATCCAGACAGTGCTGGCGCTGCTGTTCGTCGCGCACAACGAACACGGCGTGTCCGCCGTAGCCATGAGGCAATTTGACAACGAAGGGTACCGGACGGTTGGTCAGCGGGGCCAGCATACGAGCAGATTCCTTGTCGACATCCTTGTCGGGGACAAAGTCGACATTGGCGTAGGGGTCGGAGAGACCTCTCTGGTAGAATGGATTGGTGACGGGGTCGACGGCGGCGCCGTTGCTCAGCGCGACCAATTCCGACTCGATGATCTCCGTCGGCGGCGTCGGAAGTCCGGACTCTGCCAAAGTTCGCTTGCTCAGCATCTTCCAATGCGCTTCCTGGGGAACAACAGTGATCTGAGGGTCGTGATCGAGGAAGTCCATGGGCGACACCGTGGCGAGCTTCTTGGCCTGACCCAACTGCACAGCCTGCTCGGGCGTCTCGATGAAGTGCAGTCTGGCTCGCTGCGACGCCTGCACGCGTTCATACGTTCGACGTGCGTCAAGGCGATGCGATCTCTCGGTCCAGCTGAAGGTTTGATATGCTCGCTCCATAACCGTCGCGTTGATGTCGAACAGGTGAAGATCCATTTGTCCTGCGATAAAGCCGTAGAATTGGCTCATACATCCTAACACAAATCGGGCGGTTGTATCGGGACCGACTTTCGTGCTTCTTGGGCTCTGGTATGCGTATTTGATCGATTGCGGGCATGAGAGGGAGAGTGGCCTTTGCGATGGGGCGGGAATGGTGTACAAGAGTGCTATGTCGTTGGCATCGCCGCCGTCGAGCGAGTACAAATCGCTCAGCGTCGTGCTGAGTTCGACTGGCGGTGGTGGCATATCGAAAGCGTGCGAATCTGCGTGGTCGGTTTGCTGTCTACCAACGAGAACAAAGCTGATGGAACTTGCAGTCAAATAGATGCCCTCTCTTTTATTCATCACAATGCCCATTGCTTATCTAGGTATACTACCCGCAGGGCACGGCAGCCAGTAGATGAACCTACCTGGCGTCGTGGCTGACATACGAGTCAGCACTGAAGTCAGCACCTACAAAATCAAAGTAGGTACGTCTTCAAGTGAAGTGAGCTCTCGTGGGTCACGCCTGTCGTGCCTGCCTACGATTGTCCTGTTCGTGAATTCAGTGCCCCTTCGATAGTTGTTCCAATTCTCCAACCCAGCTCTTGTGTCTAGGAGACTTATCGGACAACCCAAGATATGCAGGAAAAGCATCACTCCGCCGATGACGAATGGACAACTCCCTCGTCGCCTGAACAAGTTGCGAACTGGTTTAGCAAAGCCATCTTCCATTGGACTTTCGATTTGTTGAAGGTAAGTTTTCCTTGTCACCTTTCACGCCCATGGCCACAGTGTTCAGAAGCAAGATCATCAGCTAAGCCATACAAATTTCACCCAGCGCGGATTCCGGCGTCCCCTAGAACCTCAGGACATCCCAAAGATACACTCAAGATATGAGGCGCGTGGTATCACCGCGGACGTCCAAGCCGCCTTCCATAGAGGACACTCAGCCGGACAAAAGAATCCACTGTGGTGCGCTCTCTACGCGGCTTTCAAGCGAGAGTTCTGGCTCGGCGGACTATGTCGTGGTACAGCAGACTGCTTGCTCGTCCTGGTACCCTTCGTTTCCCGCTATCTGATCCAATTTGTCATCGACTCTTACATCGCACATCTGCGTGGGAAGGCTGGGCCACCTGTAGCACACGGCATCGGATATCTGGTGGCCATGGTGATTATGCTGGCGATCCAGAGCTTCGCTCACAACCATTACATGTACCTGATGGCAGTGATGGGTGGACGTACCCGTGCTATCATGGTCTCTGCCATCTTCGAGAAGTCGGCCAACATCCGTGGCCTTGCAAACAGCGATCCAGCCGCCGAGAAACAAAAGACAAAGATTGTATCCGACGATCGTTACAATCTGAGTGGAAATGTCATCAATCTTGTCACTGTCCATTGTGGCCGCATAGACAAGACCATCAGCGCCATTCACATGCTTTGGACAGCCCCTTTGTCTCTGGGTCTGGCAATCGCTCTCCGTGAGTTGAGTGAGCAGCCAAGGACCGATCCGCTTGCTGACTTCGAACAGTGGTATACAATCTCCGAGAAAGTGCCCTTGCCGGCCTAGGCTTACTGCTCTTTGGCTTCGCGGGACTCATCTTTGTAGTCAAAACACTGTTTGACCGACGGAAACACATCGATAACATTTCGAGGGAAAGAGTCTCACTACTAGAAGAGGCATTGACCGGCATCCGCCTGTTCAAATTGTTTGCGTGGGAATCTGGCATGGCTGCACGAATCGATGCCATTCGGAAACGCGAGACCCATAGTCAATACCGCTACGGAGCCCTTCGCAATTTCGCCGGCGCTGTCTCACAAGCCCTCCCTGTTCTCACGGCGATGATGACCTTCATCACGTATGCACTCACGAATCACGGACTGTCTCCGGCGATCGTCTTTTCCTCCACCGCGCTGTTCACCAGCCTTCGGATGCCGCTCATTTATCTCCCACTGTGCGCACAAGCGTGCGTCGATTGCTGGTCTTCCCTCCTCCTTGTGCAAAAGTTCTTGCTCACTAACGAGAGCTGTGCTCATCCACTCGACCTGGAACTGAAAGCTGCTGTCGAAGTAAGCAACGCCACTTTCTGCTGGGACCATTCGGATACTCTGGACTCTACCTTGAAAAGCACAGAGTCGGATAGCAACAGAGATGACAGCCACTCTTCCTTTGTCCTCCGCAACGTAAACCTGACGCTTCGCAGAGGCGAGTTGGTTGCGGTGGTCGGGAGCATTGGCTCGGGTAAGACGTCGCTGATCGCTGCCCTCACCGGCGACATGGAGATGGCTAGTGGAAAAGTGACTTGGGGCACTTCCTCCGCCGTCTGCTCTCAGCAGCCTTGTATCCTAAACGCCTCGATTCGTGAGAATATCACATTCGGGACCGACTGGGATGAACAGCATTACCAGCGTGTTGTTGATGCCGCATCGCTGCAGCATGACTTTAAACTGCTCCCTCGTGGCGACGTCACGATCGTTGGGGAACGCGGTGTCATGCTTTCCGGAGGCCAAAAGCAGCGGATCGCATTGGCCAGAGCCATGTATTCTCATAGCAGCTGCGTCCTTCTGGATGATCCTTTGAGTGCGGTCGATGCTCATGTCGGACATTCTCTACTTACCGAGGGTATCTGCGGCTTCATGAGCGATCGAACACGACTTCTATGCACGCATGACCCCAAGGTAATGCAAAAATGCGACCGGGTCCTGTGGATGAGCGAAGGACGTGTACGGAAACTGGATACCTTCCAAACCCTCGTGGGTTATGACCAGGACTTTGCCGCTTTCGTTCGTGGAGACCAGAATGATGCCGTCGATGCGGCCGTTGCCAGTACGCGAGATACAAACTGCCCAGATGACCCTTTGTCTCATGCAGAGAACAAAGTGCACGCCCAACAAGACACAGTCGAAGAAGAGGATCGGACGACCAAAGCTGTTTCTTGGAACGTCTACGGGGCTCTCTTGTCTCCAAAGATGAGTGCCATATTATTCGCCCTCTGCATCCCATTCCTCCTCATCGGCAATGGCAGCCTTGTCATCACCCAACTCTGGCTTTCTTGGTGGAGTTCCGATCGATATGGTCTTCCACGCAATACCTACATCGTTATCTACATCGCGCTCGCCGCCGCTCAACTGATCTTCCTTTACATCTTCGGCTTCCTGCTCAGCGTGGCTTGCGCACATTCTACCCACATATTGTTTGACAAGGCTGTCAGACGTCTACTGGGAGCTCCAATCCACTTCTTCGACCGCACTCCCTTGGGTCGGCATATGAACCGATTGACGTCTGACGTGGACAAGATGGATAATGCACTTCCGGAAACTCTTCGGATGTACGCCATCTCTCTCACGGCTCTGATCCCTATCTTTACTATCCAGATCATCTACTACAATTGGGTATGTACTCACCGAGCCTGGCTTTCGTGACTCTACTAACATCGATCAGTTCGGAATCGCCGTCGCAGTCCTCATCGCAGCACTACTCCTCCTCGCCATCTTCTACAGAGCGACCGCCAGAGAGACTGAACGCCTCGAAGCAGTCTTCCGCTCCGCCGTCCTCTCCAGGATCGTAGAGGGACTTTCCGGCGCCCCAACCCTGAGAGCGTACAGCATGCACGCAGACTTCAACCTCAAGCTCTTGTCCGGGCTGGACCGTGTGAACGGGGCTTCTTTCGCCGCAGTAGCGATCCAGCGCTGGCTCAGCCTACGCCAAGACGCCATGACAATCCTGTCGCTCTCAGTCCTCGGTGCCCTCATCATCTTCAACCGACACTCGCAACATCCTGCCGTCTCGGGTGTTGCGCTGAGTCTTATGATAAATGCCCTACAGGTGATCCAAGTGGTAGTCCGCGAATGGGCGGAGGTGGAAAGTGCCATGAACGCCACGGAGAGGTTGCACGCGTACGCTAGCACTATCCCCGTGGAAGAGGACGATTCAACACCCGACCCTCCAGCAACCTCCACTTACAAGCAACCACCAAAAGACTGGCCCACCAGCGGCGAAATTGTCCTTGCAGATGTCTGCATGCGCTACCGACCGGATCTCCCAGACTCTCTCCACCACCTTAATCTCCGCATCCGCGCCGGCGAACACGTCGCAATCGTCGGTCGTACCGGAGCCGGGAAATCCTCCATCATCAACGCATTGTTCAGGTTCAACCCACTATCAAGCGGTCGAATTACCATCGATGGCCTGGACATCTCCCAAATGCCGCTCAAAT
>Ga0265797_10008284_pt1 | contig 13899 bp, 19 predicted proteins | sample P2T30metagenome_FD_192433 | JGI IMG/M metagenome (GOLD analysis project Ga0265797, IMG submission 192433) | Plant litter microbial communities from East Loma Ridge, Irvine, California - P2 T30 | ecosystem: Environmental > Terrestrial > Plant litter > Unclassified | place: USA: California... | reverse complement strand
TCAGGAGAGCTTATAGGTAGGACGCCATGGGTCAGTCTACGCTATTCCTTCATCGGTGGAATGCGGATGGTCAGCTATCAAGATTGTTCATGGGCCTGTAGGAGGTCGGTCCGGTGGATCTAAGCCTCATGATGCTTCACAGGAGGCCAGAGTTTTGGGCCGACTGATCCATCCTAATGTGAGTATCTGTCGGGCGTCTTGCTGACTGTCAGGTCGCCAAGTTGCTAGAATACGAATACGACACAAATCTCCACGAACATCTTTGCAGCTTTCCTTTCCTACCTCTTTCCCTCTCTGAAATACTGGATAGGACCCTACATGCCGACCTTACTCAATCTATCATATTCCAATCGATAATCGCTCTGGCACACCTGCATACTAGTGGAGTAGGCCATCGGGATATCAATCCCAACAATATCATGATAGATTGGGATGGGACCGTTAAGCTCATCGATCTCGGTTTAGCATGGACAGGAGGTGACGATGAGGAAGATGACAAGGTGTGGTACGAGACCAAACAAGATATGATCTGCGATGTCGGTACTGGGTATGTACTCAACCCCAAGTATTGCTAATAGGTAGACGCTGGCGAGCTCCGGAATTACTATTCTCGCCTACCACCTATGACGCATTTGCCGTCGATCTCTGGGCTATTGGGGTCGTGATTACCGATATGTTTACCAATGTACCCATGCCCGACTCCTCGTACGACGCGGACGAGGCCGAAGACGTAGATCCACTCGAACAAGAGCTCTTACGACGACAACCCAGGACGACGCAGTTTGACGATGGATTTGGGGATATTGGGTTGGCTGGTAGTATATTCCGGCTACTTGGTACTCCGACGACCAACAATTGGCCAGTATGTTCCTCCACTTACCATACGTCTGGAGTACTGATGTAGCTAGGAATATGATTCTCTACCTGACGCCGGGAAGCTCGATTTCATCACTTGCTTCCCGCAGCCTCTTGGATCCATCTGGCCGACCATGAGTGATGGTCTGGTAGATCTCACTAGCCAGTTACTCCAGCTATCGCCATCTCGTCGTATATCAGCAGAAGATGCTTTGGGTCATCGGTGTTTCGATGAGACACTCGTCACTAGCAAGGAGCATGTTTGGTTCGGAGAGCCTCGCATTGACTTGTCCGCCAGATGCGTCGAGGCGAAGGCTGGTAGACGCCTGGTCGATCATCTGGCAGATGAGCTGGATCACAAGAGAGTCATATGGGCTTCGACGAAGGCAGAAACAGAATAATATGTGTAGCGTATAACAGTATCATAGGTTGTATACATGGTCTATTTATCTAGTCAAGCAACATTGCCGAGTCTTTGGAAGAGTGGGCCAATCAGTCATTATCATCATCACCATCGTCATCGTCTTTGGTTTCGTATCATCGTCATCGTCAAGGGTCTCTTCTTCAGCGCCTTAAGCCCTAATCATAATTTCCCTCCTTCACCGCTTCCATAGCCACCATCTCATCCCCTCCAATTCCCCGAGCTCCCTCTCCTACTTCACCACCCTCAAAACCATCGCCCAGCAATGTCCTGACTTCCCCATCTTCCAGATCCAGATCATGATCCGCCTTCAAATGCCTCTTGACATCATATACCCTCCAAAATCTCATGTGACAAGGATTAAAACGTTCAAATTCAACTTGGATAACTTTATGAGCCGGACATCCGAATCGCTTGTCGGTCATGACGTCTCCAGTCAGGAATCGAGCTTCTTCATCCATATGAGCGAGTGACGTGGTGGCGATGGGAGAGACGGCACGAGTATGGGCTTTGAGGTGTTGATTTAGGTTACACATGTGGGCGAATGCTTTTCCGCAATTGTCGATTGGGCATACGTGGGATCTGATTTTGAGGTGGACGACTTTGTGATGGGTCTTGAGCGAATTTGCCTAAGGGTCAGTCGTCCGCACGATAGGATATCAAGAACAAGTTGACGTACAGCCTTGAACCTCTTCTCACATCCAGGTTCGGGACATGCGAAATCCTTGCCCGCCTCTCCACTTCTGATAGGTCTCAATTTCGGACTTTTGCCACCATCTTCAAAAGCCTCGGATCTCCTCCTTTTCCTCTTCCTCTGGTGCTCATCCTCCTCTACCTCGCTATCCTGAACTTTTTCCGCTAAAGCAAGCAAATCCTCTTCTCGTTGTTCGTGAACTTTGAGGTGATCTTTGAGTCGTTGAGCATTCTTGAACACTCGACCGGCACATTCTTCGTGAGGGCAGATTGGGGGATGATCGTTTTTTATGTGGGATTGAAGGAGTGACCATTTATCAAATGACGGTTGTGTCTCGTGAGAAGGGTGAGAGCATGTATATCGGTTCGCTGGGCGTCAGATTTCCCGCGAATCCGTATAACGCGGTCGCACTTACCTTCGTGTGTCTTTTCATGAGCTTTGAGCTGTTGCTTCATCGTGAAGCTCGAGTCACAGCCTTCGTGAGGACATGGAAAAGGTTTGGTCCCAGGAGGCATATGTGTTAACGTATGTACACGGAGCAGGTGTCCTTTTACAAATGACTCGGAGCACTGATCACACTATCATAAGCTAGATTCCGTGATGTCTGTGACACTACTCACCTGGTATACTTTGGCTTGATCATGTACATCCATGTGCCTCTTGAGGTGAGCAGCTGTCCAGAACTTCTTTCCGCACTCCTCCTTGTCACAAGCGAATGGTCTGTCCTCTTCTGAAAGATGGGTCCGAAGGTGTGAATGCAGATGTGTAGCTCTCAAGTATGTTTGCGAGCATTGCGGGCATGCATGTCTCCTCTGAATATTAGCTCGTTCGCCCATCTCCGGAGGCAGGACCTACCTCGCCAGTATGTGATAGCTCGTGCTCCGCCAGCCTTGATGGTTTCGTATACGCTTTATCACATCCTTCATATTGACATTTGTACCGCCTTTCCCCAGGCGTTGCAGATCTCGAACGGGATTTTGTAACCCGCTTGACAGGAGTAGGTGGTGAAGCGGCCTTAGCTGGTGCCTGCCTCGCTGGAGATTGTGTACTGTGGACAGAGCTCGAGGACGGTCCAGCTGTATTCTGCATGAGTAGCGGAGAGAGCATAGGTGCTGGACTGCTCTGGACAGCAGCCATCTTGGCTGTATGGCTATGTATATAGGGGTGACAATGGACAGAGCGGCTATCTGACTTCCATCTCCCAGAGCCCAACTTTTTGATCCCGTGATCGCCATGCCCGTTCCTGAGTTTAAATAACACGTCATACTGTATCTCGACGCGTCTTGCTTTACTTTGCGCAGACATGTATGGAATAGAGGTACAAAGCATCAACACTACCTTTCATTCAACTACATACCTCAATCAGACTAGAGGAATACATCTGTCGCATAACATATCCAAGCACTATGGCAGTAAGTCTACGCTCAATCGTGTCGCATAAGCATGACCAGTACTCACGCACAGACACAGGAGAATGGACGAACACCAAGACCGGATTTCAAGCGGAAACTAGTCGTAGTAGGGGATGGAGGTATGCCGACCGCTCCGTAGCTGAGTCAGCTGATATATAGGATGCGGTAAAACATGTTTGTTGACAGTATACGTCGAGCGTCGCTTCCCCGAAGTAAGTCCCCTTCACTACCAAGTCACGCAAGACTGATATTTAGGAATACGTGCCAACAGTATTCGAAAACATGATAACGGTCGTTCCATCGCCTACGGATGCCTCGAAACTTATCGAACTTGCATTATGGGATACGGCAGGACAGGAGGATTTCGACAGATTAAGACCATTGAGCTATAATGACACGGACGTCATTCTAGTTGTTTTCGCAATTAATCATCGTCCAAGTCTGCTGAATGTTCAAGACAAGGTACGGTCCCTTCTCGTCATGATTATTTGATGACTGATGGTTAGTGGTATCCGGAGATGGCTCATTTCTGCGAAGGAGTCCCCATAATCCTAGTTGGCACAAAAATCGATCTACGTGAAGAACAACAAACCGTCTCACTCATGGCTGCACAGGGAACAACACCAATCACACATCACGAGGGAAGTGTAGTTGCGAAAGCAATTGGAGCAAGTCGGTATTTGGAATGTAGTGCCAAGTTGGGGCATAATGTCAATTTGGTTTTCGAATGGGCTCTACGTGATGCCATGAAGAAACGCGGATTCGGTCGGAAGGTGGGCAAGAAGAATTGTGTGGTTCTATAGGCATGGGAATGGATTAGGATCATCGGTTCTTGGCTGGAAGGAGGATTTGGGGATTACGTGTATTCATGACTCGGGGCGACATGTTGTGTTATTAATTCTATCATCGTGTTTCATATTATCGCATTCCGCATACATGGCATCATTTATTGGCGTTCAAGACCTGGTGCAATATGGTAACATACATGCTATATGACTATGACGACTGTACTCGTATTTATAAAGAGACCGGCGACTCGTGTATGACCACTGCAAATCATCATGCTGATTACCAAGTCCCCTGGAGTTATAAGTTCTGCTTGGACCCGCCGACCACACTCTCGACATCTCGGACCAATTCCTTGACCTCTTTATCCGCCCCGTCTCCGGCTAACTCGTCCGCCCACTCTTTCTCCAGCCGCTCTGTGCCCTCACGAATCATATCCTCCAGCTCCTCGCCCCATCCCAGCTCTTTGGCCATCCGGCGAACTCCATCATCGGCATCCCCTTCCCAGAATCTATCTCGCGTCTCGTCCCCTTCTTCCTCATCCTGCCCGTCCCCCTTGTCCTCGGTGGAAAGAGATCCAAGCATTGAGACTAACGATCTACCATTTGTTGATCTTGATGAAGCGAGGTGAGAGAATGGGCCTACTGGTTCACGATTGATGAGAAGACGTGGAACGTGGGGCTGAACGTAATTTGGTAATGATGCGAATGGGTGGACTTGAAGCGAAGTGCCAATAACTATGAGGAGATCACATATCGTCAAATCCTGGATATCAGCTGCAAGGCCCAGAGACTGATGTAGCTTACCTCGAGAGACTGAAAAAAACGCTCAGGTAAACCTTCACCAAAAAAGACGATATCTGGCTTGACTAAACCATCGCACCCTTCTTCCCCACATCTCACCACTTCCCCTTTCCTGACTCCAGATTTGAGGACGTATTCCTTCGAAGCAGCTTTCTTGCAAGTCAAGCAATGGGCACTAGCGAAAGATCCATGAGCCTCGACGATTTTCGAAGCTGGTAATCCCGCTATCGTTTCTAGCGTGTCGATATTCTGAGAGAATACCCTCCTGAGGATGCCATGTTTTTCGAGGAGGAGGAAGAAGTAGTGTGTTGGGGTGGGCTGATGTCAGCTATGGCTACCATAATGACCTCAGACAGCTCACGACGTGTTTACCGGGATATAATTCTTTTGCTAATGTCCAGAATGGCTACGAGTCAGCTGTCTCATGTATCGGTAGCTATCCAAGCTAACCTTGGGGTTCTTCTTGAAGAATTTGATATCAAAGACAGCTTCTGGGTACGGTAGATTCAATCGTTGTAGATTCGCATAAAGCCCCGTAGCGGGTGATCTGAAATCTGGAATTCCGGCCGAAGTCGATATTCCAGCCCCGGTGAGGATCACTATGTTCTTTGCTACTCATCAGCTACTACCTCGAGGTGGGTGAGTGATCGTCTTGCCTTTTCCTGAAATGATCAAGTCGGCAAATCTCTTCATGGCTGAATCGCCTGCTGCTTCCATTGGTGTTCTTAGGGGCTTCGGGGGTGATGGCTTAGGGGATGTGAGGTGGGCTTCTGGCTTCTCCCATCAGTCAGCAGGTGCAGCATAGAGGATGGTTTGACTCACCCCCGATGCTGGTGTCTTTGGGGTTACAGGTTTGCTTGCGGCATTTGCAGGCGAGGTGGCACTGACTGCCTCTTCATGATCTTTGACTGGCGTTTCCTGGTCCTCGGGTGCTGTAGCTATCGTCTCCTTCTCATCTCTCTGATTATGTCGGCTTGATGTCTCCGTAATGGATGGCGATAGTCTGGGTGGGGAAGCGATGGTCGTCCTGTCACATCAGCTACTGTATGTCTCACAGAGATACGAAGCTAACATTTCCCACTAGTCCTCAGTATTCGATAGAGATAGACGATCCGAACGACCTCTGTATAGGGTGACTTGCCCAGATAACCTTCCGTACGACGACACAAGGGAGACGAAGACAAAGGATGACCAAAAAGTGACAAGAAAGTCGCTCAAGTGATTGTAAAGCGAGAAATAGAATAGAATTCGAATTGTCCGGCCCGAGCCAGAATATCGTTATTCTGACAGAATCTATAGAATCCGCCTTCTTACACTCCTTTGATCTATCTTTGCCCTTTCTCGGGATAGTATAGCCGGGTATGTATTGATGAGAGTGGTATACAGTGTATACAAAGTCATGGGTGAGGTGAGCAGAGTGGACAGAAGGGGTGGAGGTGAACGCGGCAAGACAAAGATAGATCTCTCGGCAGTACGGCATTTCGGCTTGGCGTTTTTATCATCACATGTCATCCATGTCATTCATGGCATTCTATGGCCAGACTGGGCTTATTCAATTGCGCGATTAGCCTAGGAGAGGCAACATTTCCGAAGGGGTAAATTCCAGGAGACAGCTAGGAACGGACCTGACCTGCAGAACGAAGCTGGGGACCAATGGGATTCATTTGATTTACGATAAAGATAACATATATGCTTCGGGTTCTTGCCCTAGCTCACGTCCAGTACTCAAATATCCCTAGCCGCGTACTCCTTCAGATCTACGAGTCTGTTGGCTGCCAAACATTCCATCACCCATCCGAGCGGTACCATGGCTCGTGATCCATCTGGAGATACCCAGATTTCGAATTCGTTGGGTTTGTCCTTGGTCGGATCAACAAGGATGGAAGCTCGACTTCGAGGTACGATGGTACCACCTCCGTCATCCTACTTGATCAGCTTGATACCTCAGGAAATAGATCGGAAGATCAGAATTAGGACTAACGATAATCATCTTCTCGACTACTGATCGAGTCGCGCCAGTCATGACGTGGAAGGACATAGGAAGAGCTTGATTTCGAGAGAATACCGGTTGCTGTTCGATAACGGCAGTCGAAACAGGATCGTTCGGCTCATGTATCTCGGTGGTGAGGGGCAGGGCTTCGTCCCCTTGTTTCGTTACAGAATCCGGAATGACGGTCTTCGATAGGGCGTCCTTGGGTTTCTCCGCATGCGAGGCTTTGTCGGAATGCTCGAAATGCGTATCATCGGTCTGGATGACGGGGGTTTGAGCTGAGTCTTGTGGTAGCGAGTTGTCCGACGACGCGATTGACTTGCCAGAAGGATAGCCATTATTGGCGTCAGGCATGATAGGGAGCTGACCCTTACAGAGACTCTCGGTGTCGGGCGTCTCGCTTGGAGGTCCATTGTCCACGCTGATCGTCAGTCAGCTAATCAGCTACCGAGGTTACGAACAGGATCTCCCACTTCTCGGGGGCCGTGGCGACATCCACTCCGTTCAAGATATCATACACGACTTCGAGCTGTACTACGCAGATCCGCGAATCTCGCTTGTCGTCCTTCGCCACGCTAGTCCTCTTGGCGTAGGTGTCAAAGACGCGCCTGTACCAGTCTTTGTTATTGATTAGAGCTACCCTCTTCCGCGGAAACGGGTCAGTCAGAGCGACGAAGATATATTGCACGGTTGAGTAATCGCGACTCGAGTGGTCCGGTGACTAAAGTGACTAAAACGAACGTACAATCAATGCAATGTCCTACATACATACAAGATGACGCAGAAAATCTAGCGCTTGGCGTTTGATGTGGCAGCAGCAAGCTCAATCTTCTTGAGCATACTCTTCAAGCTTTTCCCTCCCTTTTGACAGTTCTCTTCGAGATATTGTTCGAAGTCTCCCCCAATGCTTTTGAGGGTATCGTTGATAGGCAATTCGCCGATTGAGTTGGGGTTGAGAAGTGTATCGAATAAGCGTTTCCATAACTCAGATTGCCAGTACTGCATCATTAGCTCATGATTCTCGAGGTATTGGCAGACTCAGACTCACACGCTTGAGAGGAGTATTGATCTTGTGCCATCTCCCTCCTTCCGGTGTGACTGTCTCCTCTGTACCAATGTACTTGCCGAACAACATGCAGTAACAAATACTAGCCAGACCGAAATAGTCGGTTTCAAAAGACCATTCCCGATCTTCCCTCATCTCGACACAATCTCGCTCATCCACTTTCCAATCTGCCTTGAATTTCTGCTTCTCTCCAGCGGGGAATAGGGACAAATCGATTCCTCGACCGAAATCAATCAATTTCATTCCCTTGTGACGCCATCCGCCCTCGCCCTGGGCAGAGTATTGACTCGACCATTCAGATTGTCCACCAGGTACAGCGTCGAGCCTGACTAGGCAATTGTCGATCTTCATATCACCGTGAATGAATCGCGAGCGATGTAGCGATTCAATGACTCGAAGTAGCTCGATAGTGAAGAAAATGGCGACGAGCTCATCCAGTGCGGATGGCCCACCAGCAGTCGCGGGAGCGATACCCATCGAAGATGCTTTGTTGACTGCATCGAGTAGTGTACCTTGAGGAGCGAAATCCAAGACAAGGTAAGATTCGTCGGCAAAAGCGATCAATTCGCGGGGTCGGATGATAGACATAGGCTGATCGACTCGTGACAGTATCCGATCCAGAATGACTGCTTCCCAAACCGCACCAGGATTCTCCACTTTGATGGCGACTAGTGACCTATCAACCTCATCGTCTTCTTCCTCATCATCAGAATCGGCGTCTTCAATCTGTTCCTTGAGTCGGACATCGACAGCCAAGAACACTGCTCCGAAGCCACCTTCACCGATCTTGTCGTCTACCTGAAAGTCGCGTGATCCGAGAGTGATACTGACTCGGTCATCCGCAGCGCCAGAAGTTCGGGGAGCAGCAGCAGCACTACTTCTGCGAGCTTTGGTCTTGGTGTGCGAGTTTAGACTGGCGAGTCGGTTCGAGGTTGTATGGCGCATATCGAGGAAATTGGGGAGGGAGGAAAGAGGAGGTTGGATCTTGCCAAGAAGCGCAGCAATCACATCCTCATCGATGGGAACGCACGGGTTGGGAAGTAGCTCGCTTGAAGTCGAGACGGGTCCATGATTGGCAGTGACGAATGCTCCTGTATCGGATTCGGCATCGAGCTCTGGCTCTACGGAGCCCTCTCTGGCTGTATGCATTGTGTCCTGTTGACCATCGACAGTAGGATCTTGAGGTCTACTGTGAATGGTGAAGCCTTCTGGCACGTCGAATTTGGGAGCCAGTAGAGCCGATTCTTCAAGGTGTTGATAATCGGAAACATTCTGCTGAGACTGCGAATCGTCGATGGGGCTCGCTTCTCGTCCATTTGATCGCTCTTCCTCTTCGTAGACTGCACTAAGGCCTTGATTCGCATTGTCCGCCGGTAGGTTCTCGGTATCAGGGTAAATGCTTTGTACGCTTGAGCGTCTACCTGAAGAAACCGAGAACACGTTGGTCGACTGTGAAGACCGAAGATTCGTCATTTGCGTATATTCCTGAGTCCGCTCAGTGATGGGCGTCATCAGATTGCAGTTTCCTACACGGGTCGAAGCCACTTGACGTGGATTATAGTTCTCGTCGTAAGCCTCCTCTTGTTCCTCTCCCTCCTCCTCAGCAATCGCCTGTGAGAAAATATTTCGTTGAGCTGGAGCTTGCAGAGCAGGAGCTGGGGTGAAGACGTTGAATGTGGGTTTTTGCGCGGGAGTGCTCTGTACAGGACGAGGCGTTGCCGCTGACAGTGGTGCCCTCGTTGGCTCTTGGCGGGACTTGGCGGGAGTAGCGAAGATATTGAGAGGTGGTTTGGAAGAAGAGCCAGCATTCTCATCTTGGAACACCAGCTGAGGTCGATGACCTTGTGATGGAGTAGGTGTGGGCGGTACAGCCATAATATGGGCGGGCATCATTGATGGACCGGCTCGAGATGGTAGAGGGGTAGGGGCTGGGTCGGCGAGCATGTCGTCGTCGTCGTCCCCATCAGAATCCGAGTCAGATTCCGAATCGTCCACGATTTTACTTCGGTGAACAGTCTGGTCAAACATGGCTGCGATCTCTGCATTGGCAAGTTTGGTATTGACGGTAGGCGAAGGCATCTTCTTGGCCTTTGGAGCAGCCTTGGGCGTAGATGCTACTCATTAGCATAAGAAATTTCACCCACAACGATGCGAACTCACATCCAGGCAAATGCCACGAAGTCTCCCAATCCTCGACGGCTCCTCTCCATTCTTTGCCCAATAGCCCCCTCTCCCTAGCTCGGACTTCTTCGAAACTCCACTCTTCCCCATTCTTGAACACTGCATTCCAGTCCAACATTCGCTTCTCCATCTTGCCTTTCGAGTCCTTTATCAGTTGGCCATCGGTCGGACAAACCCATGGTTGTGCGACGTAAGCCGGGACTTTTGGTCTAGGAGGTTTGCGTGATGACGGAGGTGCAGGAATGGTAGGAAGAGCGCTCGAGACTATGTCATTCTCGTAGTGCAAAAGTGGATTCTTTCTTAGGATTTCCGCATCGGTGAGCTTTTTGGGTTTGAAAAGGGTGTCTTCGGCTGGTCGGGACATCTCGCGATTATCCCCCTGCCTGTCAGTCTCGGTAAAATAGTGCTGACGTACCATATCTCTGAAGACTTCGACTTTCGGTGTCCGAGGCATGGCTCCCTTCTGAGGCAACGTCTCTCCCTTCCAAGGTGTAGCTTCCACTGTATTCTCTTTTCTCCTCTCATCCCTAGTCCCGAAGTCTCCCCATTCTCCCGGCGCATCATCCTGACCTCTGTGTCCTGGCTCATCTGTGAATATCCCCATCTTTGCGCCGTTAGGAGCCCGGCTCAAACGTGTCGAAGGGGCTAGTTGGACTGCTCCGGAGATCGCCGAGGGAGTAGTAGCGACTTGTCCGAGGACCGACCTCCCACCACTCCGAGCTGGTACCAATGGCTCATCGTCGGGAATGTCGCGTGATGAAGCGACCAGTATACGTTGCAAGAACGCCTTGTGACGCGTCTTGAGTCGTTCGACCGGTGCAGCATGTCGATTTATACCAAGTTGGTAGATGTCGTCTGCTTTCTTCTTTCTAGCGATCAGCTAAGTCAGCTCACTTATTCAGCATAACGTACCGTCCAAGGCCTTCCGTTGCACTAGCCCACTCTTCGTAGAACAACGCGTGATTCGTCCCGATATTCTTCGACTCCAACATTGCCCAAACTTCCTCCCGCCTTTCGACCTCTCGGGTGTACATGACCCACATCTTGAGGTAACGAACATCTTGAGCATATCTGGGGTCGGAGGTGAAGCGTCTTGTAACTCCTTCAATTAAGGGTAGGAAATAGCTGTTGTTGGTGGTGTTGTGCTGTGCAGCCCATGAGACGTGTCTGAGATTGAGCCACGAACAGCCTCTCACATGTATATGCTTACTGCTGGTATGCATCAAGAAGGTCAGAAACTCCATCCTGCATATCCTCTCCTTCCTGCTCTCGCTTCTCGGCCTCCTTGACCAGACGTTCATACTGCTCATGTCCCTGTTTCATGATAGCCTCCGCTTCGGCATCCTTGCTGAACAGACTGGAAAGTGTAGCTGCTGAGCGCCCTGATTCCAGTGGACGGATATTCTCCTTTTGCGTTTCCAGGCTAGCGAAATCTGTGATGGGCGTAGGCGGTGTGCTTGCTCGCGGCATTATGGTTGATGATGGTGCCTTTGCCATAACGCCGGGAGTCCCATGATCTGATGCTGCCATCATCCTGCTGACGCGGCGGTTTCAGTCTGATTCGATGCGGGAAGGATTAGTGTAAATGATGAGACAGAGTTGATGCGGGAAGATGTTGTATAGTTGTTTATTTGGTGTTATCAGACGCGTTTAATTACCTGAATGAGTAATTTACGGAGATGTCCGATCTAGAATACAATCTCTATACCTCCACTTTTACAATTAATATTAATTAATTATGCTATGCTAGATCTGTTATTTCATCAGACTACCCGACGCGTAGCCTTAGTACTGCAACTTCATACTCTGCAGTAGACTTATATGATATACTATCAAGATTCCTCGCTCTTTTTTACCCCTACATATCACTTTCAAATATAGTTATTCACTCTATTATATCGACCAAATATAATTAATCACTCTATTATATCGACAACAATCTAGCTGTCACACTCCATCACCATGACTACATACATCGACGCCTTCTGGGCGACGCGTGTCGTACCACCCTCGGTACCCAACTCTCACCCGTTCATCTTCCAGAAACCTACCGGTATCTGCATCAAGTCTGCCGTCACCTCTACCTCTTCTTCGACTGCGCCTTCGCCCTCGATGACGAGATCCACCTCTTCCTCGTCCACTTCGTCTGCTGATCTTGATGATCAGTGGGCGTTCGGTACCAAGACCATTCCCCTTCCCGACGCGCCTTACTCTAGCTCAACTGTCACCAAATTTGTCGAAATGATCACCATGCCCCTCGTCCGAGACGCAGAGGACCCCACCAAGTGGGTAGTGGAAAAGTACAAGGCTCCTTTGGATAAATTTGTGAGTCCTACTAACGCTCTTCACTTTTGGCCGTGAAGGACCCGTGCTAACCATACAGGCTTCTGCATACGTCCCCCTTTGGCTCCGAAACTTGGCTCCTCCGATGACCTGGTTCACGCTCCCGCTTGCTACTCCTTTCCCGCTTGCTTCTTACGCCGATATGGTTATTCCCAGAGTTCTTCCCACTATACGAGATGTCATGTATTGTAAAATGGGCTCGATCCTTGCTTCGCCTCCGCCAAAAGCCGCCCTTTCGCCTCTTCAAACACCCGTTGACCGACTTTCCCTCGCCGCTAGCGAGGATTACAGCAAACACTTTAGTGCTCTGCTTGCGCAACAGCTCGAAGGTCAAGCCCAAATCATGTTAAACGCCAAAATTCACGAAATCGCAGTCACTCTAGACAAGGTCAATGACGATACTCTGCTCATAATTGTACCTGGCATTCGAGAAGACTCTCCCAAGCTCAACATCGGTGATCGGATGGTACTTCGACCCCTCGATACTCTCAACTCGGCTCCCGCACCATTTGTTGTTGAAGTCGAAGTCGTAGGATTGGATAAGCTGAAGGGAGGAATATATGTCAAGTCCAAACATCTCGCTAACATCCACAAGTATGTTCCGGTAGACGCCAAGGGTAATCGAAAATACCAAATCGAATTCAAAGCGTCAACCGACATTGTTTGCGATCAGCAAGATGCTGTAAGTTCCTTATTTTCATCTTTGACTGCTGACACTTGCTAATCTACAGGTTCGCTTGGTAGGTAATACTATGAGTAATACTACGACGGACGAAGGCAGCATCACCGCCGATTGGCTCTGGCCTCGAAAGGAAGATCACCTCTCTCCCTTGGTCATCAATATCGCCTCCTACTACGACCCCGATCTCAACCAAGTCCAGCGACAAGCTGTTGCCGATATCGTTTCGCCCGGTCATATGATTCCTTACCTCATCAGTGGACCTCCCGGCACCGGCAAGACCAAGACGATCGTCGAAGGTGCGCTTCAGATTCTCAAGTACAACAAGGACGCCAGGGTCCTCTTATGCGCGCCATCTAACGCGGCTGCGGATACTTTGGCTCGACGACTCAAGGCTCATCTTCTCCCTCACAAGATGTTCAGGCTCAATTCCGACAAACGAACATTCGCCGAGGTGCCTCAAACTATCTTGCCTTACTGCTTTGTCGAGGACGATAAATTCGCCCTTCCTCCTATCGAGACCTTGATGCAATACCGAATCATTGTCACGACTTGTTCCGATGCCGCCATCTTGTCTAAAGCTAAAGTCACCAATGCCAATATTCAGCACGCAAGGATCAACTTCGAGAAATACCTCAACCTTCGATCCGAACCTGTTCCCGCTTCTCT
>Ga0265797_10008283_pt1 | contig 13900 bp, 16 predicted proteins | sample P2T30metagenome_FD_192433 | JGI IMG/M metagenome (GOLD analysis project Ga0265797, IMG submission 192433) | Plant litter microbial communities from East Loma Ridge, Irvine, California - P2 T30 | ecosystem: Environmental > Terrestrial > Plant litter > Unclassified | place: USA: California... | reverse complement strand
GCCTGGCTTGATCAGTGGCGAGAGGATTGGGGGGTTGGCTATGAGCGAGCATAGTGCAGGGAGTGACGTTGTCAGCATGAAGACGACTGCTAAGAAGGTTGATGGCGGGTATGTGCTCAATGGCACCAAGATGTGGATTACAAACGTACGTCTCCATCCGTTTTCTTACCTATGCTTGGGGAGGAGGCAAAATGCTTGATCTAACGGGCTAAAAAAAACAGGGACCAGACGCTCACACCATAGTCGTCTACGCGAAAACCGAGCCCTCGGCAGCCAGCAAAGGCATCACAGCCTTCATCGTCGACACCGCCACCGACGGCTTCAGCGTTGCGAACAAGCTGGACAAACTCGGCATGCGCGGCTCCAACACGGGCGAACTCGTCTTTGAAAACGTCTTCGTACCCACGGAAAACGTCCTGGGCGAGGTAAACCGCGGCGTCCGCGTCCTCATGGAAGGCCTCGATCTCGAGCGCCTGGTCCTCTCCGCCGGCCCCCTCGGCCTCATGCAAGCCTCCCTCGACAACGTCCTGCCGTATACACACCAGAGAAAGCAGTTTGGCACGCCCATTGCCCATAACCAACTCGTGCAGGGCAAACTCGCAGACATGTACACAAAGTTCCGTGCTTCGCAGGCGTTTACTTATAGTGTAGCGCGTGCCGTGGACGAGTCGCATGCGAGTCCCAACATCAAGACTCAGGATTGCGCGGGCGCGATATTGTATGCGGCGGAGCGGGCGAGCGAGGTGGCGGCCGATGCGGTGCAGTTGATGGGCGGCATGGGGTATATGAACGAGGTGCCTGTGGGTCGGATATTGAGGGATGCGAAACTCTACGAGATTGGTGCTGGGACGAGCGAGGTGAGGAGAATGGTTATTGGACGTGCGTTTAACAAAGAGTGGAAGCAGGATGTGTGAGTCTTGTATGGGAAATGATTGACGTTAACGACTTTGCATGGAGAGGTCCTTCCCTCCCAAAAAGTTATAATATGATAGTCTCCTCTTGAGATAGGTTCCAACTATCGGAAAAAAATAATTCCAACCCTCCCTCGACCCGAAAGAGTTGACTAGATCCTCCTTGTACCTGTTCCATTGAAATATCAATACCCCCTTCTCCTAACCTGATCGTACGCTCATCTCATAGAAGCCTCAACCCATCATAACCCTGCCTGTCCGGCTCCACTTCATACGCCGGCTTATCCTCGGCCCCGAGCGACTCAGCGTCAATAAACCGACACGTAAGCGCGAATCTCAAACTCCCCGTATGCTCGACGGCATGCTCATAGTACTTTTGCACATCAGCACCGTGCATGACAACAATGTCGCCATGGCCCAATTGCATGGTGAGTACATCTTTTGCCTGACCTCTACTGTTGAGCCCTAGTTCCCTTGGGATCTGCTTGCGCCTTGCGTTGTACGCTTTGGTGTCTGACTGCTTGAGAGCATCGAGTGCAGGTTGTAGAGCGAGACGTTTGTCGTAATTTTGAGAACCTGGTATAGGCGGCGCGTCGTCGTATAGGCCCGCGCCAGAGGAAACGCCATGGTAGTGTCGAGCCTTCATGCGGATGCGCATTGTACCTGGTGCACCGAGGCTCAATGTTGCAATGGTGGGCCCGAGACCGAATTCACCGTCGTCGTGATAGTTTATTTTTTGGCCCTGGAAGTAGCCTAGTGCGAGGACTTCGTTGAATTCGTCCTTGTTCCACTCTTCGGACACGTCGTCCATGCTCTTGCCGGTTTGTTGTGATAAGAGCAGTCTGGCGGCCCAGTTTAACCGACTGCGCGTGCTTGTTATGGGCCAGCCAGCTCCGCCAAAGGAGCGGGATTCCGTTGCTGCGATGAACTTGTAGGGCATGCCGTAGTTTACTGCAAAGTGGCGGCAGTAGTTGGGTCCTTTCAGCTGGCCATTAGGCATGGACCGACGCGCTAGTCCAATGTCAGTCTCCTGAAGCTCTTCAAACATGGCGTCTGGGCCTTGTTCTTCTTCTAGTATAGTCTTGTTGGCGATCATGTGCGTTATGAAGCCGTCGATCCCGGGGAGGTTGAATCGGTTGATGCGATAGCCATGACTGGAAGATACATTGAGGTCGATTAGAGGCGAGAACGTATCTCTGGAAAGCATTTCTGCGCTTGTCACCGGCCATAGTGGGTCACGGAGAGAAAGAGCGGGGACCAGAGCGTGTGGCGGTGATCTAACGTAGTCACAAGTAGTGTTGGGACACTCCCAATTCGTCCAGTTGAGGCGGGAGATACAGCGTCCGCATTTGGGACAAACAATACCAGACCAGAACGCGGTGGATGTGTCCTCACCCGGTCGGGAGTGCGCTGATAGCTCGGCAGTGTTAGATACGAGCGGGTAGTCGCGGTCGTCGTTGAACCATGGCGTCTTCTGCTTGAGAAAGCGGGGATCATAGATCAGAGACGCTTCGTTGGGCTCTTGCAAAGAGGTGCTGTTTCCTGGACCAGGTGTCAGTATGGAGACCTTCCAGAATGATGTACAAGTCGAGTGTAGGCACATCCATCCATTGAGGTAGACCTGTTGAGAGACAAAGCCACATGTCCCACATTGCTTCTCAACCGGAGGTGGTAGTGAACCAAGTGTGGCAACATCCGGGCTATCCTTCGCTCGCCACCAAGAATCTTTCCTCGTGTTGAGCTTTTCAAACCGGTATCGCACCATCTGACTACCTTCACTCTTTTCAGACCAGATATGTGTAGGCTTGAAGTGGTCTAATACGCAGTATTGGTGAGGTGGCTTTGATGGAATATGCGGATTATCGACCCCGGTGATCACGACAACCGGGTTGCGGCTGAGCATGCAATTCCTCAAACCTGCAGCCACAGAGTCTTCTTTCTGGTCTCTCCCAGCTTTCATCTCTCCAGAGTCTTTGTCTTTTGTAAGACCACCGCCCGCTCGTGAGATGATGACATTACTGTCGATATAGTCACGGTCGTGAGCAACTTTGTCGAACATGAAGCCCCGCACAAAACCTCCGGTCGCATAACAGGCGCTTTGGTAACCACGGTAGTAGTGCAATGTTTCACAGAGCTCTTGTCGTCCTTCTGCCCAAACTTCTGGCTCTCCAATTGGCTCCGGCTTATCCTGTCCAACGTTGCCCTGGGCAACGAGTTGCTCAGCTATAGCTTGGAGGTACTGCTGGTCCTCTTCCTTCCAAGAGAGTGGTTCGAATGGTAGGGATTCCGTAGTCTCACACTCGGTTGTCGCGTCTGAATGTGCGTATGCTGTTGCCAGTGGAACAGTAGGGGAAGCCAAAAGTTGGGTAGGTTGTGTTTGATACGAGTCTTGACAGAGTGTGAGATCTCCATCAAGTACCAAACTAGACTTCTCATGCGCGACTTGCAGGTCTCGATAGGGTTCCGAATTAGGGGTCGGGTATGCCTGTTGCAGTGACAATGTCTCGCAATCCGTATGTGATGGTTGCGGGGGCTTGCGTAGATTGTCCTCGGGTGTCTGAGGCTGGCAGAAGCGTGATTTAGGCGTCTGGGGCTTGGTGGAATCTGTCTGCGAGCTCTTTGGTGTGATGAAATCCTGGCTAGATGCTGGTATAGGCGATGGCACGTTCTGAGCACATTGACTTGGTCCGTCCAGCGGAAGAGTTTGTGCATTAGCAAAGGCAATGATCTATGACATGCATTAGGCCTAATTTTGAGAAATTCCCAAATTACTAACCGGACTTGGAGGCAAAGAAGATGGCGGCGATGACAGATCGCTCCCATCCTCTTTATGCTCTTGTTTTTGATCGGGCGACATGCCGGATAGCAGGCCGTCCAGCGGAACCTTGCGACTGACTATTTTCGAATTCCTCTGCGCTCCTGATAGAAGCTTTTTATGCTTGACAGTGGTTGCTGGTTGTTTCAACGAGCGTTTTGGTATCGTCTTTGGGGTTGCTGTTTGTTTCTTGAAAGAGGGCTGAGGCAGTGTATCTGAGTACCTTTCGGGACGTTTTCTCTCTCGCTTCGGACGTTGCGAGGCAAGTGATTCGAAATTTCCTTGAATGTTCAGCAGTCCGCTCTGCTCCGACTCTTGAATGACTCTGGGGCGCTTGGTGGCTGGTACAGCTTCCCATGCGGCTGCATCGTCAAAGTTGCGCTTTGAAGGCGCCATTTCGACGGGTTTGGACAATCAATGGGCAGTTCGAATTGGTGCAGGATTGAGTATAGTAATAGTAGAAGTGAGCAAAGTCTATTACGGGAATGAGGTATGGGAAAAGAAGGACCTTTGATATCCACTGAGGGAGTACAATAGGAAACGAGCAAGAATAAGACGACAATAGAGAATGAAAAAAATGCGGGGCAGCATTTGAGGCTATTGAGTATCTCTCACTTGGGTGAGGTAGTGAGAGAGAACGAACGGGGCTATCAGCAAGAAACGCCATTGCCTATGGTTGCACGTGCCGCACGATACGGCAAGAGCAAGTGGACTCATGGCAAGCACCACAGAATCCAATACTCATCCAATACTCAATTCCAGTCCTTTGGGAAAAGAAAAAAAGCGGCAGTCATTGTGACCCTTTTGATATGGATGCAAAGGTCCGAGATGGGTTATCCGTGAAGGTTGGCTTTTAGTGCCGATGGGTCCAGCCTAGCCAATTTCGGACCGACCGCGGCTCCGCAGCAGCTTCCCCACACTTCACGGTTGCCCGCAATGCCGGCTATACGGTCTGCTAAGACCTTTGTCCGCGTCAATCGGCGCGTCTGGATATGCTCACGCCAGTGCGAGGACGCGACATAGCGTTAAATCCCGACTGAGCCGCTTTGTCACCATGCCTCCTACATTGCTTCCACTCAGAGCTCCATAGTCGTATGCATCTACGCCTCAACACAGGGCAACATATAGCTAACGTACCGCTAGCAAAAGAAAAAAAATACTTAACATGCCTTTCTATCCTCCCTCATGGGTGCCGAAGCTTCCTTTTGACCCACCCGACTCGATCCCGATCAGCGAGTTTATCCTGAACGACCTCTATGGCCGCCATCCGCTCGGTTACTCTCGCAATCCGTTCACGTGTGGATTGACTGGCAAGACATACACGGCCTTGGAGGTCCAAGAGCGTGTTGACTACCTCGCACGGGGCCTGGCCAAGGAGCTTGACTTTGACCCGAACAAGGGGTCCGAGTGGGACAAAGTCATCGCCGTCTTCTCTGTAAACACTGTGGGTATATTGGCAGAAGGCTCGTACTGGTTCTGGTATTGACATTTGCCAGATTGACACGGTTCCACTAGCATGGGCCACTACTCGTCTGGGTGGCATCCATACACCGGCCAATGCTGCGAACAACGCCTCTGAGCTCGAATACCAGCTGAAGAGCTCTGGTGCCAAGGCCCTCTTCACCTGTGTTACTTTGCTGGAAACAGCACGCGTTGCGGCTAGGAATAGCGGTATTCCTGAGAATCGCATATACATACTGGAGGTACCGGAAAAGTTTGCTGGAAGGGGTACTCCAGAAGGTCTCAAGACGGTTGACCACTTCATCCGTGAGGGCTCCAAGCTCGACCGCCTGCCGCCATTGAATTGGGAGCCTGGACATGGCGCCAATAGGACTGCATATCTCTGCTATTCGAGTGGTACCTCCGGTCTACCGGTAGCTAGCGCCTCTCCTTGATACAGAGAACTACCATGCTGATTCCGCAACTAGAAAGGAGTCATGATCTCACACAGAAACGTCATTGCCAACACACGTAAGTCTGCCCAGGGCTTACCTCTGAGCTAGTTTAACCACAAACAGTGCAAGTTTCGACTTTTGAAAAAGTATATCGTGACACTATTATCAACGACGTGCGCAATCAATCAGATTATATCGAAAATGCCCTCGGTCTCCTGCCTATGGCTCATATTGCTGGCTTGGTTGCTATCAGTCACCTCAACGCCTATCGTGGCGACGGCACTATAGTCATGCCCAAGTACGACTTTGAAACGATGCTACAGGTGATACAAGACTACGAGATCAATACGCTCCAATTGGTATGTGCGTCGGTTCGATGATTGCCTGCCCAAACTGACTTTCAAGGCACCCCCCATCTTCCTTCAGATGATTAACAATAAAGCTATCCTTGAAAAGTACGATCTCAGCTCGGTGTGGACGGCCCTTTCAGGCTCAGCGCCTTTAGGAATTGAACCTATGATGGAGTTGCAGAAGATGTTTCCATCATGGAAGCTCCGACAGGTATATGGCCTTACTGAGACAAGCCCTTGCGCCACTTCGACTGCTGCCGATGATATATGGATCGGCTCTGTTGGATCTCTGATCTGTGGCGTTGAATGCAAACTTGTGACAGCCGAGGGGGAAGAGATTACTGGCTACGACCAGCCCGGCGAACTACTGATCAAATCGCCCTCTGTCGTTTTAGGCTATCACAATAATGACAAGGCTAACGCGGAGACATTCCAAGATGGATGGCTACGCACCGGGGATGAGGCTCTTTTCAAAAAGGCGTCTTCGGGCCATGAGCACCTCTTTATCGTCGACCGTATAAAAGAACTTATCAAGGTTAAGGTCAGTGCTCGCACGTCTCATTAGGAAGCATGTGTTGATCATCAAACAGGGATTTCAAGTTGCACCGGCAGAGCTCGAAGCTCATCTCTTGTCCCACCCCTCGGTCAAAGACTGCGCTGTGATCCAGGTTCCGCACGAGAAATCTGGAGAAGCTCCAAAGGCTTTTATCGTCAAGTCTTCATCTGTTGGGCTAGAGGAGAATGACCGCCTCATCGCTCGCGATATCAAAAAGTATGTCGAACAGCACAAGGCACAGTACAAGTGGCTTGGCGGTGGTGTCGAGTTCATAGAGGAGATACCCAAGTCGCCATCAGGCAAGATCCTTAGACGGCTGCTGAGAGACCGAGAGAAGGAGAAGAGGCGCCAAGCAGGCAGTAAGCTGTAGGGCCTAATGTAGGTGGTTTATATACCCACATGGTGTGCTCTCCTCCATGTCCGCCAAGTTCAACTAGCGTCCATACATGGAATCTACTTACCTATCTCTACTTTCCTTTTCAAAAAAAAAGGTGCTCGGCACATATGCCTGACTCTGCAGCCTTTGCATCCCAAAAAAACAAGCATGGCCCGCTCATGTAGTTGTGCAAAAATATCCATGTGGAAGCACCAATGCTCTTGACTCATCCTAGGGGAAAGTATAAAAGCTTCCTGCTCCCCAAGCTCTTCTTAATATACTTTCAAGGTTCTTCTATATTATTAAAACAAACTTTCCGGATGATCATGCTTGTTTTTGTGGCTTTTCTCAAGACAGGCAGGTAGAAGACCCATGGTTGTTTCCGGCTCTCTTCGTCTACTCGAAAGTCTAAACGCACACATCTATGTGTTTCCGTGCGGTGTTATCATTAAAACAGGATAAAAACACCCATGTCGCATCCTGATAATTTTGCCTAGACTATGCGCAATCTCTTCATGTCCGCCAACAGAGTATATATAAAAACTACTTTCTTTCTTACTCTTTCTTCTTCATCACATACCTGAAAGTTTTTCTATATCAAAACACACGCGCACACATCTATGTCTACGGTTTTCGCTGCTTTTCTAAAAAGAGATTATTGAGAATAAAAGTATGAGTATAGTCTTTGGTATTTCCAAAAATAAACTCAATTTAAACATGTGATAATTCTGGAAACGTGCGTAGTGCTTAGCTATGTCTTCCATATATCTATCCAAAGGATATCGACGAATCGCAGATGTGGGTTTTCCCTCTTCTTCTCTTTTATTTGCAAAAAAAAGCGGGCTGTTTTTGATATGTGTAATGCCCGGTGCTTTGCGTCTGGAATGCGATAATTTCGAGGAATACGTTAGCGCTACTAGACTCGTGCGTACAAGGTGCCCTCTTCTTGGTTTCCTAAATGCTTACTCCTTTGTTACATCTACCAAAACTACTGGTCAAATGCATCAAAACATGCCAAACCCCATGAAATGCGGTGTCCCTTTTCTTCCCAAAAGGTACCAAAGAGGACGCAATGTCTCCCCGATTATTCTTAAAATCTGCTGCTATTGTACAAGTCTATAGCATTTGTAAAGATGGTTTTATAACACAATATTCCCCAAGTGAAACGGATGGGTGTAGCTGATGTCATTTGCATAATGGGCCTAGTTTCTTGGTACGGCTGTATGATAATTCCAGCTTATGCATCTCATCTGTATATCGCTGTTCTTGCTATTCTCTAAAATGAAAACCTAGGAGACATTATGAATTTGGCGGTCTCTTGCTCTAACAAAACCTGCTTCTTATTTTGCGATATGTTGGTCAAACCGCTCTACTGTTTACTCTTAGTAGCTTTGTTGTCTATAAAAGGTCGTTGAGTTTGACTAGTTCTCCTCTTCTCTTACCCACACCAAGATCGTTGTAATTACTAAATTCTATCGAAATCCCGCCTATGCTCCCTCCAATTTCTTGAAAAGATTGTAAAGTTCTCGTTGATAGCTCTCCAGTTTCTTGACTTTCAAAGACAATAAAAACACTCCCAAAATCGAGGTTGAAGGAAACAGATGAGCCGCTTCTCTGCTTACCTTCTATATCGCAGCATGAAACACAAATGATCTTGTTCTTCTGACTCCTCTCCTGCCGTCAATGTGTTTGTTTGAATTTTTCAGGTTTTCTGTTATCATCCCTTGTCTTTCGTTCTCTATTATACCTACCCATCCTGCTTTGTGTCCAAAATTGTTAGGAGCGTTTGTGATGTACCGCTCTACTGGGGCTTGGAAAATATTCAAACTTAACCTTGAACCGACTTATCAAAATATATCCTTGTTGATACAAGAAGTCAAAAATGTAGTTTACGTGTTCCCATGCTATCACTATATCATTGTTGCGAATACCTACTAAAGTGGCAGTGAAAAAGTTCCATTCTTGTCTGCAAAAGAACGTCAACACAAAACTCATGACACGGAGGTTGTCTGCGTGGTTTTTAAAACCCCCTTCTCCTGTTTTGTAATATCTCTAGTCTCTCCCCCCATCTCTCTCTCTGACCTTTAGTTACCTCTCTGTAAAGAAAGATTAAAGAAGATCCCATGTTCTTTTCTCTGAAACGGACTTTGTATCCAAGATGGGCTGAGCGGTCATCTGCGTAGTGTACATGATTTTACTTTTCTACTTCTCTGTAGTTTATTACTACGTATCTTCTGCATATATGCCCAAATTTTCAAAAGCAGTGATACACGTTATCTTCCAAGAAAAAAAAATACTAGATTGAGCACCTGGAGCGACACGCGAGAAGTCATACCAAAGAGAAGCCTTTCTGGTGCCAGCTCAATCATGATACTAGTAGTATATATTGATGTTTTCATCAAGTAATAAATATTTGAATGAATTAAATTTCTACAGTCAAACTCTCCAAGCCCATGGCCATCGTTTCCACCCATTTCCCTTCTCCCACCCAACCCACCTCCACCGCAACCACACCCGTCACAGCAACTCCCCTTCCTCATCCAACCCACCCTCATCGCCCTCGTCCCAATCTAAATCCTCGGCCGCCTCGTCCGCGCGTCTCTGTACCTCCTTCAACCCACTCATTTCCTCGACCCACCCCCGCTCATTCAGCGCCCTCGTCACGAAGGCCCAAGGATCCTTGTTATACTCTTCCAGCACACGATCACTACACGCGGAGCAGCAATCGTAGGGATTGCCTTCAACCTGCAAGTTTGAAAAAGTGGACAGGTAGCCACGAATGGTGTGCGGTATTATGCCTAGGGGATGTTGAAATGGCGGGGGAAGGGCAGGGTGGGATGATGGCGTGGGTTTTGGTTGGTGGGAAGGGGGTGGAGCGCGGGCTTTGTGTGGATGTTGGAGGATGGACATCAAAAGCTCAACTAAAAGGCTGGAGGCGAGGGGCGCGACGCCGGGCCGGGTTACAGTGCATTGTTGGTCGAGGGTGGCGTTGCTGAGGGACTGTTTGAGAGACGATTAGGTATGAATTTAAAGGGAGAGAGGGTGTATGGTGGCTTACGTCTGCGGGTGCAACAACGTCGTTACAAAAGTAGCATCCTAGCTCTACTTCACCGTCTTGTGTGGCTTTTAAGCCGTGGCGCATGACGACGTAGGTGTCAAAGCCCAGCGCGGCGTTGAGGACAATCTTGCCGTGAGCTTTGCCCATGACGGTCGGCAGCCATCTGCTTTCTCGCGTATCCATGAGCAAGAATATGGCGTCATGTTCGCTGATTAGCTGCTGTAGCTTTTCGAATTCGAGCTTCGTCCTCGCGGCGTCGGTCATTGGGTGGCCCAGCATAGGAACTTCCATTACATGCCCAGTTGCATCCACACCTGGGTATATCTCCTCCAGCGCTTCAGCCGCACGTTCCGCCTTCTTGGCACCGCCCTGCAAGCAGTCTTTGAAGTTGAATAGTGGCTGTCGCACTGGGTTCGAGAAGCTGACAGTGGCATTGTCGATGAATGTAATCTTTCTCACGCCCCATCCCATGAGCGTCCGCGAGACATATGTGCCCAGGGTGCCCGCTCCAAGCAGCAAGCACTTGCAGTTTTTGATAACGTCCAGATCAATGGTAGGAGCGATACGCCACTTGATGAGCTTGAGGTTGAGATCCACAGCCTGATCAGCCAGTTTCCTTTCATCCATGTACTCCGACAGGTCAACGTTGCGAGATGTGAGCTTGCCTGCCTCTGTCCGTTCCCAACCCGTAACTTTCGGTAGCTTTGGTGTCTGTGGCCGATCCGATCGTTCCGACATGGGTGACATGGGCGCGGGTTCGGGTACAGGGTCGGCGTGGAGTTGCAAGATCAAAGAATTTGGCTGGTCGCGTCGCGTATGCGTGTCACGATAGCACATGATCTGAGCATCGTTCAGGTGCCATCGATGTCGCATGAGAATGAGCAGGTTGCGGAGTGGCCAACCGGGGTTCGTGTCGTACGTCGAGGGATCCGCAAAGCAGATGAAGCGATCCTGACTGTCCACCCTGTCGAAGAAGCCTTTCTCATATGCCTCGAGCCTGCCGATAGTCCAGGTGTAGCCAAACTCCTCTAGCGGCGAGACTGGCGTCTTTGGCCGCTCTTCTGCGTCACCGCCGCCTCGGATGCGCTTCGCCAGGAAGAAGCCTCTTTGGCGCACATCTGAGCTGTATCTCCACGTTTGCACCGCGTCTACGAGATAAGTAGTTTCCCTAGCTTGCAACCTCGTCGCTTCGCCCACTTGCTTCCAAGGCGGGTCCGACTGGATGGCGGGAAAGCCAAAGTGATAGGTGAACTTGTACTTTTTGAGGTTGGCGAAGATGATGGCTGTAAAGGAGGAGAGGAGCGAGGGGCATTCGTATATGGAGCCGTCGTGGATCGCATCCCATATCTGGTGCAATTAGCAGGCTTTCGACTTAGCAGACACATTCGAGCGTACTGTCTGGGCGCATCGCTCAAGGATAGCGGCGCGGTCGAGGTTCTTGTAGTCTTCTATGGTGTTGCAGTTCTTGATGATACCTTCAGCACGGCAGAAATTAGGAGGTGTCCTGTAAGAATTGTCAACCGCAGCTCAGGCCACCAAGTTCGTATGCCGTACTCGTCTGATGTGAGGGCATTTGGATGTATCTGGACGCGCATGGAGCGCGACGAGTGCTCGCTGGGGCGCACCTCGTACAGACCGAGGACCTTGCGCGCCGAGTCGTCGAGCTTATCATGGTTGATCTTGATGTGTGCGAGGGCGGCGTAGAACTGCACGTCAACGTCACTCAGCCAGGGCGCGAACTTGAGCGTCGCCATTGTGTGTGGTAGTGGGTAGGCGGGGTATTGGGGCGATAAGGATATGGATGCAGATGGAGTGTTGTGGCGATCCCCGCTGGAATATATCGAGGCTGGGTACGCGATGACGTCCACAGTCACAGGCACCAGGCAAAACAGCGTCAAGTGGTCAAGGACGGGAGCGCCTGAGGGTGAATGTGATGCCTATGGCGGGCCTCAGCTAGGCCCCGCGCCGTCGATGTCATGCGTCCGGCCAGGTGGGGGGTCCACGGGTGCTAAGGTGCTAAGCCGCGTTCCTGCAGCCGCCGAAGCGCTAACCCATAATGGAGCTCTGAATCGCCATCTCAACTCAGCTCAGCTCACCGCCGCTGCCGTGTGTCTACACATCCCCAGCTGCGGTTCGCCATGTTAGTCGGATTGTGCGGAGGCAAGGACCTCCGTAGATGTGTTTGCTGCGCCGCTGACTTGCCACAGGGATATGTGCTGGCAAGTCGTCGATAGCGTCGTACCTCGTTGAGCAACACGGCTTTACGCGCATACACCTCGCTCCGACAGCTACCATTCTTCCCATCACACCTCAGACGGATAGTGCTGTCCGCTTGGCCAAAGAATTCGGGATTCGTCCAGAGCACAGCTTCCAGCATGTCGACTCGCTGAGCGCATACGTGACGTTGAGATGGAGAGAGCGGTGGGTCATGACGGGCGCTTGGGACGATGGCGTAGTCAACCAGCTCCTCATACGGCCCTTCTTCCTGCTCGTCAGCGTAGACGCACCCATTATGGTGCGCTGGAAGCGATTTCAGCGCGTCTGTGCAGTCAAACAATTGCCGGCCCCTGATCTCGAGGCTTTCGTGTCGAAAAATGACGAGCACCTCTACGCCCCAAACACAGGTCTCGCCAGCCTATTCCAGCGGGCTCAGCTAAAGCTCCTCAACAACTCGGCGTCGCTAGGCTCCTTATACGAGGCGATATGCGCCGTCAACCTCATGGATAACACGCGCCTGAGACCAGACTGGGACCAGTATTTCATGATGATAGCGGGCCTAACCGCTATGAGATCCAACTGCATGAAGAGGAGGGTAGGCTGTGTGATTGTGAGGAACAGACGGATAATCAGCACTGGCTACAACGGCACCTCACACCACGCCCTCAACTGCAATGAGGGCGGATGTACGTGAACAGGCCGTCCTACGTGCGAACCAATGCTCACTTTTTCCAGGCAGCCGCTGTAATAGTGGTACATCAGGCGTAGCCAGTCTCGCTGCCTGCATCTGCCTTCACGCCGAAGAAAATGCCCTCCTCGAAGCAGGCCGCGATCGTATCGGCGAGAAAGCCTCTTTGTACTGCAACACGTGCCCGTGCCTGACATGCGCTACCAAGATTACACAAGTCGGCATTACAGAGGTGATATACAACCAAGGCTATGTCGTCGATGCACAGTCTGCCGATTTGTTTGCGAAAAGCGGCGTGACGCTACGCCAGTTTTCTCCACCCGCCGGCGGGTTAGTAGACCTCGGTCTAAGCGTGGAATCAGAAAGACCACAGGGCATGATTGATGCCATAGGAGAGCTAGTCTGTGATGATAACTTGGTGCGGCCATTGAGTAACTGAGCAATACCTCACACCTACACCACATCCAACACAACGCTATCCCACAACCAACCCCTCCACTGAGTGCTTCTCGTCACCTTGACATCCAACTTATTCATCCCTTCCTTCAACTTGCCCCCCTCAATCCCAAACTCCAAAAGTCTCCACTCCCCCGCCCTCGTAGCCCCACGATACGTATCCTGACTATTCAGCAAACTCGCACTCGTAATATTGCCGACCTGTACCCCGTTCAGCAGCACATCCGCGCTCGATCCTTGGGAGAAGCCAGCAAGAGAAAGCGTAAGCTTAGCCGCAGCCGCAGTCTGCGAGTTGAAAAGCACCGACCAAGTCCCCAAGAGCGACTGACCAAAGCACCAATCGCTCGTCGCACTCTTGCCAACCGTGTACGTCAGATTACCCGGACACTTTGCAATTCTCGCGTGTTCAAACGGCTTCTCCGGATCTGCAAGCCCAAACCCGTCACTTTTGCGATCAAAGTCGCCAATCTGGAAGATGCGCTTTTCATGTTTGGGCGTCTGCCAGGTGAGATCTTTAAGGTTGGTGTTTTTGCCATTTTGGATAACAACGTCGTTGAGTGTGAAATTTGAGATAACAT
>Ga0265797_10008282_pt1 | contig 13901 bp, 17 predicted proteins | sample P2T30metagenome_FD_192433 | JGI IMG/M metagenome (GOLD analysis project Ga0265797, IMG submission 192433) | Plant litter microbial communities from East Loma Ridge, Irvine, California - P2 T30 | ecosystem: Environmental > Terrestrial > Plant litter > Unclassified | place: USA: California... | reverse complement strand
TCATTGTTGCAGGCATCAAAGGCTGCAGCGTGGAAGAGGTGGCGACTCGAGCGTATCAGAACTCGAGCAGCATGTTCGGCTTCTCCGATGTAACTTGACGCTCAAGCGGTAGCCCCGACCGAGGAAGCTAGACAAATCCTCCTCCCACCTCGAAATTGTACCCCGGCTTGTCCGGTATATCAATCACGGGGTAGCGAGGCGGCAGCCCCAAGATTCCTCATACGCTTAGACCGGCCGAGGTGTTGGTGCTATCTGGGAAGATGCAGGCCGATCAACGCAGCGCTTTAGCTGAGAAAGAGGTAGCGGTAGCACTGGAACGTCGCATGAACGCATGAACCTTCACACCAGCTTCTCCGCCCCTCCAACCATAACTTCCAAGCCCTGCTGAGGTGGGCTCTAGCTTACGGCACACATATGGTTCGGCCCGTTGAGGACTGACCTCATACTCTCCACTGATCGGTTGGAAAAGCAAGCACAACCGCAAAGACAAGTTACAAGCCAATGGTGTCGCGTGCTCCATTACGATAAGAAGTCGTCGACTTTCTAGCGAGGGTTGCGCACAGAAGAGAGGGCTGTTATCCGACTGGCGAAATTCACCTCTTGGCCCAGCCGTTCGAATAGACTCGCAGCTCGATTTCTGGATTCCTTCCACCTTCTAGACTAGACTGGCTTATCTGCTTGGCGGCCGAATTTGGGGCTCAAGCCGTGCCGCTAGACAGCCTAGATCCGACAATTGCCAAATGCCGCCTTCTTATACGCTCGCCTGACGAGGGACAAGACATGCTTAGCCTGCGCACGCGACACCACCCACTTCACGACTCGCACGACGAGACTCGAGACTAGGCGAATTACTGATAAGCGGCCAGCTTTGGATTTCTCGGCTCTGGTTGTCCTCGCATTGCCCTATAACCCGCGCAGCCCGTCCTACCTACTTATAGCGCCCGTACACTCTGCACCACCGATCGTCCCTGCCAGCTGTCTTGTGCTGAGTTGACCTTGGACGACGCCGACAGCAATACAAAATCACAACCACAATGGCAATGGCAGGACGTCCCTCGGCCGAAGCGGCAACTAAGCCCGACCCCTACTACGACCTGAGCGCGGAGCAAAATTCCGATACCACTGCTAAGCCGACGCACCACACAGAAAACATGATCCAGCCTGAACCTCACGGCCCTGATCACATTTACTACAGAGAAGCTGGATCCGGCGCCGACAAAAGCGGGAGCAAGATTGACAACATCATGGTCGACGTGGAGAAGGGCGGCGTGTCGCCAGCCTCGGAACCCAGCTCCCGCGAAGAGTCGGAAGAGCCGACATCGAGAAGTGGGAAATTCTACAAAAAGTTCCGCCCGGTGCTGCACGCCTGCATATGGATCCTGTTCACAGCCTGGTGGATCGTTGGCCTGGTCAAACACCGACCTGGCACCGCGAAACCCAAGAACTGGGTCGTTCCCTTCCTTCTCTGGCTGGCTATCACCATCCGCATCGTCACATTGTACATCCCGATCTCGGTTGTGTACAAGCCCATCAAACTCGTCTGGAGACACACAGTCTCTCGCGTCGTCAACATGATCCCGGAGAAGTTCCGCCTTCCTCTCGGAGGCGCCGGCACGGTTATGGTCATCTGCTTGGGCGCTTTCGTTAGCGAAACCCACGGCGACAACAACCTCGAAAACCGCGCAATCAGTCTGTTGGGTCTTGCCATCTTGATTGGTGGCATGTACGCCAGCTCACGTAACCGCAAGGCGATCAACTGTAAGCACAACATGCGACCCGTGAATTTATCGATCGATGCTGACACGAAATTAAAGGGCACACGATTATCATGGGAATGGTGAGCGATCTCAATGCAAGCAATCGAATAAATTCGATCGAAACTGACTTTACTAGCTTGTCCAATTCATCATCGCCCTCTTCGTGCTTCGCACAAAAGTTGGCTACGACATCTTCGCCTTCATCTCGCTTCTCGCCCGCGAGCTCCTCGGTTTCGCCGGCGAAGGTGTCGAGTTCTTGACTGACCCGAGTGTGACTGCGCTTACCTGGTTCTTGACTGGCGTCATCCCCGCCATCATCTTCTTTATCGCCCTCGTCCAAATGCTCTACTACTGGGGAATCATCCAGTGGTTCATCGGCAAATTCGCCGTCTTCTTCTTCTGGAGCATGAAGGTCTCCGGCGCCGAGGCTGTCGTTGCAGCGGCTACGCCTTTCATCGGACAGGGCGAGAGTGCCATGTTGATCAAGCCTTTCGTTCAGTACTTGACCAAGGCTGAGATCCACCAGATCATGTCTTGCGGGTTCGCAACGATCGCCGGCTCGGTTCTCATCGCCTACATCAACCTTGGCCTCAACCCTCAGGTGCTGGTTTCTAGCTGCATCATGTCCATTCCGGCCTCGCTCGCTCTGAGCCACCTGCGCTACCCCGAGGAGGAAGAGACCTTGACCGCCGGCAAGATCGTTGTGCCTAAAGACGATACCGACAAGTGCCAGAACGTCTTGGAGGCTCTGGCCAACGGTGCCTGGCTGGGAATCAAAATCGCCGGCATGATCGTCTCCACACTCCTTGTCATCATCGCATTGCTGCACCTTGTCTCGGGCTTGCTGACGTGGTGGGGACGCTACTTGGGCCTGACCGGGGAATACGACCTTACTGTCCAGCTGATCGTCGGATACATCTGCTACCCGATTGCATTCCTCCTCGGTGTTCCCAGACGCGATATCTTGCACGTCGCCCGCCTGATCGGTCTCAAGATCGTCGCTGTAAGTAGCGCTTCTTGCCAATCTCGCCTTTGGTCTGGTCTCAGAATCCAGAATTGCCCACTGACACTCTTTCTCGCAGAACGAATACGCCGCTTTCTCCGACCTCGTCAACCTGCCCGTCTACCAGGCCATGAGCCCCCGCGCCCAACTCATCGCCACCTACAGCCTGTGCGGCTTCGGCAACATTGGCTCGCTGGGCACCCAGATCGGCGTGCTCTCGCAGATTGCCCCGAACAGGACCGGCGACGTCGCCAGCCTCGCCGTCAGCGCCCTCATCACGGGCATCCTGAGCACACTGAGCAGTGCTGCGATCGCGGGAATGTTGATCTTGGACGAGGGTGCGATCCTGGCGGGCAACATGCGCTGAGCGCGTGGCAGGTGGCATGCGTTAGGGGTGCGAGGCATTGGGTTTTACCGACTTGAGGTACCCATTACGCATTATGCTTCTACCATCACCCCCCTTCACGATAGTGACGACGCTCGTTCTTGGTTCTGATAGCAAAAATTTCCGCTCTCTCTCATCCATCTCTGCCGCCGCTTCGCTGCTTCATTTGACATGATGATGTGAGGGAGTTGCGCGGTAATGCGTGAGCGTGAGCGTGAGCGTGATTTATCATAGGATCGTGTCGTGCCAAACACCTTCCTTCCCGATTTCGAGCGCCGTTTTTGGTAAGATGTCATAGAAAGGGGTATGTGTTAATTCTCGTGTGCCGACTGGATTTGACTGACGCAGGCAACAAAACACACCTGCGACGTGAAAGGCTGTTGTCAGACCCCTGCTCTCAACATCTCCTGCTGAGCCATGGTGAGAGCGAGAGTCGTCGACTTGCCCGTGAACGCCGTGCTGCTCCGGCATTGTTGCCAGCCGAACGGCATCCCGTTGTTGTCGGAGGCTTGTCGGACCCAGTTTCCGCGTGGAGGTGTTGTGGAATTGTGTTTGATTTTCCCCAGCACGTGCGGGACTCTGTTGTAGCCGCTGCTGCGAGGAGGTTCGTTGTCTGCATCGTCGTTGAACGGCTGGCACACCAGTTTCAGCAGGTCGTTGCTCGTCTGGATTGGTCCGGCGCGGCCTGTTGGCGTGCTGAGGAGTAGGTCGACGATGTCTGGGCTCTGAGGTACTCGCTGCTGCCGTGTCGTTTCCGAGGGTGGTTTCAGAGCAGCCGGAGCCCATGTCGTAGGTGGTTTGGGTTTCGGCGCGAGCGAGGGGACTCGTAGGAATTGCATGTATTGCGACAGAGTGTCGCGGAGCCTGGTGGCGACCGGGTCTAGTTCTTGGCAGTAGGCCAGGACTTCGAAGTCGTTGTCGATTAGGATGAGGTAGGGCCGCCATTCGGCTTCGGGCAGGTTGTGGATTTGGAGCTGGCTGATGGTGTAGAGTAGGATTGAGGCGGAGATGAAGGCTGTGTATCTGTGGTAAGTTTTAGCTGTAGACCTCTATTGGAATGTTAAAGATTTGCGAGGTCAAGACCGTACATGAGTGTCCAGCAGTGTCTGATCCCGGCCTGCTCGCCCAGTAAGAGGTAGAGGATGTGAGAGGCTTGTTTGGCCGCCACCAGACCATCGTTGAAGATCGCGGCCAGGCGTCCTCGTTCGGCGGGATGCAGAGTGTGTTTTTGACGCCCGGGTCTATGCTTGTACATGCTCAAGGTCCGTCGGAAGATCAAAGTGACTGCCCCGAGATGACCCAGGTGGATGTAGGCCAAGACTACCTTGGACTCGCCCCAGGGCGTTCGGGACAGCTCGCTGGCTTTTGCGATGGGAGGCAAGCCGTCGTGCCAGGCGCTGATGTGATCGACCAGACCTTGGACCGCAGGGAGCAATTCGCGCGTGGTTGAGCAAGCGGAGAGGGTCCTCATTGCTATCGCTGCTATCACCGAGACACGACAGACCTCGACCGAAGTCAATAGTAGCACTTGAGTTTCAGTGCTGGCCGCGCTCGCGTTGTCCGCGCTGGTGTCCTGGATGTATGTCAGCGGGCTTGAATGTCAAAGACTTTCGGACGAGCACTCACAAAGGGAGGCAGCCATAGCAGGGCATCGGTCGTGCACACGCCAATTGTCGATTGTAACCACGCTCGGCCGAAGACCAGTGATTGCCACACTTGTTGGACATCGACATGCTCGGCACACCGCATGTCAAAAGAGTCGATTTTCAGTGTTGCCCAGTATCTGTGGGCGAGAGCCAAGGCCAGATCTACGGTCCTGTTAGTGACGACGCTTGCACCCAGTCGGTTACAGTATAGACTTCACCAAAGTATAGAACCGAAATGGTAGCCTTTTGGAAGAGATTTGCCAGGCCGAGGACTGCACAGCATCGCATTGCAGCGAGAGGCTGATCGAGCACCCAGTCGCCAATACGCTCAGACGCGGCGCGGTAGAAGACATCGCTGACGGTCGCCGGGATCTGTACACGGTTGAAGATGGCGGCGATGGTACTGGCGGAGAACAACTCGCATTCTCTGGCGTTGGTGAGAGGGCGGCTCTCGGCCAGACTTGTTTGGGATTCAAGCAGCAACTGGGCGAACTGGGTTTTGCTGTAGGCAACGAACAAGTGGTGGTTGCACTGGTGGTGGAAGTAATAGCCTCGGTGGATGGCCTGGAAGTAGGTGCTGACCGCGTGCCATTCTGGTGATGCGTAAGGCGACACGTACTTGGGCGTGCCGTTGTTTGGAGGCGAGACTGCGGTGGAGGGCGAAGGCGTGGGATAAGCTTGTTCAGGCCGGGTCGACGAAAATGCTGGGAACAGGGATGACAGGCCAGGTAGTCGGATTTTGTTTGGCGTGCTGCTTTCTGGTGTTTGTGAAGACTGTGGAGCAGGAGGAGGATGAGATGTGAGGCTTGTATCCGGTGGAGTAGAGCCGTTGTGTGCCAGAGCGATCAGATGAAGCAGGCGTAAAACCTCGTCTGGTGGCTTTTTCGTACCCACCGCGTTCTTGTGAGCATCATTGTCCATGAGGCAGCGTTTTTGCCGTGGTCACCGCTCAGTGAACACCACGAGGACTGTATGACTGGCTTTTCGAGTATGTGCTCCGGAGCTCGTTAGCGGATCTCTGGATAGAGTCTTGGTCCATTGGTAGGCAGACACGTTCGTCTGCGAGTCTTGACTTCTCTCCTCCCTCGTGTGGGCATCATTTCCCAGTCCTGCCATGCCAACTACTATTGGCTTTCGACTGCGGGAGGGAGAGTGGAGGTTTCTAGACCGCCCGCTAATGCAGATCGAATGCGATGCTAAATCGTACGCTGAAAGTCTAATTATCGTCAAGCTACGGTTGCTGGGGATCGAGTTTTGGAGGTGCAACGAGGTTTAGGTTTAGTTCGACCGGAGTTTCGGTGTGCAGTTTGAGAGCCTATCGGATTCAACTCCCAGGTGGTACTGTACGCCCGTTGCTTTGAAGCCCCACCCTTTATCCGACATCCGAAGGTTTGTCATGCCAGGTCACCTATAGCCTCAGATGGAAGGTATATGCGAGAGCCGGATGTATGTCATCGATAGATATATCCTATCTCTAAGTTTCTGGACTTCTTGATCTGAGCCGAATCGATCCAGAATTGAGCTTGTGGTGATATTTTGAAAATTGGTGTAATGATCACTAATCTTCGTGAACCACAAACGGAGCCAACGCCGGCCGGCGACGGCTGATCCTTTAGCCAGGGCCCTGCACGCGATCTTGACCGTGCTGCCACCAAGACAATCGCCAGCTTGAATCATGTGCATTGTTCGGACAGTAGTAGTTTCATCAGTATCAATCACGATAACTCTGCTTGGAAAGCCCTCACTGCTTCTTCTTCACCTCCTTCGAAGCAGCAGCGCCGCCACCGCCTGCAAGTTTCCAAATCACCCAAGTGAACCCAGCCAGCACAACCGCCAAAGTCGCCATTGGGACCCAGCCCGCGAATCTCGAGTCCAAGACTGGCACGTTCAGGTCAAGCAGCAGTCCGTTCTCACTCCCAGCTTCAGCCATGGCAGGCGCAGGCGGCACGTGGTAGAACATCGTCTTCGTCCCGAACAACCCATCGTAACCCAGATTCGCACGGTCGAACGGATTTACCTTGAATTTCGTGCCTTCGTCCGCGTTGCATGCCCAGAAAACTACGGGAGCTGGGACGGAGAGGGTTGACTCCAAAGAGACGTTGGACGGTTTAACGTAGCGGAGGTGAGTCGGGATGGTGGCTGTCCAGGTTGACACATCTGCGTCCTTGGAGAGTTTAGGGTGGGCGAGTTCGAACAGAGCTGCCGAGCCCCAGGAGTTGATGACCCAGTCTGGTGCTTCGAGGTCTTGCTCGCCGCTGAGAGCGCGGAGAGCCACGAGGTTCTGGGACTCCAGGAAGAGTTTGTCTGAGAACTGGTAACGGTCAATGAAGACAGCAGACGGCAGAGTCATGTAGGCGTGCAGGGCACATGAAGGCTGAGGCGGCGTAAGCGCGTCCGCAGGGAAGGTGAGGTCCAGTTTGGGATGCAGGCCTGTTGGTTGCTGGAAAGTTGCCGCGAAGGACAACTTTGATTGTGCGGCTGGGAGAGGGTGGTGGCGAGATGGGAAGGAGAACATCGTTGCGCCTAGTAGAGTGGATGGTCAGCTCTTTGGGGTCATTGAATCGTACAGGTAGAAACATACTCGGCTTCTCATGCTCCCCAAGCACGACCAGATATCCTCCCAGAGAGAGTTCCTCAACTTCTTTCACTGGCTCATTTTGCAGCACTCCGACTTCAACCCGGTGACTCTCCCTGTACTTCACAACCGCCCTGTCAGTGATACCAGATCCTGGTCTACGTGACAGCGCATCCTTATCAGCACTCCAGAGCGCACTCAAGTCAACAGTATGGCTGATGGCATCGAAGTCAATGTCGACTGAAGAAGCATGAGTGGCAAATTCAGCCTCGTTCTCACACGCAAGTCGCGCCTTCAAGTCCGTACGCCACGCATTGGCCTGTAGGTACTTGTTGAAATGGTCGAGAGTGGGCAGCACGTGGAAGTATTGGTAGCTGGCCGAGGAAGAGAAAGTCTCCGAGACTTGGGACGGACGGGTGAAAGACTCGGTCGTAGATTCGCACTTCAGCTCTGGGCCAAAGAGCTGATGGAGTAGTGGGCAGAGATTGACTTCCTCGCCTGCTTTGAGTGGTGTGAAGAAGACGTGCAAGCCTGAGGGTAGACGTGACGCGAATGGCGCTGGAATAGAGTGGTCGCGAGGTGCAGCCCAGCGGATGTGTAGTTCGTGGCATTGTTCCAAGATCGAAGCGACCTGAGAAAGTGACACTTGTTATCTTCCGATACTTCATGCTGCAACGGCAATGGACCATGCTCACCTCGGCCGGCAAGTCACTCAAACCCAAAGTGACTTTCTTCTCAAGTGCTGCATTGTCGGCATGGTTGAAGACGACAGTGTCCGGGTTGACGTGGATGCCGCTGGGATCGAGGCCTGTGCCCTCGGACTGGATGAATGTGATGCGGTGCTTCATTGTTGTGATGCTGTGCTGTGTACCTGCTGGGAATCAAGAAAACAGTTTTCAAAAATGAGACTTTCGTTGAGACGGGAGTGATGGAAGTCTTTGGTACGCTGTCTATACATAGCAGTTACGATTCAAGGTGGCGGTGCTCGGCATCTGGACTGCCGTCCATGTTCCACAGCGGCAGCCAGATGTTAGCCTCCCATGCGATGGTCTTGAAGAGTTGGAAAGATTGACGTTATCGTGCTACTTTTGCCATGATCTTAATCAGAATTGTTGATTCGATGGAAAGATCTTTGGGTGATTACATCACACACGATACAAGATGAACCCGGCACTCGTATGTTGCTTTTCAAGAACTTGTGTGTTGATTCGTTAATGCTACTCTCTGGCCGACGCGCACTTCCCTTTGTCAGTGCACGCCCATGATTATATCTTACAAGACACCTGGAGTGCGATCCCTTGGTACCGCAGCCCAAGCACTTCTTCCAATTCCACCTTCGATGTATTCCGTACAATGTGGAAACGCCCCCCTGTAAGTCCTCCCGCTGAGTGCCTCCAGGGCGAATGGTTAGGACGGTGGGAGTGGGTTTGCTTTGGACGCTTGTTGATCTATCGCGCAGGCTTTTCGATTGGGTATCAAAAAACCAATGCTCGAAAAAGCGCCGGAAGTAGGCGCGCGTGCTGAGCATCTGTGCTTTGGTCTTGTCGTGCGAGCCATCTTGCTCTCGTAATTAGCCTTCTAGGTCAGGACGATGCCCATAGAATCTGCCTGCCCGAATGCTTTGCCGCAACTGGGACACTTTCTTGATCGATTTGCGATCAGATCTTTGACACAAGACCCGCAAAAGACATGTCCGCAGAGTTTGAGAGCGGTGTTACGGATGTTCGTCGTGCACACAGGGCAAATGGCAAGTGACTAGGAAAAGATCAGTAATAGGTCTTGCACCAGGCCTTGTATTGCAGAACTTACACGCCATTCCTCTGCACTGGTACTGTTGACTGTGGCCTTTGCTTTCCGCAAGCTTTCGAATGATTTTCTGGTCTCCTCGAGCCTGACCTTCAGCTGCTCCAAGGCGTCCTCGGCTTCTCTGCGTGCCTTTGCTGCCGCCAGGCATTCCTTGTCCTTTGCGGTTGCTAGTGTGTTGAGCTCCTCGATCTGCTTCTTCAGACCTTCGGAGAGTGTACTCGCCTCCTTGTACTTTTGATCGACGGTGCGTTGCTGCTGCTCCAGTTTCGTGAGACCGTCTTTGGCCTCGGCGATTTGACGTTCCAGCGAAATGATGAGTTCCCTTGTTTTGCTGTCTGCGTCCTTGAGCTGGCTGACGATCTCGCTCGAACGGGCGTTCTGAGATTTGAGCACACGAAGCTCGGTCTCCTTGGAGTCCTTAGCCTTCATAGCTGCAAAGTATTTCTGTTCGGCTTTCGACTTCTCCGCGTTCAATCTGAGTACCAGATCTTCCGAATGTGCGACTTCGGCCACCTTTTTGGCCGCAAGAGCTTGTGTCTTCTTCCAGGCAGTTTCCATTGATGGCAGTTCCTGGCTGAGAAGGCTGTACTGGTTTTCGAGCGTCCGTAGTCTGGCTTTGAGCGCGTCCGTGTCCATGTTGTCATGATCGCAGTCGCCGGCCTTTGACTCGCCGATTTGCAATTTCAATCTCTCGACTTCGGACTCCAGTGCTGAGATTCTGATGTCTTTTGCTGCGGCGAGTTCCTTGATCTGTTCAGAAGAAATGCGCTTCTCCTCGTCAGCACTCTTGCGGATCGCAAGCTCAGAAGTAAGCTCGTCTCTTGAGTGTCGGATTCGAGCCAAGTCAACTTCAATACGAGCAATCATGCTCTCATTCTCGTTGGTCTGAGTACGGTTGTCTTCGTCGATAAGAGCCCGGTGTTGCGTCCGCTCAGCCTGGAATTTTAGTGCCTCCTCGCGCAGCTGCACGTTTGTTGCTTCCAGGTCGTTGACGCGCTTGATGGCATCTTCGTGCTGAAGCTTGAAAGTCTTGAAAAGAGCAGTCTCTGCGTAGTCCTCATCTTTCAAGCTGGCCACTTTAGTTCGTGCCGCTGAAAGCTCGTTGGTCAAGCGGTCGTTTTCGGCTTCCAGATCCTCGAGTTGCTTCTTGCGCTGCTCTGCAACTGCTAGTGCTTCCTTGCGCGCAGTATCGGATTCGCCGCTTGGAACACCGTTCTCATGCTCGCCGTTAGTCTCGTGCTTCACGGGAGTCGCCGCTCGCTTGCTCGTGCTGGGAGAAACGTCGCCGTTTCCACCAAACATAGCCTGTCGCTCCAGTTTTTGCACCTGAAGACTTTTGGCTCTCTCCACAGCCTTTTCGGCCTTCAGATAACGGTAAGATGCAGTCTCCAAGCGATCCGTCAATTGCTGCTTCTCAGAATCCAGACCCTGGCATTTCGCGATTGCAATCTTTTCCTCCGCCAGAGCTGCAGCAAGCTGAGTTTGCAGGCTCGACACCTCTGAGGATGCGTTCGGAATACGCCCAAAGATATCTGATATGGCATCCTTGATTTTTTGCGATCGCTCTGACAGGTGTGCTGAGAAGACTTCATTGTCGGCGAACTCGAGGGCTGACTTGAATATTTCGCCACCTAAACCGACTCTTAGCAAACGCATTCCTTGTATGTTGTATTCGAGGGTGTCATACCAGATGCTGAAGACGCGCTCGGTGGCGGGGTTGGGAGAGTATCAGACGCGAGTATTCGGACCTCATCGAGTAGCTGAGAAAACCAGGCGTCGATGGTGCGGAGGTGTTCGTCATGGTGTGTGAGCTTTTCGCTCAGCTTTGTATATTCTTTTTGCCAATATTTCTGCTCGCGCTTGTACTCGTTCATTTGGCGGAGGATGGCATCTTTTTGGTAAGCCTACAGTCGGGACCTTGTCAGTACATCTGGCCAGAGGGAACATGCATACGCAAGGGTAAACATACCTCGACCTGAGCCTCGTTCTCGGCGCTCATGCGAGGAGCGCCATTCTCGTCTTTGATGCGCTTTGACCGCGAGAGTGACTCATCGGCGTCGGGCACCAGGGAGCGCTTGCGGTCTTCCATCTGGGCCTTGTCGAATGAAGGCACCGGGAGAGATGGCGTTGTTGCGGCGGTCATTTGAGAGAGAAGACCGGCGAGGGCACGCGCGTGAGGCGCTGTTGGCAGCACTACCTCATGGATCCAGGCGGAGTGCAATGAAGGCTCACAGATGGAGCGCAGTCAATGCAGCGCGGGCGAGGAAGCGTGGGCGAGATGGCGATGATGATGGTGTTGTGTGAGTGTGAGTCTGGTCGGAGCGTGTGCAAAGTTGCGAAAGGAGACCTTGGACCAACTGGGCTGGCGTTCTGCTGGTTGGCCGGCTGGCGTGGCGGCGCTGGAACGCACGTTTGGAGACGAGGCCAGGTGAGGTTTAGCCTTGCTGCGGGGCGGGGCGAAGGAAGGTGACTGAGGCCGAAGGCATGTGATCGGATGAGGTGAGAGAGGCTGTTCGAGGTGTGTATTTGGATGTTTTTTCCTTTGTTGCTGTACCATAGGTGGTAACAATGGCGGAATGTCCAGACGAAACACACTTCCTTGTTCCATTCCCATCGAGTCTCGTGTCGTGGCTGGAAGCGGCTGGTGCCATTTTTGCGGGGGCGAAGACTTTGGTGGAAACCTTAATATTCGCGTTCACTCGTTCACTTACATGGATTCACTTCCCTTACTAAAGTACCAACACGGTTCATGTGATCCCACCCACTCTCTCCCCGGACCATACCACTCGGCGTCCATGCTGGTGCGCAATGTCGACGCTCATCAGCTCTGCCACGTCCGGCAAAAAAGCGGCGCCTAAGGCACCTCCTCGTCGTCGTCCTGCTGCCCCACCAGCATCAGCACCGCCTGCGAAACCTGCGCCAAAACCCACCGACGAGCAGACCAATGTCGCCGCGACTTCCACTCCCATATCTCAATCGACACCAGTCGAGGGCGCACCGACAGTCGTTCCGCAACCAACACCTCCACCTACACAACAATCGCCCGTGCGACAGTCGATCGAGGGACAACATGTGCGATTCGCAGATCCTGTGACCATTCCGGAGAGGGCCCCTCAACCCACACCGATAAGCAATGCGCAACCGATCAGCACACCACCCGCGACACAAGAGTCTCATGCTGCTCCTACGACCTCATACCAAGCTCCCGTCTCGAACTCGGAAACACTTCCTCCACATCAGCTGAATCCGGAGCCCGCACCTCCCAGTGATGCGATAAGCACGCCCACAATCGATTCGACCGACCAACTATCTGGATCACCATTCGAGGCGCCAGCAAGAGATGGGCCATATCCGGCGGTTTCTGCGACAGCGAGTACTTCTGATCCGACCACTACAAACCCCGACGAAGCACCAGCGCATGCAGAGACTCAAAACTAGGCGGCACGACCAGGAAAGCGCGCTGCACCCGCGACAGAAGCACGACCAAGAAAAGCACCCAAGAGGAACAGTACCCGCAGCAATGCGACAGTTCAAGCTCAGCTTGAGGAGGGTGTCGTTCCAGGCCCATCCCAGATACCCAGGCGACCTCCCGTGGCTCGTATGATGGCCACGGCTCAGGATCAGACGGAGAATGCGGACATGCCAGATGCAGGTGTCGAGAATGGCTCAGTGGAACCTGCTGCTGCACCGAAGAAAACTCCTGCAAAGCGCAAACCGCGCAAAATCAAGACACCGGCGCATGTCAACGAGGAAGAGCCTATCGAAGGAGAAGAAGGCTCACAACCAGCTCCGAAACCGAAGAAGCCGCGGAAACCGCGCCAAACACCTGCAAAGCCCCGAGCTAAGAGAGGAAAGAAAGCACAACCTGCCGAGGAAGGCGCAGAAGTTGAAACCGAAGGCGCTAATGCCGAGGAAGAGGAACCTGAATCCGATCCTGAGGCACACGAGATTGATCCGGAAGCTCTCTCCATGTACACCATTACTAAACAAAAACGCTATGGCAAGACGTCCGAGAGGGAGAAGAAAATGGCTGAGATCGACTGGGACGAAGTGAAGCGGAAGAGACATGCCGAGGCGGAGGGAGTGGTGACACAGGAGGCCCAGCAAACCGATGCACAGGCAAAGGAGGGAGAAGCAGACGGTTCAACAGAGAATGCCGAAGGCACCCCTGCGGCAGACGGGCAGGCAAACGCAACCACGCGAGCCGTACAAGGCGGTCTAGGGTTCCGCGTCGTCAACGGCGAGATCGTAGAAGACGAAGAAACCCTCCAAATCGACCGCCGTGCCCAAGCACAAGCCGAAATGGCCATGCAAGCCCCAGTCGAGGAGGAAAACGATCTCACCCGCTTCCACAACCGCACAACATACATCAACGACCGCAAACGTGACGAAAAGGACCGAGTCCCAATCTGGAAATCGAAGAGTGATCCCTGGACCGAAGACGAAACGGACCGTTTCTTCGACGCCCTGCGGAACTGGGGCACCGATTTCCAGATCATCAGCCAGCTGTTCCCGGGTAAGACGCGCGCCATGATCAAGAAGAAATTCAATCGCGAAGAGAAACTCGATCCGACCCGTATTAATGACGCTCTTCTGGGCAAGAATCCTGTCAGCATGGATCTGAAAGGGTACGCGTCGGCTGCTAATTTGGATCTGGCGGATTTCAACAAGTTCGACTCGTTGGAGCATGCTCAGTCTCTTATCTCAGAGAGCATGAAGGACAAGGAAG
>Ga0265797_10008280_pt1 | contig 13902 bp, 23 predicted proteins | sample P2T30metagenome_FD_192433 | JGI IMG/M metagenome (GOLD analysis project Ga0265797, IMG submission 192433) | Plant litter microbial communities from East Loma Ridge, Irvine, California - P2 T30 | ecosystem: Environmental > Terrestrial > Plant litter > Unclassified | place: USA: California... | reverse complement strand
TTGACGAGTTCTTTCTCTGTCCATGGCGTCTTGTACGTTACTGACCGGACCACTGCTCTCCAGCGTTGCGGGAATACCAGCTCGATCAGCTCGGGGCGTTCTTGTAGTACTTGGTACAGCAAAGCCCTCAGTAGTCCTAGATATGACTTCTCAAGCTCGGAAGAGCCCGCGCGCCAAAAGAAGAATGCTGCGCTAATGACATTACCACCTGCCCAGTGGCGGAGCTGGAATTGAGTCTGCTCGTGCTCGAACAAGAATTTCATGAAGGTTGATTTTCCGGAACCTGCTTTGCCTTGAACCCAGAAGATGTCATCAGAAGACTGCAACCACGTCTGAAGTTTAGACGCTTGTCCGCGGAAGTCCGTCTGAAGCTGATGGCACCTTTCCTCTGAATAGCATCGTGCGGACGTCCAGGGGTCAGTAAAGTTGCAGAAATGGAGTTGCGATCCTTGATCGAAGATCCAGTCGAAAGTACCAGGGTGAGACTCCAAAGGGCGCTGATGGTAGCGTTCCATCCCGGGAAAGTGCAAATTGTTCAATATGATGTCTACAAGTCTCGAGTTAGTACGTGACGAGCACTCATGTGTAGCTTAGACACTGTTGACATACCTCTGTGATCGATAGTGTTGTAGTGCACGTCGCCTGCAATCACGCGTGCTTGATCTCGGATTGTGAAATTACGGTACTCTCTCAAGCTGCGAGGCACAACCTCCATACCCTCCCGCCAGGCTGGCGGTGTATGGTGATCGTGCTCCATCGAGGACATCTGCAAGGTTGTTAACTCATCTGGTGAATGCGCAAGGCTGAGAGGTGGTGGGACGAAGGTGTTATGAGCGCTAAGCGCCGAGATCCAGATCACGACGGGATGCTCAGGCACCCTTGCATTGCATTGCACCTTACCATATTTGTGAGTCGCATGTACACAGTCAATACCGTTCTCACGCGACGAGATATCCCTTATGCAAGCGTGGCTTTTCAGATACCTGAGCTGATAATAGTAATATGATGACCAGGTTCATGCATACTTGTTATGCTTACAGACAACCCAAGGGTCAAGCTACGAGCTGTCTCAATGCAGTATCGCGGCGTCCTCTACGCTTCCGCTGCGAGATATCGGGAATTGGAGGTCTGGCTGCGTGTAGGTCGTGCTGCCATAACTTATCGTGACCGCCACACAACCACGTATCGAAAGCCAGGCACTGACATCCACGACTTCTCGTGAGGGACACCGCCATTGTCCCAACTCGGAGATTTGTGATGCAAAGAGGCTAGTATGTGTACGCAGTAAATGCCAGAAGACAAACACTCAGCACCATCGCAACGTGGCTCGCGGCCATCGAAACAGGAGCCACTGACGCAGCATCAGAAGATTCAGCACTACTGCTCTCCGTGGCGGTGGCGGTGGTAGTGGTGTTGGCTACGCTGTCGCTGTCGACATGCGCCTCGGTCGCTGCGATCAAAGTGGCATCGACATCGCCATCGACACAGTGTCTGATCAAGGTCAGCAATTGAGAATACATGAAGAATAACGAGGTTCTTACAGTTCATCACCATGTGTGTGACAGTTCTCGAAGCTCTCCGGAGGGTTGTTCTCATCCCAGTCGGAGGTAACTTCCCACTCATCGCTGCCGTCCAAGCAGTAAAGTTCAGTACCGTCATGGGCGTGGCAGTTGCTGACAGCAGTGGGAGCTGACGAAGTAGTCGTTGTCCTTGAAGCAGTCGATGTTGAAGAAGCAGTGCTGTTGGAAGATCCGGTAGTCGCAGACGAAACGACCGAGGTCATCGTGGTGCCTGTATTGACGACAGCAGCAGTGGCCGATGTCGCGCCCTCACTGTGATCGTGGTCATGATCGTCGTCGTGCTCATCTGCCGCTGAGGCAGAGACGAGAGTCGCTTCTGTGTCGCCAGCAACGCAGTGTCTACAAGTGTCAGTGACTATCGCAGATCTCGGCTATTCGTACGCATATACTTACAGTTCTTCGTCATGCATGTGGCAACCTTCAAATGCTTTGGGCAAGTTATCGACAGTGAAGCCCGACGATGTCAATTCCCACTCTTCGTTGTCAGCATCGAAGCAGAACAGCTCGCTTTCGCCGTGGGCGTGGCAATCGGTGACTTCTGTCGGAGCCGCTGTATCGCTGCTGGTTGTAGATGTCGTGGTCTGAGCTGTCACAGAGGCCACAACAGCAGCCACAACGACTATCTGTTTTGAAAGCATTCTGAAGATTTGTGAGACAGCGGGCAGCTAGTAAAAGAATAATGACTGGACGCAAAGAGACAGAGAAGCGCAGGAACGTGAAAACCTTCAGCGACTGTCTTTCCTTACAGCACCTACATTGACCAGGTCCATCAAGGTCACATACAAGTATACCAAGAGCTTGGCATGGTCTTGTGCTTGAAGCGATTGAAGTCACCCTGAGTGCTGTGGTACATACGAAGCAAGTGTATGGCGAGCCAAGGATAATGGTGTCTAAAGCGTGAAGCGAAGGAGCTCAACGATGCCTTTAAGGCGAAGGCCAAGCACTACCTTGATGGTTCTCCATTGCTGGCTCAAATTGTACCAATGACAAGCTATTCTCAACCTGGCTCTTATCGACTGCTGGACCATTGAGCCAAGTTTAAGGATGGCAGTGAAAATATCCAGCCATCCCTCCGCCTGTGACCTGGTAGGTGTGCTCGTCTCTGATTATGCTTGTGTCCTGTTGGGCTCCAGCGTGCGTTTAGGAATATGGCCTTTCGATTGCGTCGGCGGCGTGTGGTCGGCAATCGTCGTAGTGGCTCACTCGGCAGGATGTAAAGGTGAGGACGAGATCATCCGAGCAACACGTACGGTACAGAAGTGATGGAAACGGACACTGTAAAACACTCAATATGTTGGTGGCAGGCAAGGCAGGGTGTGAACACCTCCGCTTCTTGCGTCACTCCCCGCAAACAACGCTCCAGAGACTTGCTGCCGTTTCTGGTGGTTCTTGAGCACTGCGATTGCACATGAATCGGAGACACGGATTGACTCGCCTAGACGTGTCATACACGTGCTTTGCTCAAGTCCCCGTGTATACACAGGACTTGACATTGTTCCCTCGGACCGAGGGTCGCTGCGGCCTCGGATATTCCCCTCTTCTCGTCGCTTGGAAGCGCATTCTTTCTTCACCGTGTAGCCACACATATCTTCAATATTGCACAGTCCTCGACAACGTACCAGAGGCTCTTTGATGGCATCAGACCGACAGCGCGATGAACTCGCATAACGCAGCTCGGGTGAGAGCGTGGCTCCAGCTCTTCTCATACGCCGAATCCCTGCACGGTTTCCGCACAAGAAATTTTGACAGGCTCGCGAGATGTCCTGCACATCTGGGTAATTTTTCCAGTTTTTGAACAGCAATACAATTTGGGTCACTGCCAGATTGTTCTAGAAGAAGAACCGACAGTCGTGGCCGTTAAAGAAGTGGCTGACCGTTGCGATTCGAAGGAATATATTACTGTGGGCCTGGGAGACCTGCCATCTCCTAGCGCTGCTTTTAAGCCGCACATCAGGAGTTATTGCAATCAGGGCTGTAGGCATAACTGGTGCAACATGTAAGCTAAGTATTGACTGACTCGCATGTTCTCTTTTCTTGCAGCGTGACCTCACCGTGCCGGCAACACCAAGTCTTGCCTAGATGTACCCATTATGAACGGGCACCGTCTCATATCATTCTTGATATCCATCTCCGCTTGCCGAGGATCAAATACCACCTTCAAGTGGACAAGCGATACTCATATAACCACTACGCCTAGTACGCATGGCGACATCGGAGACTATGTAGCAGCTGGGCTGGGCATCGATGCTCGCAAGTCATCTTCGACTGTCGCGGCAACAGAAAATTCCGAGGAACCTGTGCCAGGGCTCGGTGTTTCTGCTGAAGAAGGCTCCTCGGTCCTTGCGACAATAGAAACAGCTAGGCCCAACCGAACGCAGGTCATCGACTCAAGCGATCGCAAATGGTCACAATCCTCCGTGTCAACGGTCAACACCACCACTGCCCATATCATTACACCATCAGGGCCGGTGCAAATTGCCACTGACGGCAACAATGTTACTACCACCACAGACTGCTGGGACAGTTGGCTAGACTACTGGTCCGCTAGCTCTCTCAACAAAGCCACCTACGAGACCAGCTTCTACTCCCCAGAGACATGGACCAAGACCGAGATACGTGAGGAGGATACCCTCATTCCCACCAGTACCTGGGAGTCATACGTCGACACAGCCACTTATTCCACGCTCTCCACGATCTACAGCGATGGCTATCCTGTATCGGTCGCTGTGTCTTATGAGACCAGAACATACTCGCACGTTGGATGGGACGTATTCACCATATGGTCATCACTGTATGAATTCCACACGACGTTCACGCAGACCTACAGCATGTTCAATTACATTACAACCACACGGTCAACCACGGCCCTTCCTACTCCTCAGTGTGAGCTTCCTGCTGCTGCGTCACAATGCAGTAAGCAATGGGGCTCCTATATCAGTACCAGTAGCTGGAAATACTACGACCTCTTGGGCGATCCATCGCATGGGTCTTTCCCCGGTACGCCTGACTGCACACAAGTCATGATTACAGGTGACTGGTGCACATCAATGGCATCGTTCTACTTCGCCCGCGAGACGATGTATGGCCAGGTCGAAGACGTCGGCTGGCTGACCGAAGAGAGCACGACCTACTTCCCTGCATCGAAATCGCTTGCTCCCGGGTGTAGTCTTGGCTGCCAGGCTTGTTCTATCACTGGCGAAACCGTCCAACTCTACTACTGGCCGCCGTCGACTGCCACTCTTGTGGAAAACGGGACAGAGACGGCGACTTTGACGCCTTTTGCACAGGATGGCTCAGGCGTACGCACTGTCTCAATTGATGGTATGTAATCCCACTCGACTTGCGAGAATTAAGGGCTGTCGCTGAACTCTACAGGGACAACACTCACGTCGCCTACGATGTATATTTCTTACGACATTTTACATGCTGCCAACTCTTGCGGCGCCGTCGGAAAGACATATAGAAACACTATACTGCCACTACTGAACACGAATCATCTGTTCAGCCTAGAGCCCATCGTTGCATTCCACGGGTACGCATCAGGATTCATTACCTCGTCTTTCAACCTTGCCGATCTCATTGAGCCAATTCCGGAGTCCATCTACGGCAAGCAGAGAAGGTGCAAAGAGGCCGAAATCTACTATAACGTCCACATATCAAACAACGGCTTCTCATGCGCTCGGACTGAACCTTACGCACCTATTATTGGAGTGCCACCGGAGGTCCGGGCTCTGGATCCCGAGTGGGCATCGTGCAATGCTTGGTACGGAGGACTATACGATCGTGAGTGCTTAAACAGTGAGAAGAACCTTCGCAGGACATTACTGACCCAACGCACCAGCCCCGAAAGCCTTACAGCCTGCTGAAGCCATAGCTGTGCCTACGTTGCCTGCGGTCGCAACGTCACCGGCGGCAACTCCGCAATCGGGTGTCGACTCTAGGCTGCCTGTCGAGACTTTAGCGCCTACGACAGGCCCTCCAAAGCCAGAGACAACACAGAGCAAGCATATATCACCTCCAGCCCATTCTTCCCCTGCATCAGGCTCTGGGAAGCCAAATGAAGGGAGTGGCAGTATGGCACCTGTCGTTGAGGAGACGACAGCCGGTCCCGTGAATGAAGCGCAAAACCCCGTGGTGCCAAAACCCGGTGCTAACAGCCAATCTGATAAGTGGAATGGCATTTCAGCCATTATTTCGATCTTCTTGCCCAAAGGTAGTCAGCCGTCTGACTCCGTAGAACACCCGTCCCGCCCATCAGGCAACCCTATTCCACACATTGGCAATGGCGTCGTCTTCAGCGGAGACTCGGAAGTTCACACAGCGCTTTCAAGCCAAGGGTCATTTGTCCTGGATGGCACTCCGCTCACAGATGGACAAACCACCATAATTTCTGGCCAAACGATAAATGTTGAGTCCGGCACAATGTTCATCAACGGTGTTCCACAGCACCATTCGGTGTTAGAACGGCCACCTGCGCCACAGGGCCCATTCGCTGGAACAGACCAAGAGCATACTGGAGTTCACCGACCTAGCAACGCTGCACCAGCTGATGGAGAGAGCTATGCCTTGGGTGCAGTCACTGCTGTTGACGATCCCGTCATCACGGTTGCGCCTGGGGACGCAACTGCTTGGACCTCCCCGAGCACCCATACAGAGTCACCGGGCCAAGGAAAGCATGACACAATCTTCATCATCAACGGACACACTTACAGCGTTGAGAGCGAGTCGGCGTCACTACGCATCAACGGAGCACCAGCTTCTGCCGGCAGCGAGATCACTACCAACGGAGATGTCTTGACCATAGGCTCTCACGCGATCGTTGTTGAAGGCGCTACAATCGCTTTCACGGATGGGAAAGCTGGGAAGCCCGTTGCCAGCGCTGGTGCCGAGATCTTCATCGCAGGAGGATCCATAACCGCCATCAGGGACGGCGATGATGTACTCGTTGCTGGTACGAAGTTGACCTTGGGTCAGATTGCTACCATCTCAGGTACACAAATCAGCGTGGCGAGCGACGGCATAGTTGTTGGATCCAGCACAGCCACATTTCATGACTTGGGAAGCGCCCCGGTGGAGATGGGTGACGCTCTCACCACTAGCCCATCGTATCCAGCTTCTGGTATACTGGATCAACCCACCGCCACTGCAGGCGCCAGTGCCATCATCAATGGTGAGGCCCTGACAGCTCTCAGATACGGTGCAGACGTAATTCTTGCGGGAAGACTCTTGACACTTGGCCAAGTCACGACCATCTCGGGCTCCCGGATCAGTGTAGCGAGTGATGGCGTGGTCATTGGATCTAGCACAGCTGCGTTCTCCGCAATGGACGGCACCACAGCAAACGCTGGTATCGCTGTCGCTATCGATGGTACGGTGTACTCTGCTTCCACCATAACAAGCCAGCCCAACGCCTTACTTTTTGCTGGCCAAACACTCCGGGAAGGTGGGACTGCTGCAACCATAAATGGTCAAGTGCTCACAAATGGTCCGAACGGTATCTCTTTTGTCAAGCCTACCGCATCAGCCAAGTCTGCGGCCCATCTCGCCGAGACCGTGATCATCATCGACGGCACCGCTTACACCGTGACACCGGTTGCGGGAGCCTCAGGAGCGGTCGTATTACAAGGTCATACTCTTTACATTGGTGGTTCAGATATGACTATCGCCGATCACTTGATCACAAAAGGCTCGAATGGGATCTCAGTTGCTAGTGCGACGTCGTCGTCGTCTGCTGCTACCTCCGAGTCACCTTCGTCGACGGAGGTGTCAGACAGCTCTACCACACAGCAAAGCTCATCGGTGCCATCTGATGAGAGCGCTGCCTCAGTCCTCAGCTATGGGCTCGGGATGAATGCACTGAGCTTGGTTGTGCTGTTCGCCATAGCTATGAGCTTTTGAAACGAGTACTGAGGTGTCGTGATGCAATCGGCACGAGAGAGCATGCCTCAAGCGTCTGTGTGACGGCCATATTGTACGTTAGCAGCCAGGCGATAATTTATCCATACCCTTCTTTTTTAGTTGACAGGACCATTACTATGCTGGGGTCTGTGGAAAAGCATTTCCCATGACGCCTGCGATGTCACACCATGTAGAAGTGTAATTAGGCAAACGGGTGTCCTGCAATACTGGGGTCGGATCAGCATGTATCTGTTGTCGGATCTCTGAACCTCTACATGTCTGTCTATGGGGTTATTTACCGTCGGGTCCATGGGTCCTGTCACAATGTTCCCGTGTTACACAATAGTTACGAAGTACAACCACATGCAGATCGACGTTCCAGTCCAGCGGTCCAAAATATCACGCGTGATACCGAGCTTCGAGCACGTAATATGCAGCCCACGCACACCATCGCAAACATCCTCATGGCCACAGAACTCTCACCCCGCAATCAACGCCAATTTGGCTTGTCATATTCTCGTAGGGACAAGACTATTCGCCTCAATGCTTATCTGTGCTTACTGAGCACCTGTAGTTGGTTAGAGTTCCTGCTCCACAGCTGCGATCACGTCAAAAAGATGCAGGTGTTCGTCTTGCAGGTTTCCGATATCTTTGCGCCCGGTAGGCGAAGACGGCCTAGGCGGATGGTACATGTGTTCCGGTATCGCATGTGCAGATGCATACTTTATTTCATGGTTGGTCGTGGTCCGTGAAGTGGCTGCTCACTTTCGCAAGCTTTCCTAGTTTCTTGGTGTGAAGATGGCCAAATTCGAGGATCAGGAAGTCCAGGTGCAACAGCAAGCCGTCGAAGTCATCGACGCTGAGCCAAAGAGAAAATGGCAGAGTTATATCTGGGATTCGCTGGATAAATCGCCTGAGGAGCGCCACTTCTTGTTCAAACTAGATGCAGCGGTGCTGACTTTTGCGAGTTTGGGTAAGATTAGAGGAACCTTATGCTACACAGACGGATGCTGACCTGCCCATACAGGCTATTTCATTAAGTATTTGGACCAGAACAACATCAACAATGCATTCGTCAGCGGCATGTAAGTTCATGAACAGGAGCCTGTCGGCGATAATCCCATACTGACTTCCGCGGAGGCAAGAGGACCTCAGCCTCTACGGCAACGAGTTGAACTACATGCAAACTCTTTGGACAGTCGGCTACGTTATTGGAGAGATCCCAAGCAATATGATCCTAACTCGAGTTCGGCCTTCGATCTGGATCCCAGCACTAGAAGTGATTTGGACTGTCCTTACGTTCTGCACGTCTCGCTGCAACACCGCACAACAATTGTACGCCGTCCGATTCCTGGTGGGATTAGCTGAGAGCGGCTTCTACCCGGGAATGCAATACCTCATCGGATCCTGGTACCGCAAGGACGAGCTGGCCAAGCGAAGCTGCATTTTCCACACCGCAGGCGCCATCGCAAGTATGTTTAGTGGTTACCTGATGGCGGCTGTCTATAACCTCGAAGGCAAAGGTGGATTTCGTGGCTGGCAGGTGAGTGGTGGCGCATCCGTATCTGTGTCCGCGTCCGCGGCAGTAGTCTGACCTGTGGCACAGTGGCTTTTCCTCGTAGATGGCGTTATCTCGCTACCTGTCGCTCTCCTCGGCTTCATCTTCCTTCCCGACATGCCTGAGAATACCCGTGCATGGTACTTCAGTGCCGAAGAGAAAGCTTTCGCAGTCAAACGAATGCAGCTTGAGGGTCGGAAGGGCCGACAACCGTACACTCGCGCCAAGTTTAAGAAGGTGTGTCGAGAGCATCCCAGTCCGAGAAGTGTTCACGGCTGACATCGCAGATCTTCACCTCGTGGCACATCTACGTGCTTACCTTGCTATACGTCACTTTCAACAACGGCGGTTCCGCAGCTGCACCGGTCTTTGCGCAGTATCTCAAGCGGAGCCAGAATCCAAAATACGAAGTATGGCAGATCAACGTATACCCTACGACAACATACGCCGTAGCTGTAGTAACGACACTGGCATATGCATGGTGCTCCGATACGATTCTCCGCGGCTCGCGCTGGCCACCGATGATCTTCGGTGCGGCCATGAACATCATCACTTGTGCGTCGCTCGCGGTCTGGGATATTCCCGATGGTTGGAGATGGGCCTGCTATATCCTCGCGGGGTGCGGCTACGGGCTCTCTGGTCTTTGCTTCGCTTGGGCTCATGAGATATGCGCCGACGATAATGAAGAGCGGGCTTTGGTGACTGCGTCCATGAATGAGATTGCGTATGTCTTCCAGGCATGGCTTCCTCTAGTAATCTGGCAGCAGGTCGACGCTCCGAAGTACCACAAAGGATTCATAGGCGGTTCGGTCATCTCCTCGCTTCTCATCCTGACAGCTTTCTTGACAAGATTCCTACACAACAGGGAGATACTGCAAAAGGAGAAAGCGCAAGACTCCAGCGATGAGTAGTTCATAGGCGATCCATAATTGAGTCCGTCTGGCAGCTGGTGGTGTGCCATTCATCAGAGGCAAGCAGGTGTATGGACAGTGGTATGTGCCAAACAGATGCAGACAACCGCCACAACAATCACATCCAAATATTAGCTCGGTCGTGCGTCGTTCCCGCAATTCTATTGTAGTCAGCGATAGTGCACTCCGTCTGGAAAGTCGATCGAGTCACGTCTCTCCCAGAAGTCGCACGAATGAGGCCACCATGGAGTACCTCCCCATGCTGACTCGAGTGTTCATACTGTCCGGCACATGAACCGGGTACTGCTTCAAGCTCCCTGGTAGCCAACTGTCAGTTGGCAGCACTCACACTGCTTGGACAAACAGCCTTACGTAGACGGTAGATACCATCGTGCACCGACTGTTTGTGAACAAGCATCGGCAGATGGTCGCTCACTCAAGCAACGATGTGGAGATCACGTCGATGAAGGGACGAGCTCCAGTTCGACACAAGTCAGAGGCACCCGAAGGACCAAGCACAGAAGTCAACAGCCTTGAGCAGATGCCCGCTGTCAGAGCGCAAGAAACTCAGCGTGGCGCGGCGGACCGCCCATTCCAAGCTTCACAGGGTGCGGAGATGAACAAAGAGCCGTTGTGAGTTCTATTCTGTTGAAGTCGAGAAGCGTCCGCTCGCAGTCTAGCTGGAAGACGTTGCCATGCTTTCTTCACGTTGCGAGCGTTGCGAAATGAGGACGTGACGAGACCCACTTATCATCGCCTCCAGGGTGTTGCTGGTGTCGCACGCGACAGTTGACGGGCTCGCTTTAGTACGTCAGGCATCTCCATGTTGCTAGCAGGCGCAAGGTCGCTCAAGTAAACTGTGCGATATTGGGGCAAGTCCAGACCAAAAGATCTGCGATAATCGAACATCGTGAACATTGAAGCCCAAAGTTGGTAGCTGTTTTTCCCGAAGAAAGTCCGCTTGTTCAAGCCATGGCAGCCTGAGGTTTTTGGAGCTCTCTCACAAGACTCAAGGCTGTCTGGACCAGTGACGACACACCACTATACCAGCATCGACCATGGCTGGCAACGGAATTGTGCCTCCGACAGTGGCACCTGGCCCTCGTGCCGGTGTAAAATCCTTCACCACTAAGAATGGCCAGTGGAAAATCAGCACGCGCAAGCAGCCCATCCTCAAAGCAGACCCGATCGAAGAGCTAGCCAACAGGATTGGCATACCAATCCCCGAGATGATCTTTGGAGACAACTTTGTCGCAATCGAACACATCCCCAGCGGCTGGACACTAGACTTCAATGCGGGAGATGCGCTCGATCGTGTCAGCAAGACGGAGGCCGGCATGCTTCAAGTCGCAGTCGCGGATGCATGGAAGAAGGACCGCGACACCGAGGGTGTGCAGCAGGTCGTGAAGCCTTTCGACTGGAGCTATAGTACAGATTACAAAGGCACCACACACACTGGCCAGAGCAAAGGAGAGTGGACAGTAACGGACCAGAAAAAGCATCCCATCCGGACAGACTTGCTAAGCCGCCCCGATCCAATCCTCTTCTTCGACTCCGTAGACTTGTACGAAGACGAGCTCGCAGACAACGGCATCGGCCTGCTCAGCATCAAGATCCGCGTCATGCCCGACCGTCTACTCCTGCTCAGCCGTTTCTTCCTGCGCCTCGACGGCGTGATCGTGCGCATGCGCGACACGCGCGTGTACATCGAGCACGACACCAAGCAAGTCATCCGCCAGTACACGGCGAAAGAAGCGCCATACGATGTCCTGCAAGAGAAGCTGCGCAGCATGCGCGAGAATGTGGCCGAGGTTTTCCGCGACGCCAACGCCCTCGCGCCTCTGCTGCCCACTATCGAAGACCGCACCGAGGTATATGAGCTTCCCTGAATAACACCAGACCTTCGCCGCGCTCTGGCGCAGCAGCCGTACGAACGCAGAGCGAAAGTAAACCTCATACTATTACCCTTGCCCCACCTACTTCACGCGCCACGCGCCATGCAGTGTCCTAAAGAAGCCATCTCGCTTCCCACGATGAGACGCAATGCACGTCAGGGTACAGCCATCCATCCATCCAGGGCCACGGGACCGGCTGTCGCGAGCAAAACCCTGAATCCGCCTTCCGATCGTGTCAAATCTGGGCCGTATATATGCAGTATGTATAGCGCGGAAGGGAAGCAAGAATCCTCCTACCGAAGCCCGCGTGTTAAGCCCTTAAGGCTGCAGTATTGCTGTGATATAGGGCTGGTGGAGGCAAGCGATGCAGCTTGCAGCTTCCCCGGCGCGTTCGGCGCAGCGCTGGAAATCGGTCGCTGGGCCGAATCTCAACTTTGCGCTGCAGGCTGCGCAAAGGGCTCCACCGAGCCCCGATCTGGTGGGCAGCGGCTTGCATGATCGAGACGTCACTGCGAAGAGCCACGAAACCTGCGTCGGTTCGGTGGAGGGTGATTCGGACGTCAGTGTGCGTGATGGTAGAGAATAGCAATGCAGCACGTGTAATTAAAGCAATGTGAGAAGATGATTGACGTTGTCGTCAGTGGCACGCGGTATCACCATCGTGGCTGTGACGCTGCATGTTTTAATTAGACAACGACACGAGGTGTGATGGAAGCTTTGAAGTGTTCGGAAGAAGCGTGTTCTAAATCGTTCGTATGATTCTTGTGTATTGCTAAAAGCTGTTGAACAGCTGACTGTAACGTAACGCCAGGGGACTCGCATCCCGATCCCAGATCTTTTCCTTCGTAAAGTTTTCGCGCACTCGTACAATTGTAACATTCGCGGGCGGTGACACCATCATCATACAACAGAAGAAAGTAAAGAGACTCGCGCCTCCCACGCCGGGGATAGGGCTGTCGGTCAAGAAGAAGAAAAAGTAAAAGTAAAAGGAAAGACAAGGCACGATGGCCATTCATAAAGTGTCGTAATCGTCCCAAGCGCCCTCGCTAAACCGTATTCAAGACAAAAGAAAAAGTGTCTCTTTCGAGTGACAAATGGAAAGGCTCAGGGAGCACCGAAGAAACCGGCTTGCTGAAGAAGATGTTAGCTGTCGTGTAATCATTGGGGGAACAAGTGTGATCGAAGCTTACCAAGCATGCCTCGCAGGCATCGTTGGCGGCGCCACCCAAAGTCCAGCCTTTGCAGTTCCTTGCGGCGAAGTAGTAACAGCGGTGGCAGTTGAGCTCCTGTGTTTGAGCTTGGACAGCAGCCGCCTGTGTCGGGACCGGCGGCAGAGGCTTGGTCGTAGGGTTGGAGTGCCTCTTGTGGAAGAAGCTGCCGACACTGGGCGAGGTCTTGCCAGTAGAGTCGCCACTTGTTGGTCGTGATGAGCTGCTGCGCTGGAGTTGAGGTTCTGAGCGACGGTGCAGGCTGAAGTTGCGAAGGCGAAGACGTGGTTTGAGCGAGCGGGAAAGCGATAGTGAGAGGACTGATTTAGAGTCGTCGCCGGATGAGTTGCCTTCGAGCTCTTCCTCGCATGCCGGAGTAAGAGGGCGAGTGTGGTTGAGGTTCTGCTGGGTATCGAGGGAAGACATGGATGCGTTGATGCTTTCGGTCGATGAGTAGGAACTTCTGCTCAGACTGGGAGTTCTTGATCTGCATTCCTGAACGGATTGTTTGGGACTGAAGAGGCCGTCGAGGTAGGCGGGACGGGAGGCCCGGGAACGCAGAGTGGGTGTGGTCGCCATGTTGATGTTGTGTTTGTGCCGCGGAGAGTGCTAGCAAGGATAGGGCTGGAGATGCAGTGGCCCGGAATTGAATTGATAGTGTTTGCGATGGTTGATGGACGAAGTTGGAAGTGTTGTCCGTGAGCCTGGTTATGGGAAATGAACGGTCTGGTGTCGATTGATGGTTGCAAGGATGAGGAGAAGAAATCAGCACGAGCTCGAACAGCAACGAGCAAGCATCAAGTAGTATTGCACTCTCGTAGACCGGCAAACCCAGGGTTGAGGGAGAGTTTA
>Ga0265797_10008279_pt1 | contig 13902 bp, 12 predicted proteins | sample P2T30metagenome_FD_192433 | JGI IMG/M metagenome (GOLD analysis project Ga0265797, IMG submission 192433) | Plant litter microbial communities from East Loma Ridge, Irvine, California - P2 T30 | ecosystem: Environmental > Terrestrial > Plant litter > Unclassified | place: USA: California... | reverse complement strand
GTATTATATAGAATAGTAGTTTTCTATAATAGCTAGGTAATATAAGAGTAGGTATTAGTTATAGGTTAAATAATAGCTAGGATAGGCGCTAGAGTAGGTAGAGAGGAGATAAGAATAGCCTTTTTACTATTAAACCTAGATATTTCTTTTAAGTTAGTAGAGTAGTAGTAGTAGGAAGGATACTTACTAATAGAGTGTAGTAGGTAATAGTATAAGGAGAAGAAGAAGAAGAGAAAGAAGATAAATTTATAGCGCTTTTTAGTGCCCTAGTAACCTATAGTTACTTCTATAGGCTACTACGTCTATTAGTGTTTAGTTATATACAAAATATTTTAGTACTAGATCTATCTTATTATAGCTCTTAGAGCCTTAGGCTACTAAGCCTAAGGCCTAAAATATTTTAACTTCTACATCTTATATCTAGTATAAAGGGTGTTAACATTTATTATTCTCTATATAGTTTTCACTACTCTACTAGCGGATAATATCAATAAAATAGTAGGCGTATAGTTGAACACGATTTACAAGTTTATTAGCGCTTCGCAGACAATCTAGCCTTATATTTTCCAGCAATACATTTGACGACCGGAATAAAAATTTGATTACTTTCCAACTTTCCATTGCTCTAGTTTCATGATTGTTGTTACTATCAGCACTATTAATTTGAAAGCTGACTGTCCAGGGGTGGACTCTAGTATCATAAACAGGAAATGTTTCAATCGTCCAAGTTAAAAGTTCCTCTCATCTGAGTATTTCTTAAATTGTATACAGGAGTCGCAGCAGCGAAGTCTCTACGTATACCCAATATTCATATCTATGGATTAGTCCATCGATCACATCTTGGGATTTCTAGCCTCAAACAACAATGTAGCTCCAACTACTTCCCACCTCACCGTCTCGAAAGCTTCTTCTAGTGGTCCGATAAGACTCTGTGGGTCATCAGAGTAGTTGTCGAATATTCCAGCACGATTATGCCACCACATGATAACTTTCCCTGGAAGATTGTGTTGTACACCTTTTCCCAAAACAGTTGATCCGATTATGACACCATTGGTGTTGAGGTGGCGGCGGAGCCGGACAACGGCTTCGGCCTTTCGTTTTGGTGGACCGGGGAGGCAGTGGAGTAGAAGAAAACATGAGATGACATCAAACTTTGCTTCATTTAACCGTTTAGGGGATATGGCTACGCTACTCTCCATATCAGAGTCTAGGAAATCGGCATGAACGGTCCGAACCAGGACAGAAGGGTGAGATTTGGTGACGCGAGCTGCAGCCGTCTCTAGGCAGTTGTCGTTCAAATCTACCAGTGAAACCTCAGCTCCTGCTGGGATTGGAGCTTGCTCAAGGAAGTAGCCAGTCCCTACACCAATATCCAGAAGTCGGACAGGCTCGCTGCCGTTGTTTGACTCTTGCACTTGCTTCCCAGTAGATGTGATCGTATCATCGTAAAATCTCTGTAGTCTGGCGCTGGGACAACGCCATACATAGGAGCAGTACAGCCCAAGGACCACGTTGTCGTAAATTGCGCGGAGAAATATCGGAGAGTAGGCGGCAACGCCTGCAGCAGTGTCATGGCTAGCCATTTTGAGAAAAGGGGATTGAATTTAAGGATAGTTGCTTTTGCCCTCACATCAACGGTTGGTACAGGGCAACAGTGAGCGCAGCCATTACTGGGGCAAGGTTTCGTCTTAAATCTCAAAATTGGGACTTGCAGCGTGGGCGTTAGCCGCGAACAGTCCTAGGCCTTACATCGGTATAGCCTATTACCGGTTCTTTTTCGCGAGTAAATTGATTTGTGGTCTTATCAAGAAAATTTTCCAGGCATATGAGTGGTCGCACGTGTACAGCGTGTCAGACGCATGCAAGTGGATTAGGTAAAGATTATCCAAGACTAGGCCATGTATGGTGAACAGCAAATGCCCGAGGTGCAGTTACTTGCCTAAGTGGTACCGTGCGTGGACGCAGCCCACCAAACTTTAAAACTTGCCGAGCTTTCCTTCAGAAATTCACCTAAGATCCGAGCGATATAGCCGTACACATTTTTGTAAATATAAAAATAAATCGGCTGGTTGTGTTATCATCAAATCACTTTTCTTTGATCTTGCAAGTCAAAATCTTGCAGAAAGATAGCTCAGCGGCGATTTTAGGCGGGGTACCGTGCCTGTACACCTTGCGGGCCTGTTCAGCTCACGGGCCACCCCACCATCTTTGAGCAATACTTTGCACCCCCTATGACTCAACACCACGACGCCAATAAAGAAAGCCCTTACAGGAATGTATTGTTTGAGACTTGGAGCACAATTTTCATACCGCACTCTAGGCAAAAAAATATGGCTGTTCTCGCACTACGTTGACTCGCCAACACCAGCGTCAAGCACCCCCACGTGAAGAGACCATCAATTCCCAACGTCTGCTACACCTACGCGATGAGGCAGAGCTTGTAGAGTATATACGAAGACTGAAAAGAGGACACTCAATGTCTAACAAGGCAGATGATCATTAATTTCGCTACTCCGTTGTGTGCCTGGGAGCCATCTGGTAGCTAGGTTACCCGCTTCCTCCACCGGCACTCATCCACTCTCCTCACTGCCTTGTTCAATCCCATGGAGTCTCCGCGTCACAAGGCTGATTCGGGTGAGAAATACAAGTAATACTTTGATCTTCTGCATTGAAAGATGGCTGAACACGACGTGCTGCCTAAGAATACATACAATATAGATGAAAAGGGATTCATAATTAGAATGATTCAAGGAGTAAAGAGGTACTTTGATAGGGTATTGTAGCAGGCAGGGTAGCATAAGTAATCGCAGCACGATAGCAATCGAGAGTAGGTAACAGTACTAGCAACAACATGCCGATAGATTAAATTACCTAATTAAGACTAGTTTTAATTGAGTTATGAGCTAACCCATCGAAATTTCGACAGGCAACCCATTTACCAGCGTAGGCCTAAATTATCGATATGTAGTGTTTACTGTACTTTCCTTCTACATATATATAGAGAGTACACTAGACGCTAAAGATATATCAGAAAAGACAGATAATAATGCGATGCACAAAAGAAGAGCACAGAGTACAGTTGAGTCAAAGTAGCCACACAGTGAAAATGCAACGAGCGTCATGGCTTTCTCCAACATTGATCATTCTTCTGGAAATGCCAAATTCATCCCTAGCCTGCGTTCCCTTAACCTAAGATTCAACGATAACGCGATATGTTCCCGCCACATCGTCTCCCTCCATCGTAGGCCCTGTCACTTGATCAGACTACAGCTTCAGTCCGGCGCAACATGATGAACTTACAGCAAACCTCACCCTCTACCTCGCCATCATCGCACTGGCCCTTTCCAGTGCTGCACGACAATGTCGCTGTGAATCCGAGTTTTCCAGTTTGACCTTCGGCGATAGTGACAGACACTTGTTTGCCGGAGCTGACCGATTCGGAGAACTCAGCGCTGATACCAAGGCTGAGTATGTCGGCAATCCCAATGCTCATGGAGGTGCTCCAAGTCTGAGTGCGTTCTTTGGTTACTGTGACAGATCCCGGTCCAGTCACTGAGTCTATCACGATTTGGACATTGTCAGCAGGCTTGGTAAGAACCGCGCCACCTTCCCAGCTGTCCTTAGTGCAGCTCCGTTTTTGAAGACGCTGTTCTGTCGTTCTCCTGGCCTGACGTTTCGTTTTTCCCGCATTGACGAGTGTTGATGCTGGTCCTACCTCGGCCGGCTCGATGATAGTGCCATTAGCATACTTGAGCAGAAGGCCACCACGTCCATCCACCAATACGGAACGCGCAGTGCCCATCTGTCCGATACCACGGACCATCTTGCCTCCAGCGGCGTCGCAATCATCTCCACAACAGCTCTGGAGCATGAAGGTAGTTTCGAGATTGATGAGAGCACAGGCAGGTTGTTTGAAGGAGCCAATAGCAGCACCACAACCTACAAGGTCTGTCGAAGCAGGGGACTTGACGATTGTAGCGCAACCTGCTTCATGCTCCTGCACGTCGAAGTAAACGGCATAACCTCTGCGCACGGGAAGAATAGATTAGCGAAAACTAGCTCGATTGGATAGATCTTAGTGTAGTAGAACACATTCTGAACTTACCCTCCTTCGCTACCTTCGTAACCTTGGTTGGCAAACACGTCTTCGGAGTTGTAGATAACACAGTCTGGATAGCCAGTACCAGTACTGGAGACTGCTGAAGGACAACTTTCGCATTTGTCATCGGTGCACATGTAAAAGGGGTCCTGTGCAACGACGATAGAGGCGAAGCTAAAAAGCACACCTAGGTAGTGCGGGACGACCATGTTGGAGTTTCTGTGAATTTGATGTTGATGAATTGAAGCTTGAAAATGAGCATGTGTGTCTCTTTTTGCAGAGTCAGGTGCGCTACTTTATACTTCACGACTGAACGTCTGAGAGGCTCGAGCTCAAACTCTTGGAGTCTGCCTTACCTACATCATTGATTTAATTCCTGAGAGTCAATTATGCCATATCTACGTCATTGGATTAGTATACACTGCTAGGGCTTACAGAAGGATGCCCGGAGTTGCTGACCTTGCGACGTGCTAGCTGATCTTATTATATTGAACCGCTGTTATAGATCCTTCAAGGTATTATCCATCGCCCTGCAAATTCAACCTAGCAAATAAGAAGTTCTAGCCAAGAGCGACGATGTAACAGAAAATAAAGATTGTGTATGGTAGGACGCCTCAGTCCAGGACGCGAACTTGGATGTCAAGATAGCAATAACTTGATACGTCAGATAAACCATCATTCTGCGAAACTGTTGGCTCTAACCCTAAATTCACGCCTCCGGGAATATCGGTTAACAATCAATAGAATTAGGCATCAGCTTACCACCCAGGAGCTTGTCTGCGATCGGAAAACGCTGCGTCAATGTAAAACTTTTGAAGTATTTTGAGATGCGGTGGCTTTGGTAGCCTCGTCGGGTCGACTGTACCAAGGTACCAGAATCGGTATCATATTTTGAGCGTGCACTGAGGGAGTGTCTTCGGCAGTTTGAGACAATTTGAATCATTTGGTTACACCTCTTGTATGCTTTTGTGACATTTGGGGCCAGAGGCTTAGCTTACCAAAGACTAGTCCAGATCGGGATCGGATCCAATCCACTATGCGTCACAGTCGAAACAACCGTGGACGTAAAGTCGAGTTATCAGTCAGGTAATATCTATGACATCGACATATTTACGCCCGATGTGAATCTCACTTGGAGGGCGACTCAACGAGATATAAAAGTACTCAGTCTGTCACTAGCTGAGTATTACCATTCAACCTTTACGTTTCCGAACAATAAGTTCTTGTCTGAAATATATTCCGGATTTCTCAGTACGATTACTATTACGGCTGCTATCATGCTGTCTAAGCTTTCAATCATCACTCTTTTGGCCGCGGCTACCTTTGCCTCAGCACTTCCGGCTGACAGCCAGAACTCGGTCTCAAAACGCCAGGAAGAATGGAATATCTGGTTCGTTCCGCTTCTTATTATTCGTTTCTATCTTTTTCTCATAGTTTAACCTACGTGCAATATATCTGACCCGTGATCAGGAACCTCAACCTCTACGAATCAGGTTGTGATGACGAGCCGACAGAGAACTTTAGCGGTCATGACGATCAGCAGTTCGCTTGCGCAGGCAGCGTGATGGGTTGGCATAACGTGAAAATGGAGAACCTGGCGGCTACAGGACACAAGGTCCTCTTGTACTCTGACGGTGGCTGTCTCAATCAGATCGGGGAAGTTCTTACCGATGACTTGTGCTACTCTGCGCCAACTGATGTAAGTGCTCAAAATCTGGAGCCCGCTGAAGCTACTTTGAGAGCTGACAGATACTCAAGACGGTAATCTCTGGCTATGGAATCGTGCTGGTCTAGAAGCTTGAGGGTTTTCAGGACTCTCTGTTGTATGGTAGGGCTCAGCTAGTAAAACTATTGCGTTGTGTTGTCAGTTCGCTTTTTGGGTAGGTGGGCTGGGGTAGACTCAGTAGTAGTAGTAGTAGTAGTAGTAGTAGTAGTAGTAGTAGTAGTAGTAGTAGTAGTAGTAGTAGTAGTAGTGTACAGCCAAAGTTACGAAGTTAGAACATCTGTGCGAGGCTAGCGCTCAAAAAATACTAGCTCCCCCTTTGACAACTCATTGCCTCCACTGTGCAGAATGGAAACAACTACCGCCCTTTTTATATTTTTTATATTCTCTCCCTCCTCAGACTAGTGCGAAGCGTCATTTCCTCAACGAGACAAGATTACTATGGGCACTAACATAGAGCTTCCGGTCAAAGCGGCGCATGCGTTGAGTGAATCACGTCTTACGCATACGTTCCTACGCACAGCGATCTTTGAAGGAAAATCAATCCTACGAACAAGGGCAAAGTACTTGCCCAGCTAATTACGGTAAATATCGTCGCGCTTGTAACCAAGGGAAGAGCATGCTTGTCTATATGGATGTACCGCTTATTACGCCCGGTTGAATTACGCCCTGTTGGACTACGCCCTGTTGACGGTACATTACGCCCTGTTGTACTACGGCACAGTTGATGGTGTAGTAGGCACAGTCAACTGCGCCGTTGGAGTACCCGCTAGCGCAGAACCGAGTCAGCCCCCAACGCTTATGTACGGGCACTACTCTCAGGGCGCCGTTAACTGTAGATCATGTTCATTTGGACGGATAGAACTCTGTCGGTCGGGTAGAAATTGGCAAATCAGAGTTACTGCGCACGCCCTTGCTCTTGGCTAGTGCGCCATTTCTCTTGGCTAGTGCGTCATTGCTCTTGGCTAGGCGTCCTTCCAATACTGTACCTAACCGCCACAGGGATACATATAGATGTATTCTCGCAGGTCGAAACTAAAAATTGCCGAAGGCTTTACCCTCATACTAAGTCAATATGTGGACGTCTGACAACCCAAAGTTGCTGCTCTTTACAATATCAGGACTCCTCACCACAGCGTTTGTCAATGCACAAAATTCCTCCTGTCAAGGCAATCGCCAGGAATTCAGAACCGTGAACTCAACCGGCGAGCACGAATTCACTTGGAACTCCTCCTACGCCAGCGACGACCCGTGGTATGTTTCTGTCCTCGTCGGACCTCGAGGGACCGAATGGAATGATAGGCACGACGTCAGAGCAAATGCTTACATCTCCGTGCCCGGAAATGTGCCCAACGGCACCGAAATCTGCAGCTACCAATACGTCAACATCAATGCGACGTTAGAATCTGGAGAGGAGAATAGCTGTAGCGGTGTGATCAGCTCGGACTGCATCGACCACCTGACCAAGGTACTAAGTACCGGTAATTCGGCGAATTCCTGTCCTGACTCCGATACTGGATCCACGTCAGAAGCGTTCAACAAGGCGTGTCCAATGTTGAAAGGCGGTTCACACAGTACGTTCCTTCCCTTGTACCTGTTTAAGCCCCCTTTATGCCCTTTCTTTCTTTTTCTCCCACACAGAACAGATACTATTAACTTGCGACTTGGGATCTACAGCTTTTGTACATCTAGCTAATAAGTTCCGACAGGCTCCAACTTCATCGACGTGACCAACAGCACGTGCTCCTACACCAACCCGCCCGAGTTGCAGATCCCAGACAAGTACACCACGTTCGGGACAGTCGTAGGCCTCGAAGTGTCCGATAACACCGACGTCAATGCCGATGCGAACAAGACGTATGATCTCTTAACGCGCCAGACGATTCCACTCGTCCTATTAGGACGATTTGTTGACCAAGAATCGAATTTGGCGCAAAGCAGCGTCGAGTTCGTGTGTATGACTGCGAACAAGGCAGTGGAGGGAAGCCGTGTACCGACGCAAGAGACGCCATGGGAGAGTGCTGGGGCTGATATTAGTGCTAGGATGGTGGCATGGACGTCTGGTGTGGTGATGGCGGTAATGCTTGTGTCATAAGACTGCAGTTTATGGTGATGGTCGTTTACGGATGTAATGGATAGTACTAGAGTAGGGAGGCCATCTACATAACCTGAATGGTACATGGATTGACTGTTGGCGATAAAAGTAGAGTGTTCTTCTGAAGCTAACAGAAGTGGGCCTTAAAGAAGCTTGTGACGCATTGAAACCGTGATAGCCCGTTCTGACGCGTTTGCGCCCGCTATGCTACCCGAATTGTTTAACAATAGCTATCTATTTTCTTCTTTACGATATTCGTTTTCATGTTCTCATTACTGTGATCACGTTAATATAGACTGATATCCTATATTAAAGGGTAAGACTTTCTAAATTAGAAAAGCTTTATTCAATATACGATTATAACTGCCCTACCCAAGTGTATATACTAAGTAAATACTACATTCAACTAAGTATAAGGTGCTAGGATAGCGCCTTAAATACTTTCTTATCTTGCTATTACTATAATACTGTATTATAAAAATCTGCAATCAAGTTTTAATATCACTTCGAAAACAATAATAGGTAGGAATTGGTATTTACTCTGTGTTACATACGCGTGTTTTTGGGTCAGGGTACGTAATTGCCTGTCTAGAATGTATTGGGGGTCGATTCACGTAGCATCATATACTAGGTTAGGTTAGGTTAGTGAACTAGCGCGCGCACATGCGTGAAGGTAAATACTAGATATGCGAAAGCAGCTGTTTCTAGGCATGAATTAAAGTCCAATTAGTGTAGTAAGACGACTAGATAAAGCTCAAGTAGATGCGATGGCTGAGTTTGAAGTTTGATCGGTTTGTCACATCGCTAGTAGTGAGGCTTGCCGGCATGTCCGTCATTGTATCCTGACTCGCCAGTACAACGTTAGAGAATGCATGAAAAAAACGATGATGAGTGAGTGTGTTCAGCTCAGGAATTTACGAAAGAGAGACAGGTGAGAAACGATGCATACAGTGTGGTGGAATAGCTCTATCGATAACTGCAGATTACCGCTCACTTCACCGTGTGGTGACTTTATCAACAGATTTGGAGGACCGGTGTAGATGAGAACGAATAGACGAGCAGACCAATGCTTCGTAGCGGAAAATTACGCGAAACAGCCGGACCAGTGATCGTATGTAGCTTCTGGTTGTGCCCCACTTATACTCTTCGAATTTACCATCGCAACAGAAGGGTGATAGACGAGAAGCAGGGAGTAAAGATACCTGGAACGATTTAATCGCTTGAAAAGCAGATACCTTCTCACGCTACGTTGAATTTGTTACTGACGTTGAAGAGCTGGAGAAACAAGAGAGAAAACATAATGCAAAGCGCACAGCTTTTAACGTAACAAAATATTTTAGACGTAAACCATCTTTCTCAAACAAGTGGTGTGTGAAAGAGTCACTCGCTGCGCCGGCGCTATGCTTTGAGAGATCAAAGTATAAACGAAGAAGAAGATAGCCGAGAAGATGGAAGTTCCTGGTGCCGTTGTCGTATAGTTTGTCCAAGGACTCGAAGCAAGCGAAATCCGATCTCCGACTTCCGCATCGACCTCCGCGCCTAAGGGTGACTCGTCGCCCTCAGAGCGTCATGTTATCCCCATGCATCTAGAGCAAATGTATGCTTGTGTATCCGCTTGCATGTCCTAGTAGCGCGCGCTTTGTTAGAGCGTTTCATGTCCACCTTTTTGTGCCAGCTGCTGTAGCCGCTCGCGTATCTTGCTGCTGAATCGGGGTAGTATTGGACCAGTGTTGCATTTGTTTTGCCGCTGAATTGAAGTGGTGTAGGGCCCACGCCGCACCTGGCGTCGCTACGCCACCTACAGCTCGCGCCGACACTGCCCTTGAACGCTATCTGCACTTATTTTGTTTTTCGACGAGCTGTTGAACTGATATTGCGACATTGAATTGTATATTGTAAGGTTGACCCAGAGGGTTGTTTGATGACGTTGAAATTGCTGTTGGCTTGTGTCTGATGGTACAGTTCAACTCCACACGACTACTACTGTTGCTTGGTGACTCTAGAGGTCTCCTTTTAATGGTGATAATAGAGATACGCTATCTGCACTGTAATAGAGATAATGCCACAATGATAGTCTTGCGAGCACGTAGAGTGAAGTTGCTTACTTCTTCTAAGTCCCTACCGCTTTGCATGTATTTAAAGACGTAGAAACAATAGGTACAAAAGATAAATAAAATATATAAACAACTTCTATTTATTAATATATAGCTGAAATATACCTCTTTATATCTTCGACACTCTCTCACTTTATTTTACTTAAGATGTAGCGCTATTATTCTTTCTATCTTCTTCTATATGTCTACTATAATGTACTCTATACACGTCTAGAGGCCTCTTCTATGGTAGTCTTAATAATAGCTTACTATCAAGTAAAGTTTGGATAGGAAAGGATATGAATTATTATAACTATTTTCTAATATATAGCATCTCGTGTGAAGCTTAGCCAAACAGCTATCTCACTTGTAGCTCTCTCTTCGTCAAACCCACTGCTTTACTAGGGAGCAACTTGCCTGCCTGCCTCTTCCCATTTGCATGCCACACAAGCAGCGAAGCAGTTCGTACAGATCGGAGCACCACCAGGTTCCTCGAGCATGCTGTCAGGGCTACATCTCTGTAAATTAAATCTATGTCAACTAGTTCTAAACTTGATAACTCCTACTTATCGGCGCACAGCGAGCCTAAATCTCTCTCTTTTGTAATCGAGTATCTCTTATGCCTCGAAATGAGCGAATTACTGTTTAAATAAGATGGTACTGTGAATAGTTTTGAGGAATTTGTCAAATCGTTGCTGTTATCTGTTCTGCACGCCCTAAGCATAATGCAGCCATTTGATTCGCTAGAAAGCAAACTATAAACGTTGCAATATTCCCGGTGTTCACGGTTTAATTTTCTCTATATCCCCACGATTTTGAACCGAATCTGATCCGACTTTGAGGCATGATCTAAGAAGAACCAAATGCCGCTGAACTCGCTTCGCTAACCCTATTATACTCTAGCAGTTCTTGGAAGGTTGCCTCATCTTCAATCTCTAGCGCCCGACTTATTAGGCTTTGCAATTCCCGTTGGCCGTAGCTACCGCGCGCCAATAACCTACCAACAATACTTCGATACCTTTTACCAACTGCTTCAGCTAGTGCATTACCTATCTCTGCACCGTACTCTAGAAGCAGAGAAACAACAGCAAATTGTCCATGCCTACTGCTGTCTCTAACGCCGGTTTAGACGTATCCGCACCATGTTCTAGCAACACCCGAACTACCTCCTCATGTCTGTTTCGAGAAGCGCCTAGAAGGGGTTGCTGCTCATACTCACTAGACAAACCTAAGCCGTCTATACGGGCACCAAGGGCAAGATAGCGCGCCGTCCTATCTACCCACCCATTCCTTGCGCTATGCACTAAAAACGCCGTGTATTCCTTAACACCAAACGTTCTACTAATACAATGTTCTATTCGTTTCTTCACAACGACCTTAAAAATCTCCCAACTAGGTGTGTGCAGCGTAACCAGCTGTCGTTCGTTGTAAGAGCAGTAGGAAGGCCTCTTAATCCTTTTCGAAAACACCCATGGACGTTCCACAGCCTTGAAATTCAACAAAAACTGTGTCGCTTCTACACGTCCATGCTGGGCGGCCTCTACAAAAAAGCACATTCTTAGTCTTTGGAAGTCATACTCATGCCGTAGGTCTATCATGGCGGCAAGAATCTCATTACTACCGTACCTAGCAGCGTGGGTATGTGCCGAATCAAAGAGGAGACTTCTTTTCGCTAGATCGTTTCCGTGGAGGATCCCTATTGCCACAACAGGGAGTTTCTGTGTGCAAAGGGCAGTGATATAGACATCAGTGTCCAAGTTGCTACCATAGAATAGTATCACATTACTGAGGATCATCTTTCTTTAGTATTCTTTGGAATATCTAACTGTTACTATGTCCAATCGTGTGTCCTCTCAAGTTAACAACTGTCAGCATATTCATTTCCCTCCGTTGCCTGGCATAGGCCGTACAACCCATCGCCATCTCCCTATAGGCTCAAAGGTTAGCGACTGTATTTTCCACGGACTAGCTAGATATTGGAGTCCGACAACTTACAGGACATTTCCAAACACCACTATAATATATGCACTGACGACCCCCCTCTGGATTCGGATAGATCACGCCCTAAGTTTGTATTAGTATTATGTACCCAGTCTCTGCGCAATAAGCTGAATGGTCCATACTGTGAAAGTCTGTGCGACGGCGAGCGAAGCGAGAGAGGCGACAGCGGTGAGAAACACAAGCTTCATTTTGGGTGTCCTTTGTGTACTCGAAGGCCTTAAGTAGAGGTTTCTTAATGAGTGCAGAGATAAGGTGATGCGACTAATGGTACCTTGAGGGATCTTGTAAAACCAAACGATAGGGGACGGGGTGATACGATTCAAATACACGACGAAGAATGTTACCTAAGCGATAGATCTTTTTTGACTAGTCTTCACAAGCTGTAGTACCGCCTTATTATAGTCTAGTTTTGAGTAGAGATTTGCAGGAGAAATGAAAGGTGGTCGTGGCTATAGTATGGTCATAGCTGCAAAGTATGTGATTGGTGGGAGAAGAGTCTCGTGGATTCCTACTAGTCGATAGCTCTATGACCTAGGTAAGCAGTAGTTCTAAAAAGCCATATTGCAGCCGAATTTGAAGCTAAGATCAGCAGAAGTGACAAAATGTGGTTATGGCTATAGTATGGTCATAGCTGCAAATATAGTATGGTCATAGCTGCAAATATAGTACGGTCATAGCTGCAAACTATGTGATCAGCGAGAGAAGAGTCCCGCGGGTTCCTACTTGTCGATAAATCTATGGCAGGTGTAAGCAGTAGTCCCAAAAAGCTGTATTACAGCCGAATTGAAGTTAAGATCGGCAGAAGTGACGATGCACGGGTATCTAACTATTTGACCCAGCCCACTCAAATCCAAGGCCTCGCAGATCCGAACACTCCGACATGTTGTAATCAGCCTTGTGACACCTCTTATTCTACCTATCCATGTGTCTTGCTGGAGGAATGCGCCTAGCGGTATTCCTTCACGACCGTTCTGAACGTTGATTGGCTGGCGGGAAATGAAGGGGGCATTCCTCTACGCTTGGCATAAGGGGTATTCCTCTACGGCATAATGTACTCCACAAGTATATAACGTACTCCACAAGCGAGTGGCCGGTACAAGCGAGTGGCCGGGATTTGCCAAGACCCCACCAAACCAACACTTCTATTGCAATGCCTCAACATAACAACATTCTATTAGATCAGAAAGAAGCTCAGATACAGCTTGCAATTCAGGCTCTAAAACAAGACGCGACACTAAGTATTTATCGTGCTGCAGCAACCTACAACGTGCCAGAAAGAACGCTTAGACGACGACGCGCTGGAACACCCTATCGACGCGATCGCAAGCCCAACTCAATGGCTCTCCGTGGTTCAGAGGAGGTAGCGATTGTTAGGCATGTAATAAACATGGTTGACAAAGGATACCCGCCCCGGCTTGCTGATGTGGAAGATATGGCCAATTCTCTGCTCACAAGTCGCCTCCAGAAGCCAGTTGGCAAGAACTGGTCTGCAAACTTTGTTAAGCGCCGCCCTGAGCTCAAAGTCAAGTTCAATCGAAAGTATGACTATAAAAGAGCCCTCTGCGAAGATCCTGTTCTTATTAGAGGCTGGTTTGAGCTTGTAGAGAGTACTAAAGCCAAGTACGGTATCCAGGACGAAGACACCTACAACTTTGACGAGACTGGCTTTATGATGGGCCAGATATCAACAGGAGCAGTAGTCACAGTAGCAGAGTATTGAGGACGACCAAAGACAGTGCAGCCAGGCAATCGGGAGTGGACTACAGTCATCCAGGGCATCAACGCGACAGGCTGGGCTATCCCGCCCTTCATTATCTTCCAGGGCAAGTACCACCTCTCTGCCTGGTACAAAGAGGAGGATCTACCATAGGATTGGGTTATTGGGGTCTCT